>Ga0187860_1000036_pt1 | contig 121605 bp, 101 predicted proteins | sample June2016WEW_10_4_FD_132981 | JGI IMG/M metagenome (GOLD analysis project Ga0187860, IMG submission 132981) | Peatland microbial communities from SPRUCE experiment site at the Marcell Experimental Forest, Minnesota, USA - June2016WEW_10_40 | ecosystem: Environmental > Terrestrial > Soil >...
ATCTAATCAGTTGATCCGACAATACTTCCTCTAGGGAACCGATCTGTACGGCTGTACTCAATCAGAACCTAAACAGGGCAGTGTTCTGCTTGAATCAACGCCCCTGAACGAATTTAGCTTCGTAGACTCCTGCACGTGGACTTTGAGCTAGTGTTGCGTCGACCCATTGAGACCGCCCCACTAATCGTCCACTCACAACTCGAATGAGATGCGTTCAGTGCCGGGCGCGTCTTCCGGCGGATTGCTATAAGGCGAAAAGCGCCTGGCCTAACGAGAGCACTGACCTCCAGCAGCTGTGTTCTCAGTAGGTTACAGACACCTTTGCCCGGTACTACAGATTGCTTGTGTTAATGGGCCTTGTACTAAAACAGGCCGTTCGTACAGTCGAACCGAGTCATGCGTCAACTGTATGCTCTTACAGAAATGGAAATCGCATACAAGGCGAAAATGAACATGACTTCCAAAATTAAGAGTTCCCTGCCGTTGATTCTCCTAATTCTGATTTTTGCAAGCCTCCTTGCAGCAAGGCCGGCCGCCGCGAGCGCTGCCCAGGCTGTGTTCGTCCGCACGGACACAACAACGCAGGGTAACTGGACGGGAGTCTATGGAGCCGACGGCTACGTCGTCGCGGACACAAACACGAACAAGGTGCCGTCGTACGTCGTTTTCACGCCGCAGAACCAAGCAAACTGGATTTGGACCAGCAATGGAACCGAAGTTAGGGATCTACAAGTGCCGGGGAGCAACACCGCAAATCTGAGGCAAGCGAGCTGCTGGTATTCGGGCAATAGCTACGATTTGGACGTAAATATCACCGACGGAAACACGCACCAGTTGGCGCTGTATGTTCTCGACTGGGACAGCAAGGGACGGGCGGAAACGATCCAGGCTGCGGATGGGACTAGCGGAGCGGTGTTGGATACCCGAAGCCTCTCCAATTTCACCAACGGAATCTACTACATCTGGAATGTTTCAGGGCACGTGAAGTTCAGCGTCACCTTGACGGGCGGCGTCAATGCAGTAGTAAGCGCAGCCTTCTTTGGCGGTGCGACAGCGAACACAACCCCAGGAATCGCGCACTTCGTTGCTACCGACACCAGCACCCAGGGAAATTGGAGCGGCGTGTATGGTGGCGATGGATACGTGGTGGTGGGCGCCAGCCAAGTGATGCCTGCCTATGCCTCTCTCGCGGCTCAGAATCAGCTGAACTGGACTTGGGCCTCGAGCACGACGGATCCGAGAGCTTTGCAGATCGGCAATGGTTCAGGCAGGGTCGCGGCGACCTGGTACAACAATCCGACGTTTAGCATCGACGTCAACGTCACGGATGGGAATACTCATCAGTTCGCGCTTTACGCCGTGGATTGGGACTACAGGGGACGAGCGGAGACGATTCAGATCGTCGACGCGCAGACGAAAGCTCTGTTGGATTCCCGGAGCATCTCCAGCTTCACGAATGGAATTTACGTGGTTTGGAATATCTCCGGGCACGTTACGTTTAACGTGACCAGCACAAGCGGCCCGAATGGAGTAATTGGCGGAGCCTTTTTCGGCGGCAGCGTCTCCGCTCCAGGGACGGGCACAGGGACTTCCGGGTCTCAAGGATATCTTTCGACGAGCCCCACGAGTTTTAACTTTGGCAGCGTGAACATTGGCGGCAGCGTTACGCAAGCGTTTGTGGTTTCCAATTCAGGCACAGCCACCGTGACGTTTTCAAATGTCACGCTCGCAGGGGCCGGCTTAACTGCCAGCGGTATTTCCAGCGGAACCATGATCTCTCCTGGCCAGTCTGCGACTTTAACGGTGACCTACATGCCGGCAGCGTCCGTTCCGCTCAACGGTTCGGTTACGTTTGCCAGCAATGCCTCCGACACGAGTGTGGTGCTGACGCTCACCGGAACCGGCGTACAACCGCCTCCAGCGGGTCACAATGCCGCGAGCTTTCTGGGTATCGACACAACAACTCAAGGCGCTTGGAAAGGAATCGGAAATTTCAACGCTCCGCCGGCGACCAGCTCTCTTGTGTATGGCAAGGATGGGGACATTTTGCCCGATACGGAAAGCTGTGACGCGGCCTGCAATCCATTTCCCAGCTATGTTTCGTTTGGTCCTAACCTCGTGAGTTCGTCAACACCAGGCGATGTGGGGGCCAAACCGAATAGCACGCATGCCTACGTCGACATGGTCCAGGGCCCTTCCTCGGTAATGGGCGCTGAACCTGAAAACGCTACCAACACTGACTATTTTCAATGTAACTACACCAATGGTAACGCCGCTGCTCCATGGGCTCCGATGGTGGCATGGCGACCGGTGGTAGATACGAGAGAAATCAGCAACTGGTATACATGCGCAGGTATCACATCGTTTTACTTGGAATTGAGTTTTGGAAACAGCACTCACAATTTTGAAATCTATGTAGTCGACGATCAAAACGGTGGAACTCTATTAAGAAGCGAGGAAATTCAGGTTCTTGATGGCGACACCAATGCCATTCTCTATGACTCCGGATCTTTTACCAACTTCACCGGAGGGGTCTACTACAAGTGGAGCATTACAGGTCACGTGAAAGTGAAAGTCATAAACACGAGTACTAGCGGCACGAATGCTGTCATCAACGGCGCTTTCTTTAACTGATTCAAAAGCTCAAGGCGCCAAGTGCCCTGGTAATCGCCGAAAAAGAAAACCTTCGGGTGCTTGATTGGACGCGTTAACCGTAAACTGACCCATGACCCGCGCGTGAGGTCATGCTATTGCGCGGAAAAGGCGAGCAGCACGTTGCCGGGCATGCCGTTGCCAGTGCCGACGTATCCGGAGCCGACATAGAGCATGCCATCCACGACGACCGGGCCGGGCGCGCCTAGCGATCCGCCCTTTCCAGGAACGCCGTTGACGGTCGTGTAGTCACGAATGGTTTCGTATTCCCAGAGCGGATGACCATCCTCGGTCGAAAGCGCGTGAAGCACTCCGTCCCAGCCGCCCGCAAACACGACCCCGGGCAGCACGGTGGCGGCCGCATCCAGGCCGCGGCGTGGACGGCGGCCCGCTTCCGAAGGGATGACGGCCGGCTCAATCCGCTCGAGCCAGACGCGCTTTCCGTCCGCCAAGCTGAGCGCGGCCACACCGCCGGACTTGAGCGGGTAGTAGACATTTTGCGAGTCGGCCGCACCGCCCCACATGATCTGAATTGCCGCGCCCGCGTTTGGTTCGGCAAGATCAGTCTTCCACACCAGCGCGCCCTTGCGGTCAGGATCGACGGCGACGACGAGGCCTCCTTTGTCCGCCGCAACCACAACACGCCCGCCGTTAGGCAGCGTCTGTAGGATCGGAGAGTTGCCGAAATCCCAGTCTGGTCCGGGATTCTGCGGACACTGTTCGCCTTTGGGACCGTTGCCTCCGCAGCCGGCGGGAGAAGCATCATTCTCGAGGGCCTGATAGGACCACAGGATTCTGCCGGTCTTGATGTCGAAGGCGACGATCGCGTCCGAATTTTTCGAGGCCGGCTCCGTGAAGGCATTTCCGGTACTCACATAAACGGCGTGACGCTTTGGGTCGATGGTAGGAGTCGTCCAGATGGAAGCGCCCGCGGGGGCCCAGAGCTGCGTGCCGAGGGAATTCTTCTTCGTCGGCTTGGGCTCCTCGGAAATCGTGTACGTCTTCCAGATCGTTTTTCCGGTGTTCGCGTCGAGAGCCGAAAGGCTGCCGCGGTACGTGCAGCACGGGTAGTGCGGATCCATGGATACGATCTCCTCGGAGCCCGCGACTCCGACGAACAGGCGGCCGCCGTAGAGGGCTGCCGCGCCGGTAATGTGCGCGAGCAGCCGAGGCTCGACGTTCGTCTTCCACAGCAGTTTGCCGTTGCGGGCGTCAACGGCGTAGATGTTGGCTTTCTTGTCGCCGAAGTAGGCGGCGTATTTCGCAGGGCTTTTGCCTCTGACGCGGCCGACGACGATTGCCGTACGCACCTGCGCGTCCGCGTGAAAAGACCAATAGACGCATCCGGTGGCGGCGTCTAACGAGTAGACGAAGCTGTTGTAGTCGCCGAGGAAGACGCGTCCGCCCACGACGGACGGCTGGCCGTAGGTCTCCGCGCCGCCGGGAAGGCCAAAAGCCCACTTGAGCTTCAGACGAGGAAGCCGATCGGCGGACAGCCCGGCGCCCGCAACCGGCTGAAAGCGAGTGTTCGCGAGACCGTTGCCCCAGCCGTTCCATCCGGCTTGGGCCGACGGATCGTCGAGAGGCGGATTGGCAGCGCAGTGGCCGCTCATGTTCTTCGCGTCGCCCGCGTCCACATTCCCCAGCGGACGCCCGCCGAAGAACTCGGCAATGATCCGTTTTTGGTCGTCGCTCAGTTCGTGCGCCTGCTGGACCATGGCGCCGGTGGTGAGTGCGGCGTAGATCGCTTCGGGCGTCATTTGCCCGAGCGTTTCGGTGCTGGGAGCGCTCCTGCCTCGCGTGGAGTCTTCTTCGGCGCTCGCTTTTACGTTCTGGTGGCAACTCGCGCAGTGGCTATTGAACAGCGCCTGGGCCGCCATGCGGGCCGGCGGGCCGATCATCGGCGGTTGGGGCGTTTCCGTCTGCTGAGCAGCGGCGAGGAGAAGCGACGCCGGGAGCAGGACGCCACACGCGCCTACGAGCCAAACGAACTTTCTCCAAGGATCCCGGACTCGCGAGGCGACGCGCGAGAATCCCGGTTCATCGTTGCTCTTCTGGCGGCTGGTCATTCGGGTCTGCTCCGGCGCAGGTATGGTCGCGTTTCCAAAAGCCCACGCGGGAACCGGCCTGCGAAAAGGCGAGCCTTTTATAGCACAGCCGGGGGCGCGGCGCAGGGAATCACCGGACGGAAATTATTGGGCGGGGTGCACGGCGGGCTGGGCGGCGGATTGCTGCGCGGCGGCCTTTTGAGACGCAATCCAGGCGGTGACTCGCGCGTCGAGGACGTCGAGCGGCAGCGCGCCTCCATTCAGAATTTCGTCGTGGAAGGTGCGGATGTCGTAGCGGCTGCCGAGCTCCTTCTGGGCGCGTTCACGGAGTTTCAGAATCTCGAGCTGGCCGAGCTTGTAGGCCAGCGCCTGCGCCGGAGAGACGATATAGCGGTCGGTTTCGGCCTGCAAGTCGGGCTCGTCTTCGGACGAGTGCTCGTGGAAGTAATCGACGACTTGCTGGCGCGTCCAGTGCTTGTAGTGCAGACCCGTATCGACGACCAGGCGAATGGCGCGGAGCATCTCGTCGGAAAGACGCCCGTAGTCCGAATAAGGATCCTGGTAGAAGCCGATGTCCTTGCCGAGGCGTTCGGAGTACAAGGCCCAACCTTCGACATAGGCCGTGTAGCCAGCTTGCTGCCGGAAGGGCGGCAGATCGGGCAAGGTCTGTGCGATGGAGATCTGCAGGTGGTGTCCCGGAACGCCTTCGTGGTAGGAGGTGGACTCGGCGTTCATCAGGGAACGGTGCTCGTAGTCGCCGGTGTTCACGAAGACGATGCCGGGGCGCGAGCCGTCCGGAGTCCCCTGATGATACTCGGCAGCGGCGGCTTCCTTCTCGCGGAATTCCTCGACGGGGCGGACTTCCAGTTTCGTCTTGGGCAGCAAGCCGAACAACCTGGGAAGCTGCGGCTCCATCTGCTCGATGTAATGCCGGTAGGTATCGAGGACCTGCTCACGCGACGTGGGAACCATCCGGGGATGCTCCTTGAGCGAGGCGCGAAAACTTTTGAGGTCGGAGAAGCCGAGCTTCTGGGCGATGGCGAGCTGTTCGCTTTCGATGAGCGCGACTTGCTGAAGGCCGAGCTGATGGATGGCTTCGGGATCCATGTCCGTGGTAGTGAGCGTGTGGATGGCGAAGCGGTAGCGGGCGTCGCCGTCGGGCAAGGCCCAGATGCCGGGTTCGGTGCGGCCCTTCGGGGCGTAGTCGGCGGCGATGAAATCCGCGAGCTCGGTGTAGGCAGGACGCACTTCGTTGTCCACCGCGGCGATGATGGCATCGTGCAGACGTTTGCGGTCGGCTCCCGGGACGGCGTCAGGAAATTGCGTCACGGGGTGGCCGAAGGCGCTGGCCTCACCGGCGGGATGGGCTATGGATTTGCACTGCGTCACCGTTTCCTCCAGCAGAAACCGCGGAGGCATCAGCTTGTCTTTCTCACCCTGGCGGAGAACCGCGATGAGGTCGTCGAAGAGCTTCGGAATCCGATGAAGGCGGGCGAGGTAATCTTCATAGTGCTTGGTCGAATCGAAGGGAATTTCGGCGACGAATTCCGCGAGCCCGAGCTGCACGCCATCAAGCTGGTCGACAGGCATCTCGTAGTTCTTCAGGTCGAAGCTTTTGATGCTGTCTTTCAGGTTGCGCACCATGAGCGACTGATTCAGTTTTTCCTGCTCGGGAAAGCCGGTGGTATCGACGGCCTGGAATTTCGCGAGCCAGTCGAGTTCCTGCTGCCGCTGCCATTGGGCGTGCGCGAGCGAAATGTCGCTCCAGCGGTCGTTGTAGCGGTAGTCGCCGATGATGGTGGCAAGCTCGGGCGATTCGCGCAGCTCGTACTCCCACTCGTCGGCGAGGAGCTGCTTTAGTTGCTGGCGCCGGACATCGAGACTCTGGGCCTGGGCGAGCGCGGCGCTCGCGACCAGCGAAAGAACGATAGCCGCGAGGGCGGCGCGCCTGAGATGAGCAAGCATTCGCGTGAGACCTCCGAAAAACCGCGCAGTCAGGATAGCCTTCCGAGTCGGCGCCTGCAAAGGATTCGACTGTCCTGGGGCCGATCAGTGGGCGGCGGGCTTCGGGGCGAGGACGGATTGGAGGGTGAGGCCGGGCGAAAAGCTCACCGAGACTTCGAATTTCAGCCAGTCGATGGTGTCCGGGTACGGGCCCTTTGCGATGGTGACGTGGGATTTCAGTATGCGGAACTCGCCGTGGCCGAGGTGAAGTCCGGCCGATTCGCGGGCGATGCGATCCTTCTCCTGATCGGAGGCGGCGCTGGGATACAGCGCCGAGTTCACGACGTCCTCCGCGATGCGGTCATCGGCGGTGGACATCACGAAATTGAAATGCCGCGGCGTCATGGCGACAGCCTCCTTGACCGAGTAGCCGTACGCGCTGGCTAGGTAGCGGTCGTTGTAGAAGTGGTAGGGAGGCGTGACGACCTCGGAGAATTCAACAGGCTCATCCCCGGGCTGGGCGCTCGGCACGATATCGATGACCCAGCCGCCGCCCGCATCCCCAACGAGCGGGGCCAAGCCGAACACCAGGCCGTGCCCGATCTCATGCCGGAACTCCTTTCCGGCTGCGACCTCCCCGGTGAAGCGGACTTCTACAGCCTCGGCCGCGCCGCGCGTGGCAGCCGGGCCATCCTGGGCCACCGCGGCAGGCAGAGGCCCGCGCCCACGACGAGCCGAAGACGGATTCACGGCCGCTGCCGCCGCAAGAGCGCAGGCGAACGCGCAGATAAACGGGCGACACGACATAGACGGCGGGATTCTACATCGCGGGGCGCGCATTGTCTCGATGCAGCGCACAAAGCAAAACGCCCTTGCCAGGCAGGGCGCTTTACATTCGAGTACCGAGGCCCGCGAAGGAACTACGTGCCTTCGTCCCAGGAGGCGAGGTAGTGTTCCTGCTCCGGGGTGAGCTTGTCGATCAGAACGCCCATCGACTCGAGCTTGAGCTTGGCGATCTGCTTATCGAGATGCTCGGGGACGGGATAGACCTCGGCCTTGAGATCTTTCGCGTTCTTGACCATGTATTCGGCGGACAGTGCCTGGTTCGCGAAGCTCATGTCCATGACGGAGGCCGGGTGGCCTTCGGCGGCGGCGAGGTTGATCAAGCGGCCCTCGCCGAGGAGGTAGACCCTGCGGCCATCCTTGAGCGTGTACTCCTCCACGAACGGACGGGCGGGCTTCTTGCCGCTCGAGAGTCTTTCGAGCGCCGGGATGTCGATCTCAACGTTGAAGTGGCCGGAGTTGCTGATGACCGCGCCGTCCTTCATTTTCTCGAAGTGCTCCTGGGCAAGAACGGACTTGTTGCCGGTGACGGTGATGAAGATGTCGCCGATTTTGGCGGCCTCGTTCATGGGCATCACGCGGAAACCGTCCATAACGGCTTCGATGGCCTTGGTCGGGTTGATCTCGGTGACGATGACGTCCGCACCGAGGCCCTTGGCGCGCATCGAAACGCCGCGGCCGCACCAGCCGTAACCGGCGATGACGACCTTGAGGCCGGCGAGCAGCAGGTTCGTGGCGCGGATGATGCCGTCGAGGGTCGACTGGCCGGTGCCGTAGCGATTGTCGAAGAAGTGCTTGGTGAGCGCGTCGTTGACGGCGATGACGGGGAACTTGAGCGTGCCGTCCTTGGCCATGGCGCGCAGACGGATGACGCCGGTGGTGGTCTCTTCCGTGCCGCCGATGACGTCCTTGATCTGGTTTGTGCGCTTGGTGAGAAGCTGGGTGACGAGGTCGGCGCCGTCGTCCATGGTGATCTGCGGCCTGTGGTCGAGCGCCGCGTTGATGTGCGCGTAATAGGTGGCGTTGTCCTCGCCCTTGATGGCGTAGGTGGGGATGCCGTAGTCCTTGATCAGAGAGGCGGCGGTTTCGTCCTGCGTCGAGAGCGGATTCGAAGCGCAGACGACGAGGTCCGCCCCGCCATCACGCAAGGTAATAGCCAGGTTGGCCGTCTCGGTGGTGACATGCAGACAGGCCGCCATACGGATGCCCTTGAGCGGCTGCTCCTTGATGAAACGCTTGCGGATCAACTGAAGCACGGGCATGTGCTGATTGGCCCATTCGATCCTGCGCTTGCCCAGCTCGGCGAGGGACATGTCCTTTACGTCGCCGTTTACTTTGGTCGCTGATTCGGCCATATACTCCCTTTCACTTTTAATTAGAGACGAAATTAATTAACTGCGCGAAACCGCCGCGGAACTCGCTTCCTTGCGGAGAGCGTCCGCCTTGTCCGTGCGTTCCCAGGTGAAACCCGGTCCGGTGCGGCCGAAGTGGCCGTAGGCCGCCGTGAGCCGATAGATCGGCCTGCGGAGATCGAGGGTCTCGATGATGCCCTTCGGCGTGAGCTTGAAGAGAGCGCGAATGAGCTCGGTGATCTGCGCGTTTGGAATCGTTCCCGTGCCGAACGTATCCGCCATGACGGAAACCGGCTCGGCGACACCGATGGCATAGGCGAGCTGGACTTCGACCTTGCGGGCGAGGCCGGCCGCGACGATGTTCTTCGCAACGTAGCGGGCCATATAGCACGCGGAGCGATCAACCTTGGACGGATCCTTGCCGGAAAACGCGCCGCCGCCGTGACGGCTGTAGCCGCCGTAGGTGTCCACGATGATCTTGCGGCCGGTCAGGCCCGCGTCGCCCATGGGACCGCCGGTGACGAAGCGCCCGGTCGGATTGACGTGGATCTTCGTGGCCTTGTCGAACATGTTTGCCGGGATGATGGGCTTGATGATTTTCTCGATGACGGCTTCGCGCAAATCGCCCTGCGAAACGCTCTCGCTATGCTGCGTCGAGATGACGACCGTGTCCACGCGAGCGGGGCGGCCGTTGACGTATTCGATGGAGACCTGAGACTTGGCGTCGGGACGGAAGAAGTCAACTTCCTTGGCCTTGCGGACCTGCGCATGCCTCTGCATGAGCTGATGCGCCAGTTGAATCGGCATGGGCATCAGTTCGGGGGTCTCGTCACACGCATAGCCGAACATCATGCCCTGGTCGCCGGCGCCGCCGGTGTCCACGCCCATGGCGATGTCGGGCGATTGCGGCTTGACGGCGGACAGGATGCCGCAGGTTTCGGCGTCGAAGCCGTACTTGGCGCGATTGTAGCCAATGTCGTTGATGACGTTCCGGGCGATGCGCTCGTACTCGAGGACGCCGCGGGCTTCCTTCTTAATCGTGATCTCACCGGCGATGACGACGAGGCCGGTCGTGACGAGCGTCTCACAGCCTACGCGCCCCAGGGGGTCGTGCTCGAGTACCGTGTCCAGCACTGCGTCGGAGATCTGGTCGGCGATTTTATCGGGGTGCCCCTCGGAGACAGATTCCGAGGTGAACAGGAACTTCTCGTGTTGGTGTGCCAAAACAGTGTCCTCCGGCGGAATAAAAGGCGATCAGCGAGTCTTATTTGTTCTTTCGCGGTGGTCTAACTTAAAAACGTTATCACCAGCCTGCCCGCATTGTCAATTTTCTGCATCGAAAGGGCTTAAATCAAGGCTGAACGGTGCAATTAGACGCCTAAAGTACAACGAGTGCGGCAACAAGCGCCCGTGGTCAGGTCCGAGGGAGCCCCGGGGAAGTACAGGTCGGGGCTAGGCGGCCTCACGCCGGTAAAGGAGATACGCGCGGATGAACGGGTCGAGGTCGCCGTTGAGCACCTTCTGGACGTCGCCCCGCTCGATCTTGGTACGGTGGTCCTTGATGAGCTGGTAGGGCTGCATCACGTAGGAGCGAATCTGACTGCCGAAGCTGATTTCCGGCTTTGAGGCGTCGAGCTTGCGCATCTCCTCGCGCCGCTTTTCGATCTCCAGCTCATACAGGTGCGACCGCAGGAGCTTCATGGCCGTTTCGCGGTTTTTGTGCTGGCTGCGCTCGCTCTGGCACTGGACGACGGTCCCGGTGGGCAGGTGCGTGATGCGAATGGCCGTCTCGACCTTGTTGACGTTCTGCCCACCCTTGCCGCCGGAGCGGAAGGTGTCGATTCGCAGGTCGTCGGGATTCACGACGATCTCGATCTTGTCGTCGATTTCGGGAATCACGAAAACTGAGGCGAAGGACGTGTGCCGTCGCGCCTGCTGGTCGAACGGCGAAATGCGGACGAGGCGATGCACGCCGCTTTCACCCCCGAGCATGCCGTAGGCGTTCTCGCCCTGGATCTGCACCGTGGCGGATTTGATGCCCGCTTCCTCGCCGGGGGTCGAATCGAGGACGGCCGCGCGAAAGCCCTTGTCCTCGGCCCAGCGGAGATACATCCGCAGAAGCATCTCGGCCCAATCCTGCGATTCGACTCCGCCCGCGCCGGGCTTGATAGTGACGATGGCGTTCAGGCGGTCGTTCTCGCGGCCGAGAAGGGTTTTCGTTTCGAGATCGGAGACGAACGCGTCGGCCGCCGCGAGTTCTTTCGCGATGTCTTCGAGGAGCGAATCGCGCTGGGCGCTGTTGGTCTCTTCCTGCGCGAGATGAAAGTAGGTTTCGAGGTCGCTCGCCTTGCCGAGAAGCGCCTTTTCGGCGTTCACGCGCTCTTCGAACTGCTTGCGTTCCTGCAAGAGCGCCTGGGCCTTCTCCTGGTCCTGCCAGAAGTCTGGGGCGCCGATCTTTTCTTCGAGTCCGGCGAGCTGTTTCTGTGCGGCGGGAGCGTCAAAGATAGCTCCGCACGAGCTCCATGCGCTTACCAAGCTCGGCGTAGCGTTGCTGCAGGTCTTCGATGTGTTCAGCCATGTCTTTGTGGGAACCTTCCGGGCCGTTTTTCGGCTACTTCTATTCTACCGCTACTTTTGCCTCAAGTAGCTTGCGCAGCATCGCCTGCTGTTCGGATGAAAATCCTCGCGGTTGCCAGAAATTTTCGATGCCCCCGTCTTACAGAACCGGAAAATTCCCGCCCTTCGAGGCGGCGATTGCCATCGCCGCTACTAGCAACGCTATGGACGCGAGGACGCAGAGCCAGGCGAACCAGTCGCCGAAGCGCGCGTAGAGCGTAAGGCCGCTACGGAAATCATAGGGCGCGTCGAGCTCGCCGCGAACGTCCGTTGCAAGCTGCGCTTCAACGCGGCCGTAAGGATCGACGGCGACCGTAAAGCCGTTATTCGTATCGCGGAGCAGCCAGCGCCGGTTCTCGACCGCCCGCACGCGCGCCATCATCAGGTGCTGCGCCGGAGCCGCCGAACGCCCGAACCATCCGTCGTTCGACATGTTGATCAAGAGCTCGGCGCCGCCCGCCGTGAATCGCCGCACCTCGTTCGGAAAGGTCGCTTCGTAACAGATAAATGAGCCGAAGGTCCCATCCGGCAGCCGGCCTACCCGGTAGGCCGTGCCCGGCGTGAAGTCTCCGATATCGGCTGTCAGCTTGCCCGCAAAGGTGAGCCAGCGGCGCAGCGGAACATACTCGCCGAAAGGCACCAGATGAATCTTATCGTAGGTGAAAATCCGCCGCCCGGACGGGTCGAGTAGCACCGCACTGTTCGTCGCAAACCACTTCCCCGCGGCATCCCGCTTCCAATCTTCGACGCCGACGAGAAAATCCTGCCCGGAACCGCGCGCGATCCGCTGGGCGCGGGCCGCGAAAGGCGCGTCCTGTAAGCTGAATGGCGCGGGCACCTCGGGCCAGACGATCAGGCCGGGCGCCTTCGCGGCCGAGTCGATGCTGATCTGTTCGAGCTGGTCGAGGTCGCGCGCATGTGATTGCATCCAGTCGGGCGGATATTCATACGACTGAGCGAAGTTCGTCTGGACGAGATGCGCGACGTAGCGCGCCTGCGCCTGCGGCACGAAGTAGCGTCCGCCGCACGCAATCAGAATCAGCACGCCCGCAGCGACAATCGCCGTCTTCCACGCCCTCTGCGTGCCAACAAGAACCGCGTACGCGACGAGCGAGCCAAAACCCGCGACGATGGCGCTCAGTCCATAGATTCCGGTCAGCGCGGTGAATTGCACGAGCGCCAGGCTCCCGCTCGCCGCGTAGCCCGCCAGATTCCAGGGGAAGCCGAATATCGGCAGATGCGCACGGGCGAATTCCAGCGTCACCCAAAGGAAAGGCGCGAGCGCGCAGGCGAACGCGGGACCCTTTCGCGAAGCCAGCGCGATACCCCAGGAGAAGAACGCCCAGATGATGCCGCCCGCGATGCCGACCAAGCCGAGAATGCCCGCCGAGGTCCAGGGATCCACGTTGCCGTACTGCCGCATAACAACATCCATCCACGGCAGGCAGATGGGATAAAAAACCAGCCCATGAAGAAAACCGTAGAGTGGAGCGACCGCCGGCCGCGCCCCGAAAGACGCAACGACCAGCAGGCCGACTGAGATCCACGCCAGCAGCGAGAGGTTGTAGTTCGGGAAGGAAAGCGCCAGGGTGACGCCGCTCGCCAGGGCGAGCAGCACACGCGTATACCAGGGAAAAGTCATTCAGCGCTTGATGATAGCCTTGAAGCCGGCACGGTCAAGCGCGCTCTTGGCGGCGTCGGCAGACTTCTGGTCCGGATAGGGACCGACCTGCACGCGGTAGAAGTTGTCCGTAGTGGGCGTTACGACGAAGGACGGAAATTTTTTCTGCTGCAGCACATCGGCCATCGCGAGCGCGTCGCTTTCGTGGGTGAGCGCCGCAATCTGGAGCACGACCGCTCCCTTGAGCATCTTGGGCGGCTGGAACTTCGCGGAAGCCGGGACCGTCTTCGCCGCAGCGGCTGGAGCTTCCTTCACCGGAGCCGCGGGCGCGCCAGCCTCGTGGGCCGCGGGCTTTATCGCCGGAGCAGGCGTAGCGGACTTTGCTGCTGGCTGGAGCGCGTCATTGCTGCTGTTCTTCGTGTAGAAATCCCATTCGCCGTTCGAAGGAGCGCCGGCAGCAGGAGGCTGCGACGCGCTGGGCTTTTCGGGGGCGCGAGCGGGAGCGGCGTTCCGCTCAAGGGCTTCGGCGGCGTGGACCAATCCGCCGTATTGCGTTTTCCCCATGACGTAGCCCAGCGTGAAGAAGACGCCGCAAAGGAGCACAACGCCAAGAAACAGTCCAACCAGATGCCGACTCTCGAGCACCCGGTCACCGCCCCCGCGTCTTCCGCCTCCAGCCATGAGTTCCTACTTATTCCCCCCGTTCGGCTTTATCCACTGCGAGAGAAGGTCGATCGGCACTGGAAATACGACCGTCGTATTCTTCTCAACACCGATTTCGGTCAGCGTCTGCAAATATCGGAGCTGAATCGCAGCCGGCTGCTTCTCAAGGACCTCTGCGGCCTCCGCCAGCTTCGTCGACGCCTCGAATTCGCCCTCGGCGTGAATGACTTTGGCCCGGCGTTCGCGCTCGGCCTCCGCCTGCTTGGCGATAGCGCGCTGCATATTCTCCGGGATATCGACCTGCTTGACCTCAACCTTCGTTACCTTGATACCCCAAGGCTCCGTATCCTGGTCAAGGATTGTTTGCAGCTTGGAGTTTACCTTTTCGCGCTCCGACAGAATGGAGTCCAGCTCGAACTGGCCGATGAGGCTGCGGAGCGTGGTCTGCGCGAGCTGCGAAGTAGCATACAGATAGTTTTGCACCTGCGAAAGCGCGCGGTTTGCGTCCACGACGCGGAAATAGCAGACTGCGTTGACCTTCACCGAGACGTTGTCGCGGGTGATCACGTCCTGCGGCGGCACATCGAGCGTCTCGATTCGCAGCGACATGCGCGTCAGCTTGTCGATCGGATAGAGGACGAGCTGCAATCCCGCCCCCTTGGCCTCGGGCTGCATCCGTCCAAGGCGCAACACCACTCCGCGCTCCCATTCCTTGATCACGTAGATCGAGTTGAATAGCCAGAATAGAAAGATGATGACCGCCGCCACGCCCAGGATCGTCATGAAATTGAAATCCATCGCTGCCTCCTCCGATATGCTCTTTACGATGCTCTCTACGAAGACGCCGGATGCGGTGGCGCCACAAGTTCCACTTGAACGGTAAGTCCGTCCACCCTTTTCACGCGAGCACGCGCACCTTTCGGAATGATCTCGCCGGATTGCGACGCAGCCCGCCACAGTTCGCCGTGGACCCGTACCAGCCCCGTGGCAGGAGCCACTCCGATAGGCTCGATCACTTCGCCCTCTTCATCGAGGAGCTCTTCTTTGCCTGTTGATGACTTCCAAGTGCGCGATCGTAATACGGCTCGCATCAGGATCACGACAATCACGGCGAACGGAATCGCCACGCCGAGCGCTGCGCTGAGGCTCACACCCATGCCTGTCCAGGGACTTTTCACCAGCATCAACGCGCCGAGCACCATGGAGATCACCCCGCCCACGCCGAGCACGCCGTGCGTCGGGTATTTCGCCTCCAGGACGAACAGGACCAGTGAAAGCACGATCAGGAGAAGACCGGTCAAGCTCACGGGCAGCATGTGCATGGCGAAGAGCGCGAGCAGGATCGCGATCCCTCCGATCACACCCGGCGCGAACATCCCGGGATGCGTGAATTCCGTGTACAGCCCAAGCACGCCGACGATCAGCAGGATGAAAAATACATCCGGCTGGACGATCCGCGAAAGAAACTGTTCGCGCGCCGTCATATCGCGCGCCACGACGACCGGATTCGACAGAGCGAGTTGCATGGTCGATCCGTCCAGGCGCGTGATCGTGCGGCCGTTGAGCTTCGAGAGCAGGTCCTCGGGTGACGAGGCGACGATGTCGATCAGCTTGCCGTCGAGCGCTTCCTTCTCGCTGAAGGCTTTCGCGTCGGTGACGGCCGTCGCCGCGAGATCTACGTTTCGCCCGCGCTTGCTGACGTAGCTGCGCAGATACGCGGTCGCCTCATTGAGGATTTTCTTGTGCAGCGTGTCGTCGATCTGCACAACCTGGCCGCCAACTTCCATGATCGGAGACGCCGCGCCGGTGTCCGTCCCGGGCGACATTGCGGCGACGTCGGCGGAGAGCAAGATGAAAAATCCCGCCGAGGCCGCCCTCGAGCCCGTGGGATTCACGTAGGTCACCACCGGCACGGGCGAGAGCAAGATCGCCTGAACGATCGAACGCATGGAGGCATCGAGGCCGCCCGGTGTGTCCATCGTGATCAGGACGAGGCTCGCGTGATCGCGATTGGCCCGCTCGATTCCGTTGACAAGGTATTCGGCGAGGATCGGCTCGATCTCGCCATCGATATGAAGCTCGACGACAGTGGCGGAAGACTGCGATTCGGCGGATTCAGCAGAGGAAGAAGCGGGCGCAGCCGCGTTCGCGGCAAAGACGAGCATCGTCCCGACGACGACAAACGCGCACATGAGTACGCGTGGCAACCATCGAGAGAACGACCGGGAAGCCATTCCAGGGCGGTATTATAGCAAGAGAATCAGCTCAATTCGGCGCGGACTTCTTTCCGTCGTCGGCGTAGGCGGGCTGGATCTGGAAGACCTCCTGAACGCGGGGGTCTTTTATGACGCGCGCGAAATCGGGATCTTTCTTCGCGGCGAGGAAGTTCTGGTAGCCGTCGTCTCGGGCCATCTTCAAATAGTGCGCGGCGCGTTCGGCGTCACCCACCCTGCCGTACGATTTCGCGACCAGGAAGTAAAGCGTGCCGGGATCGGGCGCCGACTTCTGCTGGATGATTGCCCCCGCGCCGCCTTTACGCGCGAAAATGTCCGGGTCGATCGCGAGGGCTTTGCCAAATGCGTCCATCGCCGCCGGATATTCCTTGTTGCCGTAGTACGCAAATCCAAGATTGCTGTAGACCACGGCGTGATCGCTGCCCATCGCCGCAAGGGCCTTCTTGTAATACTTGATCGCCTTGCCATAGTGCTTCTTGGAATATTCCAGCGCGCCGAGATTGTTGATGGCGCTCGCGAAGTTCTTGTCCGCGTGCAGGGCTCTTTTGTAGTAATGCTCGGCGTGCGGTGAATCGCCTAGCTCCTGATACGCGATGCCAACGCTGTTGAGCATTTCGGCGTTTTTCGGATCGTCCTTCAAGAGATCCTCGTAGGCCTTCACGGCCCCCGCGTAGTCTTTGCGCGCCATCAGGATCTGCGCCCGCATCACTTCTTTCTGCCGGTTGGTCATCGGCGGGGGAGCTGTCGTCTGGGGCGCGGAACCGCCGGCGGGACCCTCTGGCGGTGGGTTGGAAATCTGCTGGGCGCCGCCGAGTGCGGCCCAGAAGGTTATCATGATAACGAAGAGGGCGAGGCGTTTCATGCCCCTGTTCCTTGCCGAGCGAGCCCTTCGGGCCTGCGCGCTACTGTTGAGGTTTTGAGCCGTCCGAAGGCTGCTTGCTTCCTCCGAAGATACCAAATATCCGGTCGAGCAGACCCTTTTTCTTATCCTGTTCCTGGGCGGCATTGTCCCCGGGTTTCGCACCTGGGAGTGCCTTTGCCTGTGGCGGAGCCGCGGGGGCGTCGCCGCCCTTGCCAAACAGGTGGGCCAGCCAGGAGCCGGACGGTGATTGCGCCAGTTGGCCGCCGTGGAGCTGGCAGTATTCCTCCGGCTCGCTGCCCGCGATGAAGTATTCGTTCGCGGTTTGCGGGCACGAGGGCGTCGCGAGCTGCCCGGTTTGAGGGTCGATCATTTTCTGGGTGACGCCCGGCGGCGGGTCGAACGTGTCAGTGTGCCGATACATCGGCAGCGCCACCGCCCGCTTCATGAACTCGCCCCAGATCGGCGCGGCCGACTGGCCGCCGGCCAATCCGAGGTCGCGGTTGTCGTCGAAGCCGACCCACACGACGCAGAGCAGATTCGATGTGTATCCGGCAAACCAGCCGTCGCGCGAAGTGCCGGTCTTGCCCGCCGCGGGCGCCGTGAAGCCGAGCGCGCGCACCGGATAGCCTGTGCCGTGATTGATGACGTCTTCCATCAGGCTCGTCGTGAGAAACGCGACGCGCGGATCGAGCACGGCCCTCGTCACAGGCGCCTGGGATTCCTCGGTGGTGCCGTCGGCGGCGACCACGCTGCGGATGAAAAGTGGCTCGGCGCGGACGCCGTTCGCCGCGAACGCCGTGTATCCCGCCGCGACGTCGATCGGAGTCATCTCGTAAGCGCCGAGCGCGACGGCCGGCGTCGCCTGAATGTTCGTGCCGAGTCCCATCTGCCGCGCCACATCCACAACGCGCTGATAACCGATCATTTCGGCGACCTTCACCGTGGCGACGTTGAGCGAATGCATCAGCGCATCGCGCACGGTGATCGTGCCGTAGAATTCCTCGCCGTAGTTGTTCGGCGTGTACTCCTTGCCGTCGAACTCGAATGTCGTCGGAGTGTCTTCCACGGTCGTCACCGGCGTCACGACCGGCTGCAAACCCTCCACAGCGTTGTCGAACGCCGCGGCGTAGACGAACGGCTTGAATACCGACCCCGGCTGCCGGTGCGCCAGCGCATGGTTGAGCTGGCTTTCGCCATAGTCGCGCCCGCCCACGAGCGCGCGAATCTCTCCGGTATGTGGATCGAGCACCACGAGCGCGACCTGCGGGTGCGGCGGCGTCTGCTCGCCTTTCTTCTTCCAGATCGCATAGCGGCGCGCGAGAAGTTTGTCGATCTGCTCCGTGCCGATCTGGACGGCCTGGGTGGCCGCGTGCTGGAGCTCGGGGTCGAGCGTCGTGTAGATTCCGTAGCTCTGCGTCTCGAGATCGTTCTCGGAGAACTTCTCGAGCAGGTGGTCCTTCACCATATCCACAAAGTAGGGGGCCGCGCTGCTCTCCATGCCGCTGTTGACGAACTTGAGCTTCGCCTTCTTCGCCTCCGCTTCTTGTTCGGCCGTGATGTAGCCGTCGTCCACCATCTGCGCGAGTACGCGGTCCCGCGCATCGTCCGCCCGGTCGATGTGGCGTTCGGCGGCGGAATACCGGTTTGGCGCGCGGATAATGCCGGCGAGGAACGCGGCCTCGCCCGAGCTCAGCTCCCGCATGTCCTTGCCGAAATACGCCTCCGCGGCCTCGCCGAATCCGCGAATCGCGAAGCTGCCGCGGTTTCCGAGATAGATGTCGTTGGCGTACAGCTCGAAGATCTGCTGCTTCGAGAAGCGCTCGTCGATCTCGGCGGCCATTAGGATTTCCTTCAGCTTCCGCCGCCATTCGCGCTTGGTCGAAAAGAAGAACGTGCGCGCCACCTGCATGTCGATCGTGCTCGCACCCTGCGCCTTCTGCCCGCGCGTGACGTCGTAAAAGGCCGCGCCGAAAACGCGCACCAGATCCAGCGCGCCGTGCTCGAAGAAGCGCTTGTCCTCCGCCGCGAGCACCGCGTGGATCAGCACCGGCGGCAGGTCGTCGTATCGGACCACGCGCCGCTTCTCGCGCGAGCTGTCGAACAGGTTGGTCAGAAGCTGCGGCTCGATCTCCGCCGAATCGCGCTCGGCTCCGTCGGAGATCTGCGCGATGTGCGAAATCTCCGTCCCCTCGAAACCCACGCGCAAGGCATTGCCGCCCCGAAAATAGGAGCCATCGGACGGGCGAATCTCAACCGTCGAGCCGGCGACCTGAAATTCGCCGAGCGCTCCCGGGACGGCGCTCTCCTGATACCCGGAGCGAAGCAAATAGTCCCCGAGCTCGCCTGGCCGCAGCGTTTCTCCGGTGAAGATGTGTCCTGGAGCGGAGTAGACCCGCGACGTGTTCTGGAAAATTTGTCCGGTGAGCCGCTGGTTGATCAGGCGGCCGAACTCAATGTAGTAGTAGGCTACGACGGTCGTCGCGGCGAGCAACAGCGCCAGCACCGCACCCAGCACGGCGATGCCGAAACGGGAAGTCCAGAAACCGCGGGCAATTCGAATCCGCAATCGGTTCTCCGCTACATCCTGATCGCGGCCTGGACGTGCTAGAAACCGCGGCTGGGCGCGCTTGCCAGGCTGGATCTCCCAAGCTCCAGTTCAATCACTACGCCTTACTAGATCATATTCTAGATGGTATGGTTGTCCGCGTGGGGATGAAATTGCAAACTGAACTGATACACGGAGAGATCGATGGGCACCGAGTAGTCGAGCCCGATGTCCACCGTTCCGTTGCCGAGAGCCACGTGAATGGCGTCCCGCTGTGCCGGGATGCCAAGGTCCTGGGCTTTGTGGAAGATATCGTCGCGGATGTCCTCCGCGTTTTTCTTGGGATAGCCTGTGAGCGCAAAGCGCGATTCGCTCTCAATCGCGTCCTGAAACTGGTAGTTGGCAAAATACACCGGAACGATCTTTACGCCGGCGAACACCATCGCTCCAAGAATGAGGAGCGTGAGTATAAGGTTGACCTTCGAACTGCCGCGTTCCATTCCCTTCGATCGAGTTGACGTGCTCATGATTGGCCTGTCCATGGACACCCTCACCAGAATCTCTGCCGGGCGCTTTTACACCGACTGACTATGCTCTCAACGTAGCACGCCAGCCTCGGCAGGGCTATGGATCCGGGGCAAATCTGTTTGCGATGAGTAAACGCGGGTTAGCGGAAGTCCCGGGCGAGGATTCGCTTTCTTTGCGCCGCGGGTAGGCGCTCGATAGCGTAGCGCAACGTGGTCCGGGGAATGGAGGCGTAGCGCCTGCGTAGAAAACTCAAAAGGGCAGGCTGCGAAACCTTTCCCGTTTCTCTCAGCGCCCAGCCGACGGCCTTGTGGATGAGGTCGTGCTCATCGGAAAGCAGCGTCTCGGCGACCCGGAACGTGTCCTGGATCTCGCCTTCACGGATGAACGCAAACGTCGAAACGATCGCGATCCGCCGCTCCCACAGATTCGCCGATTTCGCGAGCCGGTCGAGCAGGCCGCGCGGCCGCGCCTTCAGGTGCGATCCAACGATGTGCGGCGCCGAGGTATCGACCAAATCCCAGTTGTTGGCGCGCTTGGCGTGCCGGAGATAGAAGCGGAAAATCCTCTCGCGCCCTGCCTCGTCCGCCTTCCCGTACTGCGCGACCAGAATTTCGAGCGCGGTGAAGCGGTGTTCGTGGATCCCAGACGCCAGCAGGCGGGCGATGCCTTCGAGCGGCAGGCCGGCGTGCCGCAGCGCGATCCTTCGCTGGACCGGCACCGTGATCCCGAGAAAAAGGTCGCCCTCGCCGTACTCGCCCTTGCCGGTCTTGAAAAAACAGGCCACGTTCGCCGCGCGTTTTGGATCGGCCACGGCGGCCAGCGCACGCTCGACGTCCTTATGCGCGGGCACAGCCGGGGCAATCTGACGTCGCACGGTTTCTCTTGCCTAGTACGCCTTGGCGAAAATCGCCTTTTGCCTTGCCGGCTCGCCGCAATAGATGCACTTCCCGTTCCCCCCTGCTTGCGCGGAGCGCCCTGTGCCGAGGGACTGGTCGAGCGGAATGCATCGCATCGTCGCTTTCGTTTCTTCCTTGATCTTCTCTTCGCACGCGGCGCCGCCGCACCACCAGGAAAACGCAAACCCCGTCTCGACCGCCTTCTTGAACTGCTCGTAGTCGGCGGGCTCCGCGGTATGCGCTTCGCGAAACGCAAGCGCGCGATCGTAGAGCGCCTTCTGAATTTCTTCCAGCAGCGCCGCCACGGCCGCCGCAATTCCCTGCTGCGGCACGAACGACTTCCCTTCCTTACCCGGACGGTCGCGCCGCGCGAGCACCACCGAGCCCTTCGCCACGTCCTTCGGGCCGAGCTCCATCCGCAGCGGGACGCCGCGCATCTCCCAGTCGTTGAACTTGAAGCCGGGGCTCATCCCCTCGCGCTCGTCCATCTTTACGCGGATGCCCGCGCCAATGAGTTCCTTACGCAACTTGTGCGCGGTTTCGAGCACGCTTGCCTTTTCCTCGTCGGTCTTGAAGATCGGCACGATCACCAATTGATAGGGCGCGAGCCGCGGTGGCAGGATGAGGCCTTGATCGTCGCCGTGCACCATGATGATCGCGCCGACGAATCGCGTGGAAAGCCCCCACGACGTAGTCCAGCAGTGTTGTAGCACGCCGTTCTTGTCGAGGTAGCGGATCTCGAACGCCTTCGCGAAATTCTGCCCCAGGTTGTGCGATGTTCCGGACTGCAAGGCCTTGCCGTCTCCCATCATCGCTTCGATCGAATAGGTCTGGTCGGCGCCGGCGAAGCGCTCGGCTTCCGATTTGCGGCCGGGGATCACTGGGATCGCCGCCTCGCGCACGGCAAAATCCGTGTAGACATCGAGCATCTGCCGCGTTTCGGCCTCGGCTTCTTCGGCGGTCGCGTGCGCGGTGTGTCCCTCCTGCCAGAAAAACTCGAGCGTGCGCAGGAAAAGCTTCGTGCGCAGCTCCCAGCGCACCACGCTGTTCCATTGATTGATCAGCAGCGGCAGGTCGCGATAGGACTGAATCCATTTCGCGTAGGCGTGGCCGATGATCGTTTCCGACGTCGGACGGATCACAAGCGGCTCTTCCAGCTTTTCACCCCCGCCGTGTGTCACCACGGCCAGTTCGGGCGAAAATCCCGCCACGTGCGATTTTTCCTTCTCGATGAAGCTGCGCGGGATCAGCAGCGGAAACGCGGCGTTCACGTGCCCGGTCGCCTTGAACCGGCTGTCGAGCGCCGCCGTGATGTTTTCCCAGAGCGCCCAACCGTATGGCCGGACGATCATGCAGCCCCGCACCGGCGCGTAATCCGCCAGTTCCGCCCGCAGGACGACCTGGTTGTACCATTCCGAAAAATCCTCCGCCTGCGTCGTCAGCTTCAGATCGGACATGTCTCCCCTGTTCTCCTGGATTCCGCTGCGAATCTCGACCGGCTCGCATAAAACCGCAAGCTCGTTAGGTTAGGAGACTTCCCGTCCCCAGTCAATCAACACCGCGGCCTTCGGGTGAGCGGATTCAATATATACATTCTGATACTTACCTTGCTATGATATGCGCACTTTTCGGAGACTCCTCGCATGGAAGAACGCAACGCCCCGCCCGAGGCCGCCGCGCCGCCCGACAGGAACGGTCTGGAAGGCACAGACCTCGTCCATTTCGGCCCCATCTGGGACGCAACACTCGAAAGGCATCGCGAGCTAGACGAAGGTCCCGTTGCCGTGCTCGTCTGCCACGGCATGGGCCAGCAGGTGCGATACGAAACGATCAGCTCGATTGCGCAAGCGATTCGCTCCCAAGCAGGCGCCGTAGGCGGCACCGTGTCTCCCGCCGAAGTGCATCTCTGCCAGGGGAACGAGGGCTTTCTCGCCCGCGCCGAAGTTGGATGGAAGGACCATCGCGGAATTCAGCACGATGTGCATGTTTACGAGGCCTATTGGGCGCCTCTGACCGAAGGGAAGGTCACCTACTGGGACACGGTCAAGTTTCTCCTGCTCGCAGCATGGAACGGCATTAAGTACAGCCATCCATTTGGTCCGCGCACGTTTAAGCGTTGGATGTTCGACGGCAAGAAGACGATGCAGATCGGCCCGCTCACTTTTCCTGGCTTGATCATCGTGCTCGCATTCCTTCTCACGCAACTCGCAATCATCAGCTTCGTTCTTCTCGAGCTCGCGCAGCAGTACAAGGCGGTCATCGCGCAACCGCTACCCGTCCACGCAGCCCTGCCGTTCTGGCGCGCCGCCGGACAAATCCTGCTCGGTTGGCTCCGCTGGCTGGGTCCCTTCGTTCCGGGACACGACGTCCTGTTCAATCCAAAAGCCTTCGGTCACCACTGGTGGTGGGAGCCCCTGCGACTTGCGGCTTGGTTCGGGCTAGTCGCCGAGGCATTCTTTGTCCGTTACTTCATCATAGAATTTGTCGGCGACGTCGCGGCGTACATCTCTCCGTACAAAGACAGCAAGTTCGATGAGCTTCGCCAGAAAATCCAGAAAGTCGGCCTCGACGTTGGGAAAATCATTTACGGTTTTGGCTCGCCTCAGGAGACTGTCCCGCATTACGACAAGATCGTCGTCGTCGGCCACTCACTTGGTTCCGTCCTCGCCTACGACACGCTCAATGCTCTGATCAATACCGACAGCGTTTCGGCTGCGGCCGACCGCCAAGATGTTGTGGGCCGCACGCGCGCCCTCCTCACCTTCGGATCGCCCCTCGACAAAACCGCCTTCATCTTCCGCATGCAGCCGCGCAACGAACAGGACTGGATTCGCGAGCAGATGGCCGCTTCGGTCCAGCCCTTGATTGTCGATTATGCGCGCTACCGCCCAAGCCCTTTCGAGTGGGTCAACATCTGGTCCATCTGGGACATCATCAGCGGCGCGCTAAACTACTACGATGATCCTGCGCGTCGCGCGGACAAGCCTCCCTACGTCGTGAACGAGCGTGACCCGCAGGCGTGGATCCCGTTCTACGCCCATGTCCAATACTGGAACAACAAGGTGCTTCATCAGCAGCTCTACCGTTTCGTGTCTTGATCCCGCTGCGGTTCCGAAAAAGTCCACAGGCTTTTCCACTTGCATTAAATCCACTTCCTCCTAGCATGGTAGGGTGAAGAAATTAGGCTACAGTTCGAACTCGGGGACGCGCTGGCAAGGCGTCGGCCGCTGGGCTCTTCCCTCGGCCCGCTCCCCCATTTTCCGCCATCGCAGCGGAGGCCATCACGGCCGTTCGGGGCGTGCCTTCAGTGGACTTCTAATCGACACGCTGGCGATTGGGAATGCCTCCAACACTCTGAAAGAAAAGATCCTAGTTTTTTCTAATCGACACACATCCAGACCTACTTCGAGCCAGCCGGATTTGCTAAAATGACTGCTCACATGCCCAAAGAAACTCCCGAGCTGCAACGGATGAGCCGCTCGCTCGCGGAAACCGATCCTGCGATAGCGGACGCTCTGCGCGAGGAGCTCCGCCGCCAAGCCACCGGCATCGAGCTGATCCCCTCCGAAAACTTCGTTTCCGAAGCGGTGCTCGAAGCGATGGGCTCGGTCCTCACGAACAAATACGCCGAGGGCTATCCTGGCAAACGCTACTACGGCGGCTGCGAATTCGTGGACCGGGCCGAGCAGCTCGCGATCGATCGCGCGAAGGAACTCTTCGGTGCCGAGCACGCCAACGTTCAGCCGCACTCCGGCACGCAGGCAAACATTGCCGTCTACATGACCGCGCTCCAGCCGGGCGACGTCGTTCTCGGGATGAACCTTGCGCACGGGGGGCATCTGACGCACGGCCACCCGCTCAATTTTTCCGGCAAGATGTACCACTTCGTGCCCTACGGCGTGTCGAAGGAAACCGAAACGATCGACTACGACGAACTCGACCGTCTCGCGCGCGAGCACAAACCGAAGATGATCGTCGCGGGCGCGAGCGCCTATTCGCGGGTCTTCGACTTCCCGCGCATGGCGCAGATCGCGCAATCGGTGGGAGGGCTGCTCTTCGTCGACATGGCGCACATTGCAGGACTCATCGCAGCAGGCGTTCATCCAAGCCCCGTGCCGCACGCCGATTTCGTGTCGACGACGACGCACAAGACGCTGCGCGGCCCCCGCGGAGGGCTGATTCTCTGCCGCGAAAAATACGCCAAGGATCTCGACCGCTCGACCTTCCCCGGCATCCAGGGCGGCCCGCTCATGCACATCATCGCGGCGAAAGCCGTCTGCCTGAAGGAAGCGATGGAGCCCGGATTCCGCGAATATCAGAAACAGGTGGTCGCCAACGCCAAAGCGCTCGCCGCCGGAGTGGCGCGGCGCGGCTATCGCATCGTCAGCGGCGGCACAGACAATCATCTCTTCCTCGTCGATATTCATTCGCGCGGGCTCACAGGAGCCGACGCGCAGCCCGCGTTCGATCGCGCCGGAATCACGATCAACAAGAATTCAATTCCCTTCGATCCGCTCCCGCCGATGAAGGCAAGCGGCATCCGCATGGGAACTCCCGCCGTCACCACGCGCGGCATGCGCGAGCCCGAAATGGAAAAAATTGCCGGCTGGATTGTCGAAGTTCTCGACCACCTCGGCGACGCCGCGACCGAGCAGCGCATCCGTAAGGAAGTTGCGACGTTCGCCGCGCAGTTCCCTCTCTACACGCGCCGCCTCGAAGCCGCGGAGGCTACGCTCGCCGGCGTTCGCGCGTCTCGCTAAGCGGCGCGGCGGCGCGATACGCGCGAGTCGGAAAACGAGCCCGTTTTTGTGAAATGAGATTGCCAATGGCGATGCAGACGATTTTAGGTGGCCCGATCACGGAGTACGAAAGAGAAGAAGCGCGGCAGATTCAGTTGTCGCTGTTGCCCGCCGGTTCGCTCACGGGGCCTTCATACGAAGTCGCCTGCCGGTTCTCTCCCTTTGCCGGCGTCGGCGGAGATTTTGCCGACTTCTTCACGCTCCCTGACGGGCAGTTGGGCCTCTACCTGGGAGACGTGGTCGGCAAGGGCCTCTCGGCCGCGCTCTACGCGGCGCTGGTGATGGGCTTGCTGCGCGGCATCCACAAGCAAGGAATGGACACTGCCGCTGCACTCGCGCTCCTGAACAAACGCATGCTCGTGCGCCCCGTGACGGGCCGCTTCTCTGCGACGCTCTACGCGCTGTTCGATCCGGGCCCGCGCAGATTGACGTTTTCAAACGCCGGGCTGCCTTTGCCGCTGCTCGTTTCCAAATTTGGTTGCGCCGCGCTGGGTGAGGGAGGGCTGCCTTCGGGCCTGTTCGCCGACGCATCCTACGGCAGCTACTCGGTCGAACTCGCCCCCGGCGACGCGGTGCTCTTCGCGACGGACGGCCTCCACGAACTGCGCGACCACCTCGATCACGACTTCAACCAGGAGCGGCTCGCACAAATCTGGCAGGAATGCCGGTATAAATCCGCCGAGGAGTCGCTCGGCTTTTTGTTTAACGAGGCAAGGCTGTTTTCCGAAGGCGGCAGCGAGCAGCGGGACGACATCACGGCCCTGGTCCTGAAGGTCCTCAGCTAGACGATCCGGATTTCTAGCTCCGTCGCGCGGCCGCCGCGAATCGAGAATGCGCGCACCGGCCTGGCGGCATCCGGCAGCGGCGAAACGATGAAATAGGCCGCATCAGGATAGTAGGCGCGTTCGATATCGCGCGGCGAGGGTGCGTTCTCGCCGTTCGGATGCGAGTGGTAGATACCGAGCAGTTCGAGTCTCGCCCCACGGATTTCGCGCATCAGCCGAAATAGTTCCTCGGGGGCAATTTCGTAGGATGTCGCCGGATTGCTCGCCGCGTTCGTCGCCGGAAACGCCCGCGTGATCACAGCGTCACGCCCCGCCAGCAACCCGCAGCATTCTTCCTTCGGATCGTGTCGCGCGCGTGCCGTCAACTCCATCCGAAGTTCGCCCCGGATTCGGACCTGCGCGGCCACTTGGCGCAGTACGCTAGGCCTTTTGGGCCTGGCGGCGAAGGAACGTGGGCACGTCGAGATCGTCGGCGGGCATCTCCTGAATGACGTCGCTGACGTTTCTCGCGACCTGCTGGACCACGTTCGTCTGCTCGGGTGCCACCGGAACGTTCGTTTGCTCGCGTCCTGCCTTCCAAGTCTTCGGCAGATACGACGGCCGCGCGTTCGTCTTTTTGCCCGCGACCTCGCGGAAACCAGCCGCGATCACGGTGATCTTCACCGACTCCTTCATCGCGTCGTCCTGGACCGCGCCGAAAATGATGTTGGCGTTCTCGTGCGCGGCTTTCTGGATGATGGACGAGGCTTCGTGGATCTCGTGGAGCGAAAGGCTGGATGAGCCGGTGACGTTGATCAGGATTCCCTGCGCGCCGTTGATGTTGTTGTCTTCGAGCAGCGGGCTATTGATCGCGCGGTTGGCGGCGTCGATTGCGCGGTTCGAGCCGGTGGCGACGGCCGTGCCCATCACGGCGTAGCCCTGGCCGGACATGATCGTCTTCACGTCGGCGAAGTCGCGGTTGATGATGCCGGGAATCGTGATGATGTCGGAGATGCCCTGCACGGCCTGCCGCAGGATATCGTCGGCGATGCGGAACGCCTCGAAGAAGCTGGTACCCTGCTCGACGCACTCCATCAGCCGCTCGTTCGGGATCACGATCACCGTATCGACGCAGCCGACGAGCTCGGCGAGCGCCTGTTCAGCCTGCTGCATGCGGCGCTTGCCTTCGAACGCGAAGGGCTTCGTGACGACAGCAACGGTGAGCGCGCCAAGTTCGCTCGCGAGATTCGCGACGACCGGCGCGGCGCCGCTGCCGGTGCCGCCACCGAGACCCGACGTGACGAACACCATGTCCGAGCCGTCGAGCGCCTCGAGGATTTTCTCGGTGTCCTCGAGCGCGGCCTTGCGGCCGACCTCGGGGTTGGCGCCCGCGCCCAACCCCTTCGTCAGTTTCGCGCCAAGCTGGAGCTTCACTGGCGCCTGCGAAAGCTTAAGCGCCTGGAGGTCGGTATTGGCCGCGATGAACTCCACGCCCTCGACCTTTGCGCGAATCATGCGATTGACGGCGTTCGATCCACCGCCGCCGACGCCGATCACCTTGATCTTGGCGCCGTCCTGCGGTTCTTCACTAAACGAAACGCGGATGCTCGATTCCTTCGGAGACATGCTCCCTCCCTCAGACTGCTGCGTGCTGCGAATTCGAAAAGCCCCCGGCCCGGCAAAATTCGCCGAACCACCGCTACAGAACCATCTTCTTCCTTCTTCCGATCAGCCCCTGCGCCTGCCCTCATGCCCCTGCGAACATGCTTTTCAACTTGCCCATGAAGCCCGTGGGACGCGCTCCGGCGAGGCGACGCGTGCGCGCCCCGTAGAGAACCAGTCCCACGACCGTCGAGTATTCGGGCCTGGAAACCTCGTCGCTCATCTGCGCCAAACCCCGCGGCACGGCCACGCGAACGGGCAGGTTGAACACGCGCTCGGCGAGTTCGGGCAAGCCGCGGAGATGAGAGCCGCCGCCGGTGAGAACGATTCCGGCGGGGATTTGCGACTCGAGACCGCCGCGGCGCACTTCGTCGCGAATGAGCATCAGCAACTCCTGCGCGCGGGGCTCGACAATGTCGGACAGCATTCGCGCGAACACCGTGCGGGGCGGGCGATCGCCAACGCTCGCGATCTCGATGGCCACATCGTCGGTAAGGAGCTCGCGAGAGGCGCAAGCATACTCGCGCTTGATCTTTTCGGCCTCGGGAATCGGAGTGCGCAAGCCGACGGCGAGATCGTTCGTGAAATGGTCGCCGCCGACGGGAATCGCCGCGGTGTGGCGCACGACGCCGCCCGCGTAGGCGATCAATTCGGTCGTTCCGCCACCGATATCGAGCAGGCAGCAGCCCAGTTCGCGCTCGTCCTGCGTGAGGCAGGCCTCGGCCGAAGCAAACGGCTCGAGCACGGTATCGTCCACGCGCACGCCCGCACGATTTACGGCAGTGACGATATTCTGCGTGGCCGTCCCGGAGGCGGTGACGATGTGCACGTTGGCTTCGAGGCGCTGGCCGACCATGCCGATAGCGTCGCGGATGTTGTCGTGGCCGTCGAGGAAAAATTCCTGAGGCAGAACGTGAAGCACCTCGCGATCCTCAGGCAAGGTGACGCCGCGCGCAGCCTCGATGGCGCGGCGCACGTCGTCGCGCTGGATGTCGCGCGGCTTGGAACCCACCGTGATCCCACCCCGGCTATTGACGCCGCGCACGTGGCCGCCGGCCACACCGATTATAGCCGATTCGACGGGCACGCCGACGATGGCCTCCGCTTCCTCCACGGCGCGGCGAATGGAGCTGACCGCGAGATCGAGGTTCACGATCTGGCCCTTGCGCCAGCCCTTCGATTCTGCCGCACCGAGAGCCGCGAATTTCACGGCGCCGTCGTCATCCTGTTCGCCGACGAGCGCGCAGGTCTTCGTGCTGCCGATGTCGAGTGCCACAATGTGCCGTTCTTTCTTGGTCAAATCCGCTCCCCACTACTTTCGGATCATCGCGAATGCTTGGCCACGGGCGCCGCTTTCGGCTTCGACGAACGCTGCTGCGCGCCCGTCTGCGAAGCCGCGGTGTCCGGATTCACCACAGCCTCGCGGCCGAATCTCAAATCAACCGACTCGACGCGGCCCGCAGCCGCGCGCCACTGCCCGATATTCTCGACGAGCGTCTGATACTTGGCGGCAAAATCCTCGTCGCCGAAGTGCACCACCACCGGAGCATCGGCCTGGCCCCAATCACCCCCGGAAGAGGCCGCGCCCGAATCTCCCACACGCTGCAACCCCGTCAGCGTCGCACGGAGATCATGTTCGTCCGAGAGATCGACTTCGCTCACCTGCTCCGCGGCGCCCGCACGCGCGGATTCGATCTGCTGCATGAAGCCCGAGTAGAGCTGCATGCGCTTCTCACGGTCTTCCTGCGCCATATCCTCGCCAAGCTCAGCGACAACGGGGAAATGGAATTCGCCCGTGAGCGGCCGGTCGAGAATTACGCCGTGCAGGTCGACTAGGGCCATCTCGCCTCCCTCGCGCAAAAACGCGATGGGAGTGCGCTCCGTGATTTCGACCTCGATCTTGTTCGGCAGAGCGCGGCGCACGGTGGCCTGCTCGACCCAGGGAATCGCCTCGAGTTCCCGGCGGCGGCTCTCGAGCGGGATGCGCAGGACACTGCGGCCGCGGTCGGCGGCGAAAATCTCGAGCACGCTCGCGCGCGTGACATAGTGATTTCCGGCGAGTTCGACCTGCTCGGGATGGACCAGCGCCATCTCCGGCGAGGCCAGCAGGAAGTGACCGAGATCGTAAGCGACCCATGCGCCGACGAGGCCGACGGCGGCCCACATCATCACGCGGAGATAGGTCGCCCACGCTTTCCTGCCGAACTTCCGCCGCTTGATCTCGAGCGGCTTCTGCCGGCGAAGATACTTCGGCTCCTCGTCCGCCAGGACCTCCTGGGGATAGGCGTCCGCGTCCATGGCTTTCAGTTTCGCCAGACGATCACCTCGTGTTCGAGCTCGATGCCGTACGCACTGCGCACGCGATCGCGGACTTCGTCGATCAGCTTCAGCATGTCGGAGCAGGTGGCGTGCGCGACGTTGACGAAAAAGTTGGCGTGGCGGTCACTCACCATGGCGTCGCCCACGCGGTGTCCCTTCAGGCCAAGCTCGTCGATCATTTTGCCCGCCGAGCCGCCGGGAGGATTCTTGAAGATGCAGCCCGCGCTCTTCTGATTGAGCGGCTGGCTCGACCGGCGCTTCTCGTTGCACACGCGGATGCCGGCCAGGATTTCCTTGTAGGGCTTCGAGGGCAGCTCGAGCTTCACGCGCAGCATCACGTCGTCCGGGGCGAACGACGTGTGGCGGTAGTCGAAGCGGATGTCGCCGCCGCGCAGCGTTTCGATCCGGCCGGTGGCGGCGCGGTACAGCTCGACTTCGCGAACGTGCGGGCCGATCTGTGTGCCGTAGGCGCCGGCATTCATTCGCAGGGCTCCGCCGACGCTCCCGGGAACGCCGATGAGCCCTTCCATGCCACCGAGATCGTGCTTCGCGCAGAAGGTGACCATGCCACCAAGATCTGCCGACGCGTCTACGTAGGCCGCGTTTCCTTCGACGCACATGCCGGGACGCGCCGCCGGCAGATGCAGCACAACCCACGGCAATTCGCCATCGGCAACGAGCACGTTCGTGCCGCCGCCGAGAAACCGGTACGGGATGTGTTCGTCCGCGAGCAGGCGTATGACGTCCGGAATCGTCTCGTGCTGGCGGAGCAACAGCTCGTCGGTCGTACCGCCGATCCCGAGCGAAGTCTGGTCGGCCAGAGAGACGCCCTGGCGCAGCTCGACGCCGAGCTCTTTCAGGCGGTCCGCAGCTGCGTCGTTAATCCGCATGGGAAGTCGAAATCCTCGAATCGAGCAACAGCGCGAGTTCGTCGGTGACGCGGCCAACGCTGCCGGCGCCGATCGTGAGAACGGCATCGCCGGGGCGCGCCTCGCGCAGCATGTATTCCATGCCACCCTGGAGCGTACTCGAATAGATGACCGTCTTGTGGCCGGCCGAACTGATGGCGCTCGCGAGACGCTCGGCGGTGACGCCCTCGATCGGCGCCTCGCCGGCGGAGTATACGTCCGTGATCACCAGGACGTCCGCCTGGTTGAACGAGCGCAGGAAATCATCCCAAAGATGCCGCGTGCGCGTGTAGCGATGCGGCTGAAAGAGCACGAGCAGGCGCTTGTAGCCGCAGCCGCGCGCGGCTTCGAGGGTCGCACGGATTTCGGCGGGGTGATGGCCGTAGTCGTCGATGAGCGTGACGCCCATGAATTTTCCCTTGATCTCGAAGCGCCGGCCAACGCCGGAGAATTTCGCTAGGCCGGCGCGGATCAGGTCGGCCGGAACATTCACCGCAAGCCCGACAGCCGCGGCCGCAGCGGCATTGCGCACGTTGTGAATTCCCGGCGGAGAGGGCAGCCGGAAGATTCCGAGATCTTCGCTGTGGTAGGTGAGGCGGAACTCGCTCGCCAGGCCAATGAGCTTCACGTCGCTGACGATCAGATCGGCCTGGCTCGAGGTGCCGTAGGTAATCAAGGGACGATGGACGCGCGGTACGATGGCCTGGACGTTGGGCTCGTCCAGGCAAAGCACGACCGAGCCGTAGAACGGCACGCGGTTCACGAACTGGAGAAACGTTTCCTGAATTTCCTCGAGCGAGACGTAATGGTCGAGATGCTCGCGGTCGATGGTGGTGACGACGGCGATGACCGGCGCGAGCAGCAGGAACGACCGGTCGCTTTCATCCGCTTCGACGACCATGTATTCGCCGCGGCCTACCTGCGCGTTCGCGCCCGCATGATTCACCCGCCCGCCGACGACGAAGGTGGGGTCGAGGTCCGCGGCGGCAAGCACCGCGGCAACCATCGAGGTGGTCGTCGTCTTCCCGTGCGCGCCCGCGACCGCGATGCCGTATTTCAGCCGCATCAGCTCCGCCAGCATCTCCGCGCGGGGGATCACCGGAATCTTCAGGCGATGAGCCTCGACGATTTCGGCGTTGTCCGGCGGCACCGCGGCGGAGACGACCACCACGTGCGCGCCGTGGACGTTTTCGGCGTCATGGCTTTCGTAGACCGTCGCGCCAAGCTTGCGCAGACGCTCGGTGACGGGCGAGGACTTCAAGTCGGAGCCCGAAACGGCGTAGCCGCTGGAAAGCAGGACTTCGGCGATGCCGCTCATGCCGCTGCCGCCGATTCCGACCAGGTGGATGCGCTGGAAATTGCGAAATGTGACGTTCATGCCCCGGCTACCTCTTCCAGAAGATCGACAATGTCCTCGACGGCGCGCGGACGCGCGAGCGAGCGGGAGCGATCTTCCATCTCTTCAATTCTCCGGGGCTGGTCCAAGAGGGAAAAAATCTCGTTTGTCAGGCGCTCGGGCGTCAGCTCATCCTGCGGCAGGAGGCGAGCGGCGCCGGTGTCCTGCATGGCGGCGGCATTGCGCGTCTGGTGCGCGTCGGTGGACGCCCCGAAAGGAATGAAGATGGCGGCGCGTCCGGAGGCGGATACCTCCGCGACAGTGATTGCACCCGAGCGGCAGACGATCAGGTCGGCCTGGGCAAACCTCTCCGCCATGTTCTCGATGAAGGGCAGAACCTCCGCATGGAATTCGCGGCGCGCATAGGCCACGCGAACTGCATTATAGTCGCGTTCGCCGGTCTGATGCACGATGAAAAGCTGATTTTTTCTGGTCGCCAAGCGATCAAGCGAGTCAACTACGGCGCGGTTGATCGGCAAAGCGCCGCGGCTGCCGCCCGTGATCAAGAGATTGAACGGGGCGAGGTGTTCCTTCCGTGGGATGGCAAAGAATTCCTTGCGGATTGGACAGCCGGTGACGACGGCCTTGCGGCCGAAGCGAACGGCAGTTGTCGCATGGGCGACCGCGATTCGAGTGGCTAGGCGCGCGAGCACACGGTTCGTGAATCCGGGCTCGACGTTGGGCTCGAAGACGACGCTCGGAATCCGGTGGAGCGCGGCGAGAAGCATCATCGGACCGGAGGCGTAGCCACCGACACCCAGGGCCGCACAAAAACGATGGCGGCGCAGAATTCGCTCGGAATCCCACAGACCGGCGGGAAGCATCGCGGCGTTGCGCAGAAACTTCGCACCGCCGATGCCCTTCAGGCCCGCGACACGAACAAGCTCGAGCGGCAGGCCCGCCTGCGGCACTAGCCGCGCTTCGATTCCGCGTTCGGTTCCGACAAACACGACGCGCCGTTCTCCTTCACCCTTTCCTTCATTTCCTTCGTTGGCGCGGCAGAGCCATTCCCGCGCCACGGCAAGCGCCGGGAAGACATGGCCGCCGGTGCCGCCGCCGGCAATCAGAAGGGTCCTGGCGTCCGTCCGCGCACCAGTCTTCGCACCGGGGCTCACGTCTCATCCGCATGCTGGCTGATGTTCAGGAGCACGCCGGTCGCCAGAAGCATTCCCATCAAGCTCGAGCCGCCGTAGCTGACGAACGGTAGCGGAATTCCCTTGGTGGGCATCAGGCCCAGCACGACGCTCAGATTGATCAATGCCTGGCCGACGACCATCGCGGTGATGCCGACGCCCAGAAGGCGGCCGAATTCGTCCGGTGCCTTCATAGCAGCGATGAAACCGCGCCAGCCGTAAAACGCGAACAGCGCGAGCACGATCGTCGCGCCGATGAAGCCGAACTCCTCGCAAATTACGGAAAAAATGAAGTCCGTGTGCGCTTCGGGCAGAAAGAAAAGCTTCTGGTGGCTTTCCATCAAGCCTACGCCGCTGAACCCGCCCGAGCCGACCGCGATGAGCGACTGCAGCAGCTGGAAGCCGTGGCCCTGCGGGTCCGCGCCCGGGGAAAAGAACGCCTTCACGCGTTCGAGGCGATAGGGCGTGCTGAGGATGGCAATCGCAACCACAGGCACGGCCACGGCGGCAGCGGCCGCGATGTAGCGCATCGAAAGCCCGGCGATGAAGAGCATCACGGCCGCGCTGAAGAAGATCATGCAGGCCGTGCCGAGATCCGGCTCCTTGTAGACCATCACGACCATCAGCAAGACGGTGCCGAGCGCGGGCACGAGCGTGCGAGTGAGGTTGTTGATCCCCGCACCGCGCGGTGCCCGCCGGATTTCGAGGAACCAGGCGAGATAGAAGATCACGGCGAGCTTCGCGAACTCCGAAGGCTGGAGGCTGAGCGGCCCGAGGCGAATCCAGCGGTGCGTCGCGTGCGAGCGGTCGAGGAAGAACACCGCGATCAACAGAAGAAACGTGGCGGAAAGCGCCGTGAAGATCACGCGCGGCTGGCGCAGTTTCCGGTAGTCCAGGTTCATCAGCCCGAACATCCCGGCGATACCGAGCACAATCCAGACCAACTGGCGAAGCAGGAAGTAGTAGCCGTTGCCGTACTCGTCGCGCGCGGTCATGGCCGAGGCGCTGAAGACCATCACGGCGCCGATTAGGCAGAGCGCGAGCGTGACGCCGAAAAGTTGCCGGTCAGGTTGTAAGCTGCGGGGCATCGTTCATCCTTGTCCGCTCCGGGCGGAGGCGTCCGCAACCGAGCGATTTCCGAGTTTCGCGACGAGATCCTTGAACGCACGGCCGCGATGCTCGTAGTTTTCGAATTGATCGAAACTCGAGCATGCCGGCGCAAGCAGGACAACGTCGCCGGGCCGGGCGTGTTCGGCGGCCAGGTCCACAGCGCGGTCGAGCGTCCCCGCGTGTGCGGCGGGAACCGCACTATCTAGGCCCGCGGAGATTTGTTCGGCGGCGGCGCCGATCAGAATGGCCAGCCGGGCGCGTTGGCGTAGCGGCTCACGCAAAGGCGTGTACGGGCTGCCCTTGTCTTTTCCGCCGAGAATGACGATCAGCGGTTCCGAAAATGCTTCGACCGCCTTGAGCGCCGCATCCACATTTGTGGCCTTTGAATCGTTGTAGAACTTGACGCCGCCGATTTCCGCGACGAACTCGAGGCGGTGCTCGACGCCCTGAAACGTCTTCACGCCGCTCGCAATCGCGGCGGGGGTGGCACCGGCGAGATACGCCGCAGCGCAGGCCGCCAAAACGTTTTCGACGTTGTGCTCGCCGCGCAGCCGAATCTCGTCGCGCCGCGCGACCGCCACTTCGGAACCGTCGTTGCGAAACATGATCTGATCGTCGAGAAGGAACGCGCCGGCCGCCACGCGCTTCTGCCGGCTGAACCAGAAAACGTGGGGCCGCGACGGCATCCTCCGCGTCACTTCGGGATCGTCGGCATTCAGCACGGCCGCATCGCGGTCGAGCTGATTTTCAAACAACCGCATCTTTGCGTCCGCGTATTCCTCGAACGAAGCGTGGCGGTCGAGATGATCGGGCGTGAGATTCAGCAGGACACCGATTCCCGGCCGGAATGCGTCGGTCGCCTCGAGCTGGAAGCTGCTGATCTCGGCCACGGTCACGCTCGAATCCGTCGAGGCCTCGATGAGCGACACCAGCGGCACGCCGATGTTGCCGCCGACGAGCGTCGGAATGCCGGCGTTTTTCAGAATGTGCGCGACGAGCGAAGTTGTGGTCGTCTTGCCATTCGAGCCGGTAATGGCCACCAGCTTCCCGCGAAGAAAGCGCCAGGCGAGTTCGATCTCGCTCCACACCGCCACGCCGCGGCTGCGCGCCAGCTCGAGCGGCGGTAGCTTCACCGGCACGCCGGGGCTGATAACGATCAGGTCCTGATCGAGAAACGCGGCGTCCGTGTGACCGCCGAGATCCAGCTTCACTCCAGCCGCCCGCAACCTCGCTGCTGTTTCCGCCATTTCGCTCTCCGTTTTTTCATCGGTGGCCGTCACGATCGCTTCATTGGCCGCTGCGAAAAGCGACACCGCCACTCCCGTTCGCGCGAGCCCGACAACCAGCACGCGCTTTCCCGCAAGGTCGAACCCGGGTGTCACCTAGCCTCACCTCAACTTCAAAGTCGTGAGAGAAAACAGCGCAAACACCAGCGCCAAAATCCAGAAACGCACGATGATCTTCGATTCGCTCCATCCAATCAGCTCGAAATGGTGGTGCAGCGGCGCCATGCGGAAGATGCGCTTGCCCGTCAGCTTGAACGAGCCGACCTGCAGGATCACCGAAAGCAGTTCGAGGAGAAAGATGCCGCCGATCGAAACCAGCAGGATTTCCTGCTTTAGAATCACGGCAACCGTGCCGATCGCGCCGCCAAGCGCGAGCGAGCCGACGTCGCCCATGAACATTTCCGCCGGATGCGCGTTGTACCAGAGAAACCCGAGCGAGGCCCCCGCCAGCGAGCCGCAAAAGATGGTGAGTTCGGCGGCGTCGGGAATTTTCTGAATCTCAAGGTACTCGGCGAAGCGGGCGTTGCTGGAGAGATAGGTCAGCACAGTAAGCGCCACCGCGGAAATGAGCACGCAGCCGATCGCGAGGCCGTCGAGGCCGTCGGTAAGGTTCACGCCGTTCGAGAAGCCCGCAATCACCAGGACGAGAAACACGAGGAACGGCACGTACGCCAGCAGCCAGACGAACCGGTGACCGAGCAGCGAATCGATCACGAGGTCGGGGTGCAGCCGCTTCAAGAACGGCACACTCAACTGGGTCGAGTAGTCACCCTTCACCTGCAATCCCAGCAGCACGCCGCCGACGAAGACGCACGTCAACACCTGAAGGAAAAACTTCCCGCGGGCGCTCAACCCGAGGTTCCGCCGCCGCACGACCTTGTTGTAGTCGTCGAGGAACCCAATCGCGCCGAAGGCCAGCGTGGCGCCGAGAGCGAGCAGGACGTAGGGATTCCGCAGGTCGGCCCAAAGCAGCGTGGGGATTACGATCGCGGCCACGATCAGCACGCCGCCCATCGTGGGCGTGCCGGCCTTTTTCTGGTGCGCCTGGGGCCCTTCCGTCCGGATGTACTGCTTCACTTGCAATTCGCGAAGGCGCTCGATGGTCCACGGGCCAAGCAGGAGCGAGAGCACTAGCGCCGTCAGACTCGCGACCGCCGTCCGCACCGTGATGTAACGGAACACGTTCAGCGCGCTGAAATGCCGGTGCAGCACGAAGAAGAAGAGGTAGTAGAGCATTTCAGCGGCGCCCCTTCGGGCTGGCTTCGAGCGCCTCGGGCGCGATCCTCGGGACGGCCCGGTGGTGCCGTGCGTCGATGGCTTCGAGAACCCGCTCCATCCTGACGCCGCGCGAGCCTTTCAGAAGCAGTAAGTCTCCGGGCCCGATGAATTCCTTGGTGAACTCGGCCGCTTCCTGCGAATTTCCGAAGAAGCGCGCACGATCCTGCGGATGGCCCGCGTCGATCGCCGCCTTCACGAAATCCTCCGCGCGGCCTTGCACGCCGAGAATCCAGTCGATTCCACCCTGCGTGGCCGCCAAGCGGCCGCATTCGCGATGGAGCTCCGCCGAAGAATTCCCCAGTTCGAGCATCTCGCCCGCAGCCACAATGCGCCGCCGGTATCCGGGCGTGGCGGCGAGCAACTCGAGCAGCGCGGTCAACGCGGTGGGGCTCGAGTTGTAAGTATCGTTGATCACGGAGAATCCTTCTTCGAAGCGCACCACTTCTCCGCGTTTGTCCGCCGGCGCAAGCCCCGGAAATACGCGCTTCGCATCTTCGGCGCCGACGCCCCATACGCTCACCGCCGCCAGCGCCGCGAGTGCGTTCATCACGTTGTGCCGGCCGATCAACGGCAGCTCCAGCCGGGCCCGCCCGCCGGGCGAAACGAAATCAAAGGCCGAGCCCTCGAGCCCGCGCTCCTCGATGTTTTCCGCTCGGAAATACGCGCGCGGATGCGTTCCGAAGAAAATCACTCGTCCGCGCGCCATTTCTGCAAACGCCGCCACACGCTCATCGTCCGCATTCAACACGGCGATGGCGCTCGGCCACGCCAGGTTTTCGATCAGCTCACGCTCGGCCAGCGCGATCTCTTCGATCGAAGAGAAAAACTCTAGGTGCTCGACCGCAACGCGCGTGACAACTCCAACGTCAGGCGACGCAATCTGCGTCAATCGCGCAAGCTCGCCCCGGTGCGACATCCCGAGCTCGACCACCGCCGCGCCATGCTGATCGTCCAACTTCAGCAGCGTGAGCGGAAGGCCGTATTCGTTGTTCAGGTTCCCTTGCGTTTTCAGCACGCCGAACCGCGCGCCCACGAGCGCCGCCAGAATCTCTTTCGTGGTGGTCTTGCCGACCGATCCGGCCACGGCGCCGATGAGGCGTCCGGGCCGCCCCTTCCTCCAGATTTCGCGAGCGCGCGAGGCCAGGCTCTGGAGAGCGTCGAGCGTGTCGTCCACCGCGTAGAGCTTTTCGCGGATCGGCTGGGGGTATTCGCCGAGGCGCTCGCGCGCCACCACCCCGGCCGGAGCGCCGCGCCCCAGTGCGCCCGCAACAAAACTGTGTCCATCGCGACGCGGTCCGCGTATGGCAAGGAACAGTTCTCCAGGCTGGACAGTGCGAGAGTCAATCGACACGCCGGCCAGCCCGGCCATGGGATCAAGCCCTGCGGGAGCTGGGACACCCAGCGCTTCAGCCACCTGAGCCACTGTCCACCGCATTGCTTCTCCAATGGGCTGGCTTTCATCCTCAGCCGCAGATTCCTCTTGGCGACGAGCCGCTAGCGCGCCGCCGGGGTCTTTGCATAACCTTTGCGCCGCAGGATGGCGCGCGCCTTCTCACGGTCGTCAAACTCAACTGCCCCGCCGCGCAAAACCTGGTACGTTTCGTGGCCCTTACCTGCCAGGAGCACGATGTCGCCAGGCTGGGCCTCGTCGAGAGCAAGCGCCAGCGCCTGTTCGCGATCCGGCTCGATCCGGTACTTCGCATCGGCTTTTTGCAATCCCACGACCACATCGTTGATGATCCGCAGCGGATCCTCACCGCGGGGGTTGTCGCTGGTGAGCACTACGAGGTCGCTCAGAGAGCCCGCTGTTTCGCCCATCAGCGGACGCTTCGTGCGGTCCCGTTCGCCGCCCGCCCCGAAGACGGTAATGATCCGGCCCGAGGCGCTCAGTTCGCGGGCCGTTGCGATCAAGTTACGCAGCGCGTCGTCCGTGTGCGCGTAATCGACGACGACCAGGAACGGCTGGCCCTCGTCGATTCTCTGGAACCGGCCTGGAACGAAATGGAGACTGGCGATGCCTTCTTCGATTTTAACAGCGGGAACGTCCAGGGCGATCCCCGCGCCGATGGCGCCGAGAATGTTGTAAACATTGATCCGGCCGACGAGCGGCGAACGCACCGCGATGTTTCCAGCCGGCGTTTGAGCCGTGAATTCGAGGCCGTCGAAGCTCAAGGCGAATTTCTTTGCGGTCAGATCGCACGCGCCCTTGAGGCCGTACTTCAGGGTGCGGCGCGCAAGCCCTGCTAGCTGCACTGAATAGGAGTCATCCGCGTTGATCACCGCCACATCGGGCGCGTCTGCGCCCGTGCCTTCGAAAAGGCGGCGCTTCGCCGCAAAATACTCCTCGAAGGTCTGATGATAGTCGAGGTGATCGCGCGTGAGATTCGTGAAGATCGCGACCGCGAAATGGCAGCCCCATAGACGCTCCATGGCGAGCGCGTGGGAACTGGCTTCGAGCACGGCGTGCGTGCCGCCAGCGTCGCGGATTTCCGCGAACATCTGCTGCAAATCGAGCGACTCGGGCGTGGTATTCAACGCGGGCCGGGGACCTTTCGGCGTGCGATATCCCGTCGTCCCGACGAGCCCCGTCGTGAATCCGGCCACGCGCAGAATCGAATCCACCAGAAACGCGGCGGTCGTCTTTCCGTTGGTCCCGGTCACGCCGACGAGCTTTAGCGCCTCGGCGGGATGCCCGTAGAGATTCGCGGAGACGCGCGCCAGGGCTCGGCGCTCCGATCCAGGCCGGAGCTCGATCCAGGTCGCGTGCGCCGGAAATTCGGCAGGCGGAGAACTTGCGCTTGCGACGGCAATCGCCCCGCGGCGCAACGCGTCCTCCACAAACTTCACGCCGGCGAGTTTTTCTCCCTGAAGCGCGAAGAAGAGCGCACCGGCGGCCGCCTGCCGGCTGTCGTACACGACCGACTGAATCTCGATGTCGGAGGGCCCGGAGATTCGCCCGAGTTCGGCTCCGGCAAGTAGTTCCTGAAGTTTCATGCTGCGCTTTTCCAGTGTAGCGCTCCGCGACGCGTTTCTCACTCCCGGCTTCTCTTTGACGCTCGCGCTCAATTGCCGCTCCCTCGCGTGGAGCCGGTCTGAATCTCGCCGGGACGTCCAAACCGCACGGTCACTCGGCTGCCGCGCAGAACCTGCGTTCCGACGCCAGGAAACTGCTCCAGTGCAACTCCGCTGCCAATAAGCGAAGGAACCAGACCCAGCCGCGAGCATTCTTCCGTCACGCCGCGCACCGTCTGCCTCGCGAGGTCGGGAACGGCAACGGTGTCCTGGCTCGCAAACGCAACCGTGGGAGCAGGCGTCTCGCTCCCTTTCGCCACGGCCTCCGCGAAACGCGCCTTGCCTGAGTCAACTCCGGCCGATGAAGACGCCCCCTGGGATGCAGGGTGCATATTCTTTGCGGTTTCGACGTCGGATGGCGACGGCAAGTCGTGTGGCACGCCTAGATACGCCAGCGTCTGCTCGGCAACGCGCTTAAACACGGGGCCGCCCACCAGACCTCCGTGGTGCTGCCCTTCGGGCGAATCGAGCACGACGAGAATCGTGATGGCCGGATTGTTCACCGGTGCGAAACCGACAAACGATGAGTTGTATTGGGTCGCGGAATAGTGCCCCGTGGCCGGATCGATCTTCTGCGCCGTGCCGGATTTTCCCGCGGCGGTGTAACCATCCAGGCGCGCGGGTTTCCCTGTGCCCTCGAGGACCACATCCTCCATCATCTCGCGCATGGTCGCCGCCGTTCTTGCGTCGGTCGCTTGTCGGGGCTCGCTTCCGGGGTCTGGCAGCTCCGCGCCCTGCGGTTCGTCGCGGATTTCCCGGATGATGCTCGGGCGATACAGGGTTCCGCCGTTCGCGATGGCCGAAATCGCAGAGACGATCTGGATCGGCGTGACGCTTACTTCCTGGCCCATCGCAAGCGAGCCGATGGAACTGGCCGACCAGTTCTCGATCGGCCGGAGGAGGCCGCGATTTTCGCCCGGCAGCTCGATTCCGGTGGCCTGGCCGATGCCGAACGCGCGGACCGTGTCGTAAAACCGGGGCGCGCCGAGGCGCAGCGCAAGCTTGATCGCGCCGACGTCGCTCGAGTTAGCCAAAATTCCGCGCACGCTCAGAACTCCGAAGGGATGCCAGTCGTGGATCAGCCGGCCCGCAACGAGAATCGATCCCATCTGGCAGTCCACCAAATCGTCCGGGGTCACGACGCGATTCTCTACGGCGCCCGTCAGCGTGATGACTTTGAACGTCGAGCCCGGTTCGTATGCGGCGCTCACGGCGCGATCCATGCGAGCTTCGGCGGAATAGGCGCCCGCGTCGTTCGGATCAAATCCCGGCCGGTTGGCGACGGCCAGCACTTCGCCCGAATTCGGATCCTGGACGACCACCGTGCCGGCCTTGGCATGCGTCTCGCTGATCGCCGCGGCGAGCTCCTTCTCGGCAATGTATTGGATCGTCTCATCGATCGACAGGACGACGCTTGCACCGGGATCGGCGCCGGATTCTCTCCGGTCGTACAGGCGGCGGCGCCCGTCGGCCATCACCATGACGCGCCCCGGAAGCCCTCGGATCTGCTTATCGAGCGAGTATTCGATTCCTCCGATGCCCTTCTCGTCGACGTCCACATAGCCGAGCACCGAAGCCGCCAGCTCCCTTTGCGGATAGACGCGCCGGTTTTCCTTCTGGAAGAAGACGCCGCGCAAATTCATGTCCGTAATGCGCTGAACCGTTTCCGGAGAAAGCTTCCTCGCCAGGCGGACCGGCGTGCGTGCCTCGCGAATCTTCGTCTCCAGCTCCTCAGCGGGTACGTCGAGAACGCGAGAGAGGAGCCGCGCGACGGTCTCCACGTCGGTGACCTCGGCGGGATCGCCGAAGACGGAGTCCATCGGCAGGCTGACGGCGAGCTCCTGACCCTTGCGGTCGTAGATCGTGCCGCGCTTCGGACTGATTTCGAATATGCGCTGCTGCTGGTGCTGGGCCTTGGCGAGGTATTCGCTGTAGCAGAAGAGCTGGAGATACGTCAGGCGAGCCAGCACCGCCCCCATCCAAACCACTGCCAGGACCCAGACGACGAACCAGCGGAGACGCGGGTTGCGCTGCTCCATGGACTCCGGCCTACCTATCCCAAAATGGCTCCGGCGGCGATCGTGGCCGCGCCGCCGGAAATGCCCGCCGTGGCGGGCAACCAACTCACGAACTCATGTCAGGTGCGTCTCGAGGCGGTCGAGGCTTTCAAGGCCGGGGTGTCTCGACGGTAGAGCGTGCTTCGGCCAGCACGGCGTCGCTCGAACCTTCAGCCGGAGGCATCTGGCCGGGCACGGGAACCGTCAGGCCGAGTTGGTTCCGCGCGATCGCATCTACGCGCATCGGCGAACGTAGCGTGGCCACTTCCAGGTGCAACTGCTGGTTCAGCTCGGTGGCCTGCGCCCGATCGCTTTCGAGCTGTTCCAGGCTGTAGCGAAGCTGAATGCACTCAAAATGCTGCCATGCGTAGAGCAAAAGCAAAACCGCGATCCCCGACCCTACAGCCATCCGCTTCCAGAAATCCCGCAGCCTCGCAGGCGGCGCCGGGCGCAACAGCCGCGAGTTATCGATTTGCTTTACTGTGTGATATTCCGTATAGGATCCCGTCATGACCAGCTCCCGGCCGGGCGGTTCTCCGCCGGCTCGATTTTTTCGGCGACGCGCATCTTGGCACTGCGCGCGCGAGGATTGTTTCTGATTTCCTCCTCGCCGGGCTGAATCACCTTCCTGGTGAGCACGCGAAAAGTTCCTTCCCGCGCCAGGCGCTGAAAGGCGTGCTTCACCAGACGGTCTTCGAGCGAGTGGTAACTGAGGACAACCCATCGTCCTCCGAAAGATAAAGTGGCAGGGGTCCGCGAAAGAAACTGCCCGAGTTCCTCCTCTTCTCGATTCACCGCTATCCGCAGCGCCAGAAACGTTTTTGTCGCGGGATGCAGTTTCTGCCTTCCCCTTGCTTTTCGAACCCCTGCCACAACCGTTGCCAGGTGTCCGGTGTCGCGAATGGGCCGCGACCGAACGATGCTCCTGGCGATTCTGCGTGAGTCCCTCTCCTCCGCTTTTTGATAGAGGAGATTGGCCAGCTCTTTCTCCGGCCATTGGTTCACAATTTCATCCGCCGTCAGCGGCGTATCCGGGTTCATGCGCATGTCCAGCGGCCCGGCCCAGCGAAATGAAAATCCGCGTACAGGGCTGTCGAGCTCGAGACTGGAAACGCCCAGGTCGGCGAGCACTCCATTGAGCCGGGGCAAGTTCAAATCCCCCGCCACCTCGCCGATGTTTGAAAACTCTGCGTGCACCAGAACCACCTTTTCCTCAAACTCTTTCAATCGCTCCCGCGCAATTTCGAGCGCCTGCGGGTCGCGATCCAGAACAATCAAACGGCCTGTCGTCAGGCGCCGGGCGATTTCGATTGCGTGGCCGCCCGTCCCGGCCGTCGCGTCCAGATACGTCCCTTCGGGCCGAATGCGGAGCCATTCGATGACTTCCGCGGCCAGAACCGGCGTATGCAGAACGCTCAAAACCTAAATGCCCAGTGCGTCCAAAGCCTTTTCGTCTTCTGCCGTGATCGGGTTATGGCTCAAGTGCTCGAGGAATCGCGCGTGGTTCCAGACTTCCAGGTACGTCAGCTTGCCCTGGACATCCACTTCGCCCTTCATCTGCGCCGATTCCCGCAAGACGGGTGGAATTAAAATGCGCCCCTGCCCATCCACCTCGACCACCTGACCGTAATAGTTGGTATGTTCCAGAAATCGCTGCTTGGCCCGGTTGTGGGACGAAAGCTTGGCGAGTTTTCTTTCGATCTCCAGCCACGCTTTCATCGTGTAGATCCGCGCGTACTCCCCGCTGTCGCTCGTCACGTAAAACTTGGGGCCGCTCTTGCGCAGTTCGGTGAGGAAGTCCGCCGGGATTTTGACCCGGCCCTTTTCGTCCACCGTCGCTAGATAGTTGCCCCGCAGCATGAAAGACCGTCAAACGTTCGGCCAGCGTGTTCGCCCCTCGGATCACTCGCTTTTCAACCCCTGCTGCACCCCGAATATTTTTCCATTTCTTACCACTTTCTCCCACTTGGTGCCCCGATTGTAGTGTTGTTCTTTTTCTTGTCAAGAGGAATGTTTCAAAAATGAGAAAAAATTCGCGCGCCGAGCGGAAAAATCGGGCGAAGACGCGTGCGCGGGCGTCTCGCGGGAGAAACCACAACGCCTAGTGCCAGTATGAGCGCACCTCCGCGATGGCTTGCGGTGGAAGCCCGGAAAATCTCGCAATTGTTCCCTAAGAGTTAACAATTCGGGAACCGGCCCGAACGGCGTTGCGTGCGCCGGGAACCAAGGTGGGAACAAGTGGGGAAGGTTTTCGACTATTGCGCCGGCGGATTCCGCAGTGAATTCAGGTCGCGCAGCATCGACTGCTCGTCCGGGCTGAGCCCCTGCATGAACTTCGGGTCGTTGAGTGCGGCTTCCTGGGTAGCCGGGCTCATATTGCGTAGCATAGCCAGGTGACGGCTAATCGCCTGGCGCCTGTCCTGCGGCATGCCCTGCCACTTCGGCAAAAGCGTATTGCGCACGTACTCACGCTGCTCCGGAGTCATGCGTTCGAGAGCGGCCTCGGCGTTCCGCGCTTCCTGTTTCTGTTCCGGCGTCAGGCTGTTCCACCTTTGGAGGTTCTGCCGGATCTGCTGCTGTCTCTGCGGCGGCAGATTGCGGAAGCGCTCATTGTTTCGCATGAAGCGCTCCTGTTCCTCCGGCGGCATCTCGCGCAGGTTCTCAACCCACTTGGGCGGGAGGCCTTCTATGGCGCGCTCATTGGGCTGGCCCGCTTGATTCGCTCTCTCTCGTCGGGCCTGAGCCTCCGCACGACGCTCCTTTAGCCTAGCCAGCGTGCCCTGCGCCGAAGCGGACTGCGCCGTCAGCCCCAACAGGAGCCCTAGAAAGAGAGCGCAAATGAGCGGGCCTCGACGCACCTATAAGCCTCCGTTAGTCGTTGCTGTTAACCTGTTCGCCCTGCTGCGGCTTGTCCGGCTGCGAAGTCGTCACCGGAGCGAGTTCCGACAGAGCGTCCATCTTCGTCACGACGTCGTAGTTTTCCAGCACGCCGAGATCCTTGATGGCGTTGAAATCTTCTTGTTGGATCGCTGCCACGGTTGGCGGCGCTCCCGGATTCGTCAAAGGTATTCTCGCCACCCAGACCATCAGCGCGATCAACAGCGCAGCCGCAAATGCAATCCGCGGCGCCGGCACAAACCAGCCGTACCAGCGCAGCCGAGGTTCAGCAGCCACGCGCTGCCGGACGCGCGCGTCGAAACCAAACGATGGCTCGACGGCGGGCACTTCGTCCAGCATCGTCCAGACCTTGCGGAACTCCTCGGCGCGCGTCCGGCAAGTGGCACATCCGGCAAGGTGCTTTTCCACCCGGCTTCGCTCGGCGTCAGCCACCCGCCCGTCGAGATAAGCAATCAACCCCTTCGAAACGTCTTCGCACTTCATGACGGCCTTCCTTCCCCCGCGCGGCGCTCGGTTGGCTGGGTCACAAGAGGCGCCAACTGCACCCGCAGGGTTTCATAAGCGCGGAACAGCAGCGACTTCAACGCGCTCTCCGAGCAATCCAGAATTTTCGCGATTTCGGCGTAGTCCATCTCTTCATACTTATGCAATAAAACGGCGGCGCGTTGCTTTTCCGGAAGCGACGCAATCGCTTGGCGTATGAATTCGGAGCGGTCGCGCTCGATCAAGTGCTCGTCGATGCGCATTTCACGCGCCGGCAGCTCCCGCGGCGCCGATTCTTCGTCGTCGATTGGCGCATCGATCGACACGGCCATGCGTTGATAGCGGTTGTCGCGCACCGAATTCAGCGCCAGATTCGTCGCGATACGGAAAAGCCACGTCGTGAACTTTGCGCTCGGAGTATACTGTTTCCGCGCGCGGTAAACGCGCAGAAAGACCTCCTGCGCCAGGTCCTCCGCCGTGGCCGTATCGCGCACCATCCGGTAGAGGAAACTGACCAGCGGCGAGCGATACTTCTGCAGCAAGAAGTCAAAGGACGCATCGTCCCCTGCCTTCACGTCCAGCATCAGTTGGACGTCGCTTCTGGCCATGGCCTCCACAGCTTATCTAACACTCGTCCTGGCATAAAGTTGCGGTCGATCGGGTGTTCCCCATCCGACATCGTCGAGTCTTGCTCCAAACCGCGTGCCGGTAAGTTCCTGCATTCACACGACCTACAAGACCTCGGCCAAATTAGGATGCCCCAGGACGTGCGACGAAACAGTTCGCGCGGAATCCAATGCGCTTTGAGCCTGTAGCCATGACCGACCCCTCCCCTTCCGTCCCTTCCTCAGTACCCACTCTCACCGTCTGGTTCATGGCGGCCAGCACGGGCGTTATTGTGGCGAACATCTACTACATGCAGCCGCTCCTTGCAGACATCGCTCGCACCTTCGGCTTGACTGTGACGACGATCGGCTTCGTTGCGATGCTAACTCAGGTCGGGACGTCGTTGGGCATGCTCTTTTTCGTGCCTTTGGGAGATAGCCGGGAGAGACGTTCGCTGATTAGCTTGCTGCTGGTCTGCGCGGCAGTCGCACTCACGCTGACCGCCACGGCTCGGAATCTTGTTTGGCTCGCCTTGGCTTGCTTCGGGGTCGGAATGATGGGTTCAACGGTTCACCTCTTCGTGCCCTTTGCCGCGCATCTTGCGCCTCCACGGGAGCGCGGACGCGTGGTCGGCTCGGTCTTCAGCGGCATCCTGTTGGGCATCCTGCTGGCCCGCACGTTCAGCGGATTCGTGGGTGCGCATCTGGGCTGGCGGGCGGTTTACGGCATTGCCGCGGGGATGATGCTCGGCATCGCAATTCTCGTTCAGTTCCTCCTTCCCCGAAGCACTGCGGTAGTCAAACTTCCCTATCTATCGTTGCTTCGCTCCACCATGGAGTTGGTTCGCGCCCACGCGGAGCTCCGCGAGTCGGCGTTCCTGGGCGCTTGCCTCTTCTGCTGCTTCAGCGCATTCTGGACAACTCTCGTTTTCCTGCTCGAAACGCCGCCGTATCACTATGGAGCGCAGACCGCGGGACTTTTCGGTCTGGTCGGCGCCGCGGGAGCGGCGGGAGCCCCCATTGTTGGCCGCCTGACCGACAAGCACGGCCCGCGATTCGCAGTCGGCCTCGCGCTGTCGTCCGTGTTGGTTTCGTACGTCATACTTTGGACGACAGGAAAGACCCTGGCCGGTCTGATTGCGGGCGTGCTCCTTCTCGATCTGGGAACCCAGGCGGGCCACGTGGCAAACCAAACGCGAATCTACGGTTTGGCCACCGACGCAAGGAGCCGCGTCAACATGTTTTACATGGTTTGCTATTTTGCGGGCGGAGCGGTGGGTTCACTGCTGGGTGCCTACTCTTGGCGGGTCCACGGTTGGCCCGGCGTGTGCGCGTTTTGTCTGGTGGTCGCCTGCACGGCTCTCTTGAAGTTTGCTGCGGGCCGTCCGTTGGCGCGCGTGGATCGCGTCGCTCAGACCGACGCGGAATGAAGACGGGCCTCGTCCTTCGCTACCGGCCAAACTGCCGCAAGTGATGATCGGCGTGCAGGTAGCCCCAGCGAAGCCATTCCTCCCGGCTCATGTGCCCGAAGATCGGATGCGGCGCGGAAAGATTTGCAGATTCGTCGCAAAATCGGTTGAAAACGGAGATCAGCTCTGCCCGGTCCTGCTCGAAGTCCGTCGGCGGCGTACCGCCCACCCCCTGCTCCACTTCAGGCCGCGTGGCGATGCCTTTCGGCCACTTCGCAGGGAGCTTGAGAGCGATCCATTTGAGAATCGTCCGTTGCAGAAAACCCGCAGCGGAACTCACGTGCTTTTCTCCCAGCGCCGCAAGGTACGAATCGTAGAGATGGCAAATCATCTGGTTTGCGGACATCCGCCCCCACATCCTGCGATCGGACGGAGCTAAAGCCGATATCCGCCGGACGATCGAATCGCGATCGGCCTTTGAATCGAGGGTTCGCATAAGCGCTCACTCGCTGGTAGGCCGCACAAGAACCAGCGGCCGTCACCCCGAATGCCGGAACAGGATCACGTCGCCATCCTGCACGACGTACTCCTTGCCTTCCAGCCTCACCTGAGCTTTCTCGCGGGCCGCGGCAAAGCTGCCTGCCTTGAGGAGGTCTTCCCAGTTCACCACGTCGGCCTTGATGAAATTCTTTTGTATGTCGCTGTGGATCGCGCCCGCGGCTTCTTGCGCAGTCATGCCGCGCTTGATCGTCCAGGCGCGGCATTCCGGTTCACCGCACGTAAGGAACGAAATCAGCCCGAGCAGCTTGTAGCTCGCCTGGATCAGGCGGTCGCGCCCCGATTCGACCAGCCCGTACGCGCGCATCATTTCGGCGGCTTCGGCATCGTCGAGTTCAGCCAGCTCCGCCTCGATCTTGCCGCAAAAGGGAACGACGGCCGTGTGCGGCTTCGTCGAAAGCTTTTCGAGCTTGTGCTTCTCGACCACGCGATCGATGTCCGCTGCTTCTTCGTCTCCGAGATTCAGCACGTACAGCATCGGCTTGCGCGTCAGGAACATGAAACCGGTCAATATCTTCTCCTCTTCCGGCTTGAGTTCCAATTCGCGCAGCGGCATTTCGGCTTCGAGCGCCTCGCGGCAGCGATTGAGCAGGTGCAGCTCCGCATCGAGCAGCGGGTCCTTCTTTTTCTTCAGGTCCTTTTCGACGCGCTCGACGCGCTTCGCTATCTGCTCGAGATCGTTCAGGATTAGCTCGATATCGACGCTCACGATGTCGCGAAGCGCGTCGATGGACCCGGCTTCGTGCGGCACCGCGGGGTCTTCGAACAGCCGCACCACGTGCGCGAGCGCATCGGCCTCCCGCAGCGGCACCAGCGACGCGGAATTCTTCTCTCGATCCTTCTGTATCCCGCCGATATCGACGTACTCGATCGTCGCGTAGGTAATCTTCTTCGGCTTGAAAACTTCCGCCAGTTTCGCCACGCGCGCATCCGGCACCCGCGCGATCCCCACGTGGGCCTGATTCGGCGCACTGCGCGCTTCGACGCGCGCCTTCGTCAGAATGCGGAACAGACTCGTCTTCCCAACCAGTGGCAGCCCGATAATTCCTGTTTGCATGAGCTTTCGATACTAGCACAGCCGCTTGGCCTCGCCGACCACGCTCCGCCGGGTGACGGCAGTCACAGCGGCGTAACAAATCGCGAGTATAATCGTGCCTGCTTCAAGCAGGCCGCAATGCCTAACGAAGAAAAGTTACAGCCTCAAGAGTTGATTCAGCAGTTGAACCTTCTCCGTTCGGAGATGCTGAGCCTCGAAGCGTCCGGCCTCGTCGAGGCGGCCGGCGTTCACCCGCAACATCGCGCGAGCGCCACGAATTTGATTCACTACCTCGCGCTGCGCCGCCACGATATCCGCCAATTACAGGACCAGCTTGCGGCTCTGGGACTTTCATCCCTCGGACGCACCGAACCTCACGTCATCGGCGCCTTGCAGGCGGTCATGAAAGTATTGCATCAGCTCGACGGCTCGCCGGAACCGTGCTCCGACCCTCATAACATCGCCCCCGACATTGGCCAGGGCGCGGAACTGCTCAAAAAGAACGCCGAAGCGCTCCTCGGCCCCTTGCCGGCGGGCCGCAGCGTCCGCATCATGGTGACCATGCCGCCCGAAGCAGCAACGGATTACGATCTGGTTCGCGATCTCGTTCTCCATGGCATGGACTGCATGCGCATCAACTGCGCTCATGATCGTCCCGAGGCGTGGTCGAGCATGATCCGCAACCTGCGCCGCGCGGAAAAGGAAACGGGCAAGGCCTGCAAGGTCGCGATGGACTTGGCAGGTCCCAAGCTTCGAACCGGCCCGATCGAGCCGGGCCCGGCGGTGTTGAAATACCGTCCAAGGCGCAACGATTTTGGCCGCGTCGTGTCGCCCGCGCGCATTTGGCTCACGCCGGTCTCGCAGCCCGAACACGCCCCGGCGCGCGCCGATGCCTGCATCCCCGTGCCCGCGGACTGGCTCGCGCGACTCAGGCCCGGAGACCGCGTTCGCTTCACCGACGCTCGCGGCGCGTCCCGCTCCCTGACGATTTCGGGGCTCGATGGAAACAGTTGCTGGGCTGAGTCCGCTCGAACCGCTTACATCGTGCCCGGCCTCGCGCTCGAACTACAGCCCCGCGCAAAGAAAAGCATTCCCAAGGCCCTGCGTCGCACTCGCGTCGGCCAGATTCCCCCAAAGGAGCAGACACTCCGCCTCAACATGGGCGATACGCTCGTCCTCACACGGTCGCTCGAGCCCGGCCGCCCCGCGAAATACGACTCGAAGAAGCAATTGATCAGCCCCGCGCGCGTCGGCGTGACACTTCCGGAGTTCTTCGATTGCGTACGGCCCGGCGAGCCGGTCTCGTTCGATGACGGCAAAATCGGCGGCATCGTCCGCGACGTGACTCCCGAAAAAGTCGCCGTCGAAATCACCAGCGCTCGTCCCACCGGCGAAAAGCTCGGCGCCGAAAAAGGAATCAACGTCCCCGAGAGCGCGCTGTGCCTGTCGTCCCTCACGAAGGACGACCTCGAGGCCCTAGATTTCGTGGTCAAGCACGCGGACATCGTCGGTTACTCGTTTGTCCGCAAGGAAGCGGATGTCCGCGAGCTGCAGGAACGCCTGGCCGGGATGGGCGGGGAAAATCTCGGCATCATCCTGAAGATCGAAACGCGCGAAGGCTTCGACCAATTGCCTCGTTTGCTGCTTGCCGCCATGCGCGGCCGCGCCGTCGGCGTAATGATCGCGCGCGGCGACTTGGCCATCGAATGCGGCTACCAGCGCCTCGCCGAAGTGCAGGAGGAAATTCTGTGGATCTGCGAGGCCGCGCACATGCCGGTGATCTGGGCGACGCAGGTTCTCGAGTCGCTCGCGAAGACCGGCGTGCCGTCGCGCTCGGAAATCACCGATGCGGCGATGGGCGAGCGCGCCGAGTGCGTCATGCTCAACAAAGGCCCCTACATCGTCACGGCCGTGCGCATCCTCGACGACATTCTCCGCCGCATGCAATCCCACCAGGAAAAGAAGCGCTCCATGCTGCGCAAGCTCCACGTGGCCTCCGCCTTCCACGCCGGCACCGCCTCCGTCTGACGGGTAGCCACACTTAATTTAATATAGAGGCCCTCCGTGCTCGTTGTGCCCTCCGCCGCCACGCGCTATCCTTTCGAGCGTCTATGAACGCAGCAACGAGCAGCCTCTCCCTGCCCTTCGATCACGTCGAGGCCCACGCGCATCTTTCGCGCATCGACAAGCGCCTTGCCCGCGTGATCTCGCGCGTCGGCGAATTCCAATTCAAGCTCGACGAATGCGACAGCGTCTACGAATCGCTCCTCGAAGCCATCACGCACCAGAGCATTGCAGGCAAAGCCGCGCAGGTGATTTTCGCGCGCATCAAGGCGCTCGGCTCGAACGACCGCTGCCCCACGCCGCAGGAGCTTCTTCGCGTGCGCAAGCCAAAATTGCGCAAGGTCGGTCTCTCCAACGCAAAAGTCGCCGCTGTAAGGGATTTGGCGCAGAAGACGATCGAAGGCGTCGTGCCCACTCTCAAAGAAGCTGAAAAGATGTCCGACCAGGAGCTCGTCGACCGGCTGATTTCCGTGCGCGGCATCGGTGCATGGACTGTCGAGATGTTCCTGATCTTCCGTCTCGGCCGCCCGGACGTTCTCCCGATCCACGACTACGGCGTGCAGAAGGGCTTCGCTATCACCTACCGCAAGAAAGCGATTCCGAAGCCGCGCGAACTCGCCGAATTCGGCGAGCGCTGGCGCCCCTATCGCACCGTCGCGAGCTGGTACATGTGGCGCGCCGTGCAGCTCGCCGGCCCCGCCGCCCGCAAAATCACCAAAGTAAAAATCAAGAAGACGCGCATCCTCAAGAAGCGTGCTGCCAGCCCGCGGGGGCGATGGAAGGTTTAGGTGTAGCGCCGCGGCCTTCAGCGCGGCACTTTCTGCTCGCTTTTCTCTCGCCGTCAAGAATAGCGCCGCCAATCCAATCAGCAGCACGCCGCCCTCTAAATCCACCGACGCGCCGTGCAGCCGATCGAACTCCGCGCGCCGCCAATCGCTGCTCGGCGTCGCATCGACCGAACCCATCTGGCTCCGCAGCACCGCCATCCTCGGCATCACGTAGTCCTGCGACGCAATCGTCAGCCCGGCCATCAAAATCACTCCGATCACCGCTGGTTCGATAAACGCCCGCAGTGATTTCCCCAGCGCGACCGACGCCACCACAAACACCACGGCCGCGATCAGCCCCATCAAGTGCAGCCCACCGAGCGTGTACCCCACGAGCAGCCCGGCCTCATCGCGATTCGCCAGCACCGCGAACGCGCCCTGCGTCACCACCGCCGCAAAATACACGCTGGCGCCAACCCACGCGCCCAGCGCCAGAACCCGCAAGAATCGCAAGAATCGGCTCATTCTAAGTTAAGGTTAACGAAAACCATGCAATAACGAGGCTTGCAGATGCCAAGAGAATGGGCGCTAGAAGCCGCAGCCGCCCGAAAAGTGCCACGAATGAACAGACGATCGGGAAAAGGCCGCCTAGAATAACCAGCCACTTATAGGCCCGATCATCTGTGCTCAGATGAAAAATCCACACGGCCACGAATAGTCCGGCTCCCAAGCACGCGCTTGCGGTGGCACCTATTAGTCCAACTAGGCTGGCCCAAAGCCTTGCCGGCGATTTCCTGAGAATGTCTATGTAAGCGATCCAGCCCCAGGCCAGTGTTATTGGCACCGAGGCAAAAAATGACATCATTAGTGGTTCCGATGCAAGAAGCAAAATCACTGTGCCCTCCTAAGCCACCGTTACGCGATAGGAAGCTGTGGCACGCCACTTCTTGAGCACACTGTACCAAACACAGTTGAGGGCAGCGATTCGATTAGTGCGAGAATCCAATCGGGGCATGGTGGGCGACCAAGGACTTGAACCTTGGACCTCTCCCGTGTGAGGGGAGCGCTCTAACCACTGAGCTAGTCGCCCACGGAACTCAATTTTTGTAGCAGAAGGCCGGGTCAATTGCAAACCGCGACCACATCCGCCAACAGCCGCCTCGCCGACCTCCAGCGCTCGATCGCGCGCGTCGTGAAGGGCAAGGACGACGTCATCCAGCTCGCGCTCACCACGCTGCTCGCGCGCGGCCATCTGCTGATCGAAGACGTTCCCGGCGTCGGCAAGACCACACTCGCGCAGGCCCTCGCGCGCTCGTTCCGTTGCTCGTTCCAGCGCATCCAGTTCACCTCCGATCTGCTGCCGAGCGACGTGATCGGCGTCAGCGTCTACAATCCCGCCACGCAGGAGTTCGAATTCAAGCCCGGCCCGATCTTCGCCAATATCATCGTCGCCGACGAAATCAACCGCACCACGCCGAAAACGCAATCGGCGCTACTCGAGGCGATGAACGAGTCGCAGATCACCGTGGACAACCACACGCACCCGCTGCCGAAGCCGTTCCTCGTTCTCGCGACGCAGAACCCCATCGAGCACCACGGCACCTATCCGCTGCCCGAATCGCAGCTCGACCGTTTCCTGATGCGCATCCGCATGGGCTATCCCGCGCGCGCCAGCGAAAAGGAAATCATCCGCAATCATTCCGCCGCCGGCCGCCCGGAACAAATCGCGCCATCGATGGACGCCGATGACGTCGTCGCCATGCAGGAATCCGTCTCGCAAGTGAAGGTTGACGACAGCTTGCTCGACTACGCGCTCGAGATTGTCGATCGCACACGCCAGACCGAGCAGCTCAGCCTCGGCGTCAGTCCGCGCGGCGCCGTGATGCTGCATCGCGCGGCGCAGGCGCGGGCCTTTCTCGAAGGCCGCGACTACTGCCTGCCGGACGATTTCAAGCGCCTCATCATTTCCGTCTTCGCGCACCGCGTCGTCGTCAGCTCACGCTACGTCTCGACGCAAAAGAAATCGGAACAGGCTGAAGCCATCCTCCGCGAAATTCTCGACACCACGCGCGTCCCACTCTGATGCACGACTCCACGCTTGCCCGCGGGTGGCGCGCTCGCGACCGCACGGGCTGGCGCAATTTCGGCGTCGCCATGCTGGTGCTTTCGGCGGCCCTGCTCGTTGCACTGTTCTCTGCCACCGTTGCGCAACAGGGTCGCATCTTGCTTGCCGCGATCACGACTGTTATTTCGCTCGGCATAGCCGGCTGGGTCGCGGTCGTGATCGTTCCGGCGCTCGCGCGGCGCACGAGCCTTCGCTGGCTGAAGTATCAGGTCGATTACCGCCTCACGCGCGAAGGCATCATCTATCTCGGCGCGATCTTCGTCCTCGTTCTCGCCGCGGTGAACACGGGCAATAATCTCCTGTTCCTGATCCTCGCCTGCCTTCTCGGCGGCATTCTGATTTCCGGAGTGCTTTCGCGTGTCGTCCTCACCGGCATCGAGCTGAAGGTCGATCTCCCCGAGCACATCTTCGCCGAACAGCCCGTGCTGGCGGAAATCGAGTTGCGCAACGAGAAACAGACCTGGCCGTCGTTTTCCCTGCTCGTCGTCGGCGAGAGCAAGCGCAAGAAAGCTCCCGCCGAAATTCTCACGCGTCCGGTTTTCTTCCCGTATATACCGCGCCGGTCCTCCACGCGCCAGAAAGTCGAGCTGCGTTTCCCGCGCCGCGGCGTCTACCGTCAGGACGCGTTCGGCATTCGCACGGGGTTTCCCTTCGGCTTCTTCGAGAAGACGCGCGAGGTCGTCTCGGAAATCGAGATGATCGTCTATCCGCGTGTGGAGCCAACGGAGCAATTTTACGAAGTGCTGCCGCTTCTCTCTGGCGAGATGGCCAGCCACTTTCGCGGCCGCGGCCACGAGCTGCACTCGCTGCGCGACTATCAATCGACGGACAGCGCGCGCTTCGTCGATTGGAAAGTCACCGCGAAATCGGGCCGGATGATGGTCCGCGAGTTCGCCCGCGAAGACGAGCGCCGCGTGATGCTCGTCCTCGATCCCTTTGTCGGCCCACCCCGCGCGGACCTCGGCGAACTGGCCGCCGCCGAACATACCGAGCGCTTCGAACGCGCTGTCTCGATGGCCGCCTGCATCGCCTGGCATTTTCACGAAATCCGCTCCGTGATGCAGTTCTGCACGCACCGCTTTTCGACGCCCATCGCCCCGGCCGGCGAAATCATCTACGACGCGCTGCGCGAACTGGCGCTCATTCAGCCCGATGCCTCCGCCACCGGCGGCGCGTTTCTCGACGAACTCGCGAACGACCGCGAAATCTTCAAAATCATCATCACCGCGCGCCCTCAGCACACGATTCCGACCGCCCTCTGGTCGTCCTCCTACTTCCTCTTCATCGACCGCCTCTAATTTTTGTTTGCCCTGCCATTCCGAGCCCACATCGGAGCGCGAGGAATCATGCGACAATACCGCGCACATGAAATCGCAATTCACTCCCCGCGCGCTGAAAACTTTCCGGCGCCGTCTCCTCGCTTGGTTCCGCGCGCACCAACGCGACCTTCCCTGGCGCGCCAGCCGCGATCCCTACCGCGTCTGGGTCGCGGAAATCATGCTTCAGCAGACGCGCATCGCCGCCGTCATGCCCTACTACGATCGCTTCCTGAAAAGATTCCCCACCATCGAATGGCTCGCCCGCGCGCCGCAGGAAGAAGTCCTGAAGCTCTGGTCCGGCCTCGGCTACTACAGCCGCGCGCGCAATCTTCACCGCGCCGCTCAGGAGATCGTCGCGCGCCACAGCAGCAAGTTTCCGCGCACGCTCGAAGCCGCCCTCGCGCTTCCCGGCATCGGCCGCTACACCGCCGCGGCCGTTCTCAGCATCGCATATGACGTTCCGCTCGCCGTCCTCGACGGCAACGTCGCCCGCGTCCTCGCGCGGCTCGCCGCCGTTCGCGGCGATCTCCGCGCGCCGTGCCGTTGGCGACAACTCTCGCAAACAGCGCAGGACCTCCTCGCGCAGCGTGCGCCCGGCGACTGGAACCAGGCCCTGATGGAACTCGGCGAGACGATCTGCACGCCCCAGACTCCGCGCTGCCCGTCCTGTCCCGTATCGCGCTGGTGCCGCGCACGCGCGCGCCATCTCACAGCGGAGATTCCCGCCCCGCGCAAGAAACGCGCGCCAGTCCGCATCCAGATCGCCGCCGCGATTCTCCGCGACCCGCGCGGACGCACGCTCCTCGTTCGTGATCCCGGCGCGCACGACGACGTGCTTTTTTCGCGAATGTGGCAGTTCCCTGCCGTCGAAGTCGCGCGCCACGCCAAAGACGAACTCGCCTCTCATCTCGCGCAAATCCTCAAGCTCGACTCCGCTGCTCTCGATCTCGAAGCCCTGCCCACGGCGCGCCACGGCGTGACGTTTCGCAACATCACGCTTCTCCCGTTTCTCGCCCGCGTCCCGCGCCTGCCGAAGATTCCGCGCACCCACGTCCTCTCGCTCGACCGCCTCCCCGATCTCTCCGTCTCGAGCGCGACCCGCAAAATCGCCGCCGCTCTCGCGCACCGGTAAATTGCGTTGTCATTCCGAGCCTCGCCAGAGGGGGGCGAGGAATCTCTCTTCGAATCCGGCCACGAGCGCGGCCGCCGTTGCCGAATTCGCATCTCGCTTTCACGGCCCGCAAAATCCCGCCCGCGCCCGGTGCTAGCATCGTAAGACGCCCATGGCTTCCGCCGCGCAACCGGTCGCGCCGCGTCTTCCGGCGCTCGACCGATACTTCGAAATCTCGCTCTTCCTGCTCGTTTCGACGGGCGTGCTCGCGATCGTCACCACCGGCAAGCTCGATCCCTTTTCGACGTTCGTTCCGCCCGCCGCGCTGGCCTACAAAGGCCTTCGCACTTGGCGCGCCCGCGGCCCGGAGGTCTCGCCGCGCGTGGCCACGTGGCTGGTCCTCGGCTATTTCCTGTTCTTCCCGTTCGATCTCTGGGTGCTGTCGCGCGACATGGCGGCGGGCGCGCCGAATCCGGCGCTCTACGCCGCGCTGCTCTCGGCGATTCACCTGCTGCTTTTCGCCACGATCGTCCGTCTCTACTCGGCGCGCACGAACCGCGATCGCCTCTTCCTGGCGGTTCTCGCCGTCACATCGATGCTCGCCTCCGCGATTCTCACCGTCGAGACCGGCTTCCTGATCGCCCTCGCAGCGTTCCTGCTGCTTTCCGTTTCAACCTTCGTGGCCCTCGAAATTCGCCGCAGCGCCGCCGGCGCCGTTTCTCCGCCGTTCGCGGCCGGCTCTCCGATGGCGCGGCAGATGACGCGCGCGCTCGGGACCACATCCGTTTTCGTCGCGGCCAGCGTGCTCGTCGCCGGGCTCGTGCTCTTCTTCATGATCCCGCGTTTCACCACCGGCTATCTGAGCTCGCTCAACCTTCAGCCCACCCTGATGACGGGCTTCACGGACGATGTCGAGCTCGGCGCGATCGGCGAAATCAAGCAGAATACCGCCGTCGTCATCCGCGTCCGTGTTGACGGTGATCCCGCGCGCGCCTCCAACATGCACTGGCGCGGCGCCGCGCTCACTAATTTCGACGGCAAGCGCTGGTTCACTCCCCCCGAGGAACAGTTCGTCCTCCTGCCCGATGCCGACGGCGTCTATTCGCTCGGCGCTGGCCGCCTGCCCGCAGGCGAATTCGATCTGCTGCGTTACACGATCTTGATGGAACCGATTGCGAGCGACGTGATCTTCATCGCTCCCCGGGCCGAGATGCTTAGCGGCAGATTCGGCGAAGAGGCTCCCATTGCGGGTGGCACGCCTCGTCGTGCGTATCTGGTTCGCGACAAAACCGGCTCGCTCTTCAATCCCCAGCACAACAACACCAAGCTGCGTTATCAGGGTGTTTCGTTCGTGCCCCGCGTTTCGCCGTCGGAACTCCGCAAGGCGCCACCGGACTTCCCGGACGTGATCCGAGAGACGTACCTTCGGCTCCCGCCGCTCGATCCCCGCATTCCGCGGCTCGCCGAAGACGTCACGGCCGGCTCCAAAAACGAATACGACAAGGCCATGAACGTCGAGCGTTATCTGATCACTCACTACTCCTACACGCTCGATCTTTCCGGCCCGCGTCCGCAGGATCCAGTCGCGAATTTCCTCTTCGTCCGCCGCTCGGGCCACTGCGAGTATTTCGCCTCGGCCATGACGGTTATGCTCCGCTCCGTCGGTATTCCGGCGCGCTACGTCACCGGCTTTCTCCCCGGCGAATACAACGATATCGGCGGCGACTACATCATTCGCGAAAGCGACGCCCACAGCTGGGTCGAGGTCTATTTCCCCTCGTACGGCTGGATCACCTTCGATCCGACGCCGCCCGGCGCGGAAAAGGGCGCGGGCTTTTTCGGCCGGCTCTCGCTCTATTGGGATTGGTTTCAGCTTGGCTGGAGCGAGTGGGTCATCAACTACGACTTTTCCCACCAGTTGACGCTCGGCCAGACCTTGCAGAAGTCCTCGCGCACCTGGAGCGACGCCCTGCGCGATCTCTACAGCAGGAAAAAGCAGTCCGCGATGCGCCGTCTCCTCACGCTGGACCGGCGGGTCGAAGGATCGTCATGGTTCCGGCCGGGCGCGCTGATTCTTGTCGTGGTGCTGCTCCTCGGCTTGCGCGGACGCGGCATGATCCGCTACGCCGTCGCGCGCTGGACCCTCCGCGCCCGCCGCGGCGGAAATCTCACGGCGTCTCTCGCTACCTTCGAATATGGCGAGATGCTTCGCCTCCTCGAAAAACGCGGCTGGAGAAAAGCGCCGTCGCAGACGCCGCTCGAATTCGCCGCCGCGATTCCCGCGCCCGATTTGTCCGCCCCGGTCGCGCAACTCACCGAGCTGTATCAGTCCGCGCGCTTCGGCAGCCACCCCCCCCGCGCCGAGCAGATGTCGTCGCTCCTCCGCTCCATCCGCGACCTCCTCCGCTCCCGCAAACCCTTGCGATGAACCGCCGTGTATGGATTCTGCTGGCCCAAACCGACAAACGCGTTGCTCCTCCTTGACAATCCCGCCTCCCCGGCACACGATTCACCCGCCCCTTCTTTCGCATGAGCACTCGCCACCGCCTCCAACTCGCGCTCATCCTGCTCACGGCGGTCGTCCTCGGCGGGACGCTCGGCTTCCACATCCTCGAAGGCTGGTCCTGGTTCGACGGCTTCTACATGACCCTCACCACCATGACCACGATCGGCTACGGCGAAATCCATCCGCTCTCCCATGCCGGGCGCATCTTCAATTCGTTCATGATCGTCGCCTCTGTGCTCGCGGGCGGCTTTGTAATTGCCACGTTCTCGCAGACGTTGTTAGAATTTGAATTCGGCAAGGCCCTCGGTCGCCGCCGCATGGAACGCGAACTCTCCAAGCTCTCCGGGCATTACATCATCTGCGGCGCGGGTCGCGTCGGGCGAACGGTCACGCGCCAGCTTCGCGCGCATGGTGAAACCTGCGTCCTGATCGAACGCGATCCCATTCGCGCGCGCTGGGCCGAAGAAGAAAAAATCCCGGTCATCGTCGGAAACGCATCGAGCGAAGAGATTCTCCAGAAGGCGCACATCGATACCGCGCAGGGCTTCGTTTCAGCCGTGAGCTCCGACGCTGAAAACATCTACATCGTTCTCACGGCCCGCGGATTCCGTCCCGATCTGAAAATCATCGCCCGCGCCAGCGAAGAAGAGGCTACCTCGAAGCTGCTCCGCGCCGGCGCGTCGCAGGTTCTCTCGCCCTACCATTTCATCGGCCATCGCATCGCGCAGCTCCTGCTCCGCCCGAATGTTCTCGATTTCGTCGATGCGGCGTTTGGCCACGAGCGCCTGGACTTCGAAATCGGCGAGGTGCAAATCGCCGCGGCCTCGAGCCTCGTTGGAAAAACCCTGTCCGATCCTGCGATTCCCCGGCAAGCCGGCGTCATCGTCCTCGCGCTCAAAAACGCCGATGGCAAGATGACGTTCAATCCCCCGCCCGAATCCGTCATCCGCGCCGACGACTGCCTCATCGTCATCGGCAAGGACGAGCACCTGAAACGCCTTGAATCCCTCGCCTCCTAGCCTCGCGTTTGCGGCCGTTCCCGGGCATTTTTTGACATTTAAGGGCCGTTTGAGGGCGCAAAAGTGGCCGAAATTGCCACCACCTCGAAGGAGTTGATGCTTCGAATTCGAACTACTTTTCGGGCTCCGCGCGACCTCCGTGGCCCTTCCGCTTCCCTGCTCCCGCGCCCGTTCATCGGGGCGTAGCATGATAGAATTGATCGTTTGTAGGCAGTGCAAAGGAACGCGCAGAGATGCCGAAAGTCGGATTCGTCAGCCTGGGATGCCCGAAGAACCTCGTGGATAGCGAGGTGATGATGGGCATCCTCGCGCGCGCGGGCTATGAAATCACGCCGCGGCCGGGCGACGCGGACGTCCTCGTCGTCAACACGTGCAGCTTCATCGCGCCCGCCCAGCAGGAGTCCGTGCAGTCGATCCTCGAAATGGCCGAGTACAAAAAGTTTGGCCGCGCGCAAAAGCTGATCGTGGCCGGCTGCATGGTCGAGCGCTACCGCAACGAGATCCGCGAACAGATTCCCGAAGTGGACGCCGTGATCGGCACCGGCGAAGTCGAACAAATTCTCGCCGCGTGCGAAGGCGAGCTGAGTGCAAACGCGGCCGCCGCGTGCGAGGCGCCCACGTATCTCTACCACGACCTGACACCGCGCATCATCGCCACTCCGCGCCACAGCGCCTACATCAAGATCAACGAGGGCTGCGATCATCCCTGCACGTTCTGCGTGATCCCGCAGCTTCGCGGAAAATTCCGCAGCCGCCGATTCGAGTCCGTCGTGCGCGAAGCCGAAAATCTCGCCGAGGCGGGCGTGCGCGAAATCAATCTAATCGGCCAGGATACGACCTACTACGGCGAGGACCTCGGACTGCACGACGGTCTGCCTACACTGCTCGAGCGCCTCGCGCAGGTCAAAGACCTGCACTGGGTTCGCTTTCTCTACTGCTATCCGAACCGGATTACGCCGAAGCTGCTCAATACCATCGCGGCGCACCCGCGCCTCGCAAAATATCTCGACATCCCGCTGCAGCACGCGAGCCGCGGCGTCCTCGCGCGGATGAAGCGCGGCTCGAACGCCGACGCCTTCCTGAAAATGCTGGAAAACATTCGCAAGACGATTCCCGGCGTGTCGATTCGCACGTCGTTCATCGTCGGCTTCCCCGGCGAAACCGAAAAAGATTTTTGCGAATTGTGCGACTTCGTCCGCGCTGCCGAGTTCGACTGGATGGGGGTCTTCAGCTATTCGGACGAGGACGCCGCGAAGAGTTTTTCGCTCGAGGGTAAAGTTGACGCGAAGACGATCGCGCGCCGCAAGAACGCCCTCATGTCGCTCCAAAAGACAATATCGCGCCGCAGGCTACGCCGGCGTGTCGGCCAACGTTTGCAGGTGATGCTGGAAGGCCCATCGAAGGACACCGATCTCATCTGGGAGGCGCGGCTCGAGGGCATGGCGCCCGAAATCGACGGCAAGGTCTACATCACGGAGTTCGAGGGCGTGAACGACGCCGCGGAACTGCCCACACCCGGCACGCTCGCCACGATCGAAGTGACCGACTCGAAAGACTACGACCTCATCGGCCGCGTCGTCGAGTTCGCCGCACCACCCGCGCCGCGCGAAATTCCGGCCCCGGCGGATAGTCTTTTGCCGATCCTCGCCTCCCGTTAGAATAGCCGCCGCGAGATATCCGTTGGGGCGCCGCTTGCGAAGGCGAAGGAGTGACCGCATGAGTTCCACCGTCCATCAGCGAACGGTTCCCGTGCCGGAACCGGAATTGACTCCGGATGCGATGATCGAGCGGGCGATCGCGCTCCGGCCCCGGCTCCTGGCGGAGCAGGACGAAACCGAGCGCCGCAGCGTTCACTCGGAAGCCATTCACGAGGAGTTTCGCAAAGCCGGGTTTTATCGGTGTCTCCAGCCGCGGCGTTTCGGCGGCTATGAGTTTGACCTAAAGACCTACTGTCGCCTGGGCATCGAAATCGCGCGCGGCGATCCATCGGTGTCCTGGTGCTTGATCGTCGGCGCGGGCCACGCGCTGATGCTCGGCTCCTACTTCAGCGAAGAGGCGCAGGCGGATGGATTCGGTCCCGAAGGCAATTTTTCCGCGCCGTCCGTTGCGGCGCCGACCGGGACCGCGACGCCCGTCGACGGCGGCTGGCTCGTGAAAGGAAAATGGGGCTACGCCTCGGGCGCGCCGTACGCGACGCACTTCATGCCGAGCGTGCTGATCCTCGAGAACCCGGACAAGCCACGCGCCGGAATCGCGCTCGTCCCGCGTTCGCAGTGGAAGATGCTCGACGATTGGGGTGCGATCCTGGGCATGCGCGGGAGCGGATCGAACTCGATCGTGATCGATGGCGCGCGCGTCCCCAAGAGCCACGTGATCCACCTCGACATGCTCAATATCAACCTGGCGGGCGGGACTCCCGGCTCGCGTCTCCATGGCAATCCGATGTACGCAGGCCGCTGCCTGTCTTTCTTCCATGCGGAACTCGTCTCCGTGCTGGTGGGGCTGGGCTACGCGGCAATCGACGAGTACGAGAAAATCATTCGCACGAAAACCACGCTCTATCCACCGGTCACGTTGCGATATCTACAGTCCGACTATCAGCGATACCTGGGACTCGCGCTCGGAATGATGAATGCCGCCAAGCGGCTCGTGCTGAACGCGGGCGACGTTTACATGGAGTATTGCCGGCGCGGGTTCGAAGGCGGCGAGCCGTTCACGATGGAAGAAGATCTCGAGCTTTTCGCGAGCCTGGAGCACGGCGGGCGGCTGGCGTGGGAAGCCGTCGAGATGCTGTTCCGAACTTCGAGTTCGAGCGGCGCGAAGGATGGCGAGCGCATGCAGCGCTACTATCGCGACGCGTCGATCTACCGCGGGCACCTTTCGGCGCAGTACGACATGGCCGCGCAGCGCCTCGCTCTCGCCCACCTCGGACTTAGTCACGGAATCTCAACCGAAGCTCGCGGCGGCGCGCCTGCACCCCCGAACGATCCGAAGAAGTAGTCAGTTCCCGCAAGGTTGCGGCTGAGTCGCCCGGTTTCGTGGTGCCGAGATGCGGAGACAAAATGAGCAGCACGCAGATGAGCGTCTTCATGCGATTCAGCAGAACACCTTAGAGACGGCGAAGCAAGTTCTGTTACCGAATGAAGCAATGGTCACCAGACGCTGAGCTTGCCCCCGGAAACGTAAACCACCAGAATCGCTGCATGGCCGCTTGCGCAAGCAGAGGGAGGCGACGATGCGAAGGGAAATAGTCGGGCCGCTCACGCTTGCTGCACTCACGCTTGCCGCGCTCGCGCTCGCCAGCGGCGTGCTCGCCCAAGATCTGCCCATGAAGGTGAAGGGCGGCCATCAGCTAGGAGAAACGGCCGAGCAGTTCTTCGACGAAGGCCACGAGAAAGAGGTGCTCAGCGCGTGCGCGGCGGGAAATTTCAAGAGCGTGAATCCCGACAAGCGTGCGGCGAAAAAGTACTGCGGCGACCTAGCCGAAATACGCCAGATGGCAGTGAGCGGCAAGCGCGGCGAGTACGGAAGCGGCGACCCTTCCGACATGCGGACGGACACATTCACGTTCGACGGCGGCCACCTGGTGAAGGTAGAGCTGCTCTACTCGGTTCCGAGCGCCGAGTCCAACTATCGCGGTCATTCGTTCGAGGACATCTTCGCGGGGATCAAACAGGCCTACGGGCCGCCGACGAGCGAGAGTACTGCGCCCGTACAGAACGTCTATGGCGTGAAGTACACCGCGCACCGCGAACTTTGGGTAGCGCCGCACGCCGTTATCCTGATCACCGAGCAGCCCGGGGAGGGCGGCTCGACGACTCTGATCGCATTTACGCGTGCCGAGTATGACCGCACCATGGCGGCGGGCGCACCGAAGCCCGCCAATCCCCTCGAGTAACTCTACTTTTTTCACATCGAGGCGAGGGCCGGTGGGAAGCCCTGTTGCGAACCATTGTCCGGCAGGATCGACAGTTTCCGAGGGCTGGGGCTGGTGCGCATAGCGTTCTAAATGGAACAGTTTTGCGGCAGGTTTTGTCGCACTGTATGAGGGTGAGTGACCTGACGCCAAAACAGTTGTTCTCAGTCCCCTGCCCCACGTGCGGTGTCGCTCCCGGGAAGCGCTGTTTGCTGCATTCAGGAGCCTTGCGGGCAGAACCACACGTAGACCGAGAACTTTCCGCGGCTGAGGCGATCGAGACGAAAAGAATTGCCCGTAGTCCCGGACGTCGATGAATCCCCTCCGGTCAACAATCCGAGATAAGCGACGGTAAGCCCTGATACCGGCGGCGATCGGGATGTATGCCGCTTTCCGATCAGCGCGAAAGTTGGTGCTTACTCGTGGAGGACAACACTCAGGAGGGAGCTGTTGATTTGAAGGCCGCCGTTGTATTTGATGAAGCCCATTTTCTTGAATTTATTCATGAAGAGATTCACCCTGGAGCGCGTCGTACCGATTGTTTCCGCGAGGGTCTCTTGCGACACCTTTGGAAGAACCTTTTGAGGCAGGTCTTCCTTCCCGTATCTGGCAAGCAGCAGGAGAGCTCGAGCCAGCCGTTTCTCCGTGGAGTTAAAGAGCTGATCGACCAAGTCCGCCTCAATTCGGATGTTCCTGGTGAGCATGTAAGAGATAAAACGGTCAGAGAATTCGTGCTCGGAGTGGAGGACGCGAATCATCTCATTTTTGTCGATGACGAGCACGGTAGTCGGCGCAATCGCCGTCGCCGCCCCGATGCGGATGGGTTGAGCCGCAAGACAACCTTCTCCGAAAAAGTCGCCAGGTCCCAAAACTGCCACCACCGCTTCCTTGCCAGTCCCGTTGACCACCGATAGCTTCACGCTGCCTTGTTGAATATACATAACAGTCTTGGCGGGATCACCTTGCGCGAAGACGGTCGCTTTTCTTGGATACTCAGCGATCCTTCTTGCTACACCGGCTGAATCGAGAAAAGCCTGGGCATCGAAAGCGCGCTTCTGCGTGGAGGCTCTCTTGGATTTAATCTTGCTTGAACTCGGATTTATCTGCATAACACCAGTCCTTCATAACAAGGTTATCATGGTAATGAGGCTCACAGGCAGATTAGTGATCGGCGGGTAGTGACGGTTTGAATCGGCGGCTCCGCGGGCAGTGTTCCAAAATGAGTAGTACTACTTTTTTGAAAGCTCGCCCTTGAAGTGGCTTTCAACCTCTTCATGGCTAAGCGGGTTTCCTGCTTTGGCCAATACGACGGAATAGACGACCTCATTACGTTCAAGCTGTGCGGTGATAAACGCCCCGTCTTCCGGCAGTTCCTGGTAGGTGAATTTCACCTTCCTGCCGTCTTCAAGTTTCTTGATCCAATCTTCATCTGGCATGTTCGTAGATCCTCGGGCCGGGTCAGTGTGCGCGGCAAGTATACGTTGTTCGGCGCGATAAGTGCGGATCGGGAATGAGAAGCCGGCATTTCAGACAATGGCCACTGCCCAACCCGCCGCCGATAGGTGTTGGTAAATCCCCGTATCACCAGCAATCGGCCCTAGCAGCAGCGGCTGATTTGCGCGTTTAGCGGGCATCAAGTCCACATGTTTTTCTTCCTCGCCATGCTGAAATAACATAACCTCGGACGCTTGGAGAGAATCTAAGGCAAGGAGGACCTGCCATGCCAACGATTACGACGAAAGACGGCACGGAGATCTACTACAAGGATTGGGGCAAGGGACAGCCAGTAGTCTTCAGCCACGACTGGCCCCTTAGCGCGGACGCCTGGGAAGACCAGATGCTGTTTCTGGCCGAGCGCGGATATCGCTGCATCGCGCATGACCGCCGGGGCCATGGCCGGTCCAGCCAGCCATGGAGCGGCAACGAAATGAACATCTACGCCGACGACGTGGCGGCTCTCGTCGAGGCGCTGGACCTGAAGGATGCTGTCCACGTTGGTCACTCAACAGGCGGCGGCGAAGTTGCCCGTTACATCGGCCGGCACGGTACGAAGCGCGTTGCCAAGGCCGTGCTGATTGGCGCGGTGCCTCCGCTGATGCTGAAGACGGCCGCCAATCCCGGTGGCTTGCCGATCGAGGCCTTCGACCAGATCCGAGCTGGTGTAGTCAACGACCGCTCGCAGTTCTGGAAGGATCTGAGCGTGCCGTTCTACGGCGCCAACCGGCCCGGCGCCAAAGTTTCGCAAGGCTTGCGCGACTCGTTCTGGCTGCAAGGAATGATGGCCGGACACAAGGCTGTCTACGATTGCATTAAGGCGTTTTCCGAGACGGACTTCACCGAAGACCTCAAGAAATTCGACGTGCCGACGCTGATCCTTCATGGAGACGACGATCAGATCGTGCCGATCGGCGCGTCGGCGCTTCTTTCGTCCAAGCTGATCAAGGGGGCTACGCTGAAGGTCATTCCGGGCGCGCCGCACGGCATGTGCTCGACGCTCAAGGAGCAGGTCAACGCGGAATTGCTCGCGTTTCTACGGCAGAGCCATAAAGCGCTGGCGTAAGCATCAGGCCGTAAGGGCACAGCCAAGAGCGGCCGCCGGGCAAAGTGAGCCTCCACGGGCGGCCGCGGCTTGCTGCGCCCCTGCGGCCTTTGCGGTATGCTCTTCGAGTGAAGCATCACTGCCCGATCTGCCGGAAGCCGACGGATTCCACCACCGCCGCCGAATTTCCATTTTGCAGCGAGCGCTGCCGCCTGCTCGATCTCGGCAACTGGGCGAGCGAGAAGTACGTGGTCAGCGAGCCGGTGCTCGACGAATCGCTTCCGGAAATCCCCGACAAAGACAGTGATGAATACAAGAACTGACGCGCCTCAGACGGCGACGCCGTCGGCGTTGCCCGCGCGCAAGCCGCGCTTCGCGCTTTTCGTCGCGACGGCCTGCGGCCTTGGGTATATTCCGTTCGCGCCTGGCACGTTCGGGTCTCTCGCGGGGCTCCTGCTCGCGTTAGTTCCTTGGTGGAGCTTCTTCATCGTACAGAATGTCTACATCGCCGCGAGACCTAGTGACGCCGGCCCGTTCATCTCAAAGTTCACCAGGTTCGGCGATCCCCTTCTTCTGGCTCACTTGATAATCTTTATTCTGATCGCCGCCGTCGGCGTGTGGACTGCGGATCGAGCTGCAAGGTTCTGGGGAGAAAAAGACCCCCAGCGGGTCGTGATCGATGAAGTCTCCGGGCAGCACCTGACATTTCTTCTCGGCTGCGGCGTGCCCGTATGGTGGAGGGTCATGAAATTTCCATGGCCGGACTATCCCTTCGGGCTCATTTCGTTTGGCGTGGACGCCGTGCTTAGCTGGAAATATTTGTTGCTGGGTCTTATACTTTTTCGGGCGTTTGACATCTGGAAACCTTTTCCGGCGCGGCAAGCGGAGTCGTTGCCGGGCGGCTGGGGGATCATGGCAGACGATTGGGTCGCCGGAGTCTATGCGGCGATTGGGTTGTGGATCGCGCGGGCAGTTTTTCACCTGTAGCGACGGGAAGAGACGCGTTTGAAAACAAACGGCACTCCAAGAATTGAAAGCATAAAACCCGGCGCGGCCCTGCCTGGAGGGGAGATCTCCATCCAGGGCAGCGGCTTCGGAGTGCGCAACCACACGCGACCTCAGGTGCAGTTCGGCACGGCCGAGGCGAGTCTGGTGATGGCGTCGGACAATTTCCTGATCGCGCGCGTGCCCGAAGGAGCGGCCGGCGGCGCGGTGCGCGTTCGGATGGGCAGCGTGGAAAGCGCGCCTTTCCCGATCGCGCTGGGCGTGCAGATCGCGGACAACCTGCATCCCGTCGGCAATCCCGCGGTGGACGCCGAGGGGAACGTTTACGTGACGTTCAGCGGCCAGCGCGGGCAGAAGGTGCCCGTTTCGCTTTACAAGATCACGGCGAATCACATCGTGAAGCCGTACGTCACGGAGCTGATGAATCCCACGGGGCTGGCCATCGATCGCGAGGGCTACCTCTACGTCTCCTGCCGCAACGACGGCACGATTCACCGCGTTTCGCCCGACGGCCGGTCGATGCAATGGATCGAGGGCATGGGCATCGCCACGGGGCTCGCGTTCGACGCAAACGGAAATCTTTATGTTGGCGACCGCAGCGGCACGATTTTCAAGATCGGCGCGGACCGCGAAATTTTCGTGATCGCGACGCTCGAGCCATCAGTGGCAGCATACCATCTGGCGTTCAGCCCGACGGGCGACCTTTTCGTCACCGGGCCGACGACTTCGAGCTTCGACCGCGTGTACAAGATTTCGCCCGCGGGTGAAGTGAGCGTCTTTTACCGAGGCCTCGGGCGGCCGCAGGGAATCGCGTTCGACCGACTCGGCAATCTCTACGTCGCGGCGTCGCTCGGCGGGAAGCGCGGGATCGTGCGGCTGACGCCGCAAGCCGAAGCGGAACTCGTGCTGAGCGGAGCGAACATCGTCGGCCTCGCCCTGCTGCCCAGCCACCGCGCGATGATCGCCACCAGCAACGCGCTCTTCACCCTCGATTGGGACATCGCCGGGCTGCCGTTAAATGGCTAGCGGGCTGTGTCACCTATGAGTAGGCTTTGGCCGTCTGTTGTGTTCGTGTGTTTGGCCCTGACCGGGGCAGTGCTTCTCTATTGGTCCAGGACATTCTCCTTGCGCTACAACGCCTGGACCACGCGCTTTCGTGAACGGCACCAGCGCATCAATCCTCCTCCAACACCTGAGATGCGGGAACTGAACACGAAAATCATGACGTGGCTCTTCCGGTTTCTCGGTGCGTTCCTTCTTCTGCTGTCTGTCTTAACGCTTATAGCTGTCGGCAACTCAGAATAACCCCCTACGTGCTTCCGCCTTCCCTTGCGCTGGCTCGGCGTCATCGAGTAAAACTCTTAGGACATGAAAGCGGAAATCATCGCGGTGGGTTCGGAGCTACTAACGCCGTACCGGCTGGACACGAACTCGCTCTTTCTTACGGACGAGCTGAACAAGCTTGGCGTTCGCGTTGCGCACAAGGCCGTAGTGGGCGACGCGCCGGACGAGATGTGCTTGTCCTTCCGGCACGCGCTGGAACGCGCGAACGTGGTCGTCTCTTCCGGCGGCCTTGGGCCGACCGACGATGACCGCACGCGCACGACCGTCGCGGAACTGCTCGGCCGGAAGCTCGTCCGCGACGAAGCCACATTCCAGAAGATCGAAGAGCGATTTCGCCGGTTCGGCCGCGCGATGCCGGAAATCAACAAGCGGCAGGCGCTGGTGATCGAAGGCGCCACCGTGCTGCCGAATCCGCGCGGAACGGCCCCGGGAATGTGGATCGAGGCGCAGGGGCATATTCTGGTTTTGCTGCCGGGCGTGCCGAACGAGCTGCGCGCGATGTTCGAAGCGGAGGTGAAGCCGCGCCTGGCGAGGCTGGGCATCCAGGAGCGGCTGTACACCCGCGAACTGCGCATCGTGGGACTTTTCGAGTCCGAGGTCGAGCAGCGCGTTTCGCCGCTCTACGCCGCCTATCCCGAAACGGAAACGACGATTCTCGCGACGGCCGGCTACATCCAACTCCACCCGCGGATGTGGTCGGACGACGCCAAGAAGGCCGAGGCGACGCTCGATGCGATCACCGGGCGAATGACGCTGGCGCTCGGAGAAAATCTCTTTTCCACGCACGGCGAGCCCCTCGAAGAGGTGGTTGCGCGCCTACTGACGGAAAACCGGGCTACGATCGCCGTCGCCGAGAGCTGTACCGGCGGAATGGTGGCCGAGCGGCTGACGAATCTCCCCGGCAGTTCGGCGTACTTTCTCGGCGGCGTGGTCTGCTACAGCAACGAGCTGAAGACGAGCCTCGTCGGCGTGCCGAAGGAGATGATCGAGGCGAAGGGAGCCGTGAGTTCCGAGGTGGCGCTGGCGCTCGCCGACGGGATTCGCAAACGCACCGGAGCAACGATCGGCGTGGGCGTGACGGGCATCGCGGGCCCGACGGGCGGAACGCCGGAAAAGCCAGTGGGGCTGGTGCACATCGGGATCGCGGACAAGGACGGGCCGCGCGAGAAGAGCTTTCGTTTCCCGGGCGACCGCGACCGGATTCGCCACTTCGCCACGCAGAACGCGCTGGACGCCGTGCGGCGGTATTTCTTGTTTCCAGGGCCCGTGCGGGCGTAACCATGCGGCTTTTCGTTGCGCTCGATTTCCCGGACGGAGTCCGCGACGCGGTACGCGAACTGATCGCCGCGCTCAAGCCGCTTTGCAAGGGCGCGCGCTGGATGCGGCCGGAGGCAATGCATATCACATTGAAGTTCATCGGCTATACCAAGGAGGAAAATCTCGGACCGATTTACGAGGCGCTCGGGCAGGTTCATTCGGACGCGGCGGTCGAGATGCGGTTTCGTGGGGTCGGCTTTTTCCCGAATGAGCGGCACCCGCGCGTCGCCTGGTGCGGGATTGAATCCTCGAAGAACCTTGGTGAACTGGCCGCGGATATCGAGAGCGCGCTCGAGCTCCTGGGCATCGAACGCGAACGGCGGGAGTTTGCAGCACACCTGACCCTGGCCCGGTTCGAGTCGCCGAGCAGCACCCGTGAGCTGGTCGACAAGGCAGAAGAGATGAAGACGCTCGATTTCGGGGCAACGCGCGAGACGGAGTTTCACTTGTACGAAAGCACACTGAAACCTTCGGGATCCGAGTACCGGAAGGTCGCGAGTTTTCCGTTCGTGAAGGGAGCCGCGCGACAGTGAATCCTTACTGGCTGATCGGCGTGGCGTATCTGCTCGGCTCGATTCCGTTCGGGCTCTTGATCGTAAAGGCGCGCGGCGGACCGGACGTGCGCGCGGCGGGCAGCGGCAATATCGGCGCGGCCAACGTGGCGCGTATCGCGGGCGCGCTGCCGGGCGGGCTGACGCTCGTTCTCGACGCGGGGAAAGGCTATCTCGCGGTCTGGCTGGCTGAGCGCGTAACCGGCGGGAGCGTCCGGTGGATGATGATGGCGGCGGTTGTCGCGGTGATCGGGCACGTCTTCCCCGTCTGGCTCGGTTTTCGCGGAGGCAAAGGAGTGGCCACAGGACTCGGCGTGTTCCTGCCGATCTGCCCCGAGGCGGTTGCGCTCGCCGCCGTACTCTGGGTGCTGGTCGTAGCGTTCTGGCGCTACTCGTCGCTCGGATCGATCGCGGCGACGGCCGCGCTGCCCGTATTCGTCTATTTTCTCTACGCGCCGCGGCACGCCCCGCCGACCTACGTCACGGAGGGCACGATCTTGATCTCGCTGCTCGTACTCTGGAAGCACCGCTCCAACATGCAAAGGCTGATCGCCGGCAAGGAAAGCCGCCTGATGGCCAATCGCAACGGGTCGCGGCCAAAGAATTAGGCAGAACGCCCCCTCGGCCCACCATAAAAGCCCGTCATGCCCTGTGGCCTATCGGGCAACCCTGGTACCACGGTACAGTTGTCCACCGCCCTCCGCGTTGGGTAGCATCTTCAGACGGGACCTATGTTCAGCGAATCACAGAAGCATCTGACGCGGCGGTTGCGCATCCTCTGGGTGGTGCTGGCGGCGCTACTGCTCGTAAGTGCCGCGCCACTATGGCTTTACCACCGCCAAGTGCTGCGCTTGAGCGAAGAGAAGCTTCAGGATACCGAGCGCGTGCAGCAGAGCGAGATCACGCGTTCGCTGGCGAGCGATACGCTGCAATTCGAGCAGAGCGCGCGCGAACAGCTCCTGAGCCAGCGCCAGATGCTCGCGCTAACCGGCTGGATTCAGGATGTGGACGACCCCGGACGCGCGCCGGAACTTTCGCGGCTCCTCCAGAGCTTCGTCGAGAACGATCCAAGCATTCTTTTCGTCACTGCGGTGAGCAAGCAGGCCAAGGGACCGTCGGCGGGTAGCTTCAACGCGGACCAGGATCCGTTCGTCGGAGCGGCGCTGAAGCGGGCGTTCACGTCGAGCATTCAGGGCTTCGATTCGGTCAGCGACCCCTTTGCGCTGGGGCGAGACAATCATCCGGCGCTGGTCATGTCCGTTCCGCTGTTCGCGGACGGGCAGTTCGCGGGAATGTTCGCGGCGGTGGTTTCGCTCGACCGGCTGCAGGCGCGTCTTCGCGATGCCAGCATTCGCGACCGCGAGGTGTACATCGTGAACGAGCGGGGACAGATCGTGGCCTTCCCGGACACGCGGGAGATGGTTCCCGGGCGCGACGCGACATCGACTTTCCCGCTGGCCAAGCAGGTGACGGAGTTGCCGCAGGAATTGCGCGCAACGCAGACGACGAACTTCGAGATGCCGGGCAAGGACAAGCGGCACACGATTGAGATGATCGGCACGTACAGCACGATCCCGGAGCTGCGCTGGGCCGTGATCGCGCAGCGGAGCATCAACGCCGCGCGTGTGGACGCGGGTGTAGCGGAGCTGACGGCCGAAGCGCTGCGGTTCGTCGTCGGCGTGACGTTCGCGGCGCTGATCCTGGGGTATTTCTTCGCCGTCGGGATCACGCGGCCGATCCGCGGGCTGGTGGAATCGACTCGCGCGATCAGCCGCGCCGAATTCCACGAGCGCGTGCGGGTGCGCGGCGCGGCGGAAATCAGCGAGCTCGCCGAAACGTTCAACAACATGGCCGGGGACATCGAGCAGTACGTCGACCGGCTGAAGGAAGCGGCCGAAAAGAACCGCGAACTCTTTCTCGGCTCGATCCGCATGCTCGCGGCCGCCATCGACGAAAAGGACCCGTACACGCGAGGCCATTCCGGGCGCGTGGCCAAATACTCGATTATCATCGGTGACGGTTTGGGGCTGAGCGCCGAGGATCTCGACCGGCTGCGCATCGCCGCGCTGCTGCACGACGTGGGAAAGATCGGCGTGGACGACCGCGTGCTGAAAAAGCCGGGCAAGCTGACCGATGAGGAATTCGAGTTGATGAAGCAGCACACCGTGAAGGGCGCGAACATCATGCGTCCGGTCTCGCAGATGAAGGACATGCTGCCGGGCATCGAGCTGCACCACGAACGCATGGACGGCCAGGGCTACCCCTACGGGCTTTCGGGCGAGCAGATTCCGATCATGGCGCGGATTATCGCCGTCGCCGACACGTTTGACGCGATCACCACGAACCGGCCGTATCAATCTGCCATGGATTTGGAATACGCGATCGAGCGAATACGTTCGCTGACCGTCACGCGATTCGATCCGCAGGTTGTGAACGCGCTCGAGACCGCAATTCACTCCGGACGACTGCGGCTGACCGCCGCGCTCGTCGAAGTCTGACGCGGGAAAGCCCTCTTGCGTGAGATGCTCAAACTAAAAGACTCCAACGGAGACTCGCGACTTGTCCGGAAGTGCGTGACTGCTCTCTTGGTCGCCGTTTTTTGCGTAGGTCTGTTGTCCAACATTCTTACTCATCTGAGCTACGCGACTAAGATGCCTGAAACTCCGGACCCCGCCAGCCATAGAGTCCTCCCGATTAAGGTAAATCACGGAACCTTGGTTTATGTCACGCGGCAAGAACGTGATCGAGCTATCTTTGTATTCGGCCTGGGAAGTTACATCACGATCGGAGCGGTTGTTCTTCTCGCCTTTGTGAGGATGTATTGGGATGACGCTTAAATGATCAGGGAGAACGGCTGTCGTCCGTCAAAATGCAAAATCGGCTCGCCTGACTTATCCTCCGGCCTTGGAACCCGGCTCGGGACCGGAGCCGTTCAAGTCCTCGCGCCTCGACAACTCTATTTTTCGTCTATCCGATGTTCGCGTTTTTCCATTGGGCTTAGGATTCCCCTTGATCGGCTGTGCCGGTTGCTCCTCTGCTAGAATGAGTTGCTTCGCGCTGATGCGCCTCGCGCGCCGCCAGCCGCACCGCAAAAATCATGATTTCACTGTTCGGAAAACCGGAGCCGACGCTTCTCGAAAAGCTGAAGCAGTCCGTCAGCAAGACGCGCACGGAACTGGCGGCGCGGGTCGAGCAATTGCTCACCGGCGATCGGCCCGTGGATCCGGAGCTGCTGAAGCAGCTCGAATCGGCGCTGCTTGGCGCGGATATCGGCGTGCGGACGACCAAGGAAGTGCTCGCGGCGCTGCGGCAGCAGGTGAACGAGCACAAAATCGATGACGCAGCGGCGTTGAAACAGGAGCTGAAGCGGCAGATCGTGAAGATTCTCGCGGCGCCCGCGACGGCAGTGAGTCCGAACGGCAGCGCAGCCGATGCGTCCGCGGGCGCGCCGCGCGTGGTGTTCGTCGTCGGCGTGAACGGCACGGGAAAAACGACGACGATCGGCAAGCTCGCGAACCGGCTGAAGAGCGGGGGCGCAAACGTCGTGCTCTGCGCTGCGGACACGTTTCGCGCGGCGGCGATCGAGCAGCTCGAAGTCTGGGGGCGGCGCGCAGGAGTTGATGTGATCAAGCAGAAATCCGGTGCCGATCCCGCCGCGGTGGTCTACGACGGGCTGGCGGCGGCGAAGGCGCGTTCGGCGGACGTAGTGATCGTGGACACTGCCGGGCGGCTGCACACGAAATCGAACCTGATGGCGGAGCTCGACAAAATGAAGCGGACCGCGGCGAAGGTGGTGCCGGGCGCGCCGCACGAAGTGCTGCTCGTGCTCGACGCAACGACGGGACAGAACGGGCTGAACCAAGCGCGCGAATTTTGGAGCCAGGCAGGCGTCACCGGCATCGTGCTGACGAAACTCGACGGAACGGCGAAGGGCGGAATCGTCGTGGCGATTGCGCGCGAGCTGAACCTGCCGATCCGGTTCGTCGGCACGGGCGAACAGATCGACGACCTGGTGCCGTTCGACGCGCAAACCTATGTCAACTCTCTCTTCGATTAGCGACCAATCGCAGCCGACAACCAAGGACGAGGGTTGGATGATGCGGGCGCTGATTCTTGCCCTTCGAGGCGTCGCTCTTGCCCATCCGAATCCGGTGGTGGGCGCGGTGCTGGTTAAGAATGGCCGCGTAATCGGCGAAGGCTTTCACGAGTACGACAAGCGTGACCATGCGGAAATCGTTGCGCTCAAGCAGGCGGGCGCGAAGGCGCGCGGCGCAACCCTTTACATCACGCTCGAGCCGTGCTGCACCACAGGGCGCACCGGGCCGTGCACGAAAGCAATCATCGCCGCAGGCGTGAAGCGCGTCGTCGCATCCATGAAGGATCCCAATCCCGCCGTTGCGGGGCGCGGCTTCGCGGAGTTGAAACGCGCGGGCGTGGATGTCCGGGCCGGAATAGACGAAGCGAGCGCCAAACCCCTGAACGAGGATTTCGCGAAGTGGATTCGAACGGGGCTGCCCTTCGTGACTCTGAAATCGGCGCTGACGCTGGACGGCCGCATCGCGATGCACGCGGGACGCCCGACGACGATCACGGGGGAGGCATCACGCAAAGCAGTGCATCGCCTGCGGCATTCGGCTGACGCGCTGCTGACCGGGATTGGAACCGTGCTTGCCGACGATCCTCTGCTGACGGACCGGACTGGAGAGCCAAGGCGGCGCCGGCTTCTGCGCGTCGTGCTCGATTCTCGGCTGCGCCTGCCGCTGACATCGAAACTCGTGAAATCGGCGGAGGGCGACGTCGTGGTCTTCACGAATCGGTCCCCGGATTCGCGGAAGGCGCGCGCTCTCCGAAAAGCAGGAGTGGAAGTGATTCAATCGGCGGGACGGCGAGGGCGCGTCGATCTGAAGAAGATCCTCGCAGAACTCGGGCGGCGGCAGGTACTGAACGTCCTGCTCGAAGCCGGGTCGGAATTGAACGGCGCCGCGCTCGAAGCCGGAATTGTGGACAAGCTGGCTCTCTTTTATGCCCCCAAAATCATGGGCGCTGGCGGAGTGCCGATGGCGCGCGTGCCGTCGACGTGGTTTCTCAAATCGCCGCCGCTGACCAACTTTTCCTTGGAGCATTCCCCGCCGGACTTTATAGTCACAGGATATCTTCACGATGTTTACAGGGATCACCGAACACGTCGGCAAGATTGATTCGCTCGAAGGCAGCGAGAACGGCGGGCGGCTGCGCGTGAGCTTCGCGGGCGCGGCCGAGATTGCCGCGCAAACGAAGCTCGGCGACAGCATCATGGTCAACGGCTGCTGCCTGACGGCCGTCGATTGCGGCGCGGACCATTTCTCCGCCGATCTTTCGGGGGAAACGCTCCGGCGAACCTCGTTCGGCGAAAAGAAGCCGGGCGATCTCGTCAACCTCGAACGGCCGCTCGCGGCGGGCGGGCGGCTCGGCGGCCATTTCGTCCAGGGACACGTGGACGGCGTGGGGCGCGTCACGCGGCTCGTGCCCAAAGGCGAGAACTGGTGGCTTTCGGTCCGCGTGCCGGAGGACCTGCGGCGCTACGTCGCCGAAAAAGGTTCGATCGCGATCGATGGCATTAGCCTCACGGTCGCGGGCTGGCACGACGGCATCGCCGACATCGCCATCATTCCCTTCACCCACGCGCACACGAACGTCCGGGCAATGGCCGCGCACGATGCCGTGAATCTCGAGTGCGACATCCTCGCGAAATACGTCGAAAGCCTGCTCGCGACGCGAAAGGGTCAACCGGCATCGCGTCTGACAGTCAGCCGCTTGATCGAGGAAGGCTTCTAGCCGAACCAGCGCATGCGCAACGCCTTTGCACGAATTCTGCAATTTGCGGCGGCCGCATTCACCCTGCTGATCGCTCCTTTATTCGCGATCGAAAGCAGGGTGTTCGACCAGGACCCGGACATCTGGTGGCACATCCGCGTGGGAGACTGGATCACCGAACACCACGCGGTGCCGCGTTTCGGCATCTTTTCGCAACATATCGAGCGGCCGTGGGTTGCGTATAGCTGGCTGTTCGACGTGCTGGTTTCAGCCGCTCACAAGATGTTCGGGCTTCCGGGAATTCCCGGGCTGCTGATCTGCCTTGAAGTCCTTCTCTCGCTGGTCTTCCTGCTCGCCATCGTGCGAATCGCGGGCAGCTTCTGGTGGGCGTGGTGGATCGCCAGCGCCGCGATCTTCGCCTACTTCGTCAATCCGCTGCGCCCCGTGCTGTTTACTCTGCTGTTTTTCACGCTGGAACTCCTGCTGATTTTCGAAAGCGAGCGAAGAAGGGACGACAAGCTGCTCTATTGGATGGGGCCGCTGTTTGTGTTATGGGCGAACTGCCACATTCAATTCGTGTACGGGATCGCCGTTCTGGGGCTTTACCTGGCCACGCGAATCCTGTCGCTGCTTGTAGGGAGGCTGCGGCTCGACGAATCCCCCACGGCGTCCGCGGCAAAACTGATCGGATTTTTCGGGATCGCTGTCGTCGGCTCCTGCATCGGGCCGAACGGGTGGCTGCCGTACAAGGTTGCGTTTGAATACGCCGGCCAGACCTTCGTCTACCAGATCGTCGTGGAAATGCACGCGATGGATTTCCGCAGGCCGGAACATTTCGTGGAGCTGCTGCTCCTGATGGCCGCGTGCTTTGCGATCGGGCGGTCGGGCCGGCGCGACCTGTTCCGGACGATGCTTTTGATCGTGGCCGCGATCGTTTCGTTCCGCTCCATGCGAGACGCGTGGTTCGTTTCGATGGCGGCGGCCTTTGTGATTGCCGAAGCGGTGCGCGAACGCGAGTCGAACGCGACAGCCGAAGGCGCGTCTGATCGAAGAATCTGGGAGCCGATCGGTTACGCCGCGGCAGTCAGCGTCGCGCTGGCCCTGTCCTTCGGATTCGCGATCCGCCGTGACATCAGCACGCCCGCTTTGATCAACGATATCGATGGCGTGTATCCGATCCGCGCGACGGAGTTTGTTCGCGAATCCAATTTGCAGGGGCCGATGTACAACAGTTTCAACTGGGGCGGCTTTCTGATCTTCAACCTGCGCGATCAGCCGGTATCGATCGATCCCCGCACCGACTTGTATGGCGATGATGGGGTCAGGCGTTCGGTGGCGACCACGGACGCGATCAACTGGCAGGCCGATCCCGATCTTTTGCGGGCCAACTTCGTCCTCGTGGAGCGGAAGTTCCCGCTGGCGTCTGCGCTGGCCAATGACCCGGGGTATCGCCTCGTCTATCAGGATCACCTGGCGACGGTGTTCGTCAAGCAGCCGCACGCCCCATAGGCGCAAGGGCCGCACGAATCAGGTAGCGGCCTCGCGGGACTTGGCGCGCGCGCCGCGGAAATAGAGAACGAGGCCGATCAGAAAAGCGCCGAGCGTGCCGCCCACCAGCTTCACCTCAAAAAGCCACGGATTCTTAGCCTCGGCGGGCGGAATCAGCGACAGCACGATCCCCCCCACGACCACCAGCATCCCCAGCAACGACGCGCACCATACGCCCGCTTTTCCGCCGGGAATCAGCGCTGTATTCGGATTGGCCGCGCGGTCGGCGCGATACGCCAGCTTGATGGCCGCTCCGTACATGTACAGAAAGGGAATGAAGTAGAGGATCGTTCCCGCGTCCACGAGAATCTGGTAGGCCGTGTTGGCCGTCTCGTTGATCTGAATCACAAGCAGGATGACGCACGAAATCCCGGCCTGCACGAGGATCGATACCCACGGCGTTTTCCATTTCGGATGGATTTTGCCGAAGGCGGCCGGCATGTAGCGGTCGATGCCTACCACAAACGGGATCCTGGCGACGCCCGCGACGGTGGTCCCAACGCCGCCTGCATTGCCGAATAACACCAGAAAGGCGGCGACGATGCCGAAGAACGCAATTCCGAGCGTCGTGGACCCGATCGTCATCGCCTGAAACACGCCGCTCTTCGGATCGACCGCCTGCGCCGGGATGATGGCCAGCAAGGCGAATGTTCCCAGAACGTATGCGGCCGCTATCAAGGCTCCCGAGCCGAGGATGGCACGCGGAAACGTCTTGTGCGGTTCGTGAACTTCTTCGCTCATAATCGAGCAAAGCTCGAGACCAGTGAACGCGAACGCGATCTGCGGCCAGAAATTCACCGTGCCCCAATTCCACACCGGCAGCATGTTTGCCCGCGTGAAGTGCGTCACCGAGCCATGCACGTGCCACAGGTAGGCTCCCATGCCGATCAGCATCAGCAAGGGAACGTACGTGCCGATGCCGCCCGCATTTTGCAGCCACTTCCCGATGTTCAGACCGATGATGTTGAGGAACACGGCGAGGAATAGCAGGAAGAGCGAGCCGAGCATCAGGAACGTGCGGCTCTGCGCGAGATGCGCCGCGCCCGCGCCGCCGATATACGCGCCCATCGCGGCGCTCGCCATCAGCAATCCCGGAAAATAAAAGAAGGTATAGACCCAGTAGGTCCATCCGGTCACGAAGCCGTGAAATTCGCCGAAGGCTTCCTTCGACCAGACGTAAAGGCCGCCTTCGTGCGGAAAGCGCGTCGACAATTCGACGACGATCAGCGCCGTCGGCAGGAAAAATAGCACGGCGGCCAGCAGCCAGAGGCTGATCGACGAAGTTCCATTGTGCGCCGCCGCGGCGATCCAGCGCGGGCCGAGCACCGCCGCGATGTTGAACAGCAGCACGTCCCAGAAACCCATCACGCGGCGAAGCTGTTTCTTCGGATCGGAAGGATGAGGACTCGATGCTCCCGGATCGCTCACGCGGTCGAGTCCAGGGCGGGAATCACCTCGTCTTGCAAGAGAAAGTTGCGGAGAAACGGATCGCTGGAGTGCTCGAACTCCGGCCAGGTACCGAAAAACGCGACGCGGCCCTCCTGAAGAAAGATCATGCGGTCGGCGAGCTTTTTCGCGAGATGCGTATCGTGCGTGACGACGATGGATGTCTTGCGCAGCGTCTTCTTGAGCTTCAGGATCAGATCGCTGATGTGCGCCGCCATCAGCGGATCGACCATCGTGGTCGGCTCGTCGTAGAGGATCGATTCGGGATTCTCGGCCAGCGCGCGGGCGATGGCGACGGAGCGCTTCGTGCCCGTGCTCAGGTCCGACGGCAGGCGGTCCGCAAAGGTGGAGACTTCGAGCATCTCGAGCAACTCGGCGACGCGCTTGTCGACCGCGTCCTGATCCACGTGCCCGCCGCGGCTGGTAAGCGGAAACGCGACGTTTTCCGCGACCGTAAGCGAATCGAAAAGCGCGCCGGACTGAAACACCATCGTGACGCGCCGTCGAATCGTGGCAAACCGCTCTTCGTTCCAGCCGGTCACGTCTTCGCCCGCGACGATGATGCGGCCCTCGTCCGGTTCGAGGAAACCGAGCAGCAGCTTCAGCGAAACCGATTTCCCCACGCCGCTGCGGCCCATGATGACCGCCGTCTCGCCCTGCTCGATGAAGAAGCTGACGTCCTTGAGCACGGCGTTGTCGTCGAACGACTTTGAGACGTTGCGGAATTCAAAGTAGCGGTTGGCCATCCTAGGAATGCTCCATGCGCCGCCTCATCCGCCACTGCGCGCGTCGCGGAATCTTCTCTGCGCCTCTTCGTAATCTTCGGGCGAGTTCATATTCTTGAACAGGAGACCCCCGGAATCAAAGGCCTTCCATTCGGCCGGCTCGATAATCTCCACACGAACGTTGCTTAGTCCGTCGGTGACCTTTCGCGTCCCGCCATCGAGCGCCGCGCGAATCGCCGGCTCGCAGCGTTTGTGATAAACCGCGCAGAGCGGCTCGGCGCCGCGCGCGTTCATCGGCAGCACCGCATCGGCCCGTGATGCGAGCGCGCGCGCAACCAGATAGTCCAGCCACGGCCGCGTCAGATACGGCAGGTCGCACGCCACAACGAGGCTCCACGGAGCGCTCGATGCGCGCAGCGCTGTTGCAATGCCGCCCAGCGGGCCCGCGTCCGGCCAATCATCACCGATCGCGCGAAGATCGAGCGAGCGGTAAGCATCCGGATTGCCGACGACGGTACCGGGGCCGGCGATGGATTCAACGAGCTGCGCCGCCCGCACGATGAGCGGGACGCCGTCCAGTTCGAGCAGCGCTTTGTCGCGCCCCATGCGCGAGCTTTGGCCACCGGCGAGGATGAATGCCGCGACGTCCTTCATTTTACGGGTCGCTGGATGCCCAGCTCGCGCAATTTTTCCTGCAAACTCTGCCGATGCAATCCGATTTCCGCGGCCGTCCGCGAGACGTTCCAGCGGTGCTCTTCGAGCTTGCGCTTCAGATAGGCGATTTCAAATTTTCGCTTCGCCTCGCGGAAATCCGCTTCGCTCAGGAACGAGTTCCCCGCCCCGTCGCGCGCCGCTGCGACGACCGGAACCGTATTGCGCCGAATCTCCTCGGGCAGATCGCCCGGTGCGATCTCATCGCCCTTGCTAAAAACGAGCGCGCGCTCGAGCGCGTTCCGCAGCTCGCGGACGTTGCCGGGCCAGTCGTAGCGCCGCACAACCTCAGCCGCATCGCCCGCCAGCCGCGCGCGGCGTCCATGGCGCGCGCCGAGCTGTTCGAGAAACGTTCCCACAAGCAGGGGTAGGTCCTCCTTGTGCGCGCGCAGAGGAGGAATCTCGAGCGTCACCACGCGGAGGCGATAGTACAAGTCGTCCCGAAAGCGCCCCGACGCGATTTCCTCCGGGAGGTCGCGATGCGTCGCGCTGATCACGCGCACGTCCACGTCGATCGACTGCGATCCGCCGAGGCGCTCGATCTTCCGGTTCTCGAGCGCGCGAAGCACCTTCGCCTGCGTTATCGGATTCATGTCGCCGATCTCGTCGAGGAAAAGTGTGCCGCCCGACGCCAGCTCGAACTTGCCCTTGCGCTGCTGAGCTGCGCCCGTGAACGCGCCACGTTCGTAGCCGAAAAGCTCCGACTCGATCAGATTCTCTGGCAGCGCCGCACAATTCACGGCCACGAAAGGTTTTCCGTCGCGCGGCGACCGCGCATGAATTTCCTGCGCGAGCAGATCCTTGCCGGTTCCGCTCTCGCCCAAAATCAGCACCGTCGCATCCGTCGGCGCCACTCGCTCGGCCATCTCAAAGACGCGCCGCATCGCCACCGACGCGCCGAGCATCCGGCCGAACTGGCCTTCGGCGACCAGCTCGCGCCGCAACCGCTCGTTTTCCGCACCGAGCTCGGCGAGCTTCAGCAGATTCGCGGCGCGCTTTCGCAGCTCTTCAATATCGAAGCCCTTGACGATGTAATCGGCGGCGCCGCTGCACAGGGCTTCGACCGCGTTGTGCGCCGTATCAAGCGCCGAAACGATCAGCACGGGGGTCTTGTCGCCAGCCTCGCGCAGCGAGCGCAGAAACGCGAGGCCGTCTTCGTCCGGCATGACGAGGTCGAGGAGAATCAGATCGGGCCGGTCGCTGGCCACGGCCTGCCGCGCTGCGTCCGCCGACGCGGCCTCGACGATGCGATAGCTCCCCTCGAGCGCCCGGCGCATCCCGTAGCGCGCCGAGGGTTCATCATCCACGATCAGGATCGTTCGCATGATCCTCCATATGGCCGCGCGGCCCTTCTTTTCCCGCCAGCGGCAGCGTCAGATGAAAGCGCGTTCCCCGCCCGCCCTCGAGCGGGCTTTCGCACGCGATCGTCCCGCCCATTTCCGCGATGCGCCGCGCGACGATCGAAAGGCCCAGTCCCGTGCCGGTTGTCTTCGTCGTGAAAAACGGCTGAAAGATTTTCGCGCGCGTCTCCGGCGAAATTCCAGGGCCGTCGTCTTCGACGCAAAGATCGAGATGGTTGCCGTTTCGCGAGAGGCCGACGCGCACGCGGCCGCCATTCGGCTGTGCCTCCATGGCGTTGACCACGAGATTCGACAGAATTTCGTTGAGCGCCTCTTCCGAGGCGAGCACAGCGGCTTCTTCGGCCGGGGCGTCGAATTCGAAACACACCTTGCGGCGCTCCGCGTCGTGCCGGAAGAGCGCCGCGGCTTGCCTCGCCAGTGCCACGGCATTGGCGCGCTGCCCGTTTGCCGGTGCAACCGGCGGCTTCGCGAAATGCAGAAGCTCGCTGAGTTTCGCATTCATGCGATCGATCTCGCCTAGGACAAGCGTGCAGTCGTGGCGAAGCTCCGGCGGCAAGTCCGGATTCTCGAGCTGCACTTGCAGCACCGTTTTCATCGAGCTGAGTGGATTGCGCAGGTTGTGCGAAACGGTCGCCGCCATCTGCCCGAGCAGCGCGAGACGCTCGCGCTCGGCCAGCTCTCGCTCGAGGCGCACCTTCTCTTCGATCAGGCGGCACAGGTCGATCATTGCTGGCAACTGCTCGCCGAGAAATTCGAGCGCGGCCGTCGTTTCGCCCGTCAGATACGAGCCGGTCGAGGCAGCTTCCAGAATTCCAACTTCCTCGCTGCCCTTCTTCAGGGGAATACGCGCCACGTGGCCGAGGCCGCCGGGAGATTCCAGCGGCTTCTGCGACGGATCGCGCGGCACGGAAATGCGCACCGCCGCGAGACTGAACTCCTCGCGGATACGCTGCTCGGCGTGCGCCATCAGCAGCGCGACGTCGCCATGGCGCGCCTGCTCCTGTAGTTCGACGGCCAGGCGCTGCCATTGGTCCATGCGCTCTCGAAATGTGTGGTGCAATGCCGGGCCGATCACGCGCTCGAGCGGCTCGAAAAGAAAAATCAGCACGAAGAGCAGCACGCTCGCGGTCGCTTCCGGCGGAAATACAGGCGCCAGCCACCCGCTGATCCTGTGCACGAGCGCGAGATAGAGCAGCGCAAGCAGCGTCGCTGACAGCGCGTACACCAGGTTCCTCTGCGCCCCGAAGTCGAGAAAGTTGCGCCGCAGGGACCAATAGATGAGCAACGCCCCCGGAGCGATTGCACCCACAACGATCACCGCCGTAAGCAGATCGGATAAGAACGGAGACGCGTTTGTGTAAGCAATACGGAGCACCAATATGGCGAATAGAAGACACGAGATTGAAAACAGCCACTTTCCGAAGCCCTTTGCACTTCGACTTCTCTCGCGCAGAGTCACATACCCTTGGGAGACCGCAGCGAGCCCAGAACATATCGCCCAGTCTTGCAGCAGATTGGAGTTTCCGTAGTCGACCAGCACAGCGCCAAAGCTCTTGCCGGTATGGTGCGAAACGACGGCGATGCCAACGACCTCACCGGAGGCAAGCAAATACAGCAGCCAAACAGGAACCCACAAAAGCCATCCCGCGGGGGCCTTCAGGATTGTGCGGGCGTATTCCAGGTGCGTGTGCCAAACGAATGGCTGGAGGAAGAGCGTCCCCAAAACCATGAGGCCCGTGTACAACCACACCGTGGCCTCGGGCGGCGAGCCGTACTGAATCACGGCGTTGATTTCCAGTAGGCCGCCGGCGTAGATCGCAAACAACGAAAGAACTAGAAAGAAAAGCAGCCGTTCGAAGAGCCGCGGGCGCCGATGCCCCAGAATCAGCGCGATCAAAAACAGGTAGACGAGCGTCCCCGTCGTGAGGGCAATTAAGCGAACGTAGAAGAGGAAGGCCACGGAGTGCCTTTGCTGACGAAATAGTAGCCCCACTCGGATTGCAACTGCAATGCCCAACTGTCGGGAAAATCTGACGCTCTCAATACATTGTAAATAAGTTACTTACACTCGCTTTGCCCCTGAAAATCGAGCGTAGGAATTGTCGGGTTTTGCCTTGACAGCAAGGCCTGCCGTGCTATATTAGCACTCGCTGGTGAGGAGTGCTAAGGTTCACGCCTCCCAGCGACTTCAGCAAACCACCGGAGGGATCGCAAAAATGGCAGTCAACATCACACCGCTACACGACCGCGTGCTGGTCCGGCGGCTCGAAGAAAAGGAGACCGTGAAGGGCGGCATCATCATCCCGGACACGGCCAAAGAGAAACCCCAGGAAGGCGAAGTGATCGCCGTAGGCGCCGGCAAAATCAACGACAAGGGCGAGCGCATCGCGCTCGACGTGAAGGCGGGCGACCGAGTCCTTTTTGGGAAGTACAGCGGGAACGACATCAAGATCGAGGACGAGGAATACATGATTCTGAAGGAAGACGAAATCCTCGCCAAGATCAGCGGCTCGGCCAAAGCGGCCGGCGGCAAAAAGTAACTTCCGGACGGGCGCAAGCCTTTCGGCAAACCATTTCGAAGAAATCGACGAGGAGACTGACAGATGGCAAAGCAAATCGTGACTGGCGAGGCTTCGCGCCAGGCGATCTTGCGCGGCGTCAACGCACTTGCAGACGCCGTGAAGATCACGCTCGGCCCGAAAGGGCGCAATGCGGTAATTGAAAAGAAGTTCGGCGCGCCGATCATCACCAAGGACGGCGTCACCGTAGCCAAGGAAATCGAGCTGGCAGATCCGCTCGAAAACATGGGCGCGCAGATGGTGCGTGAAGTCGCCTCCAAGACGTCGGACGTCGCGGGCGACGGCACCACCACGGCGACCGTGCTGGCCCAGGCCATCTTCCGCGAAGGCGTGAAGACGGTTGCGGCCGGCGCAAGCCCCACGGCCCTGAAGCGCGGCATCGAGAAGGCCGTCGAAGTGGCCGTCGAGGAAATCAAGAAGTTCCACAAGGACGTTAAGGGCGACATGATCGCGCAAGTCGGCACGATCAGCGCCAATAACGACCGGCAGATCGGTTCGATCATCGCCGAGGCCATGAAGAAGGTGGGCAAGGACGGCGTCATCACCGTCGAGGAATCGAAGACGATGGAGACGACGCTCGAAGTGGTCGAAGGCATGCAGTTCGACCGCGGCTACCTTTCGCCCTACTTCGTCACCGACCCGGAGCGGATGGAGTGCGCGCTCGAAGACGTTCGCATCCTGATCCACGAAAAGAAGATCAGCTCGATGAAGGACCTGCTTCCCCTGCTCGAGTCGATCGCCAAGACGGGCAAGCCCCTGCTGATCGTCGCGGAAGATGTCGAGGGTGAGGCTCTCGCCACGCTCGTCGTGAACAAGCTCCGCGGCACCTTGCAGGTGGCTGCCGTAAAAGCCCCCGGCTTCGGCGACCGCCGCAAGGCCATGCTCGAGGACATCGCCACCCTCACGGGCGGCAAGGCCATCACGGAAGATCTCGGGATCAAGCTCGAGAACGTGAAGGTCGAGGACCTCGGCCGCGCCAAGAAGATCACCATCGACAAGGACAACACCACGATCATCGAGGGAGCCGGTAAGCCCAGCGAGATCGAAGGCCGCGTCCGCCAGATCCGGGCGCAGGTCGAGGACACCACCTCCGACTACGACCGCGAAAAGCTCCAGGAGCGCCTCGCGAAGCTCGTCGGCGGCGTGGCAGTCATCAAGGTGGGCGCGGCAACCGAGACCGAGCTGAAGGAAAAGAAGGCTCGCGTCGAGGACGCCATGCACGCCACACGCGCGGCAGTCGAGGAAGGCATCGTTCCCGGCGGCGGCGTGGCTCTGGTTCGCTGCATCGCCGCTCTCGAGAAGCTCAAGCTGCACGAAGACGAAGCCATTGGCGTCAACATCGTGAAGCGCGCCCTCGAAGAGCCCATGCGGCAGATCGCACTCAACGCCGGACAGGAAGGCGCCGTGATCGTCGGCCGCATCCGCGAATCGAAGGACGACAACTTCGGGTTCAACGCGGATACCGAGGAGTATGGCGACCTGGTCAAGGCGGGCGTTATCGACCCGGCCAAGGTCACTCGGCTCGCATTGCAGAACGCCGCTTCGATCGCCGGCCTGATGCTCACCACCGAAGCTCTGGTGGCGGACATCAAGGAAGAAGATAAGAAGGGCGCGGCAGGCGCCGGTGGTGGTATGCCGGGCGGTGGCGGCATGGGCGGCATGTACTAAGCCTTCGCCACAAGCTTCAACGATTCACAAAGGGCGTCCCCGATCGTAATCGGGGGCGCCCTTTGTGTTTTAGCATTGGCCCTTCGTAGCGGCCGCCTTTCAGGCGGGCCGATCTTCTTCGATTTGTCTCCGCAAGGCGACGGCCGTCGACCCCGCGGCGGTGGCACGGGCGGCATGGATTGAGCCTCAAGCAACGCGGGTTCACATGTAGCGCTGGGTCCTTCAGCCCGGCACAAAACCAAAGGGCGGCAGATCACTCGATCGGCCGCCTTTGCATTTAGGTTCGAACGTAGCGCCGGGTCCTTTAGCCCGGCATCTTGTATTGGCCTTCTTTGTGCGGCGTCGTTCTCCCGCCTACGTAGTTTTGCGAATTGCATTTCCGCCGGTTTTGGGTTTGCATCGGCTTGTATCCATGCCCGAATTTCGCCGCAAAAGCATCCGCTTACCTGCCGAACGCTACCTCGGGCGCCGATTCTACTTCGTCACGCTGTGTTTCCACAACCGGCGGCCTCTGGGCTCCAACGCACGCATCGCTCGCTGGATCATCGACGAACTCCGCCAACACGCCGCGGCTTGCGAGTTTTTTGTTCATGCCTATTGCGTCATCCCCGACCACGTGCACATGCTCGCCGGCGGCGCCACTGAAGCGAGCAACCTGCTCAAATTCGTAATGTCGTTCAAACAGGAAACTTCGGCGGAATTTGCCCGCAGGACGCATCGCTCGCTCTGGCAATTCAAGTATTACAATCACATCCTGCGTGGTCGCGACTCCGCCGACCGCGTCGCGTGGTACATCTGGTTGAATCCGGTGCGACAAGGCCTGTGCCGCGCGCCAGCGGAATATCTGTTCCTGGGATCGTTCACCGAACTAGGTACAAGGATATTGAAGGGCTCCGCGACAGGAGAATGGACGCCGCCGTGGAAACGTGCCACGCCGAAGCAAACACCTGCCGGGTCCTTCAGCCCGGCACTCAGGGCGCATTGACCAAATGACCGCGCCCTCTCTTGTCCTAGGACTTAAACGTAGCGCCGGGTCCTTCAGCCCTGCACAAAAGGGGCGGCCGGACCGAAAGGTTCCGCCGCCCTTCGCATTCGGATTTGAACGTAGCGCCGGGCTTCAGCCCGGCACATTTGCTGCCTGCCCGCCGAACCTTAGCGTAGGCGGGTCATCCCGAACCCGGCTGCACCTTCGCAGACGGCCGCTTCGCATTTTAGCCGGGCGGCGGTGCGGTATGCCTCCCGGTGGCGGCATGGGCGGAATGTCCTACCTTCGCCGTAGAATTAAACGTAGCGCCGGGTCCTTCAGCCCGGCACATTTGGCGGGTGGCGCATCCTTGGCTCGGGGGATTTTGCGCATTGACACTTGGGCGGGGGCGGATCATTCCACACCATTAGTTGCCGACTGAGGCTATCGACCCGCGTGGGGTGCCGCATCCCTTCCGGGTTTGAAGGGTGCGCGGAGTCTTTAACGTGCAGTGGAAACCGAGCGAGTCGCGCCTCAGCGGCTAGAGCCGCGCTCGTTTTATTGAAACCTTCGAGCAGACGCCCTCAACGCCGCGAAGAGTACGGACGCTAGCAACCGTTTTGCGTGCTGCCCAGATTGTACACAGTTGCGTTCACTTGCGCCCCGTTGACGGTAAAGACGAGGTAGTTGTAGAAGCCGCCCGTCTGGGGCGAGCCTGCCACGCAGGCGCCCGCTCCGCCGGAGATCAGGAACAGCGGCGGCGCGGAAGCGGGGTCCGTTCGGGAAAAGTTCGGTCCGTAGGGCGCGGCCGGAGGATTCGCGTAAAAGAGATGTTGGTGACCGGCAAAGACGAACGAGAGGTTGGGGAACTTGGTGTAATCCTCGAGCAAAGCCTGCACCAGCGGACCGCTCGGCGGACCCAGAGCGTCGAACGAGTGGCCGGGAGTCGCGTGGATCGGCCGGTGCATGAAGACGAAGATGTGGGCGATCGAGGAATCGGCGGCGAGCGTGGTCAGCGTGGCGCTAAGAGCCGCCAGTTGATCGGCTCCCACATTGCCCGCGTACGTTTCATCCTCCTCGGCGGAACTTGAAGGGGAAACGTTGTCATCCGTATTCAAAGCGATGAATGCGGAGTTACCGTAGGTGAAGTAACCGTATTGAGGCGCCACCCATTTTTCGTAATACTTTACGAGCGTCCCGGTGGGGTCCGGCACGTTCCCTTTCTTTTCCATCTCATGATTCCCCGGCGCATTGAACACGGGCAGGTTGGCCTTAGCGATGATGCCCTCGAATGTTTCGTATTCCTTCTTGATCTTGTCCTTGTCCTTCTGGGGATCTTTCACTTTCCCGTACACGATGTCGCCCGTCCAGATGGCGAAGGAAGCGCCCGTGGCGCTCAACTTGGCGGGAAGGCTCGCGAAAATATCGGACTCCTGGCTGCTGCTGGGAGGGCGGTTGTCTCCGGCGACCACGAAACTGAAGCTGGTCGGCGTCTTGGGCGGGGCGAGCGCAGGCGTGCCTTGCACTTGCGTCAAGGCAGGGAGACCGCTTTGCGCAGACGAGTGGTGCCGCGGCGCGGAAACCTGGAAGGCGCAGAACGACGCCAGGACGAAGAGAGCGATCACGGAAGCGTGTTTCTTCATGGAGGCAGTTTCCTTTCGGTCAGACGGAAGCTCGCACCTCCGCCGGTTGACGACTCTACTCTAGAGTTACGACCCCGTTCAGGTATTATTGCAGGCGGTACCATATGCCTCTTGGCCGTGAGTGTCAAGCACAAGCCGCCCGGCAACGAGTTCGCATTCTCACCAGCACTTTTCTCCCATCCGGTTCGCGCGAATGCAGGCAACTCGGTAAGAAGCATTTTCAATAGCAGCAACTGCAGCATGGTCCATGCATCAAAAAGCTGGCTTAAGAGACCTGAAAAGGCGGGAAAGTGCCGCTTTGGGGAGGCTTTCGCACCATGGCGCAACGGCCGAGGCAAAAGGAGAAGACGCAGCGATTGTGGGGCGCGTATCTCGACCTGGTCGATACGGCGGACTGGATTCGGAGAGAGCTGCGCGGGCCGCTCGAATCGTTTGACCTGACGATGGAAGAGTTTCGCCTGCTCGTGATGCTGTACCGCGAGGGTCGAGTCAGCATAAGCGACGCCGCCGAGCAGCGCGCGCGCAACCGGCAGAACTTGCGCGTCACGATCCTCGGCCTGGAGGAATTGGGATGGGTGCGCCGGCAGATCGTGACGCTTCCCCCGGTGAAGGCCAGAGAAAACCGGCTGCCGAAGCACAAACGAGGCAAGCCGAGGACGGGACGGCGAGTCGGCATCGTAAGCCTGACGCCGCAGGGCGAGAAGCTGATCGGACACGTCCTGCCTAGACAGGCAAAGGTCGTGAAGTCATTGATGCGCGTCCTCAACTACCGGCAACAGCAAACGTTGAGCCAGCTTTGCCGGAAACTGCGCGAGGGCGACGTGGTGAAGTTTATTTCGGAGATGACGCACGAGGACGCGGAGGAGGATCTCCTGGTTGTGGGCAGGGAGAATCGCGCAAAGGCTCGACGCAGAGGGCGTTGAGGACAGTGAGGGCGTCGACCCTGCCAGCCGCTCCTTGTTTATTCCCGCGCTTGACCGACGACGCGGCGGGATGGTACCACTTCGCTAGAAACAGGCACGGAGAAACGGCATGAACTCTTCATTTGCAAGAAAACCACTGCGCTTTACATGCGTTGCGGTGACGGCCATTTTTGCCTTGGCTTCGATTTGCCAGGCGCAGATGAACGGTCAGAGCGCGGGTCCTAACATGATGCAGGCCACGAACTCGATGGAGGATCGGTTGTACGTGGGAACCACGGACATTCAGGCTGACAGGGAGCAGGGCGCCGCCTACCAAGCCTTCTTCAAGGAGCGAGATCCTGCCAAGAAGATCCAACTCGGAAGCAGATTTTTGCAAACCTACCCGAAGAGCCCGCTTGCAGAGCGCGTCGACTTTGGTTTGATGAACGTCTACCGCGCGCAGCAGGACTGGAAGAATGCCTATCGGTTCGCGGATTACGCGCTCGCGCTGCAGCCCGATGACGTGGACGTTCTTACCACGGTCGGTTGGACGATACCGCACGTTTACAGTCCAAATGATCCAGACGCCGATGAGGAACTGAACAGAGCGGAGACATACGCGAGGCATGCCATTGAGGTTCTGGCCAAGATGCCCAAACCGCCAGACTTGAATGGCGCGCAGTTTGCGGCTGCCAAAGCCAAAAGGACTTTCCAAGCGCACAGCGCCCTGGGCCTCGTTTATTTCCGTCGCGAGGACTACGACAATTCGGCGAAGGAGCTTGAACAAGCCACGAAGGGCAATCCAACCCCCGATCAGACCGATCTGTATGTTCTGGGCACGGACCTGCAAAACTTGAATCGCTATAGCGAAGCGGCGGACGCTTTTCGTGGATGCAGTCAGATCGCGGGCGTCTTGCAGGATCCATGCAAGCAAAACGCGGACTTGGCGAGAAGGCAGGCGGACGTAACGAAGACTAAGTAGAGCCCTGCCCGCCCGAAGGCGGCCGCTACAAAGGCAGGCCGGGCGCGCGCGTCACGATGTGCACGCTTCTTACTTTGTGGCATCCATGTCCAGCAGGCGGCGTTCCGGCAGCGTCAGCGCCCACCAGCAAAATGTGCCGAAGACGGGCACGATGCCCACGAAGAGGAATGCGTTCGCGTAGTGCTTCATGTCGAACATGTGGCCGAGGCTCGGCAAAACCATCGCCACGACCGCGGACCACGAGCCCGCGCCGATTCCGGCGACGAGGCCGGTCTGCTCCGCCGGATACGCCAGCGCGCTCGTCCGCAGCGAGACGACCACGAATCCCGACGCCACGAACATCGCCCAGAACATCAGCCCGAGCGCCACGGCCGGCGCGCGGAACATCGTGATCGCAATCTGCGGCAAGCCGATGACCGCAAGCGTGAAGAACAGCCACACAGGGCGCGCGTTTCGCGCCGCGAAGCGGTCGGCAAACCAGCCCCAGAAGAAGTACCCGACCTCCCAGCCGAGCGGCGGCAGCCACAGCACGCGCCCCAGCCCGGCCTGCGTGAAGCCGAGCACGCGCGCCAGGTACAACGGCGCCAAATATAGAATCAGCCCAATGGGCAGCGCGGCCAGCCCGTACGAAGCGACAAGGCTCCAGAATCGGCGCTCGAACGGATTCGGCAGCATGATCCGCTCGGTCTGGCGCACGTGCGCAGCCGCCGCGAAATTCACCGTGCCCCGCCAGACCAGCACCCACGCCAGCCCCGCGACGCCGGTGACGACGAACGCCGCGCGCCAGCCGTACGCGAGCGCGATCGGCGTGACGATCAGCGGCGTGATGATCGCGCCAAGCGAGCCCCCGCTGTAGGCCACCGCGATTCCGCGCGACTGGCTTTTCGCCGGGAGCCAGTCCATCGCGGTGCGCAAGCCGCCGGGGAACGTGGCGCCTTCGCCGAATCCCAGCACCGCGCGCGCCACCGCGAACCCGAGAAATCCCGAGAGCACAGCGTGCGCGCCGCACGCGATCGTCCAGACGGTGACGGCGACCGTCATCCCACGGCGCAGGCCGATGCGATCGAGAACCGCGCCCCACACCGGATTCCCGATCATGTACGCCACGCTGAACGCGCTGATGATTTCGCCGTATCTCTGGGCATTCAGCTTCAGCTCCGCCAGGATCATCGGCGAGAGCACGGCGAGAATCTGCCGGTCCATGTAGCTGAGCAGCGAACATGCCAGCATCATTACGACCGGCCACCACGAGTGCCGCTTCGGATTCGGCGCTGTCTCTGTCGTTTGCGTCATCGCGAGAGGAACGCTGGATCATACCTCAAGCCGCGCACGCCCGCGCGGGCTGAGCGCTGTTTTTGGGAAAGCCTCGGTCTGAAAACCAGACCTGAGCTACATTGGCGGCGCGGGAATCCGGTTTTTCTAGTAGGCCCTGATTCCGTGTGCTAGAGTTTTCTCGCCGGCGTGCATTTTTCGGCGCGGGAAAGACGCACGACGACGCCAAAACCGCGCGCATCCGGCTGGAATATCCCGGCTGAAACCTCGTCGCGAAAGATAGAACTGTGATCGAACGCCTCCGGCTCCTGTATCGCCACATCGTATACAACCTGCGCGGCGGTTTCCTGGTTCGCCCGCTGACGATCGCGCTCGTCCTCGGCTGCGCCGGCGCGTTGCTCTCCTGGATCGAGGAGTCCACACCCTCCATCGGAAATTGGGTGCCGCGCGTGCTGTTCCTTTCGCACGCCGACCCGCAGGTGGCCCAGGTGATTCTCAGCGGCATCGCCACGTCCACGATGACCGTGGTTTCGATCGTCTTCGCGATCCTGCTGATGACGCTGACGCTGGCCTCGATGCAGTTTTCTCCACGCATCATCGTCAGCTTCGCTCGCGATCGAGTGACGCAATGGACGCTCGGCATTTTCCTCGGCACGTTCCTGTATTGCATGGCCGCGCTGCCAGCCGCGCACTCGCTGCCGCAGCCGTTCGCGCCGGCCGTGACCGTGGTGGGCGCGATCGCGCTGGCGATCGCTTGCGTCGCGCTGCTACTCTTCTTCATCCATCACATCTCGCAGGCCATCAGCGTCAATCACATCGTGGACAGGATCGCCACGGAAACCGAGGCCGTGGTCGATACAATCATGCCGCAGCCGCGCAAGCATGTCCGCCTCGAGACGGGCGATTTGGCGGAGCCGGCCACCTGGCAGACGCCTCTCTTGAGCGGCGTTTCCGGCTACATCCGGTTCGTCGATCTCGGGCAGCTTCTCGCCTTGGCGACGATTCACCGGGTGAACGTCCGCGTCGTGCGCCGCGTCGGCCAGTTCGTTCCGGCGGGGACTCCCCTGCTGCTGGCACACAAGGCGGAGCGCCTGACGCCCGTGGCGGCGGCCGCGTTTCGCGCCGCGTTCGACTTCGGCCCCTCCCGCACATTGCAGCAGGACGTCGAATTCGGGGTCCTGCAAATCGTGGACATCGCGCTCAAGGCGATTTCGCCCGCGGTGAACGATCCCACCACCGCCATCGGCTGCGTGGACCAGTTGAGCCGCATCCTGATTCGCTTCGCGTCGAGGGAGCTGCCGGAGCCGCTCCTCTACGATCTGCAGGGCGTCGCGCGCGTCAGCATCCAGTGGATCGACTTCGAACGCCTGCTGGACTCGGCCTTCGAGCAGATACGCATGTACTCGAGGGGCGACATCGCGGTCAGCCTGCGTCTCCTGCGAGCGTTCGGCGATATTGCGATCACTTCGGAGGACTCGGCGCTGCGAAAAATGCTTTTCGAGCGCGGGAAGCGCGTCGTGGACGGTTGCGCGGAACGGATCGGCGCGGAGGAGCTGAAGCCGATGCTCATACGCCTGAGCGCGCTCAAAAGCCTCGCCACCGGCTAGGCAGTTCGAAATCGATGCGCCTTCCTCCCGGCCCAAAGCATCTAAACTTAGCACGGCGAGTTCGAGCCGATTCCATGGCACCACGGACCGCGAAAATCTTCGGAAATCGAAAGGAGCTGGCATGGCGAACAGAACCGAACTAAAGGACCGGCGCAACGAACCACTCGCGACACCCACGGACTTTGGACAAGAAGCGGTCAAGAACATCTCGGGCGCGCTCAACGCGCTCCTGGCGGATGTCTTTGCGCTCTATCTCAAGACCAAGAATTTCCATTGGCACTTGAGCGGGCCGCACTTCCGCGACTACCACCTCCTGTTCGACGAGCAGGCCGGCCAGATCTTCGCTATCACCGACGACATCGCCGAGCGCGTGCGCAAAGTCGGCGGCTCGACGATTCACTCAATCGGGCACATCTCCCGCCTCCAGCGCCTAGCCGATAACGACGCCGATTACGTCGACGCCCAGGATATGCTGAGCGAACTGCGCGAGGACAACAAGGCGCTGGTCGCGAGCATGCTGGAAGTCCACGAGCTGTGCAGCGAGGAGAAGGACGTCGCGACCGCAAGCCTCCTCGAAAATTGGATCGACGAAGGCCAGCGGCGCATCTGGTTCCTCTTCGAAGCGAGCCGGAACGCCCAGCGTTAGGCGGCGCCACAGTTTTTCGAGGCACACGCGCGGCGATCCGGCAAAACTTCGCCGGTCGCCACGCCCAGGGCCCGCTGCCTCTCTCGCGGCAAGCACTGGAAAGGTGCGGCGCTCCTCGCGTCAAAACTCCGGAGAACCATGTTCCGGCACACAGGGCTAACCCTAACTGGCACAACATTTTAGTCTTGTGAACCTTACGCCAGCCCCGGTGACCGAGGTCACAGACGCGAACGGCGCGAATGGTTTACCCTAAACTCGTAGAAGCAGACATTAGGGGTTTCGAAAATGTCGAAAATCATCGCTGATTCCAAACAGCCCAAGAAAACTCCTGGCGAACAAAACCCGAGCGAGCCGACAAGCTCCGCCGCGGCGCAGCCTCCTGAACGCCGACGCAGCGTCCGAATCCCGTTTACGGCTGGAGTTGCCGCCGTAGAACCGATGTCGCAAACCCAGATCGACGCGCACACCACCGATCTCTCCGCCGGCGGCTGCTACGTGGACACGATGAACCCTCTGCCGGCGCAAACCGAAATCAATCTACAGCTCACGAAGAACGGCAAATCGTTTCACACGAAGGCGCGCGTGATGTATTGCCAAACCGGCATGGGAATGGGTCTGCTCTTCACCGAGATTGAGCCCGCGCAGCGCCCGGTCATCGAAAGATGGTTCGCCGAACTTCGCGGCGAAGCCCCGTCCGAGCCTCTCCCGGCCGAGAGCCCCGCCCTTCCCAGCCATGCGAGCTCCGTCTCCGGGTCGGGCGTTCCAAAGAGCGATGTACACTACGTCTTCGAAGATCTGGTCGTCCTGTTGGTCCAAAAGCATGTCATTACCGAGGATGAAGGCGAGGCTATACTCCGCAAATTGCGCCTGACCGCAGAAGCGTAGGCCCTAGCGGCTGCCGCCGCTCGCTAGAGAGGGTAGCGCCCGGCCAGACTCGAACTGGCGACTTCCGGATTCGCTTCCGGTGCTCTATAGTGGATATCGGGTAGATATTCCACGTTCCTTCTGAGCTACGGGCGCAAGCCTAGGTTAGCCGGGGCCTGTGCCCCTAGCTTTGAATTCGGAACCAGTCCTTCACAAGGAGCTTGAAGCGAGTTATCTCATCTTCATTGAGCTCGCAGCTGTGGGCCACAACGTTCCGAATCTTGTTGAACTGCGAAAGAATTGACTGCATTGCCTTCTTGCTGCGCAGCGTGTCGGAGAAGTCATCCCAGTTTTGGTCGAAAATGCTGATGAGTTCCCCGAAATTCGTGTATGAGAGCGGATCCTCCGAACGAATCGACATCGTCGTGTCCCGCTCGTCTTGTTGTTTGTCCTTAACCGCATTTCGCACCCCTTCCGGGACCCTATCCGCCCACCAGGTCGCTCCATGCTTCTCGCTCAAGCGCTCGGAGATCAGTCTTCGAATTGAATTCTCGAGGGAGTAGTACAGGGCGTAAAAGTCGGCCATCTTTCGCGCCTGCTGCAAAATGTCGTTCTCGAAGAGATCGACGTCTACAACTTCCTCTTTCTTGATGGTCCTCACATGTTCGATCCGAACGCCGGAGTCTTCGAGCTTTCGGAGCTCCGACTCCAAGATCAAATTCTGCATCCCGAATAGTTTCAGATCGTCCGCGATACTCATTGTTCCCTCAGCAGGTTCTCGCGGAGGCTCCTGAAGATGGCGTTGAACACCTCGATCTCGGTCGTTGCGGGCAGGTTCAAGTTGATTGTGTAAGACAGGCCCATCCGTCCGCCGCCGAAGGGCGCGCCTTTAGACCCGCCGTCACCAGGCTCCGGTAGCCTACCATCGGGCGGCGATACCACGCCCTCCTCGCGTTTCGGCGGGGGCGCGGCGCCCTCCCACTTCGCCAGCTTGGATAGTTCTGCAAAGGTGCCCACAATCGCATACAGGTTCGTGTCATCATCCCCCAGTCCGGTTACGGTCTTGATTTTTGACTCGAGGTTCTTTTTGTCCAGCTTCCAAGCGTACTCATTGGCAGCAAACACGGGCGCATAAGCTTCGCGCATTTTTTGCGCCATAACCGCCCCGGATTGCACGTCATCCCGATAGTCCCTGTACGCCTGAGTAGGAACATTTGCTTGGTCGATAAACCCCAGCTTCTTCAAGAGCGGGATCATCGCCCGGTAGCTCGATGATCTCAGGTCCAACACAGTGCTCAAATAATCTTGGGTGAACTTGGGAGGCACCGACGCACTCTTGATCGCGGCGAAGAGCTTGGGGATTCCGCCGTATCCGTTGACATAAGGCAATGAGTCTGCCATGACATTTCTCCTTTTCGCGCGGCTTAACGGAGCCTATCAGACGCGCCAGTACATTACAATAGAGATTGTTGGTCACTTATCTCCTTTTGGGCCGCGCGCGAATAGTTGACATACTAACCCATATAAATAAGTCCTAGGCGACATGTCAAAGCGCGATACGGAGCACCCTGCCCCGACAACTAGATAATTGCCTACGTAATGTTCTAGCGGACACGCCTCAGATCCCGGTAGCCCAAGGTCCAAGGCCTTTGCAGTTCGCGCCGTGCGTACTAATCCCTTTGCGTGGACGATTGGACTAAACTGCACGCAGGGGCCGCCGGCTTGCCGTCCTCGTGCACGCGCTGTAGATCGACACACGGTGTCGAACAAAAACAGGGCTAACTCATTCAAAATAAAGGGCGGCGAGCCGCTCAGATCGTCACAGAACAGACGACGCTCTAAGATTCGATTCCTTGCCCGCTGTGTGGCCTTTGGGTATAGTTTATCGCTCTCATTAAGCACGCGCCGGGGGGGTGCAGGCTTATGCCGGGGTTCTTGCAGAGGATTTTGCCGCGCGAGAGGTCTTTCTTTCGGATGTTCACCGAGCAGGCCGAAAACGTCCAGGCGGGAGCACAGGCCATGGTCGATATGCTGCGAAACTACGGCGACCCGGCGGCGGGGGCCCACCGGGTGGAAGCGTACGAGCATGCCGGCGATGTGATCACGCACAACATCATGAAAAAGCTGAACCAGACGTTCATTACGCCGTTCGACCGAGAGGACATCCACGAACTGGCGAGCCGGATCGACGACGTGATCGACCTGGTGGATGCGGCGGCGACGCGCCTGATCACCTATCGAGTGGACGCGATCCGTCCCGGGGTGCTGGAGCTTGCAACGACGGTCCGCGACGCTACGGCGCAGATCGTGGCTGCGGTGCGCGTGCTCGAAGAAGAGGACCACATCCTCGACCACTGCATCGAGATCAACCGCCTGGAAAACGTGGCGGACCGCCAGTGCCAGGAGCTGATCGCCCGGCTCTTCGAGCAGGAAAAAGACCCCGTGCAGATCATCAAGTGGAAAGAGATCATCGAGACGCTCGAGTTCGCCACGGACAAGTGCGAAGACGTGGCGAACGTGATCGAAGCCGTCACGCTGAAGAACGCCTGAGCGGATACCTGGTTACGTGAATCCTTTCCATCTTCTGATCGTGATCGTCGTGATCAGTCTGGCGTTCGATTTCACGAACGGGTGGCACGACGCTGCAAGTTCGATCGCGACAATCGTTTCGACGCGCGTAATGCGGCCTTCCTGGGCCGTCGTTTGGGCGGCGTTCTGGAACCTCGTCGCGCCACTGACGTTCGGCACGGCCGTGGCGGCGACGGTGGGTAAGGGCCTCGTCCATCTCGAAATGGTGAACCAGCACGTGTTGCTGGCGGGACTTCTGGGAGCGATCATCTGGAACTACGCGACGATACGCCTGGGAATGCCGTGCAGCTCGTCGCACGCATTGATGGGCGGCTACGGAGGCGCGGCCATCGCCGCGGCCGGATTTCGCGCGATCATCGTGAGCGGGTGGGTGCTGCCCGTGATCTTCATCTTTATCGCGCCGGTGGCCGGCATGACGGCGGCCATCCTGGTGACGACGGCGACGAGTTGGATGGTGCGGAAGCAGGCGCCATGGAAAGTGGACAGCTCGTTTCGGCGGCTCCAACTGGTTTCGGCCGCCGCTTTCAGCTTCAGCCACGGTACAAACGACGCGCAGAAGAGCATGGGCATCATTACTGCCGCACTGGTTACCGGCGGGCTGATTCCAAGCTACAAGGTGCCGGACTGGGTTATCATTTGTTGTGCGCTCGCTATGGCCGGGGGGACGATGGCGGGCGGCTGGCGCGTCGTCAAGACGATGGGCCAGCGAATCACGAAGCTCACTCCCTTCGGCGGATTCGCCGCGGAGACGTCCGCCGCGGTAACGCTGATCGGTACGGCCGCGGCGGGAATTCCCGTCAGCTCGACGCACGTGATCACCGGGGCCATCGCAGGCGTCGGAGCGTCACGCCGGCTGACGGCGGTGCGCTGAGGCGTAACCCGGCGGATCGTCTGGGCGTGGGTCCTGACGATTCCGGGTGCGGGGTTAATGGGCGCCGTCTTTCACTTTCTGTTCTTGAACCTGGTGCGATGACATGACCGAAGGCAAACATCCGTTCGCGACGATCGAAGAGGCCATCGACGAAATCCGGCAGGGGCGCATGATCGTCCTCGTGGACGACGAAGACCGCGAAAACGAAGGCGACCTGACCATAGCCGCCGAAAAGATCACGCCCGACGCCATCAACTTCATGACGAAGTACGGCCGCGGCCTGATCTGCCTTTCGCTCACCGAACGGCGCTGCGAGCAACTCGACCTGAAGCCGATTTCGCCGCGCAATACGTCCGCCTTCGGCACGCCTTTCTGCGAGCCCATCGACGCGGCGCGCGGCACGACGACGGGAACCAGCGCATGGGACCGCGCCACAACCATCCTCGCCGCCACCGAAACGCACACGCAGCCGAAAGATCTCGCGCGGCCGGGGCACGTCTACACGCTGCGGGCGCGCAACGGCGGCGTGCTCGTGCGCGCCGGACAGACGGAAGCGTCGGTGGACCTCTCGCGCATCGCGGGGCTCGATCCCTCCGGCGTGATCTGCGAAATCATGAACGATGACGGGACGATGGCGCGCGTGCCGCAGCTCGCCGAATTCTGCCGCGAGCACGGAATGAAAATGGTCACCGTGGCGGACCTGATCCGCTACCGCATGAAGCACGAGCGCTACGTGCGGCGGGTTGCGGAGTCCCTCCTGGCCACGAAGTACGGAGATTTTCGGATGATCGCGTACGCCAGCGACATCGATCATCACCTCCACGTCGCGCTGGTGCGCGGCGAGGTTCCCACGAGCCTGGGCGGCCCGGCGGAGGCGAATCGCGAGCCGTGGCTCGTCCGCGTGCATTCGCACTGCCTCACCGGCGACGTGCTGGGCTCGACGAGCTGCGACTGCCGCGCAATTCTCGAGGGATCACTCGAAGCGATTGCGGCCGAGAACCGCGGCGTGTTCGTCTACCTGCACCACACCGGTCTCGGATTCCAGATCGACACGCGGACCGAAGAGGGCGTCGCTCTGCCGCAGATCATCTACCACCGGCGCGAGCAGATCGACCGCGACGCGCGCGTGCAGAAGCTGATCCAGCACGAAAGCGGAATCGGCGCGCAGATTTTGACCGACCTCGGCCTGCACCGCATCCGCGTCCTCACGAACCATCCGCGCAAGGTCGTCGCGCTGGAAGGTTACGGCCTGGAAATCGTGGATCAGGTGCCCCTGTCGATCAAAGCCCCGAAACAAAAGCACCAAGTGCTGTAACCGCTCGCAGGCTAGAACCACTTCGAAGGTTCGGGGTGAATGGGTGGTTGGTGGTTGCCAGCCGCGCTCCGGGCACAGCATGGTGTGCCCCTGCAGAAACAGCCTCGCTCGATGGCGTCCCAGACGCCAAACGAAACGAGACCCCTTTAACTATTAGCGGCCGAAAACCAAAACGACAAACGAATCGGGGACGATGCCCGGCCGCGGGCGGGGATTCTCGGCCGTCGGCGCGGGAGGCGGCGTAAACTGAGCCGTCACAAGGAATACCTCGTGGGTCTTGGGGTCGAGCGCCATCGTGCGCGCGCCCTGTTGCGTCGGCACATCTTCAACGACGCTGAATTTGTCCGGCGAATCCTCGTGGACCACGGTGAGCGTGCCGCTCTGTCCGTTCGAGGCAAACGCAAAACCGGTCTCCGGATCGAAGCGGTCCGCGTCCACGCCGGCGCCGATCGGCGGTGTCGCGATCACCTTGCCGGAGTCGGCGTCGATTACGGCCATCATCTTGTTGTCACACCCGGCGAAGAGACGGCGGTGCTTGACGTCGATGGCAAGGCCTGAAGGCTCCTTGCAGGGATCGAGCGGCCAGTGCGCCGTGACGACGAGATTCTTCGAATCGATCTGCACTTCCTCACTCTTGTTTTCGACGTTGACGTAAATATGTCCGGCGCCGTCGGCGACGGCATACTCCAGCTTGCCGCCGACCGGGATCGTGCCCGCCACGGTTCCGGTAACCGCGTCGATCGCCGTGACGTCACCGCTGCGGCCGTTCATCGCGAAGACGCGTTTCGTCGCCGGGTCGTAGATGATTGCGTCAGGATTCATCCCGGCCTGCGCGTGGCCGATCACCTGGAGCGTCTTCATGTCGAAGATGCTGACCGTCCCTGCGGCGCCATTGGACGTAAAGCCGTTGCCGCGCTCGGGCACGAGGGCGATACCGTGCACGCCGGGCGTGTCCGGAATCTCGCCGACGACTTTCTCGGAGTCCACGTCGAGGACGACGACCTTCGTGCCGCGCGATATGAAGAGGCGACGCGTGGGCGAATCGAACGCGAGGTAGTCCCAGAATCCTTCGCCGCCGAGCTTGATCGTTTTGAGCAGGTGATACCCGGAGGGGCCGGGCGCAGGCACCGCGGCCTCGACGACAGGTGACTCAAATCTGGGGCGGCTCACGCGCGTCGAGACGCCAAGAAACGCAATCAGGAGTGCAGCAGCACCTGCAAGCCAAAGCAGACGCTTGGATAGCATGGAGCCTCCTCGAAGGGCGCACACTGCCGGAAGAATTGCGGACGTATGGTAGGCCGAGCCGGGCTAGCGAGTCAAATGAGTCGTTTGTGATGGCCCTGATTGAGGCCGAACGGAGCAAGCCGACAGCGGAGACATTAACCCCTGCCGGGCTGAAGCCCGGCGCTACACAAACCGTTGCACGTCGCGGAGCTACGCCTGACGCGTTAATGATTCGGCTGGGGAGGTTTCTTCACCGGCGGAGCGATGGTGATGTACGGCCGCATCTTTTTCAGCTTCGCTTCGGAGATGCCGCGGATCACGAGCAGGTCGTCGATGCGGCGAAAACGGCCGCTCCTAGTGCGGAATTCGACGATGGCTTTCGCGGTGGTGGGCCCGACGCCAGGGAGTTGCTCGAGTTCCTTCACGGTGGCCGTGTTGAGGTCGAGCGGGTGCGCCGGGGGAGTTTTCTTCGCGAACGCGGGGCCGGCGAGAGCCAGCGACACCGCGAGGAGGCCCGGAATCAGCCGCCGCGTTCTGCGAAACCACATGCGCACGTTCCCGTCAGGCCTGCATGACGTCCCTTGGCGGGGGGAAGACCACGTTGCCCTGAGCATCGTACTCGGTGACCGGTCCGAAGAGCGCGGCCTGCTCGCTGATCTGCTCGCGGTCGCCGACGACGACGATTTGCGCGTTCGCGGAATCGAAATGGCTGCGCGCCGCGGTAAGGACATCCTCGGCAGTCAGCTCGCGGATATGCTCGCGATAGCTTTCGAGATAGCCTTCCGGGAGATGGTCGAGATAGACGGTGGAAAGCTGGTTGAGCAGGCCTTCCTGCGTGGCGACGCCGAGCGAGAACACGCCGGTCAGGTAGCTGCGGGCGCTATCGAGCTCTTCGTCGGTGACGGGGACAGAGCGCATGCGATCCATCTCGTAAAACATCTCGGTGAGCGTGGCGGCGACCACGTCGTTGCGCACGGCGGCGCTGACGGTGAAGTAGCCGTACTGGCGAAGCGCGTTGATGCTGCTGCGCGGGCTGTAGGTGTAGCCCTTCTGCTCGCGGATGTTGAGGACCAGCCGGGAATGGAACGCGCCGCCATAAATCGAGTTGGCGAGCACCATGCGGTACCAGTCGGGATCGCGGCGCGTGATGGCGAGATTTCCCACGAGCACCTGCGTCTGGACGTTGCCCGGCATGCGGACCAGATGGACGCGGCGGCCCGCGGGCTTCGGTGGCGCGGGCGAGCGGGTAGGTTCGGGCTGCGGGGCTTTCCAGTCTCCGAAAATCTTTTCGATCTGACCGAGCATGGCGTCCGCCGCAAAATCGCCGACGACGATGAGCAGCGCATCCGCGGGAACGTAATGGTGGCGGTAGTATTCGACGAGCTGCCCGCGCTCGTAGGCCGCGACCTGCTCCTCGGTGGGAGCGACGATCGCATACGGGTGCGGCCCGAAGAGGACGCGCCGCAAACGCTCACTCGCCAGGAAGCCAGGGGTAGTGCGCTCGATGCGGAGCTCCTCGTAACGCTGGCGGCGCTCACGTTCGAATTCGTCTTCGGGAAACGAGGCGTTACGCGCCAGGTCGGCGATCAACTCGAGAATACCGCCCGAAAACTCGGCGAGGCCAGCGGCGGAAATCGAGCTCGCGTCTGCGCCCGCCTGCGTGCCGAGGCCGGCGCCCATGCGGCGCAGGTCTTCCTCGATGCGGCGGCTCGGACGGGAGGCAGTGCCCGTGCGGACGACGGTGGCCGTCATCTCGGCGAGGCCGGGAGAACGGTGCGCGACAACGGCGTTGCCGCTGCGGAAGTAGAGATGTGCCGAAATTCGCGGAAAGGTGCGCGATTCGGCCAGCACAACCTGCAAGCCGTTCGGAAGCATGCGAACGGTGCGCTTCGGCCAGGCGACGGGGCGCTCGGCGGTGAGGGCGGGGGGCGACTGGCGATGCGAAGCCGTTGCTGCGGGGGCGATTGGCGAGGTCATTCCGCACCTCCGAGGTTCACCGGACGGCGCACGAGCACAGCGCGGTTTTGCGGGACCAGATATTTTCGCGCCGCCGCCTGCGCCTGCTGGGGCGTGACGGCCAGAAAGTCGTCGAGAACGTTGTTCACGCGGTCGGGATCACCGTCGAAGAGAGTGAAGCAGGCAAGGTAATGCATCAAGCCGAAGCGCGGCATGTAGGAACCCATGCCGCCCTCGAGCGTCGAGTAGAAGTCCGAGCGGAACTTCACTTTAACCGGCTCGATCTCGTCGAGGGGAATTCCCTGCTCCTGCACTTCGCGAATCACTTCGTCGTAGACGGCGATGGCCTGGTCCGAAGTGAATTCGGGCTTGTGGAAGATGCGAGTGACCATCTGGGTGGGGCCGTTCGTGTCGAGGATTTCGGCGTGGCCGTCGGCATCGACGGCGATCTCCTTTTCGAGCACGAGCCGGCGATAGACGCGCCCGGCACGCCCGCCATGGAGAACGCGGTCGAGAATGCCGAAGGCGAACCATTCATCGGTTCCCCGCACCGGCAGGGTGTAACCGATAGCGATGGCCGGAAGCGGGCCGAGCCGCTCCTCGACTTCGCCGCGCCGCTCTTCGTCCTGGAGCGGCTCGCTGACGTCCGCGCGGGGTGGAGCAGCGCCGCGCGGAATATCCTCGAAATAGCGCTTTGCGAGCGAGAAGGCCTCGCCGGGATCGAAATCGCCGAGCATCAGGAGGACGGCGTTGTTCGGCGCGTAGTAGGTATGGAAGAAACTCTGGACGTCCGCGAGCGTGGCGGCGTCGAGATCGGCGAAGTCGCCGTAGAAATTGTGCGCGTTGGGCCAGTTGCGAAAGGCGACGGGCGGAAGATCGAGCCAGGGAAATCCGCCATAGGGCTGGTTCATCACGTTGACGCGGACTTCTTCTTTCACGACGTCGCGCTGATTGCGCAGGTTCTCGTCATCCACTTTGAGGGCGCGCATGCGATCGGCTTCGAGCCAGAGGACGCGCTCGAGGGCGTTCGAAGGAACCGCTTCGAAATAGTTAGTGACGTCGTAATTCGTGGTGCCGTTCAGCAAGCCGCCGGAGGAATTGATCAGGCGAATGTGCTCCATCTTGCCGGCGTTCTCCGAGCCCTGGAACATCATGTGCTCGAAAAGATGGGCGAAGCCGCTGCGCCCCTGAGGCTCGAGACGAAAGCCGATCTGATAGTAGACGCCGACGGTGACGACGGGCGCGGAACGGTCCGGCGACGCAACGACGCGCAGGCCGTTCGCGAGCGTGGTGTGCTCGACGGGGATATGAAGCTTTTTCGGTGATGGATTCAACGATTGCCTCCGAGAGATTTGTCGTCAGTTGCCATGGACAGTGCCGCGCTAAGGACCGCGGCGCTACACTAAACCTTCAACGATCCGCGAGCGCACGCTTGAGCCGCCCGAGCGCAACGGCCGGATTCTTCGATAACACGCGGCCGGCAAGCAGCGCCAGCGCGGCATAGGATTGCCGAAATTCGCGCGGATACCGGCGGAGAGCGCGCACATGTTTCGCCACAACCGCGTAATCGCCCCGCGCAATCGGGCCAGTCCAGGCAGCTCGCGGCCCGATCCGCTCTATATTATCGAGCATTTGGCGGGTCAAAGGTAACAGCGTTTCGAGGGCGCGGCGGCGGGTGAAGCCGATGCGCTCAAGTATGCGCACGCCGGATTCGATCAGCGGGAAGCCGCTGCCCGCGACGAGCACCGCGGTTGCGTGATACGCGGGCTTGTCGCGGCCGGCGATTATAACCGGGACGCCGCCGAGCGATTTTGCGATGCTTCGCGCCGCGCGCCGGGCCTTCGGATCGCCTTCGATGGCGAAGGTGATTCCGTTGAGTCTGGGCATCACGACGCCGCTAAAGGTCTGCATCGGGTGAAGAGAGCCGGTGGAGGCGCCCAGGCGCGCGAGCGGAGCGAGGACGGTGCGGTCGAGCGCGCCGCTGGCATGCAGGACAACCTTGCCGCGCCAGGCATTGCCGGCGGTTTTCCTTACGGTACGAGCGAGCGCTTGTGCAACTCCCGCGAGTGCGTCGTCGGGCGTTGCCAATAGGATGACCTCCGCCGCAAGCACATCGCCGGTGAGCCGCGACGCGGGGGTGCCGGCGCCAATGGCGCGGACGGCGGCGCGTGAGGTCGCCTTCGATCGCGTGACGACGGCGCCGATGCGCCAGCCCAGCCCGCGCAGGCGCTTGCCGAGCGTTTTGCCCACGCGCCCGGCGCCGATGATGGAAACGGTGCGTGCCATGCAGCGTGATAGCATAGCGTGTTCGATCTCTCCGCGGTGGAGGAAATTGGGCGTTGCACATCTTCTGGACCGCGCTCCTGGGCATCGTCGCATTTCTGTGGATTGTCGAGTCGATCGATCTCGCGCGAGGAGTGCCTTCGATGCCGTTACTCGAGGACGTTCCGCCGCTCGGGGATCCCAATTGCCCCACGATTTCAATTTTGGTAGCGGCACGGGACGAAGCCGAAAAGCTGCCGGGTGCGCTCGAAACATTTCTCGCCCTCGATTATCCCCACTATGAAGTAGTCGCCGTGGACGACCGCTCCGAGGATGGCACAGGGAAGATTTTGGAAGAGGCTGCAAGGAAGAATCCGCGTCTGAAAGCCGTACGCGTCGATTCCCTGCCCTCCGGCTGGCTCGGGAAGCCGCACGCCTTGCAGCAGGCCTACGAGCGTTCGAGCGGCGAATGGCTGGTTTTCACCGACGCGGACGTGCATTTTGCGCCCGACCTGCTGCGGCGTGCGATGGCGCTGGCAAAAACGAGGGAGTGGGACCACGTGACGCTGCTGGGCACGCTGAAAATGTTCAGCTTCGGCGAGAAGATCGCGATGACGTTTTTCGCGATGGCGTTTGCGATCGGGACGCGGCCGTGGGCGGCCAGCAATTCGAAGTCGCGCGGGTACAACGGCGTGGGCGCGTTCCAGCTGATTCGCCGCGGCACGTACGAGGCGATCGGAACGCACCGGCGGCTGGCGATGGAAGTGGTGGACGACATGAAGCTCGGCAAGCTCGTCAAGGAGGGCGGATTCCGGTCGGGTGCGGCGAGGGCCGGAAATGCGGTGAGCGTTCATTGGCACGCCGGAGTGGGCAACATGATTCGCGGGACGACGAAGAATTTTTTTGCGGTCTCGGGATTCAAGCTGTGGGTGGCGTGCGTACAGATTTTCGCGGTGCTGTTGACGTGCGTATTCCCGGTGGCGGCGCTGGCGTTCGCGCATGGGTGGGCACGGGTGCTTGACGCGATCGCGGTCGCGTTGCCGTTGATTGTGGCGGGAGGCGCGGCGCGGCAGTTCCGGACGCCGTTGCTTTTCGCGGTGACGTATCCGGTGGGCGCGATGATTTTTGCGTGGATGCTGGCGCGGTCGACGATTGTGACGCTGTGGCAGGGCGGGATCGTGTGGCGGGGGACATTTTATCTGCTGGAGGAGTTGAGGCGGGGAGTGGTGTGAGAGTCGTCGCCACGTCGATTCAGGGCCGTGGTAGTCGGATGATTTGTTGCCGGGATTTTGAGGAGACCTCGCGCGTGACGAGAGTTTTTCCGAATATCACAACCAAGACCAGCGGACTGCCGACTACCTCGACTGTGGCTCCGCCCGATTGGTCTGTCTTGTACCACCTCTGGAGATGGAGCGTGGCATCCCTATCGCGGGCCAAAACCGCGGCTCCAACAGCCGGATGCCCGTCCGAGTCCAAGACCCGGACAAACATCTTTTCGGTTCCAACCGTGACGATGTCTCCATGCCCATGCGTCGGCATCCCCTGAACCATTAGCATCAACCGCATTGGCATGTCGTTAACCAAGAACTCACGGACTTGCGTTTGCCAAAGGCCGTAGGGCGCTGTCGCGATCGCCCTGTAAAGGCCCGATTCAAGATTGAGAATGGGAATCTCACCATTTGCGTCGGTCAGTGCCCGGGCGATCTCGTGCTCCGGGTCATCCAGATTCTGAACGATCACAAGCTCATCCTTCAGCGGGGCGCCCGATTCATCCCGCACGACGAGGTTGACCGCTGTTGTGGGTTTGCCTTGCGGAATCGCCCCGATCACGGCCCGTGGACCAAGCATGAGCCCGAACAACAGAGAGAGCATTAGCAGGTATCGCATTGGCTGCACTCCCGACGGCGAGATTCAGAGTTCCCACTATCCACCGAAGTGCTGAGGAGAACAAGCACCAGGGCCACGGCGTGCGCGAATGGGCGGCGCGGCGGCAAGCATGTTTGCCGGGCGCAGCATGCTGCGCCCCTACGAACCGCTTATCCGAGTGGCGAGGCGTGGCGAGACCCCTTCCCGCAACACCATCCGGGACGCAAACACCGCGCACCCACCATCCGCAGAAGGCGCGGCTGGATTCGGGATGACAACGTAGCGAAAAAATGCGCCCGCCTGAAGGCGGCCGCTGCGCAACGTTTTCCCTGGCGGACGAGGAGCATCGTTCGGAAAGGGCAAGGTCAAAAGCAGATCCCTCGAACTGATCTCCCGGGCTCGACTAGCCGTCGACCCGGGAGCCCTTCCTTGTCTTGCGCCCGCGACACTCGTCGGAAAAGCAAAGGCGCACGGGACTCCGCTCGGGGACAATGCAACGTGCTGTGCATAAATCATCGAGAAACTATTTGAAGAAGGAATAGCCGACGGAGAGAACATTCAGATCGACGCCGGGATTCACCGCGCTGAGGCCCGCGTTGGAGATGTGCTGCAACTTGTAGGCGAACGTCCAGGCCCCGGTGCGCGCGGAGTTGAAGCGCTCGACGCCGACCTGAAAATCGAACGTAAAATTGAACGCGGTGGCCCGCGGGACGTCGAGCGGAATCGGCCGCACGGAGGAGATGAACCCGCCGCTGAAGGCGCCGATGGGCTGCCAGCGCCGCGATCGAAGGAAATTGAACTTCCAGCCAAAAGGGCTGACGCCCCCGCCGTAGACCGTTTCATGGCCCTGCGGGCAGTAAGTGAGATGGCTGATCCCTTGCGATTGTATTTGGCAGCTCACGTATTTGCTCTGGCGCATGATTTCGACGGGCTCGACATCGAGCGTATATTCGACTGCAAATGAGCGCGTAGAGATCAAGGCCCTGCCGTAACGAAAAGCAGCGACTCCGAACTCCTGGTGGCCACGGCTTCCGTAGACGTCAGGAGAATTGAACGAGTAAGCACCCCAAACGCCGAATTCGTTCTTTGGCGCCTGCGCCTGGCAACGCGTAAGTGGCGCGACGCTCGCAACCCCAAGAAGCGCAAAGATGATTAGGCGCAGCCACGGCGTCCGCGTCACTTTGCAGTCCGCCTCCGGTGCTCCCGTACCGGGGGCGCGTCGGCGGTGTTTCCAACCGCCGCGGGCGCGGGTGAACCAGCAGGTTGTGGCGGTGCGGGGAGTTCGGTGGAGGAGATGACGCCAAGGTCGCGCTGCTTGAGGGCGCGGATGCGGTCGCGGAGGCTGGCGGCACGCTCAAAGTCGAAATTCTTGGCGGCCTCGCGCATCTGCGCGTCGAGCTGCGCGATGGCCTGCAACAGTTGTGCCTCGTTCGCGATATCGCCGATGGCGGCATCGTCGGCGGGCACCGTAACGTAATCCGCTTCGACAATCCTGGCGAGCTGCATATCGACCGACTTGACGATCGATTGCGGCGTGATGTTGTGCTCGAGGTTGTAGGCCTGCTGCTTGGCGCGGCGGCGATTCGTTTCGCCGATGGCCTGGCGCATGGAATCCGTCATCACGTCGGCGTAGAGGATGGCGCGGCCTTCGAGGTGGCGGGCGCAACGGCCCATCGACTGGATCAGGGACGTGGCGCTGCGCAGAAAGCCTTCTTTATCCGCATCGAGAATGGCGACGAGTGAGACTTCCGGGAGATCGAGGCCTTCGCGGAGAAGATTGATGCCGATGAGGACGTCGAATTCGCCGCGGCGCAGGTCGCGCAGGATGCGGACGCGCTCGAGCGTCTCGATTTCGGAGTGGAGGTAGCGGCAGCGGACGCCGACCTCGGCAAAATACTCGGCGAGATCCTCGGACATGCGCTTGGTGAGCGTGGTGACGAGCACGCGCTCGTTGCGCGCGGCACGCAGGCGAATCTCCTCGAGCAGATCGTCCACCTGGCCTTTCACCGGCCGTACTTCGGTCTCCGGATCCACGAGGCCCGTCGGGCGGATCACCTGCTCGACCACAACGCCGCCGGATTTCGTCAGTTCGTACGGGCCGGGAGTGGCGGAAACGTAGACGACCTGATTCACGCGATGCTCGAACTCCTCGAAGGTGAGCGGGCGGTTATCGAGCGCGGAAGGCATGCGGAAGCCGTAGTCAACGAGCGTCTGCTTGCGCGAGCGGTCGCCATGGTACATGCCGCGGAGCTGCGGGACCGTCTGGTGCGATTCGTCGATGAAAAGCAGGTAGTCCGAGGGAACGTAGTCGAGCAGCGTGGGCGGCGCTTCGCCGGGGAGGCGGCCGGACATGTGGCGCGAATAGTTCTCGATGCCGTGGCAGTAGCCGATGGTGCGCATCATCTCGATGTCGAAGAGCGTGCGCTGCACGACGCGCTGCGCCTCGACGATCTTTCCCTGGCGCTCGAGCTCCTTCTTCCACCAATCGAGCTCCTCGTAGATGGTCTGGATGGCGCGCTCGCGCTGTGCGGCGGGCAAGACGTAGTGCGTCTTCGGATAGATGGGCATGCGCGCGATTTCGCCTTCGCGCGAGCGGATTTCGCCGGTGAGCGGATCGATCTTGCGAATGGCCTCGATCTGGCTGCCCCAGAGCTCGACGCGGACGGCAAGGTCGTCATAGGGAGGATAGATTTCGATCGTATCGCCGCGCACGCGAAAGGTGCCGCGACGGAGGTCTTCCGCGCGGTCGTACTGGATTTCGACGAGCTTGCGAAGGATCGCCTCGCGCGCGATCGACTGGCCTTTCTCGAGCATCAGCAACATGCCGTAGTAGGCTTCGGGCGAGCCGAGGCCGTAGATGCAGGAGACGGAGGCGACGATGATGACGTCGCGGCGCTCGAAGAGCGAGCGAGTGGCGCTCATGCGGAGCTTGTCGAGTTCATCGTTGATGGTGGCTTCCTTCTCGATGAAGGTGTCGCTCGCGGGGACGTAGGCTTCGGGCTGATAGTAGTCGTAGTAGCTGACGAAGTATTCGACCGCGTTCTGCGGGAAGAACCCCTTGAATTCGTGGTAGAGCTGCGCGGCGAGCGTCTTATTGTGCGCGAGGACGATCGCGGGGCGGTTGATGTGCTCGATCACCTTGGCCATCGTGAAAGTTTTGCCGGAGCCGGTGACGCCGAGCAGGACCTGGTCGCGCTGGCCGTCGGTGACGCCGCGGACGAGCTGCGAGATAGCTTCCGGCTGGTCGCCGCGGGGTTCGTAATCGCTGGCAAGCTTGAATTTCATAGTTCGGGCGCCTCAGGCCCGCTCAGGGCCGAAAAACGCGGCCATCCAAAACCTTGATTATAGCGCAACCGGCAAGTGCTGGCCGGGGCGCGCCTAAGGTTGCGCCGCGGCCTGCGGGACCGGGACGAGGGTGATTACGGATTGGCTCTGGACTCGGCCCTGGCGGTGGATGCTCGAACCCGTGCTGGCGCTGGTGATTTGATAGTCCATCTCCTGCGTGCTGCTTTGCGTCGAGCTGACGAGGAGCCCGTTTGCGAGCGAGATGGAATCGAGGCTCTCGCCGGAACCGGTCCACGTGCCGGATGTGCGCAGGCCGTTCCGCAGATAATCCTGCGGCGTGGCGTCGGAGTGGGGGGAGCCGCGGCGGGATATTTCAAAGTGGGTCAAGATGGTGGCGCACATGGAGGGCGGGCCCGGCGACGAATTCGTGGCAGCGGCCGCGCGGACGGACGAGTTGCAGGGTTCGTTGCGTAGATACGCCGATTGGGTGATCCAGGCAAGGCCGGAGAGCGGCGCGGCGATGGGCCGCTCGCTCTTCCATTTCTGACCGATGGCAACGCCCTCCGCCGGAAATCCCGTCTCGAAAAGCCCGTTGAGCCACGCAAGCACGGGCGCGGCGGCGGAGCGGTCGGGAAAAATGTCTTCGACACCTTTGATCGCGGTGATTTGCAAGCTGGGATCGAGCGTGAATTCGATCGACTGGCCTTCGATGCGGCGATACTGGTCGTCGAGGGACGCCGCTTCGGAGTCGAAGGCGTCGCTTTCGGATTCGGCGTGGGATTTCTCGTAGGTTGCGCGGAGGCGCGCCAAGGCGGGCGCGAGTCCGGAAGGTGCACGGACATCGAGCACGTCGAGCCGAACGAGCAAGGAGATCTTCTGGCTCGAACGCGTGCCTCCCTCGGGATTCACGACGGGAGTGGTGGTCTTGCCGGTCGTGGTGGCGCGCGATTCGATCTGGTAATACAGCGTTTCGCCCGGAGAGAATTTCGGCGTGAAGCGAACCTTTTGGCTCGCGGCCGCCGCGAGCGCCAACGCAATCACCAGCAAGCCCGCGAAAAGCGGCACGCGACATTGATTCATCCACGCCACGAAACGCAGATACGTCCGCATCGAACGAACGCTAGCACACGGCCCAGAGTGAGGCAAACGTGACGATGCCCGCGTGTCGAGCTAGCGGCCTGCGCGGGGCGGTGGGACAGGCGCGATTCGCGGAGCGGCGAGCGTGCCGGTTAGCCGATACACCGGCGCCGGGCGGCCGGGCGGCGCTGGCGCCACATGCAAGCGAAGGTCCAGATTGCGATTGAAATCGACGGTGCCCGAGCCCTGAACATCGGTATCAAGCGAAGAGAGCAACAAATTCTGAAACTCGATCCTTCTTTGGGAGCAGGAGAACGTCGCGGAACCGGAGAGGAATCGAGTGGATCCATTTCCGGAAGCCGGACCAGCCAAGGATTTCCAGAGATCGACGCCAAGTAACTCAGGCCCCGCAACACGTACCTTTCCCTGGCAGGCGAGAGAGGCGGCAAGATCGGCGCGAGTGGCGCCGCGAGCGTCGAAAGAGATTTCTCCGGCGGCGGATTCCGCGGCGAGACCGGCGAGACTTGGCGTTGCGGCAATGAGCGCCGGCACATCCGCGCGGGAAAAATTGAGTTCCGCATGGTACGCAGGCGTTGCTCCCAAATCTGCTGTGAAAAAACCGCCGAGTGAGCCGCCGTAGAACTGGCCGGTCGCGTTTGTGAGTTCGATATGGCGGCCCGCGATCTTCAAATCGCCTTGCACGCGGCGCACGGAAAGAGGCGCGAGGACGAATTGATCGAGGCTGAGCCGTCCGGTGGCGCGCAGATCTTCGGGCACCGCAACCGCCGGAACGCGAGCGTTGAGGAACGGCAACATGCGGTCAAGGAAACTCTCGCGCCAACGAGGATTGAGCCAGCGATCGAGGTCTGCCGCCGCCAGCCGGCCGGCGGAGAGTGAGAATCGCCATTCGCCGCCCGAGCCGGGGCGATCAAAGCTTCCGGTCCAGCGGGTTCCGAAGAGCTGCGCAGAGGCGAGCGCGACACGTCCAGCGCCGGAGGGCTTGAGGTCCGCGCGCGCGTGAATCTGCTCAACTGGCTGGTTCAGGAACGGCGCGCGAAGAAAGGCACCGCTCGCCTCACCGGTTGGAGCGCCGAGCTCAATCCATCCGACGGGCCATCCGAGAGGCTGCGTCCGCCATGAATCATGCGCTCCGCGCCAGGTCAGATCGCAGGCAAACGGCCCAGCCAGAACCCAGCCGCGAGAGACGTTCCAGCCGAGTGCGGCCGCGGCAGAGATCAAGTCACGCACCTGGGTGGTCTTTCCCGCCACGCGCCAGCCGGGCAACACCCCGTGGATCGGCTTTGTCGAATTACTCAGTTCAAAGGAACCGGCCGCCGCGCCCGATGGGCCAAATGAAATCGTGGCCGGCAAGAACGAAATGATTCCACGGTCATAATGAAGTTGGAAGCGTCCCAAATGTGCCGGCACAGGAAGGCTGGGACTTGCAAGATCGGCTCCGTCGCCGAACGCGGTCGCGTCCACCGCGCGCACCGGCCAACCGGCAAGCGTTGCGCGGGCACCCACAAACCCGCGGGCGGAAACGTCGTCCGCGACGCCCGGATCAAACGCGCGAACCCAGGCCAGCAGATCGCCCAAGTCAATCCGGGACGAGAAAACGGTGAGCTCAGCGGGGGGAGACTCCCGCTTTCCGAACCTTGGCCCGCGGTTCCAGGAAACGCGCCCGGTCGCGTAGGCATTCGAGTGGGGCGCTTCGAGCGCGACCTGATTCAATTCGATGTCCGCGGCGGCACCGCGCCAATCCGCCTGGGCGATCAAGTTTACGGATGGATTGTCCGGACGGGAAACCAAGTCCCACCGATGGACCTGGCGGAACTCCGCGCGTCCGCGAGCGGTCCAACCCGCGTCCTGGTCATGCGTGCGAGCGCTGAGCGAAAGGGTGAGAGCGCCGCGGACGCCGTAATCATTGCCGCGAACAAGCCGAAGGACATCCGAAATCGAAGCGTCCGTCCAGGAAAGATCGAGCGTCGCGGGACGAAGGCGCGACGAGGTCCCTCCCACGCGGCCGGACACATGAACCGTGCCCGCTTGCTGCACGAGGGCGGCAGCCCGCCACGGAGTCGCTTCGAGATCCAATCGCCAACGCCCGGGGCCATCCGTATCGACCGCACCGCTCACGCCGACAAACGCCAGCGGCAGCTTCTCGTCGCCGCGCTTGAAGTTGATTCGCCCGTCGTCCACTTCGATCCTGCGAAAACGCGACGCCGTCGAAGGGAGTACGGGGCCGACCGGCACGTTCGCGGAAGGACCTTGCGCGGGCCGCGGCAGCCATTCCGCGAGGTTCCAATCACCGGCGGCGTTACGAACGACGTTCAAGCTTGGATGCTCGAGGGAGAGCATGCCGAACTCAATATGGCCGCGGAACAGGCTCCGCAGGCGAAGCCGCATGGTTATCGAATCCGCCCGCAGAAAATATTCGTGGCCGAAGCGAGGATCCTCGTCAACGGTGACGGACTGCGCCTCGAGCGAAGGACCTCCCCAGACACGGAAGGAGTAACTGCCGACATCGACAGGGCGTCCGAACGCGGCTTCGAGATGCGCGGTCAGCTTTTTTCTTAGGCGGCTGTGCTCGACGGCGAAGGATGCGACTACAGAACCCGCCCACAAGAAGACCGCCAGAAAGAAAATCCATTTGGGCCAGCGGCGCCAGAAACCGGCTTGCGACGGAGCCGACTCGATCAGCTCGTCCCGCACGACAGTCTGTGAATACGTATCGGACACGTTGGATAGTCGAAGATACCACGGACGGAAGCCAGCAGAGGGCCTGGCTGTTTGTCGACATCCGCTAGCGAACTGTGCGGAGCACGCGGTTCTAGCAGCGACTCGAGGAGGTCAAGCCGGATTCCGCATCGGGCAATTCCACTCAGGCGATCTCGCGGCTCTCTTCGAGGATTCCCAGCGCGAGCTTTGCCGCCGCCTGCTCGGCTTCTTTCTTGCTGTGGCCCTCGGATGCGGAGAGCTTCCGGTCTTTGTGCCAGACTTCGACCTCGAAGGTTCTCTGATGTTCCGGCCCGGATGCGTTTCGAAGGCGGTATTCGGCAACGCCAAGGCCGCGCTGCTGGAGCCATTCCTGGAGCGCGGACTTGTGGTCAGGGCGTTCGAGTCCTTCCACCTCGCCCTCCATCGCGGGATCGAGCAGAGTGCGCCGCAAGAAGGCCTCCGCGGCCGCGAGGCCGCCGTCAAGATAGATGGCGCCGACAATCGCTTCGTAAGCGTCGGCAAGCAGCCTTTTTTTTTCGCGTCCGCCGGTTTTTTCTTCGCCCGGGCCGAGACGGAGATGGGGACCAAGTCCCAGCCGCAGGGCCGCCACGTGAATCGACGGGGCGCTGACTAGCCGCGCAAGACCTTTCGAAAGTTTCCCAGCATCCCATCCGGGAAAAGACGCGAGGAGCCGCTCGCTCGCAACGAGGCCGAGAACGCGATCTCCCAGAAACTCGAGCCGCTCGTTGTCCACTCCGGCGGGGCCCTGCCGATGAGAGCGGTGAGTGAGCGCGCGCTCAAGGCGTCCGGAATGCTCGAAGCGATGACCGAGGATCGTCTCGACTTCCGCGCGCTCCTCTTCGGTCATGGCAGGATTCCCTCGATGGCTACTTCTGCTGAGCGGCGAGCTTCTTGGCGTTGTCCGCGTACTGTTTGCACTGCGCCTGCAGGCTCCCCATGATTTGACTGCAGTGCGTGAACGCATCCGCCGCGTCGCCATAGTGGCCCGAGTTTTGCAGACTCGCGCCCAAGGCGAAGAAGTCAGTGGGATCGGGACTTGGGTTGTTCTGCGTGGCCTGCTGAAGTTCCTTGACGGCATTGTCGTAATCCTGGCGCCGGAAGTAGACGAGGCCCAGTCCACTGTGCGCTTCGGCTGTTTTCGCGGTTTTCAATGTGGCGAACTGGTCATCCGTTATATTCGCCGGCTTCGGCATCGTCGCCATGACGGCAAGGGCATGTTTCTCGTCGGCCTCGGCCTTATCCAGTTGCTGGCTCGCGTCGGATTCGTTTCCGCTGATCATGTGTGGGATAACCCAGCCGACCATGGTGAGGAGGTCCACGTCGTCCGGCTTGATGGCCAGCGCCTTATCGGACTCCGCATAGAAGTTCTTCCAGTCTTGTTTCGTGTAGTAGGACTGTGCGATCCCTGCGTAAACGGCCTCGGCGTAGACGCTCGACGGATACTTCTGGAGGAAGTCCTGGCCGAGCTGGATCCGCTTATCCGGGTCCTGCGCGCCTGCATCGAAGAAGGCCTTGTAAGCGGCTTCCTCCTTGGGATCGACCTTCGGAGCCGGGCTCTGGCTCAGTTGCCGCTGCTTCAACTGCTGGTCCTGGTCCTGCTGCTGCTCCTTACCGACCTGGAAGTTCGGATTGGTGCCCTGCGCGCGGGAGATCGCCGCAAATGTGACGCTGACGGCGAATGCAAGAGCGAAGGCTTGAATTCCAACCCGTACGAGTGAAAGCTTCATTGTCCTTGTCCTTGTGTTTCCGTGATGGTTCCTGCTCTCTGCGTTACTTGGATGGAGTTACCTGCTTTTTCGCTTCGTCTGCGCTCTGCTTGCACCGATCCTGCAAGCCCCCCGTGACCTGGGCGCATCGATTGAAGGCATCAGCCGCGTCGGCGGAGCGGTTCAAGTTCTGCAAGTCGATCCCGAGGACATACAGGTCCGTCTGGTCGGGAGTCGCGGCACCTTGCGTGGATAGCTGAAGTTCCTTAGCCGAGTTGCCGTAATCCTCGCGGCGGAAATAGACAAGGCCAAGAGCGCTGTGTGCTTGGAGGGATCTTTGGGCTTTCGACGCTGCGAACTGGGCGTCCGTCACCCCAGCGGGCTTGGGCATCGTCGGCAAGACCTCAAGGGCATGTTTCTCGTAGGTTTCGGCCTTGTCCAACTGCTTGTCAGCATCCGGATCACTCGAATTGTAAACGTGCGGGATCACCCAGCCGACAGTGGTCAGCACGTCCACGTCATCGGGCTTCAGGGCCAGCGCGCTGTCCGCGGACACATACACGTTCTTCCAATCCTGTTGAGCGTAATAGACATTCATCAGGCCTACGTCCACCGGCTCGGCCAACGGACTTTTGGGATACTTTTGAAGAAAAGTGTTCCCAAGTTGAATCTTTTTAGCCGGCTCGTTTGCCTTATAGAACACCGTATAAGCGTTTACTTCCTGCGGATCCGCTTTTTCCCCCTTTTGAGTCTGCACGTCGGTTAGCATGTGCAATTGGGTCTGCAACGAGTCCGCCCCGGACACCGCCGGAGTGGCCTGCTGGCCGCCAGCCGTTGCCATCTGCGCGCGCGAGACGGCGGCAAAAACAAGACTGGCGGCGAACGCGAGCGACAGGGCCCCAACCACAAACTGAATTGATGGATGCCTCATTTGTGTTTTACCTCCTCGGCTAAGTCTTGGCCTAGCAAACTTCTGCATAAGACGACTGGTTCAGGGTTGCGGTTGCGTGCTTTCGTCGGAACGCGGCGTTTTATAGGCCGCCTCAACCCCACTCTGTGCGGCCGCGTGCGCGGATTCCGGCGCGCCATCGACAGCCATAGCCGCCCGGTACTCGTTCACGGCCAGATCTCGATCACCTTCGAGATCGTGGATGCGCCCCAGGTAGACGTGCGACCACGACAAAACCGCCGGGTCCATGGACGGAGGCGCGGAATTCGGAGCGGACACGACTCGCTGGAACAGCTCCTTTGCGCGGTCTCCCTTGCCAGAAAGGACCGATGCAATCGCAAGGCCGTAGAGCGCCCTCGGATCGTCCGGATACTTCGCGAACGCCTTTTCGAATGTCGCGGTGGCGGCGGGCGCGTCCTTCTGCGCGATTTCGCGATCGCCCTGGGCCAGCCACTGGTCGATTTCCGACGTTTGATTGCTGCGGAGCGTGTTGTGCTCGTCCGTAGCGGGGCCATGCTGGGCAGCGGCAAAGGTGAACCCTTGCATGCGCTTGCGCTCGGCGTCGACGTCGATTCCCACGATCAAGTCCGGGAAATAGTACGTCATCGCGGGTTCGGCCTTCTCGAACCCTTGCAGCCCACGCACGAAGGGTCGAACGAGAATGAAGCCGGATTGGTCGGCATCCTGAAGCGCGGCCTCAAGCTCCTGCGGCCGCAGGTGCCGCAGGCGCAACTCCACGGCTTTGATGAAACACTCGTCCGTGAAGGAGACGAAGTCGTTCTGATATTCCTCCGGAAGCCGCGGGGCACGAGCTGCAACTTCCAGCAGCGCGCGCTTCTGCTCCACTAGCGGGCGGTAGTGCAAGACGATGGGGTCGAGCATGAAGTGCAGATAGGCGTGCTGCATCGCGTCCACGGGCATTTCGGGAGAGGCCCCGACAACGATCGAATATTGATCGCCGTAGTTTCGAAAATTGCTCCGGGTTCCTACGAGCGGCTCGACGTACACGGTGAAGGTGCGGCCGGTCGACGGCTTGAGGACTTCGCGCAGATAGGCGTCGGAAACGGTTACGATTTTTCGCAACGAAGCACGATAGCGCTCGACGGCGGGCTCGTATTCCGGTTCGATTTTTGCCCAACGAATGTCCAAGCGCGCTTCCCGATAAAAATTGGCGAGAAGCTCCTGAAGCCCGTCGAGGGCGAGCACATCAGGGGGAAGCGTATCGCGGTTGCCCTGAAACTGGAATTGCGGAGGCGGGCCGATTACGAGCGCGAACGTGATGTAGCGTGAAAGAGTCTCACCCGGATCGGCCAGTGCATGGTCTTGATAAAACTGCCGTAGCGCGTCCGTCGCGGTCCCCTGCATCTTGAGCAGTTCCCCGCGAAGCGCAAGCCGAGCCGGCATCTGCGCAAGCGTGCTCTCATCCGCGCCGAAACCGGCCGCGTCGAGAGCACACATCGTGGAAAAAATTTGCGGGCTTGCTTCCACGCTGATGCCGGTATAGCCGCTTTCGGCGCCCTGCTGGGCCTTCAAGGCCGCGGCACCCGCGCCCGAAACAGCGAGCAGGGCCAGTATGAGACACGTCCGCCCAAATCTTCCCGTGGATTTTCGGATGGGCAGACTCGTCAACGCCTGGGCCTCGTGGATTTTCCCCTCACTGCGAAGCGCACATTCCCCCGACGTGCGCCCGCGCCTGTGGAACCCGCAGGTACACAAACTCTAGCGGGCTGATGGATTGTAGTCAAGAATCCGGGAGAATTGGAAGACTGGTCAGCCCCGAAGGAGACTACCCGTGGACGCGGACCTCGCTGAAGCTCAACAGGACGCGCCCACCCCCGGTAGGACGGCCAAAGCTCAACTGCGGGCGGAAGCGCGAAAACATCAGAAGCTGATCGACCTGCCGCTGGACGGCGGCATTATCGGGACCGGAAAGAATCTTATAGAAGACGACCTCTCCCTGCGCGTTGAGCGTCGCCTCCAAAAGCAAACCACCGGAACCCGGCACGCCATTCGTCTCCGCGATGTCCTGAACCGGAAAGGGAGCCAGGCTTTCGATTTCCGCAGGCTGGACCAAGTTGAGCGGAAGATCGTTCGGCACGGCGCCGCCCATTGGAACGCCCACCAACAGGCCGTGCACCACCAGGACGAACACTCCGAGCGCCGTCAGAACGCCGCCGGTGGCCGGAACCGCAAGTGGACCGACGAGGTTCTCAACAACAACTAGGACACTCGACCAAGTCCGCGCCACGCGGGCCCGAGGACTTCGCTCGCGCGAAGCTCGCATCCGAATTTTCACCGCCAAATCTGCCGGCGGCGCCACCGGCTCGATCTTCGCCAGATGAGTCGCCAGCAGGCGATAACCATCGAGTTGCCGGCGACATTCGGCGCAGGAGTTCAGGTGTTCGCGCAACCCGACATGGTCGTGCGCGCGCATCGCGCCGTCAAGATAGCCGGGGAGGCGTCGCTGGGCTTCGCGGCAATTCATCTGCTCGCTCCGTGCATCCCGCCGAAGGCACCTGCTGCCTGACGTGTAGTTCGCGTCTCAAGATTCTCCGCGAAACGGGGTTGGGGCCGCTGGCGCGGCTGGCGCGCAGCAATATGGCGATGTGTTTCGGCATCCTCGCCGTGCGAAACCTGGGCAACGCGCAGCAACGGATCGAGAATCTCTTTCAACATGCGCCGGCCGCGGAGAATGCGCGACTTCACGGTTCCCACCGAAATTTCCAGGACCTCCGCAATCTCTTCGTAGGAAAGACCCTCGAGATCCCTCAAAATCACGGCGCTGCGAAAAAGCGTCGGCACCACCGCGAGGGCCCGTCGTACCGTTGCCTGCGTTTCGCGCGCCGCCAATTGCTCGAATGGAGTCGCTTCTCCGTCTTTGAGTTCGAGGGCGCAACCTTTCTCGTCTTCGGCGTCAATCGAAATCTGCTGCCGGTGGTGCCGCCAGCACCAACGACGATGGTTGAGCGCCTGGCGCACGGAAACGCGATAGATCCAAGTCTTCAGCGAGCTATCATGGCGAAATCCGCGAATCCCACGAAACACATGCAGGAACACTTCCTGCGTGACATCAGCAGCGTCGGCAGCATCGGAAAGGATTGCGTATACCAAGTTATACACACTCGCGTGGTAGTACGTGACGAGGTAATCGAACGCCGAGTCGGAGCCTGCCTGCAGCTGCGTCACCAGCTGGGCCTCGTCACCACCCCACGACAGACTTTGTGCCAGTTCGGACATGCCTTGCGCCGCGCTTTCCGGGGCATCTCCCTACCGAAACTTAGACACCGCTTTGCCCCACTATGTTGCAAGCATAGCAGAAAACGGGCAGTGCGGATGTGCGCCATTGGTACTAGGCGAGGAGACGCAGGGTTTCAGCCGGTAATAACCGCATTATCATTAGATTAGAAGCGGCAAGGGCGCGCGCACCGCGTGTTTGACGCCCTCCCGCATGAAGTGCTATAAAACTTACGCTGACTTCCTGCATCGTGGGGCCGTGGCGCAGTTGGGAGCGCGCCTCGATGGCATCGAGGAGGTCGAGGGTTCGAATCCCTTCGGCTCCACCAAATCTTCAAAGAGTTGACAGGTTCGGCGTTAGTCCTTACGGCGTGATTTCTTGTACGTTTTCCCTATCAGATGAGGAACGTTCGTAGCCGCGGTGTGCCAGGGGCTGGAAAAGTGTTGCGAGCAGATGCGAGGGCGTTTGAGCGCAGTACGAGGATACTAAGTTTATTTTACCGAAATATGGAAATCCCCCGCAAGTAATTATTTATGATGGAAGAGCCTACTCACATCGTATCCCCCTAACGAAGTTGAAGTGCATCAGTCCGAAGCGGTGGGAAGAACTCGCCGCCCGGCGGAGGGGGGAGGAGCCGGGCGGCGCGCGCCGCTAAAATCG
>Ga0187860_1000038_pt1 | contig 118431 bp, 96 predicted proteins | sample June2016WEW_10_4_FD_132981 | JGI IMG/M metagenome (GOLD analysis project Ga0187860, IMG submission 132981) | Peatland microbial communities from SPRUCE experiment site at the Marcell Experimental Forest, Minnesota, USA - June2016WEW_10_40 | ecosystem: Environmental > Terrestrial > Soil >...
GGAAGGGGACTCAAACGCCGTCCCCTTCCCCAGACCCCTTCCCCTGCTAGGAGATACAAAGACGTCTTAAGAAATTCGGGAACTGTGTCCAACAAAATTGTGCCAGCTTAGGGGTTCACCCCATCCTTTGCGGTCCAGAACGAGTCCAATTGGACGTGGGCTGCCAGTACATCTGACCCGCGGGCGCTGCAGGTGCCAGGGGGCGGCTCCGGCACCGCCACGACCTGGTACAGCGGCTCAGGCTTTAGTTTCGACATCAACTTGACCGACGGGCAATCGCACCCGATCGCGCTCTACGCGGTCGATTGGGATAGCAAGGGGCGAGCAGAAACGGTGCAGGTGCTGGACGGCAGCACCAACGTTGAACTGGGCATGGAGACTCTGTCGGACTTTGTGAACGGGGTTTACCTGGTCTGGACAGTCTCGGGGCACGTGAAGATCACGGTTACGGCGAACAGCGGGCCGAATGCGGTTATCAGCGGAGTGTTCTTTGGCGGAAACGGCAGCGGCATCATTCACGTCCCCGGCGATCAGCCCACGATCCAGGCGGCTATCAACGCGGCGGCGAACGGGAACACCGTGTTGGTGGCACCCGGCACATACACCGAGAACATCGATTTCGAAGGCAAAGCCATCACGGTTACGAGCTCTGGCGGCCCCTCAGTGACGACCATCGACGGCGGCGCAAACGGTTCCGTGGTCACATTTGACACTGGCGAAGGGCCAGATTCGATCCTAAGTGGATTCACGATTCAGAACGGATTGGTCTCCTTTGCAGGCGGCGGTATTCAGATCGGGAACGCCTCACCAACCATCACCGGGAATACGATCACGGGAAATCGAGCGCCGGTGGGGTTGGGTATATACATCAACGGCGGCTCGCCACTCATCCAGAACAACCTCATCACCGGAAACAACTCGCAAGCCGGCGACGGTGGCGAGGGTGGGGGCGGTATCCTGATCTCCGCGAGTAACACAACTCCAGGGTCACCTCAGGTCATTGGCAACACAATCACAAACAACAGCGTCGCCGCTGGCGGCAATGGCGGCGGCATCTCTGTAAATTACTTTGGTAACCCCACGATCCGCGGAAACCTCATTGCGGGCAACACTGCATGGAACGACGGAGGCGGACTCTCGATACAGAACTACAACGGGGCGAGTGTCGTCCAAAACATCATTGTGAACAATACTTCTCTGGAAGGTGGGAGCGGCGCGGGACTATATGTATCAGTCACGCAAGGCACGAGCGTCACGATCGCGGATAACACAATTGCCGGCAACAGCGCTTTCGATCTCACGTCGGGGATATATGTGACCGGTTTTCCGGCTTTAGCCACGTTTGTGAACAACATCGTGGTCGCTCTCGGAACCCAACAGGCGGTGACCTGCGGCACCACGTACAGCCAGACCTCCCCGGTGTTTTCCTACAACGATGCATACAGCGGCGGCCAGCAGGCCGTGGTGGGGAATTTGCGACTATACGAGCAACACGGGGAACATTTCGTCCGATCCGCTCTTCGTCGATCCCACGTTCAACAACTTTCACCTTCAGCCTGGCTCGCCTGCGATCGACGTAGGCAACAACGCGGCGCCCCAGCTTCCTTCCATGGATTTCGACGGCAACAATCGGATCTTCAACGGCACGGTCGACCTGGGCGCTTACGAATATCAGGGCCTGACGACGGCCGTGCTTTCGCCTCCGAGCCTCGCCTTCCCGAATCAATCGGTCGGGACGAGCAGCTCGCCGCTGACGGTCACGGTTACAAACTCCGGCGCGACGGCGCTGCAAATCAGCAACATCGCGATCGCCGGCGATTTTTCTCAGACCAACACGTGCCGGACTTCCACCGGTATTGCTGTCGGCAAGAGCTGCCAAATTACTGTGGTATTCAATCCCTCCGATGCGAGCCCTCGGACGGGGCAACTGAGCGTCACGAGCAACGTCTCCGCCAGCCCTCAGACGGTTGCCCTGAGCGGCACGGGCTCCACAGCGGCTGCTGGCCCGACTGTGACTTTCGTCGGATCGGATAGCGCGACTCTGGGGAATTGGCCAGCGCAGTACGGCGCGGATGGCTATGCGATCGCAGGTGGTCCGCAAAACCTCCCTGCCTATGCGTCCCTAGTCATTCAAAACGAGTCCTTCTGGACGTGGGCTGCCAGCACGACCGACCCGCGCGCGCTGCAAATACCGGGAGGCGGCTCGGGGGTTGGGTCAACGTGGTACAGCGCTTCCAGCTTTAGCCTCGATGTGAATATAGCGACCGGCAGCCACCAACTCGCCCTCTACGCTGTCGATTGGGACAGCCAGGGTCGGTCAGAAACCATTCAGATTGTCGACCCTGCCACAAACAATGTTCTCAGCAGCACAAGCATTTCCAATTTCACGAACGGCATCTACTTGATTTGGAATGTTGCAGGCCATGTGACGATCGTCGTCACGGCAAGCAGTGGCCCCAATGCCGTCGTGAGCGGCGTCTTTTTCGGAGGCCCGGCGGCGACAGGTGCCAGCCCCGTGCTAAAGATCGCGAAAACGCACAGCGGAAACTTCACGCAGGGGCAGCAGGGCGCGACGTACACGGTCACGGTCTCGAACGCAACCGGCGCAGCGCCAACCACCGGAACCGTTACGGTCACGGAGACGGCGCCGTCCGGGCTGACGCTCACGTCGATGACCGGTACCGGATGGAATTGTGCGACGAATACTTGCACGCGCAGCGACGCTTTGGGCGGCGGCTCGAGCTATGCGCCGATCAGGGTCACCGTGAACGTCGCGGCCAATGCATCCTCGCCGCAGGTGAACCAAGTGAGCGTGTCTGGCGGCGGCTCGGCGACCGCGAACGCCAGCGACTCAGCAACGGTAGAACCAGTTGGTGGAGTCAGCAGCGCGAGCTGGGTCACATCCGACACAACGACGGAAGGCACCTGGATGGGTCTTTACGGGACCCAAGGATATTGGCTGGCGACGGGCAATCAAACGATTTCGATACCAGCTACGCTGACGGTCGCGAATGAATCCACTTGGACTTGGGCTGGAAGCACTTCCGACCCAAGGGCTTTACAGACGGACAATACCGGCGACCGAGCGGCGACGACTTGGTACAGCGCCGGCCATTTCAGTTTTGATTTGAATTTGACGGACGGCCAGAGTCATGAGGTAGCTATTTACGTCATCGATTGGGATCACATGGGAAGATCCGAAACAATCTCGATTTCGGATGCGAATTCAGGCACCGTCCTTGATACAAGGACAATTCCCAACTCAACTTCCGGCTCCGCAGCTTACACGAATACGACGGCGACGAACTTTGGGGGCGGCACCTACCTGGTCTGGAATATAGGCGGTCACGTGACCATTACCGTCACGCCCAACTCTGGACCGAACGCGGTCGTAAGCGCCATTTTCCTCGATCCGAATCTGCGCCCAAGCGTGGTGTACACGCTTACAGGAAGTGTCAATCCCGCCCTTGGTCCGGTGCACGCGGAGAGCTTTCAATTTACAACTTCAAGTTTCATCACCTCGACGATTAATCTTGACGCTTCTCAGCTTGACTCCTGTGTGGCGTGCGCACCGTCAGGAACGGCGGTGCAATTCTTTCCCAACGGTACGACAAATGTTGTTGTGCCCGTCGATTACGTCAATATTACTGATGCGAACGGCGTGGTTTACGGATTCTTCTTTCCACCGGGGACATTCTCAGCATCGGGAACATACACGGCTTCCGATTATCCGCCGTACATAGTATCCAACATCGGTATACTCACGGTGAGGGCGAAGCCCTAGATATCGGATTGCTGCATCACTTCCGGTTTGCAACCTCGGCGCCGGGCGCCTTTTGGGCAGTCCGCCAGCCTTCGGCGTACGACGTACGCGCGACCTCGGAATAAGGCACGGGGCTAACGATGGCCCGGATTTCTGTCTGCACGTGGCGTTCGACGGTAGGTTTCGAGGATCCGCCGCCGTCCTCGCCCCACACAAAAGTCACCTCCGTGCCGGGCTCGGCGTATTTTTCGTCGAGGATCGCCAGCGTCAGCATCTTGCCCTCGTTCGCGCTGTAGCCACACCATGTCGAGACGCCGATCATCTTGCCATTGCTCAAAACCTTGTCGTACGGCAGGGTCGAGTAGACAGCTGAGGGGAAATCGAAATACTTGGCTCGGTTCGACTTTTTGAACATAGTCCCGATCGCGCGGGTGACGTCCTCGCCATCGAGGCCCAGAGTCACTTTTCTCCGCTTCGGTTTTGTCGCCAGCTTCTCAAGGGCTTCTCGCCCGATGAAATCGTGATCGAACTTAACGATCGGCCCATAGCCCAGGTCATATGGCGTGAAGTAATAGTCAGAAACGTTTTCGGAATAGAAACTGCCGCCTAACGAAGCAATGGCTTCGTAGCAGGTCGCCGGCAGCCATTGTCTGTAGGCCTTCATCTTTTCGCCCGTATAAACCGCCGGCATCGGGGACGGAATCCATCCGGATTCGAGCGTATTGGAGGAGTAGGCTCTAGCGCCAACCTGCCGGAGGCCGAATTCCTTCCCAGCTTCCACGATGGCAGCCTTCACGGCTTCCCCATCTTCCCAAGGTCCGAACAACTCCAGTCCCGGTTGACCTGCCATGCCATGACGCAAGGCCCGGACATTTCGTCCTGCGATGGTCACCGATGTCATGTTGAAGAACTTGACGTCCGGAGCGGACCGGCCGGTTACCTTCTCGATCACCTTCATCGCGTTCGGGCCCTGAACCTGGTAGCGATAAACCTTGCGAATGATCGGTCCTTGCCTGGCGGCTGCCCTCTCGTCTCTCTCCACCTTCGCGTTGTAACCACCTGTCTCGCAGTGGTACTGCACCCAGTTATGCACCGAGGGCCGTCCGACCAGATTGAAGAGGTTCTCGTCCAGATAAAACAAAACTACGTCGCCGATCACGTGCCCATCGAAGTTGCACGGGACGAACTGCTTGGCTTTGTTGGGCTCAAAATTCTTGAAGCTATTTACGCCCAGATTGGAAAGCAGCTTCAGCGCATCCGGACCCTCTACATACATGTCGGTCATGTGGTAGGACTGATTGAAAAGGACGCAGGTCTCCTGCCACGCACGTTGCTCGTCCCGCCAGTTCGTGAACTCAGGAGGGACCACCGGATAGACGTAGGGCCCTGTCTGCGAATTGCGGAGCAGCGCGACTGGACTGCTAACGGTTTGTAACAGGTCATCGAGACTCTGGTGGCTCATTCGTTCGCTCTCCCCTAACGAAATTAACCTCCTATTGTATACACTAGAAGAACCTATAGGCCGTACGTTATTGTTTTATCATAGCAACGTATACATTTTTTATCGGTTGGCACGCAAGCCATTATTTCTATGACCGGTGTAATGCCTTTCCTGACGATGGGCTGCAGCCGACTCTATGACACTTTGACGGCTTTGCCTGCGCTATAAGGAGTTGATAACATCAACCGTCGCTGCCGGGACGGGCCGGAACTCAATTTCGAACCGAGGCAACCGTCAAGATTGGTGTGAAAGTATGGCCAGTAAGCATTCACGGGTAATTGTAAGAATTCGTGAGATGGTCTTGCATGGTGAACTCACGCCTGGCCAGCGAGTGGGAGAGGTGTCGCTGGCGAACAGTTTGGGAGTTTCTAGAACTCCTATCCGTGAAGCGCTGCCGATTCTGGCTCAGGAAGGGCTGCTGACCCAGCTGGATACGCGTGGGTTCGTCGTGCGCGAATTTACTCCGCAGGAAATTATGGATGCTATCGATGTTCGCGGTGTGCTCGAAGGACTGGCCGCACGGATGCTCGCGGAGCAAGGCCCCCCGCGCCGCCTCATGCAATCGCTTTACGATTGTCTCCGCGAAGGCGACGCGATTTTCGCCAAGCGACACCTTGTCGAATCCGACGAGGCCCGTTATGGCGAAATGAACAAGCAATTTCATGCTCTCATCGTTGAGGGAGCGGGCAGCAAAGTGATCGCCGACGCAATCGAACGCAACAGTCGGATACCGTTCGCCGCCGCACACGCAATCGCTTTTGACAAGGTAGACCTGCATCGCATGTATGATTCGCTCTGCGTTGCGCATCGGCAGCATCAAGCGATTGTCCAGGCGCTCGACAATGGGGAGGGCGCGAGGGTTTCGGCCCTGATGTTCGAGCACGCCTACAGCACCAAAGCCAGCATCAATTTGGCGCGAAAGCCGTGACGGTATCTTGACTCCTGATAAGCCGGGCTACCTTTGGATGGAACGGTCATCCACTAGCGGATCAATGGGGAGAGCTGCCCTGCAAATTTACTACAATGCGTGATTGGGGGAGTTTTGAATCTTCGCCGCAATCCTCTGAAATCGATATAAAATTATGTGGATAGCCTCGGCGGGGCTGTAGCTCAGATGGATAGAGCAGCAGTTTCCTAAACTGCGTGTCGGGAGTTCGACTCTCCCCAGCCCCACCATACTTTTCGGCGGACGGGATTCCCGGTTGTGGTGCGCCGCCAGGCCTTTCCATTAACGAACGAGCGTTTGTGGACTGCCACCGAGGGCTCAGAACTCACGCGGGGGAATTCGATCAGGCCCACTTCGAGGATACTAAAATAATTTATACCTGATTGCGTAACGGAGCGCAAGTGGTTGTTGGTGCAACGAAAAGTCGTCTAAGGTAACACCGCTGCCACGGCGCCAAAACCGAGCTTTTTCGGCCAGGCGGGTAGCGATTGCCCTTCCCCGCAAGACGGCTGAGGGTCGAGCGCTTGACCCTCCCCCTGCTCCACGCTTTCCAACTCGCGCTCTAGTTGTTGATAAATACTCCGCTGACGACGGCATTCGGGCCGGCACCGGTAGTGACGTTAATTTTCACGTGTCCAGAAACATTCCAGATCAGGTATGTCCCATTCTGAAAATTTGTGCTCGTGGTGTTCGTGCTGGTCGAGTCACCGCTCGAATCGGGAATGACTCGGGTGTCAAGCGTGGCGCCGGAGTTGGCATCCACGACTTGAATGGTCTCCTGCCTTCCGTGGTCGTCCCAATCGAGCACATAGAGCGCAATCTGGTGCGTCTTTCCGTCGGTGAGGTTGAGGTCGAAGTAAAAGCTCGCAGGGCTGTACCACGCGGCTGCGATCTGGTCTCCATTGGCGTCTGTTTCGAGATCTCTCGGATCGGGAGGAGTGGGATCGCTGGCCCACGTCCAAGGCGTTAGCGAACCCTGGACGGCAAACGTGGCGGGCACCACAAAATTCTGGCCCGCATTTGCCAGCGAGTATCCGCCGCTGCCGTACTTTCCGATCCAGGCGCCTTGCGTCGTGGTGTCGGAGGCGACCCAACTGGCAGTGGCCGAACTCGGCGCGCTCCCGCCGCCTCCAAAGAAGATCCCGCTGACCACGCCGTTCGGGCCCGTGCTCGGCGTGACGGTGATCGTCACGTGTCCCGTGATGGTCCAAACCAGGTAGATTCCATTCCCGAAGCTGGAAACGGCTTGCGTGTTCAGGACATTGGAGGGATTACTCGCGTCGGCAATCTGAATCGTCTCCGCTCTTCCTTGGCCGTCCCAATCCAGAACGTAGAGTGCCACCTGATGCGGGTTCGAATCCGTGAGGTTGACGTCGAAATTGAAGGCCGCCGGACTGTACCACGCTGCCGCAATGCGGTCTCCCTGGTTGTCGGTTTCCAAGGCTCTCGTGTCCGCTGTGCTGGACGCCCACGTCCAGTTCAACTGCTGCTGAACCGCAAACGTGCCGTAGCTCGGGTTGGCGCTCTGAGGGCCATTGGCGATGGCGGACGCGTCGCTTCCGTACACACCCATCCAATTCCCCTGCGTGCTCGTATCCGCTTTGACAAAGCTGGCGGAGGGTCCGCTGCTGCCGCTCGACGGGTTAATCACGGTCGAGTCGTTCGCGTTCGCCGATGCCGATCCGCCGCCCGACACGGTCGCCGCGTTTATCTGCGGCGAAGTCGCATTCGCCGCAACGTTCACGGTCACGGTGATCGGTGGATAGCTCAATCCTGAATTCAAGACGTCATTGCGAGAGCAAGTAGGCACGGTGCACGCCCAACCCGTGCCGGCCATTCCTTCGATCGCCAATCCGGAAGGCGGATTTTCGGTCACTGTCACAGTTCCGCTCGTCGGACCCGCGCCCGCCTGGTTCGACACCGTGACCGTGTAGAAAGCGTGTTGGCCTTGAGTGAAGTTGCCTGTGTGCGTCTTGGTGATGCCCAGGATCGGGGTCAGTGGGCTCAGGGCTGTGCCAAAGAAGACACCGCTGACGACAGCATTCGGGCCGCTGTTCGGCGTAACGATTATCCTGACGTGACCGGTGATGTACCAGACGAGGTAGATTCCGCCCTCGAAGTTGGATATGGTCTGGCTGCTCAGCGTAAGGTTGGTGCTCGCATCCAGAATCGTTATCGTCTCTGTTCTTCCCTGGTTATCCCAATCCACCGCGTACATCGCGAATTGATGTGAACTTGCCCCCACATTGACGTCAAAACTGAAGCTCGTTGTGTTGTACCAGCAGGTTGCGTTTACGCCCCCAGGACCAGCCACTTGCAGGGCTCTCGGATCAATTGTGGTCGTGGCCCAGGTCCAGCTCAACTGATTCTGCACGGCAAAGGTCGCATAAGAGGGGATGCTCTGGGAAACCAGGGCGACGGAGTCTCCATCCTTCCCGTATTTCAGATACCAACTGCCCTGTGTGCTTGTGTCGGTCCCGGCGAAAGCCGCGGTCGCAACCCCATTCGGTCCCGCGTTGACAACGGCCAAGCTGAACTCATCGCCAGCAGAAATACTCGCTACGCCCGAGAGATTGCTCACCTGAACCGGCGTGATAGAGGACGTGGTGGAGCCATTACCCAGTTCGCCGTCGCCGTTGGATCCCCAGCCCCAGATCGGCCCATCGCTCTTCAGCGCCAGGTTGTGATAGGTGCCCGCCGCAATGGCAGCTACGTTTGCCAGATTTTCGACCTGAACCGGCGTGTCGCTATTGGTCGTTGTGCCGTTGCCTAACTCGCCGTCCGCATTGTATCCCCACGCCCAGACCGTGCCGTCGCTCTTCAATGCCAGGCAGTAGAATTGGCCGACAGCGATCGCCACGACACCCGATAGGTTGCTCACCTGGATGGGAGTGCCCACGATTCCGCCGTTGGTGCCATCTCCAAGCTCGCCATAGCTATTGTCGCCCCATGCCCAAACGGTCCCATCGCTCTTCAGCGCCAGACTTGTGTCAGTCCCGGCGGCAATTGCAACCACACTCGAGAGGTTGCTAACCTGAACGGGTGTAAAGATCGTTGTGTTCGTGCCATTCACTGACTCTCCGGACCCCCAAGCCCAGACTGTTCCGTCGCTCCTCAGAGCCAAGCTGTAGAAATACCCTGCTGCAATTGCCACGACGCCCGAAAGATTGCTCGTCTGTACAGGCGTATTAGTAGTGGTTACCGAGAGGCTGCCCAGCTGGCCGTCACTGTTGTCTCCCCACGCCCAAACGGTCCCATCGCTCCTCAGCGCCAAGCTGTGAATCCCGCCACCGGATACAGCCACGACACTCGAAAGATCGTTCACCTGGATTGGTGTCCAGCTGTTGGCGTTTGTGCCGTTGCCCAACTGCCCGTAAGTGTTGTAGCCCCAAGCCCAAGCCGTTCCATCACTCTTCAGCGCCAAGCTGTGGCCACTTCCGGCGGCAATGGCCGCAATACTCGACAGGTTGCTCGCCGGGACTGGTGTGGTGCTGCTGGCCAACGTGCCATTGCCAAGCTGGCCGACGGCGTTCATCCCCCACGCGGCAACCGCGCCTTGGCCCTGTACTGCCAGAACATAGTCGGCTCCGATTTCGCCGCTAAAATCCTGGGTACCTGCCGCGATCGCAACCACGCCCGTCAGGTTGCTGACCTGTACGGGGGTTGTGCTGTTCGTATTCGTGCCGTTTCCGAGTTCGCCCTGGCTGTTGTCGCCCCATGTCCAGACTGTGCCGTCGGCCTCCAGAACCGCATCACTAGACCCTCCGGCGGCGATGGCCACCACATTGGACACGCCACTTACCTGGGTCGGAGTGTTGATAAAGTTCCAGACAGTCCCATCACTCTTTAGCATCAAGCCGCCGAACGGCCCCCCAGAAATCGCCTCAACGTTGGAAACGCCGGAAAGCTGGTATACCGCACCGCCCCAATACCAAACAGTCCCATCGCTTTTCAGAGCCATCCCAGTGGTTAGGCCGCTAACGGCTACGGCTTTCACGCCGGAAATCGGAACCTGCACGGGACTGGCGTAACCGCCCGCATGGTTGTTGCCGAAGCCTCCACAGTCAGGCAGAGGTGGGCTGCAACCGGCATACCCCCAACCCCAGACCGTTCCGTCGCTCTTCACCACAAAATCGCTTAGACCTCCTGCAGCAGCGCCGACAACTCCAGAGAGACCAGGTACTTGGATTGGCACCCCACCAGGGTCGGGGGCAAAACCATTGCCAAGCTGACCTAGTGAATTATCGCCCCAGGTCCAGACCGTCCCATCGGCCTTAACCGCGATGCTGGAGTTCACGCCGGCGGCAATGGCGATGATATTGGAGAGGCCGCTCACCTGCACGGGCGTGTCGCTGCTGGAAATCGTAGCGCTTCCAAGTCCATCGTAGCCCCACGCCCAGACCGTTCCGTCGCTCTTTAGGGCCAGGGTGTGAGAAGTTCCCGCGGCAACGGCCACGATGCCCGACAGACCGTTCACTTCGACCGGCGTGTTGCTGCTGGTCGTCGTGCCATTACCCAACTGTCCGTTTCCGTTGTATCCCCAGGCCCAGACACTTCCAATGGACCGCTTTCCCTGCGGCGCCGCGGAAAGATTGCCGGCGCATGCGGCAAACAGGCAGAGTCCCGCTAAAATGATCCAAAGCCGTGGAATCCTGCGAGTTGAACAGGCGGATCGAACGGGCTGCGTTCCCCTCCGCGGCATTCCTGCATTGGCGACGATGGCTTGTCTGTGCGCTGTCCTCATTTTCTCCCCCCTCAGTTTCAAGAAGACTCGTCACGCGTTGGCCTGGAAACACACGAGTAGCGGGGACCCAATCAGAGCCAGATACTGCATTAGAGCCCAGTACTGCCGGTAAGCAGGGACAACCTATGTAGGCATTCTCGTTACCAGATGTCCGGGGATTGAAATGACAAACGTTACCGAGCGGTGACCATGTTGGATGACGCAATCTTTTGCAGCATCGCGCCAGCCCAGTTGCACAAATGAACACCGAAAGTTTCAGGAAAGGATTTCATAATTCCGAAATATTTGACCCTCCCCAACGCGGCCACTTTGGGTATATAGTGCCCCCAACCGAGAGGAGCCTCCCAATGTCGCCTGATTCCGCCGCGGCCCCGACCCGATTGGAACTGCAGACGCACGCTGTGGAAGACGCCACGGTCATCCAGTGCATCGGCCGGCTGACGGCCGAGCATTCCGATGCGCTGAAAACTCACGTGCGCGGCGTGATCCCGCACGCGAAGCGGATCGTCCTCGATCTGAGAGAGATTCATCGCATGGACAGCTCAGGACTCGGCGCGATCGTCGCCGTCTACATCTCGGCCAGAAAAGGAAACTGCGAATTTCTTCTGGTCAACTACAACAAGTCCGTCAGGGATCTCCTCGGACTCACGAACCTGCTGTCGGTTTTCGAAGCCTGCGCGCAGACCGGCACGCGCATCCCCTGAGAAGCTACCTTCGAGCACAAGTCGGCGAACCATGGCCGAGCAATAGGAAGCATTGACGCCGCCGCGATTGACCGTATAATTGTCTGCTTGGCCAGCCCGCCCGCTGCAAGTCCAAGCAATTCAACCGGAAGGCCGACACTTTGATCCTGCCCCACAACCTGGCCGCGTCGATCCTCCTAAGCAGCCATCCGTTTACCGGCTACTGGCACCGGCTGGTCGATCCAACCTTTCGCGGCCTGTATCAGGCGAACGCCTTCGACCTCGCCATCATGCTGCCCTATTTCTTCGTGATGGTGATTCTGGCGACGTACGGAATTCACCGCTACGTTCTCGTCTACAATTTTTTCAAGCACCGCGCGAACGTTCCCGGGCCGCCGCCAGAAACCAGCGTCTGGCCCAAGGTGACCGTACAGCTTCCCATCTACAACGAACGCTACGTGATCGAGCGGCTGGTCGAAGCCATCGCGCAGTTTGATTACCCGCGCGAGCTGCTCGACATTCAGGTGCTTGACGATTCAACCGACGAGACGCAGATCGTCGCGCGCGACTGCGTCGAGCGCCACCGCGCTCTCGGCGTCCCGATCACCTACATCCATCGCGACAATCGCGAGGGTTTCAAAGCCGGCGCGTTGCAGGAAGGCCTAAAAGTCGCTTCGGGCGAGTTCGTCGCCATCTTCGACGCCGATTTTATTCCGCCCGCGGATTTTCTCCGCCGCACGGTTCCGTATTTCGTCGATTCGCAGATCGCCATGATTCAGACGCGCTGGAGCTACGTGAATCGCGACTACTCGACGCTCACGGAAGTCGAAGCGATCCTGCTCGACGGTCATTTCGCCATCGAGCACTCCTCGCGTTTCCGCAGCGGCCTGTTTTTCAATTTCAACGGCACGGCCGGCATCTGGCGCCGCATCGCCATCGAAGACGCCGGCGGCTGGCAGCACGACACGCTAACCGAAGACACCGATCTCTCCTATCGGGCCCAGATTCGCGGCTGGCGTTTCCTCTATTTGCCCGAAATCGATTGCCCTTCCGAATTGCCGGTCGAAATGAACGCGTTCAAATCGCAGCAGGCGCGCTGGGCCAAGGGTCTGATGCAAACGGCCAAGAAGATCTTGCCGCAGGTGTTTCGCGCCGATGTGCCTGCCTCGGCGAAGGCCGAGGCGGTCTTTCATCTCACCGCGAATATCAGCTATCCGCTGATGGTTTTTCTTTCGATCATTCTGCTGCCCGCGATGATCGTGCGCTTCTATCAGGGATGGTTCCAGGTGATGGTGATCGATCTCCCGCTCTTCCTCGCCTCGACGTGTTCGATCTCGTCCTTCTACCTGACGGCGGAGCGCGCGCTCTACCCGAAAACCTGGAAGCGAACGTTTCTCTACCTGCCGTTCGTGATGGCCGTCGGCATCGGACTTTCCGTGCGCAACGCCTTCGCCGTCATCGAAGCGATCTGCGGCGTGAAGTCGGAATTCGTTCGCACGCCGAAATATCGCGTGGAAGCAAAAGCCAAAGGCGAGGGCGCGTGGGTCAAGAAGACCTACCATAAGCGCGCCGGCTTCATGCCCTACGCCGAAGTCTTCCTTGGAATCTACTTTGCGGCGGCCGTCGTCTACGCCATTCAGAACGAAAACTACGCCACGGTTCCCTTCTTCCTTCTTTTCGTTTGGGGCTACCTCTACACAGGTCTCATGTCGCTCGGGCAGACGTATATCGAGCGCCTGCGCCTGACCGCCGGCGAACGTGCAGCGGCGGAAGTTCGCCACGTGTCCACTACCGGCATTCCCGGCTTCTAGAAAGGACCTGGCACATGGCAAAGTTCGTCATCGCTCCTCACATGCGGCTGCACGAATGGGTGGCTGACGAGAAGGGCTACTTTCGCGCCGAAGGCCTCGACTACGAATTCCGCGAGGAGTTGTTCTCGAAGGAAGGCAGGAAACACGATCTCGGCGATCGCGTCGGCGCCTACCAGACGTTCGAGAAAGGCCGCACGACGAACATCGCCTGCGCTTGCCATTGGACCGTCAACGTTTCCGCGTCCAACAAGCATGGCAAGATGTACGCAGACGCGTATTCGGTCTCGCCCGCCGGAGTTTTCGTGCCGCCGGAATCGAGCATCCAGACGCCCGAGCAGCTCGCCGGCGTGCCCATTTCGGTCGGCTATCAATCCGGCAGCCATTACTCGACGATCCAGGCGCTCGAGCAATACATGCCGCTGAACGACATCCGGCTGTCCTTTTCCGACGGATTGCTGTTCCACCGCATGGAGCAGTTGATCGACCGGAAGGTGCCGGCCGCGTCTCTCTTCAGCGGTCCCTACTACTTCCTCGAACAGCTTGGATTCCGCAAAATCATCGACACGACGTTCATGATGGCCACGATGATCACTGGTGATCCCGACATGGAGGACGTCCGAAAGTATTTCCGCGCGCTCCGCCGGGCACAGCGCGATATCGACCTTCGCCCCGACCTCTACACGAAGTACTACAAAAGCGAATTTCCCGAGCGCTTCCACGCACAGATGGATACGCGCCGCTGGGGTCCCGGCGAGCGCATCGTGTTCGAGCCCTACACGAAGGAAATCTTCGACGAGTCGTTCCGCTGGATCGCCGAGCACAAGATTTTTTCGGAGAGTGAAATGGGGTCGGGCCGCTACGAAGACGCTGTCGTATCTCTGGCGAGGGATTAGAGCTTTAGTCCCAGAAATCGTCTCGATCGATCAGCTCGACGCCGATCTGCCGGCGCCCTTCGGCATTCATGCGTGAGTAGACCACGCGCGCTTGCGCGCGGCCGCCCTTATCCTTCCGCGTCAGGATCACCGTCCCGCCCGCCTCAACCGGATGGCGGCACACGAAGCTCGCTCCGTGCCGGCTCACCGTCGTGGTCCAGGTGTCCTCTTCCCAGGTCCGCCGCGGATCTTCCCGGCGCAGCCACACCGGCACCGCCGTCGCCGTGCGGGCGCTCCGGCGCAAGGACTTGCCGGCCTGCCCAACCCAGAGGATAGCCTCGATCAAGCGCGCCTTGGTCGCCTGATCCGCGAACTGCGCCTCTTCGACAAGCTTCTCCGCTTCGCGCGCCCATATCGAAGAGATCTCCCGGTACGACGCCATCGCCGTCGAGTCGTACGTTTCGCCCTTCAGCCTCCCGTAGCTCGACTGAAGCTCGTGAAACGAAACCGAAACAAAATGATTCATGCAGAATGCGCGCATGTCGATCTTCGCGAGCGCGCGTTCGCCGCAGGACTCCACGCAGCACGGATGGTCCCGCACGCCTCGATCAACGTCGAGTGACTCGATTTGTTCCATCGTTCCGTCCTGGAATGGCCCCGGGCGGGGCCCCGCCTATCGCCTAGTCCTTGGACAACTTCCCGATTCCCTTGGCCAGATCCGAAATGGCGCCGCCGACGAACTCCAGATGGCTGCGGCTATAATGCGACAGCTCCCCGGCGAATTGCCGCGAAATCTCCGCCGCCTTTTCTTGCAGCGACGCAAGGGCCGTCTCCGTTGCCGGCGCGAGCGCAACCTGCAGGCGCGCCTGCGCCTCCGATTCGTACTGCTGCGCCGAAGCGCGCAGATTGTGCAGCATCGCGCTCGATGCGGCGCTCGCGGCGCGATCGAGCTCTTCGCGCGCGCTGTCGAGCCGCTCCCGCAGGATCATCTCGAACTGCTTGTCGAGCCGCGTGCAGGTCTCTTCGATCTGCACCGCGGATTTCTCCGCGAACTGCTGGCAGATCTTTTCCATCTCTTCCTCGCGCTTCGTCAGGTCGGCCACGACCTTCAGCGCGTTGTCGATCACCGGCGCCGATTGCTCCTTCAGCCGTGCAACGATCCGGCCCACCGCCTCCGTGCGGCCCACTTCGAACGCGCTCTCCAGCCGCTCGTGCGCGCTCTTCGTCAGCCGCTCGGACAGCTCCTCGAGCTCGCGGTGCCGCGCTTCCATCCGGGCGATCGCCTGCTGAAGCTCCGTTTCGACTTTTTTCGTCCACTGCGCGTGTCGGGTCCGCGCGCTCTCTTCCGCCACCTGGTTCATCCGCTTCAGCGACTCGTCCATCCAGTCGCTGCTCTGCGAAGCGGTTGCTTCCGCGAGGATTCTCTTTACGTCCTCCTGCAGTTCCGCGCGTACGCCATCCAGCAGCGAAGCCGTTCTGTCGCGGACGGCGACCTCCGCCGCGTCGGACAGCATCTGTTCCATCTGCTGCTGGAAACCGCCCATCAGCTGGCTTACGGGCCGCGTCGCGGACGGCGCGGGCGAATTGGATTCGGCCCCGTGCGAAGTCTTGGCCCTCCCGCGGTCGTCTTTGGTCGTGGCTGGTGCTGGAGCTGCCTCCGGCCGCAGAACCGAAACCGGCTTCGCCTTCGGCGCCTCAGCCTCGGCCGGACGCGGTGTCACGTACGGCACCCAGTCGCCCGGCGGCGAGTCGACGCCCCAGATGTTGCCCGGTGTCTCGAGCTCGATCGCTGTCCGGAACAGCCCGCCCGGCTCAGTGGGACGCATCGTCCATTTCACGCGTCCGCGCGTCGAGATTGCTTTCGAACCCGGCCCTTTGCCGTTCAGCTCCAGCAGGACGGACTGGTCCGGCAGCACCTCGTTCTTCGATTCGTACAAGCAGCCGTGGCAGCTCACCGTTATCGTCGAGACTTCCTCTTGGTACGGCCCGCGGAATGAATCCACTCCCGCTACCACGAGCGGAATCGCCCGATTGAGGCGCGTGCTGCGTCGCACGCCCCGGCCCGAATGAATCGCTAGCGAGCTGTTCGACACGTTTTCCCCTGTCTGCTGGTTCATATAGGATAAGTCCTGGCCGCCCCGCTCATCGGCCCGAATTCCGCGCCTGAATCAAATGAGTTACTACTTGTTTCGCCTCAAGGCCGCCTGGCGTCGTTGTGATCAGGTGTAATCTCACCTCGCGGAATATTCGAACGCCATGATCTTTCCAGGGGACGTAATCTCCTACATCGAGATGTGCCAAGCTGAAGGAGCGAGCCTCCAGCGCGGCATGAACTTTCGTCTCAAGGGAAATATGAGCGTCGTCCTAATGAGCCTACGCCGCGGCGCACCTTATGCTGACCGAATCGAGGAGAACGGAAAGATCCTCATATACGAAGGCCATGATGCACCGCGTTCGAAGGGCGGTGCAGATCCTAAGCAGGTGGACCAGCCTGGGCATCTACCGACCGGCGGCGCGACCCAAAACGGGCTGTTCTTTGACGCCGCGAAAGCCGCAGCGCGAGGCCAAGCTCCACCTGAGCTCATCAAGGTCTACGAAAAAATAAGGGATGGCGTGTGGGCATTCGATGGCGTATTCGAGCTGCTAGACGCGTGGCAAGAAGAGAGCAACAGGAGAAAAGTATTTAAGTTCAAGCTGAGGCTTGTGGAAGATCAACCCGATACGACAGCTGCTCATGAAGGGGACCTACCTCACAATCGTTTGATCCCCACATCGGTCAAAATCGCCGTGTGGAAACGGGACGGCGGAAAATGCGTACTCTGCGGCAGTTCAAAGAATCTCCATTTCGATCACATCATTCCCTACTCTCAAGGTGGTTCCTCGCTCGTTGCGGAGAACATTCAGCTGCTCTGCGCGAAGCATAACCTTCAAAAGCACGATCGGATCATGTGACGGACTTTGTCAATTTCAGTCTTCGACTAACTCACTGCGGCGGGCCCAGTGTTCGCGTGGCCTTCGCGTCCCATCCAGCGAACGGTTGACGCGCTCGCTAGCGCGCCTATAATCCGCTGGGACCTGCCGCGCGGCATCGGCCATGGCCGGTCTTTTTTGGCGCATGGCGAAGACACCACTCACGGATTCAACGCTCCAGCCCGTCAATCGCGCGGCATGGTCCCGCGAGGCCAACTACGCGCTCGCCATTCTGACTGTCATCTACGTCCTGAACTACGCTGACCGGACCGTCTTCAGCCTTCTTCTCGACTCGATCAAGAAAGACTTTCAACTGACCGACACCGTGATGGGGCTCATCTCCGGCTTTGGATTTGTGTTGTTCTATTCTCTTCTCGGTTTGCCCGTCGCCCGCTGGGCCGATCGTTTCGACCGCCGCTTCATTCTCACCACCGGTTTGCTCGTTTGGAGCGCGGCGACCTGTTTCAGCGGACTCGCGCGCGGCGCATGGCAGCTCGCGGTCACGCGTTTTGGCGTTGGCGCGGGAGAAGCCTGTGGAGTCGCTCCTTCCCACTCGATGTTGGCGGATCTCTTTCCGCGGGAAAAGCTGCCTCGCGCTCTGGCGATTCTCACGGCGGGAAGTCAGATTGGCGTGTTCTTGGGCGCCATCATCACGGGTTTCGTCAATCAGCACTACGGCTGGCGCGTCGCATTTTTCGTCGCCGGCCTTCCCGGCATCGCCGTCGCCATCCTGTTTCGCCTAACGGTCAAAGAGCCGGTGCGCGGGGCGATGGAAGGGCGCAACGCCAATACGAATCTCTTCACCGTCGCGCAGACCGCGCTCTTTCTGCTTCGCCAGCGCTCGTTCGTATTCATCACCATCGGCGGCAGCCTCATGGGCATGACGTTCTACGGCTTCCAGGTTTGGACACCCGCATTTCTTCACCGCGTCCGCCATCTCAGCAGCGCCGCGATCGGCGCCTATCAAGGCTCGATGAGCGGACTGTTTGGCGTCTGCGGCGTGCTGCTCGGGGGATTTCTGGCGGAGAGATTGGGCAAGCGCGATGTCCGCTGGCGCGTCTACGTCCCGGCGCTCGCGGCCGCTCTGGCCGGACCCGCCGATCTGCTGTTTCTTTTCCTGCCGTCGCTCCGGGCGTCTTTCGTCTTCTGGGCGCTCGCCGTTACCTGCACGGCCGCCTATCTCGGCCCGACGTACGCGGTCTATCAGAGCGTCTCGAAGGTCCGCATGCGGGCGGTCGCTTCCGCGACATTTCTCTTCTTCGGCAATCTGATCGGACTCGGCCTCGGGTCGTGGCTCATCGGCACGCTCAGCGACTCGCTCCGCCCGCACTACGGCGACACATCCATTCGCTACTCGCTTGCGGCCGTCAGCCTGATCGCCCTCCTCGCCGGCGCCCTGTTTTGGATCGGATCGCGCTACATCGCGCAAGACATCAGCACCGTCGCGGATGACCGATAACCGCGTAATGAACGACAGACGCCATGTCATCCAATCGGAACTCGCGTAGCGATTAACCTTACACCACTAGTACTATTGCCTGCACTCGCGGCGCAGTTTAGCTTCAATGTAATGTACGGAGGCGCCATGTGAGTGTCCAGGTAAGCCATACTATCGAGCCTATCTCCGAACCGGAGGGAGTCCCAAATCCCCCCGGCGTCGGCGCCGATCCTTGGATGCTGGAGCACCTGGGCCGGCTATCTGACGTCACACACGAACTGCTCGGCGTGATTGGGTTCGACGGCCGCTTCAAGTTCTTGAACTCTTCCTGGGAAAGCATTCTTGGCTACTCCCAGGAAGAACTGATGGCGAGTCCTCACATCGAACGCGTTCACCCCGACGACCGCGCGGCTACGGTTGCAGATGTGCTGAAAGTTGCGCACGGCAGCCCCAGCACTTCGTTCGAAAACCGCCAACGATGCAAGGACGGCTCTTACAAGTGGATCTCGTGGTCCACAATTGCATCGCTGTCGCAGCAGTGCTTCTACGTGGCTGGCCGCGATATCACCGAGCACAAGCGTTCCAACGATCGCGTCCTGCAACTCGCTCAAGCGCTGGAAAACAACAGTGAAATGATCTGCATGGGTGATGACAAAGGCCGGGCCGTGTTTGTGAATCAGGCCCTTCTTCGAGCTTCTGGGTATCGTGAAGAGGAAATCATTGGGAAATCATTCGATGAAACGCTTCTCTCTCCGGATAACCCGCCGACTCTCGCCGAAGAAATTCGAACTTGCGTTATAGCCGGGGGCACATGGCGAGGGGAATGTCTCCAGCGCCGTAAGAACGGCCGCGACCTTAACGTCGCGCTGAGCATCGGTGTGATCCGGGATCGCGAGGGCCGCGTCACCGGTAGTTTTGGAATCTCACAAGACATTACTGAGCGGAAACAGCTAGAGGAACAGTTGCGGCGAGCGCAAAAGATGGAGGCCGTTGGACAACTGGCGGGTGGAGTCGCCCACGACTTCAACAACCTATTGACGGTGATCATCGGCTACGCAGGAGATCTAACAGAGCGCCTCGACACGAGCGATCCTCTTCGCAAGAAGGCGGAGGAAATCGCCAGATCTGGGCAGCGCGCCGCTTCGCTGACCCGGCAGCTCCTGGCATTCAGCCGCCAACAGGTTCTGGAGCCCAAGGTATTGAACCTGAACTCCGTAGTAGACGATCTGAAGAAAATGCTGAGGCGCTTGATCAACGAGGATATCGAGCTGATTACCGCACTCGACCCGGAGCTGGGGCAAGTGAAAGCAGATCAGGGGCAGATCGAGCAGGTGATCGTCAATTTGGCAGTGAACGCTCGTGACGCAATGCCGCGGGGCGGAAAATTGACCATTGAAACCACAAACGTGAAGGTGGACGAGGTTTTGGCTCGCCAGCACCCGCCGATATCCCCCGGCTCATTCGCCCTGCTTACCGTCACCGATACGGGCGTCGGCATGGACGCCGAGACTCAATCACGCATCTTTGAGCCGTTTTTCACGACCAAGGACCGGGGCAAAGGAACCGGACTGGGGCTCGCGACTGTTTACGGAGTCGTGAAACAAAGCGGCGGTTTCATGCGGGTCTCGAGCGAGCTCGGGCACGGCACAACGTTCGAAATCCTTCTTCCACGGATCGACGAACGCGTCCAAGCGATCGCTCAGGATCCTAGCTCCAGGGCGACATGGAGGGGATCAGAGACCATTTTGCTTGTGGAGGACGATGAGGCACTGCGGGAGCTGATCCTAGATTCGCTCAGCGCGCGTGGTTATGCTGTTCTGGAAGCGGCCAACGGGAGTGAGGCTCTGCAAATCGCTCGGCAAAGATCCGGCAAAATCGACCTCCTCCTGACCGACGTGGTGATGCCGGGAATGAGTGGTCCTCAGGTGGCCGACGGAATCGTTGCACCTTATCCGCATGTGAAGGTGCTCTACATGTCCGGCTATCCGGAGTTCGCGGCCGGGCGTGAGGAGCTTCTGAGGCAGGGGCGACGATTGCTCCAAAAGCCTTACACGCTACGGAATCTTGCCCACGCGGTTCGTGAAACGCTGGAAACGAATTCCGTACCTGAGCTGTCCTCGCAGTAAGTGCACCCAAGCAGTCGACGAGTCTGCGATCTAAACAAATTCTAAATCAGTGCGGGAATGCCCGCCCAAGTTACAAACCTATACATCGCGAATGTACTTTAGGAACCATCCTAACCTGCACATCACAAAGAACTTGCGAAGTCCTTACACCGACGCCGATTTGCATCGTGTGGTAGCGTAGATATGAACTGTGCAACACGAAGAAAAACTCGAATTCAGTGGGACGGGGACGGGGCGGCGGGCTGGGCGCGGCCCATCCGGTCGCCCGCTCCTTGCCTCCTTGCTTCCCCGCCGCCTGCCGCAAGTTTCTACCCGTCACCGGCTGCCGAGTAAAATTCGCCATAACTCGTTGAAAACAAAAGATCGGTGTGCCGCTTACCCGTCAATGAAACCGGGGGTCTTTCGGCGCGCATGTTGCGCTGTGCTGGCGCTGCTCGCCGTTCTGTGCATCGCCCAATTTGCCCACGCGCGGTTCCGCCAGCCCAACGAGGAGTATCAAGCGCGCCGGGCCAAACTGCGCGCGGCGGTCGATGGCCCTGTCGTGATCTACGGCTATACCGGCCACGAGGACGCGTCCGAAGTCGCCGTCTTTTTCCAGGAGCCGTACTTCTACTACCTCACCGGCCACGACGAGCCCGGCGCCGCGGTCCTTTTGGTTCCCGATCCGCCCGCAGGAAAATCCGTCGACGGCCCGCGCGAGATTCTGTATCTCCCGCCGCGCGATCCGGCGCAGGAAAAATGGGAGGGGCCAAAGCTCGGACCCGACGATCCCGGCATCGCGGAGAAGACCGGATTTGGGACCGTCGAACCGATCGGCAACCTCAAGGGCGATCTGGAGAAGTTCGCCAAGACCTACAAGACTTTCTACACGCTGCTGGCGCCGGATCACGAGGAAGGCTATCCGCACTTGACGAATTCAGTGGCCGTGATTCGCGAAGCGATTCCAAACGCAAAGCTCAAGGACATCGGTCCGCAACTCGACATAATGCGCCAGGTGAAAGCTCCCGGCGAACTCGCGCTGATGCAAAAGGCCATCGACGTCTCGATCGACGCGCATCTCGATGCGATGAAGACGATGCGCCCGGGCCTCTTCGAATACCAGATCGCCGCACGGATGAAGGAAATCCACGAATGGGGCGGCTGCGAACGCGAAGCCTATTCCCCCGTCGTAGGCGCGGGCTTCAACTCGACCGTGCTGCACTACAGCGCGCTGGACGATGAAATCAAGGACGGCGACATCGTGGTGATCGACGTCGGCGGCGAGTACGGCGGCTACGCCGCGGACATCACCCGCACTCTCCCGGCCAACGGCAAGTTCACGCCGCGCCAGCGTGAAATCTACGACATCGTTCTCGGCGCGCAGAACGCCGCGATCGCCGCGATCAAGCCCGGCGCCGTCCTCTACGGCGGCAAAGACAGCCTGCAGCAGATCGCGATGGACTACATCAATGCGCACGGCCACGACAAAGAGGGCCACACGCTCGGCCGGTACTACATTCACGGCGTCAGCCATCACCTCGGCCTCGACGTGCACGACCCGGGCGACCGTGCGCGCCCGCTCGAGCCCGGCATGGTCGTCACCGTCGAGCCCGGAATCTACATCAGGGAAGAAAATCTCGGCGTGCGCATCGAGGACGATATTCTCATCACCAAGGACGGCCACGAAATCCTCACCGCGCGGCTTCCCCGCACCGCCGACGAAATCGAAAAAATCATGTCCAGTACCCGCGCGCAATCTCCACCATGACTTCCTGAGGTTTCCCTCAGCGGGAAGGTTCGAACCGCTCTTTGACAATTGAATCCGCGTATTCGAAAAAAACGGGGACGCTTTCGTATCTTGACACTTCGCGGAGGTAACCCGTAGCATCAATCAACGCTCGTCGCGCCGTGCCGGCGTGGCTCAGTGGTAGAGCGAGGGTCTCATAATCCCTAGGTCGTGGGTTCGATTCCCGCCGCCGGCACCATCTTGTCTGGCCATTCAGCAGGCTTGCCCCAAGCCCTGAAGTCCTCAGAAGGTTAACGAAAGGACCGGGTGACGGGGCGAATGTGTCCGCAATTGTGAACAGGTCTCGCGTGATTGGATGTTTCAGCCGCTGCAATCCCCGCAATTCCCGCCACTCTAATAAATGGACCTTGGAATGCACATTACTGGGGGAATCTCCGCCGGGGGCACGGAAGTGTGCATCTGCTTGCACCGGAGATGGACGAATTGACTCAAAAGATGAAAGCGAATAGAGTTGGTTTGCACACTCCGCAGAAGAGTCCCCGCTCTAAGCTCGAAGTGAGAGACCTCCGTTTCTGGGAGAAGGCCGTAATGGCTCGTCCGAAAGCCTCGCGAGGCTACTCCGGAAGACCGTTTGCGTTGGCGGCGTTCGCGCTGCTATTCGCAATCGTCACGGCCGCGCCGGCGTGGTCGCAGGTAAGCGTCACGACCGAAGGCTACAACAACTCCCGCACGGCTTCCAACCCGAACGAAGTGATTCTGAACACGTCGAACGTCAACGTGAATCAGTTCGGCAAGCTCTTCTCCTACACGGTGGACGGCGCCGTTTTCGCGCAACCGCTCTACGTGCCCAACGTCGCGATCCCCGGCAATGGCACGCACAACGTGCTCTACATCGCGACAATGAACGACGTGGTGTACGCCTTCGACGCGGACAGCAATACGGGCGCGAACGCATCGCCGCTCTGGAGCGTCGATTTCCGGAACCCCGCCGCCGGAGTCGTTCCGATTCCGTCGCCGGGTAACATCGTCACCGGCAACATCGGCATTACGAGCACGCCCGTCATCGACCTCACGACGAACACGATGTACGTAGTCACTTACGCCTTCGAGAACGGCAGCCCGGTCTATCGCCTGCGCGCCATAGACATTACGACCGGCGCCGCGAAGTTCGGCGGCTCGGTGGTCGTTGCGGCATCCGTTCCCGGCAACGGGCTGGGGACTTCCGGCGGCACGATGATCTTCAACCCGAGCCTGGAAATGCAGCGGACGGCCCTCGGCCTCGCGAATGGAATGGTGTTCTTCGGATTCAGCGCCTTCGGAGATCTCTACGTCTACCACGGATGGGTCATGGCGTATAACGCGCAGACCTTGCAGCAAACCGGCGCGACCTGCATCACTCCCAATGGCACGAACGGCGGAATCTGGATGTCCGGGCGCGGGCCTGTGATCGACTCGAACGGCAATGTCTACTACATGACCGGAGACGGCTTGTACGACGGCATCACCGACTTCGGAGATTCCTTCGTGAAGTACTCCACGACGAACGGCGCCGGATTCTCCTTCTCAGACTGGTTTGCTCCGGATGATTACGCGTACCTTGACTCGAACAACGAAGACCTGGGCTCTGACGGCCCCATGCTGATCCCCCGAACGAATCTAATCATCGGCGGAGGCAAGTCGCACACGTTCTACCTCTTGAATGCCCTGGATCTGGGCCACGAGCAGACCGGCAACGGACAGATCATCGAATCCTTCATGAATAGCGGCGGAGTTCTGGGGCCCGTCTATTACGATCGCACGATAGGGCCTGGTCCATGGATGTACGTTTGGGGGTTCAACAACTTCCTGAACGCGTATCACTTCAACGGCACGACGTTCGATACGACTCCGGTCTCGACGGGCACGATCCAGGGCCAAAGCGGCTCGTTTGCCGCCGCTCTTGCCGTCACCGCAAACGGCAGCACGCCGGGCACCGGAATCGTTTGGGCGTCGATGCCGTCGGTGTCGAACGGCCTCGGCGGCACGGTGAGCGGCGTGATTCGCGCGTTTGACGCGAGCAACTTGACCAAGGAGCTTTGGGACAGCCTGCAGAACCCCGGCCGGGACGATATCGGGACGTGGGCGAAGTTCCGTTCGCCGCTGGTGGTCAACGGCAAGCTCTACATGGGCACGACATCGAACATCGTCTCGGTTTACGGTCTGCTTTCGAGCACGGCCGATTTCACGGTGTCGGCCACGCCGGGAACGCAATCGTTCGTCCCGGGAGGCAGCGCGACCTACACGGTTAACGTCGGAGCGCTGAATGGCTTCGCCGGAACGGTAAGCCTAAGCGCCAGCGGCTTGCCCACCGGCGCATCGGCATCGTTCAATCCGTCCGCCATCACGGGATCGGGCAGCACGACTCTGACGGTGACGACTTCGTCGAATACTCCGTCCGCGAGTTCCACGCTCACGATCACCGGCACGAGCGGATCTCTCTGCCACATCGCCGCCGTAGTGCTTGCGCCGCCAATCTCCGTTACGCCGTCGCCCGCTACATCAACCATGGGGCCCAATGAGACGCAGCAGTTCACTGCGCTCGTGCAAAACTCGACGAGCCAATCGGTGACGTGGTCGATCAGCCCGAACGTGGGCACCATCCTGCCGACCGGACTTTACACTTCGCCATCCGTGATCCCGACCGCGCAGACGATTACCGTGACGGCCACCAGCGTGGACGATCCGACCAAATTTGGCACGGCGCAGATCAACTTGATCGCGGGCGTCGGCGGCGGCGTTGCCACCTTCATCGGCACCGACACGGCAACTCAAGGAAACTGGCAGGGAGTTTACGGAGGGGATGGCTATTCGTTGTCCCAGAGTTCCCAGTCCCTGCCCAGCTACGGCACGATGGGGTTGCAGGCCCAGAGCAACTACATATGGAATCCCAGCACATCGGACCCGAGGGCGCTGGAGTTGCCCGGCGGAGCGAGCAGGATCGCAGCCACGTGGTACAACTCGACGACGTTCACCATCAGCCTGAATTTCACGGACGGAAACTCGCACAAGGTTGCGTTCTACGCGCTCGATTGGGACAGCAAGTCGCGCGCTGAAACGTTTCAGATTGTGGACGCGACCACAGGCATCATCCTCGATACGGAGAGTGTGTCGAGCTTCACGAACGGCACTTACCTCATTTGGAACATACTGGGCAGCGTCAACATCAATGTCACAGCTACCAGCGGCCCCAACTCGGTGGTCAGCGGAGTGTTCTTCGGAGGGGCCGCGAGCAGTGAAAGCGTCGTTATAACCCCGGCAACCATCAGCCTGACTTCCGGCCAATCGCAGCAGTTCACCGCCACCGTCAACGGCGCGCCCGCAACGCAGACGGTGACATGGTCGATCAGCGGAGTAAGCCCGGCGGGCGCAGCAACTGGTAGCTTTTCACCCTCGACCGCTGGGCTGTATGTGGCGCCAGCGACGGTCACAACGTCCGCCCAGGTAACCGTAAAAGCGACCACTGCGGATGGAACCGCTTCGAAGACCGCAACGGTCAGCCTCGCGGCGCCCACCGTGGGCCCTGTTGCGAGCTTCGTCAAGATGGACACAACCACGCAAGGGAGCTGGCATGGCGTCTACGGAGCCAATGCGTACTCGGTCGCACAGGATTCGCAAACTTCTCTGAGCTACGGCACCTACGCCGTGCAGAGCCCGATGAACTACACGTGGAACCCCAGCACGGCCGATCCGAGAGCGCTGCAAAACGGAGCCAACACGGGCAGGCTCGCGGCCACGTGGTACAGCCCGTCCAGCTTTTCTTTCGACGTGAATTTCACGGACGGAAATTCACATCAGGTGGCAGTGTACGCCTTGGATTGGGACAGTCAGGGCAGAACGGAAATGTTGCAGGTTGTTGACCCGGCCACGAACAACGTGCGGAACACCCAGACCCTTTCGAGCTTTATTGGCGGCACATACGTGATCTGGAACATCACGGGCCATGTAACGATCAGCGTGAAGTGCATGGGTGGGCCCAATGCCGTGATCAGCGGCATCTTCTTCGATAACGTAGGTGGCGGCGGTGGCAGCCCGGTCAGCGTCAACGTCAGCCCGCAGAGCGTCACCCTGACCGCGAATCAGACGCAACCGTTCACCGCAACCGTGGTGAACTCGACAAACCAATCGGTGACGTGGTCGATCAACCCGAATGTGGGAAGCATCAATTCATCCACGGGTCTTTACACCGCGCCCGCGACAATCGCAAGCAACCAGGCGCCGGTGACCGTGACGGCCACGAGCGCGGTGGGGCCCGCCGGCAACGCGACTGTAAACCTGTCTTCCGGGGCGGTCGCCAACTTCGTTCACCTCGATACGACCACGCAGGGCAACTGGCACGGAGTTTACGGAGCCGATGGATACTCCGTGGCGCAGGATTCCCAAAGCCTCCCGTCGTATGCGACCTTCACCTCGCAGAACTATCTGAACTGGATTTGGGCTTCGAACCCCGCAGACCAGCGAGCCTTGCAAACCGGCAACAATACCGGGCGGATTGCGGCGACGTGGTACAACTACGTGCCGTTCAGTATGGACGTGAATTTTACGGACACGAACACTCACCAGTTCTCCATGTATGCGGTGGACTGGGACTCCCAGGGCAGAACGGAAACGATTCAGATCCTGGACGCCACGTCGAACGCCGTGCTCAACACGCAAACTATTTCGAGCTTCACGGGCGGGGTCTATCTGGTCTGGAACATCTCGGGACACGTGACGATCGCGATCACATCAAACACCGGCCCCAATGCCGTGATCAGCGGAGTATTTTTCAAGTAAGGCCCCGCCGACCGGAATCTCGCTTCGCCCCTTCTCGGCAGATGCTCCGCGGCGCGCCGGTTGCTCGTCCACGCGCTGGCCATTTTTTCTCACACCGCTCGACCGCGCAGGTCGACAAAAACCGTCGCGTGCTATACACTCGCCCGCGGTTTTCCGCAGGATGCAGGGAATACAAACGAGAGCCAGGATGCGCCGCATTTCTCGTGCGCGAAGATTTTCGGGTAGTATTCGCTAAGGAACTCAACCTCGGGGGGGAGACATGGTGTTGATCCGCCGCGTGTGTATGGCCGCAGTAATTCTCGTATTGGCAGGACTTGGGCGCAATTCCTTGACGGCGTCACCGCAAGGTCCGCCGCAGGCGCCACCACCCGAGCCGCAGTCGGCGATAACCCCATCGCCCGAAGACCTCGCGCAAGGCAAATTGCTCTTCCAGGGAGAATGCGGCGAGTGCCACGGAGTTGACGGGAGCGGCGCGGCGGGTCCGAACATCCACGGAGTTGCTCAAAAGAGAGGCGATCAGGGGCTCTTCTCGGTTATCCGAAATGGGATTCCCGGCACGGGGATGGCTCCGGTTTCAAATCTCAACGACAAACGAGCCTGGCAAGTCGTAGCTTACATGCGCACGTCGCTCGGGGCTTCGGGAGCCGACGAAGTCGTGAAGGGCGACGCAACAAAAGGAAAAGCGGTTTACAACGGGAACGGCTGCGCCACGTGCCACGCGGTCGGCGAACAGGGCGGCGGATTTGGTCCAGAGCTCACGCGCATCGGCGCCGAGCGCTCACCAAAGTATCTGCACGATTTTCTGCTCGACCCGGGAGCAAATCCTCCGTCGGACAGGTCGCTGCCGGAGCGAGGATCATTTACGGGCTATCTGGTGACGCACGTGGTGACGAAGGACGGCCGCGACATCGAGGGCGTCCGCGTGAACGAAGATACGTTCACGATTCAGTTGAAGGACGTCGGCGGCCACTACTATTCGTTCAACAAAACGGACCTGAAAACAATAGAAACGGAACCCGGGAAAAGCACGATGCCGAGTTTCACGAACCTTTCCGCGGCCGATCTGGACGATCTGGTCGCATACCTTGCAAGTTTGAAGGGGGCCCAATGAGAGCTGCCAGGCGGTTCATCGTAGCGCTCGCGCTGCTGATTCCGGTTTCATCGTTTGCGCAGGTGCCTTACGAGCGCATCCTGCATGCCGACAGTGAACCTCAAAACTGGCTGACGTACGGCGGGAATTACGGCTCCCAGCGTTTCTCGGGTCTAAAGGAGATGACGCCCCAAAATGCCGGCACGTTAAGAATGGCCTGGGTCTATCAAATGCGCGGAGGGGCCCTCGAGTCCACGCCGCTCGTGGTGGACGGCATCATGTATGTGACGGAACCGCCGAGCAACGTCACGGCTCTCGATGCGCGTACGGGAAAGCCGCTCTGGCATTACAACCCGGTTATACCGCGGGACCTGGTCGCCGTCGGGCTTTTTCCGACGAACCGCGGCGTGGCCATACTCAACGATAGGCTGTATCTGGCCACCATCGACGCTCGCCTGATCGCGCTCGACGCGAAGAGCGGCGTTGTGCGCTGGATCACCAGGGTCGCGAACAACAAAGACGACGGTTATGCCATCACGCAGGCGCCTCTCGCAATCAACGGCAAGATTATCGTGGGCGTCGGCGGCGGCGAAGCGGGCGCTCACGGCTTTCTCAGCGCCTTCGATGCCAAGGACGGAAAGCTGCTTTGGCGTCTTTACACGGTTCCCCGAAGCCCCAGCGATCCGGGCGCGGACACGTGGGCGAATGGAAGTTGGTCGAATGGCGGAGGAACAACGTGGAACACCGGGTCCTACGATCCGGACACGAACACGCTTTATTGGGGCACGGGCAATCCCGCTCCGGACTGGAACGGCGAAGGCAGGATGGGCGACAACCTGTTCACGTGCTCTCTCATCGCGGTGGATGCCGATACAGGAAAAATGAAGTGGTATTTCCAGTTTTCTCCGCACGAGACGCACGACTGGGATTCGTCCGAGCCGCCCATTCTGTTCGATGCAACGATGGACGGCAAAACGAGAAAGCTCGTAGCACTGGCCAATCGCAATGCTTTCTACTACGTCCTCGACCGCACAACGGGAGAGTTCATTTCGGGCGTGCCGTTTGCGAAGCAGACGTGGGCAAAGGGTCTCGACTCGAAAGGCCGGCCCATTAAGGAAGCCGCCGAGAAGATCGAGCCGAGCGTTGAAGGGACTCTCGTATATCCCACGCTGACCGGGGCAATCAACTGGACGAGTCCTTGCTACAGCCCGCTGACGGGGCTCTTCTACGTCAACGCGCGTGAAAGCGGCGCCTACTACATCAAAGGCGAACCTCAGATGGCGCCCGGCAATTCGGTGGGAGTCGTCGGCGGAGGCGGAGGCGGCGCAAAGTGGCTGGGAGGCGATAAGTCCTACACGGCAATTCGCGCCCTCGAGGCTACGACCGGGAAGAAGATATGGGAGTTCAAGATGGTCGGCGACTCCTGGACGGGCACGCTGGCGACGGCAGGCGGCCTCGTGTTTTCCGGCGATGCCGGAGGCAATTTCTTCGCGCTGAATGCCAACACGGGCGAACCACTGTGGCACGTCGAGGTGGGATCCGGGCTCCGGTCTAATCCCATGACCTACGCAGTGGACGGAAAACAGTACGTCGTCGATTCGGCCGGCAGCGCCCTCTTCGCGTTCACTCTGCCGTAGGAGACAATCGGCTAGTGCGCGTTCTTGGTGTGGGAAAGTTTGAGGGTGACTTCGATATCGCGGCGAGAATCGAAACTCGAAACCGTACGGGTTGAAGACGTCGTGTCGGCGTGCTCGGCGTGCACTTCGTAGTCGACGTTGGGATCCAGCCCGCTGAAGCGATACGCGCCGGAGTCGTCGGCGATGTACGTCTTGACGGTCTGGGTTTTGACGTTCACGAGATAGACGACGCTCGCGGGAGCCGGATTCTCGTTCTTGTCGATCACGCTGCCATGAATCGTGCGGAGCTGCGGTTCCTTCTGGTTCTGGGCGGCGGCCGTAAGGGCGAAACCCAGAACGAGGGCAACAGCAGCGGCGAGGATGCGGGCATGCGGGATCATTCGATTTCCTCTTCTTCTTCCTCCTCCTCTTCTTCCTCGACGCTCGACTCTTCTTCGTCGTCGTCTTCTTCCTCGTCGTCTTCATCCTCGGAGAGAACGACGAAATGCACCGGATGCGTCTGCGTCACTTCGAGCTCCGCGTCGCATTCGGGGCAGGTCAGAATCTCGCCTTCTTCGACCTCGTCTTCGTCCAAATCGATTTCAGTATCGCATTCCGGGCATCTGGTCACGGCCATCTCTCCTGTGCGGCGTTCCTTCACCGGACGGCGTATTATATAACGCCCGTGCCAAGGTTTCTCGCGAGGATGGTGTAAGGATGACCGGCAGCCGCGAATATCCGGAGCGCCCCGTGGTAGGAGTGGGCGGAGTCGTGATCTCAAAGGGGCGCGCACTCCTGATCAAGCGCGGAAGCCCGCCGCTTGAGCGCCAGTGGTCCATACCCGGTGGGATGCTCGAGGTGGGAGAGACGCTGCTCGCCGGGGTGCGGCGTGAACTGGCGGAAGAAACCGGCGTTGAAGTCCGCGTGATCGAACTGATCGAGGTGTTCGAGCGGATTGATCTCGATGGCGAGGGAAAGGCAAGGTATCACTTCGTCATTCTCGATTACTTGTGCGAGGCGCTCCGCGGCGAAGCGCGCGCCGGAAGCGACGTGACCGATGTCGCGTGGGCCGCCCCTGAGGAACTCGGGCAGTATTCGCTCACGGAAACGGCCACGCGCGTGATCTTGAAAGCCTTTGAAATGACCCGCGAGCAGGGCCATTCGTCCGACCAACGCGACTGAATCAAAGTGAAGGTAAATCAGCGGACGTACGGATAGATCTCATCGACGATCCAGTAGTTGGCCAGTACGGTCGCCAAGAGCATTCCGGTCAGCCAAAGACCCCACCGGCAGCGGCGCCATATGCCCTGAAATTGCGTGTGTTGCATCGGAACATCGGCCACGTAGGCCGCGCAGTAGCAAATATTGGCGAGTGCCGCGAGGATAAAGAGGAGTAGAAGCGAATGCAGCGTCAATGTCTCCCGGAAATGCGGCCACGTCGATCCGAGCCAAGCCGCAACCACTACCGCGAGAACAAAGTTATAAATGATGCGGCGCGGCTCCCAATACCGAATGGCGTTGGTGAGGATATCTCGCAGAGGGCCGGATGGTGCCCCACTCGCATCTCGCGATTGGATCAAGTCCTGCCCGTCCACGTGTGACCTCCCTAGAGAGCCTAGCTCGCTGCGGCGGTTTCCGGCAAACGCCCGAAGCGGCGCTCGCGCCTGCGAAAGTCCTCGACGGCCGCCGCGAGGTCGGCAGCCTCGAATTCGGGCCACATCCGCGGCGTGAACAAAAGCTCCGCGTAAGCGCATTCCCACAGCAAAAAATCGCTCAGCCGGCGTTCGCCGCCCGTGCGAATCAGGAGATCGACGTCCGGCACGGGACCTCCCGCATGAGTCACCTGGCCCAGCCGCCGCGCGAATTCCGCGTCGGAAACCTCGAGACTCGACACCATCCAGCAGGCGGCGCGAAGAATGGCTTCGCGTGAGGAGTAGTCGAGCGCGATTCGGATCTCGAGCGCGCGGCCCGCCGCCGTCATCTGCTCGGCGGCTTCGATCGCGTCCACCAGGGATTGGGGAATGCGGTCGCGCCGGCCGATTACGCGCATACGGACACCTTGCGCCGCGCACTCAGCAGCATCGCCGCGCAAATAGCTCTCAAGCAAGCCGAGCAGTGAGGTGACTTCGCCCGTCGGGCGCTCCCAATTGTTCGCGGAGAAGGCGTACAAACTGAGCGTGCCGATGCCGAGCGAGGGAGCGGCGCGAACAATCCGGCGAACTGCAGCCACGCCGGCGCGGTGCCCCTCCGAACGCGGCAAATTGCGAGCGGCGGCCCAGCGACCGTTGCCGTCGAGGAGAATCGCGACATGTAGCTTCGATATGGGATGAGGGAACTCAGTTACCGTCTGTGCGACCATGATTTTGTGCCACCCTGAAAGACCGCCCGCCAAAGCCCCTGAACGGAAGCGCGTTTTCGCGCGATTCTTAGCCTTCCCGCGTCGCGCGGATCAGTGCTTCCATATGATCCAGATACTTTTCGAGCGCCCGGCGGCCTGCCGATAACAGCCGGTATTCGGTTTTCGGGACTCGCCCGGCAAACGACTTCGTGCAACCGATGTAGCCCGCATCCTCGAGCTTTCGCGCGTGGACGCTCAGATTGCCGTCCGTAACCTGCAGCAGATGTTTGAGATCGCCGAACGCGAGTGAAGGATTCACGGCTAGAGCGCTCACGATGCCGAGCCGCGTCCGCTCGTGGATCACGCGGTCGAGATTCGCAGCCGCTTCCGCCGGCAGGGCGCCCAGCACGCCCCGTTTCGTTTTTTCCTCCCGCGTGGTGCGAAAGGCCCCGGATTTAGCCGCCATATTTCCTCGCAATCACGGCGCCGAAAACAACATGCAAAGCGCCAAATCCGCCGGCGAGGAATGCGTTGCCCCAGTTCGCCGGGCAGAAGAGCGCCACGGTTCCCAAAACCATAAAGCAGAGCCCCATCAATGGAACGACGCGAATGGAAAACGCGCCGCCCGTGACCACTCCCGTTCCATACAACAGCAGCCAGACGCCCGAAATTGCGCCCGTACCTCCATCTCCGATACGCGCGAGCACAAGTGTCAACAGCGCGCCTACAAACAGGGGCGGCGCGAAGCTGTACACGAACCGTCTGCCCGGCCCGGAGAAAAGCGACGTCCCCGCCGCCCGCGCCTTCGACAAAGTCGTCCAAATCGCGATGGCGACGGCCACCGCAGCCTCGCTGATCCAGGTCAGCAGCCAACCGGACGGTGTGGTCTGTCGCGAGGCGATGGCCGCTGCGCCCAGCGCCGTGATCCCGATGGCCACGCCGCCCCAACCGGGCACGGCCGTGAACGATCCGGCACGTTCCATGGTTTCGCGGATGAAACGGAGATTGTCGCGCGCCCGGTCATCGAGGGCCACGGGATCGGTGGGGCGCGACGGCCGGAATTGGGAAGGTGCCATGGCCGCAGGATAGCATGTCGCGCGTTTCCGTCAAGTACTTTGCATTGCAAAGTGCCTTGGGCGGCACTCCCCCGGCCGGGACGCCATAATTGCTTGTTACCGCCAGACGTTCGCGGCTATCCTTGGCCGCACGAAAAATCAACGGAGGGAAACCATGAAGCGAATGGTTCTGGCACTTCTCGCCGCCGCTCTCGCACCGCTTGCGGTATGGGCACAGCAAGCGCCCGGCGCGGAGGCAAATCCTGTGTCGAATGCCTTGCGCGCCATCGTCGCGCGTGAATCGAAGGTGATCGTCGCCGCAACGGACGAAATGCCTGCGGAAAAGTACAGCTTTCATCCCACGCCGGAGCAGATGACCTTCGGCAAGCTAGTAGCCCACATGGCGAGTTCCAACTTCGGGCTCTGCTCCACAATTTCGGGCGTCGCGGCTCCGAAGCAGGACGAGTTGAAGGAAACAGATCCGAAGGACAAGCTCGTCGGCGCGCTGAAGGCTTCCTTCGATTTCTGCACGCAGTCGCTCGCCAGTGTCGACGACTCGAAGCTTGCCGAGCCGCTTCCCTTTTTCGGCGGACGGACGGCTTCTCGCGCGACCCTGATGTTCGTGCTCGCCGATGATTTCTACGACCACTACAGCGCGGCCGCAATCTACCTGCGGTTGAATGGACTCCTGCCGCCAACGGCCCAACCGAGACGATAGCCGGCGCGATTAGCGGTCTTTTCGGGGGGAACGGGGATAGCGGCCCGCCAGCGCGTTCCAGCGGATGTAAAGCAGATCACCGAACATCAGGAGGCTGTCGCGAAGTACGCGGACTTTTGTGCCGGAATCGTGCGCCCAGCGGACGGGAATCTCGATCGCGCGCAGGCCGTGCCGCTTCGCGAGAAAAAGAATCTCGGGATCGAAGCCGAACCCTTCGATTCGCTGTTGTTCGAAGAGGATACGGCACCGTTCGCGGGTGAAGGCCTTGAAGCCGCACTGCGTGTCGTAGAAGTGGAGGCCAGTGAAAAGCCTCACGAATCCGTTGAAGATCATGCCCGCTATCTCGCGCAAGCGGGATTGATGCACGGCAATCAACGAGCGGTCGATCGCGCGCGAACCGATCGCGACATCGTTGCCCTGCTCGATCGCAGCGAGGAGTTTTTCCGACTCCTCGATCGGAGACGAAAAATCGGCATCGGTGAAGAGCGCGATGCGTCCCCGCGCTTCCAGCATCCCATGACGCACGCTGTAGCCCTTTCCGCGATTCCTCCCGTTCGACACAATGCGGAGGTTCGACATCTCGCGGGCGCACTCCTCGACGATTCGTGTCGTCGCATCCGTCGATCCATCATCCACAACCAGAATTTCGATATCGCTCAACCCTGGTGAATGATTGCCAAAATGGTCGCGAATGCGCGCGAGTCCACGGCCGAGCCGCTTTTCTTCGTTGTATGCAGGGATGATGATTGAGAGTTCGGGCGTGGGCCGATTCATCTTCGATTGGGTTCCTCCGCCTCCTGCCGCCAGCCGTAGCGGCCAAGCAGAGGAACAAACCGGCACGCGTAGAGCGATCGCTCGGTTGTCCGGCCGTCTCGTTTCACGATGCGGAGCAGATCCTGATGTTCCGCCGGCCCCACGGGAATCACGAGCCGCGCGCCCTCAGCGAGTTGATCGATCAGCGGCTGCGGCACCCTCGGCGCAGCTGCCGTCACGAGAATCGCATCGTATGGCGCGGCCGCGGGCCAGCCCGCTGAACCGTCTCCTTCCTCGATGCGCACGTTTGCGTAGCCGAGTCGCGCCAGGCGCTCGCGCGCGGAGGCAGCCAGCGCCGGCTGCGTCTCGACGGCGATCACGTCGCGCACGAGTCGCGACAGCACGGCCGCTTGATAGCCGCAGCCCGCCCCGACTTCCAGCACATGCTCTTGCCCCTCGAGCGCAAGCGCCTCCGCCATGGCGGCCACCATGAATGGCTGCGAGATCGTCTGCCCTTCGCCAATTGGCAAAGGCTCGTCGGCATACGCCTCGCGAACCAGCGTGTCCGGAACGAACAAATGCCGCGGCACCGTTTCCATGGCGGCAAGTACGCGTGGCGAGCGGATTCCCCGGCCGCCGATCTGGCGGGCAACCATATCGTAGCGCGCCGCCTCGAAATCTCCGCCTGTGATAGGAGTGCGATTGCCGCTGCACGTCATCCGGATGACACCCTTGCCCTGGGAAGCGGGAAGCTCCGCGCTGCCTTCGAGAAAGATACACGACAAATCATTCGGTGTCTCCGCTCACTCGTCCGAAAAAACCAGGCTGTGAGTCCGGAAGATATAATAGGGTGTCGAGAAACTCACCGGAAGTTCCAAACCGCTCCCCCCGAAATCCGCCGTGACGCTGCCTCCAGCCTTCGCTATGATGGTTCCTGCACCTTTCATTACCAGTCCTCTTAAGGAGACTTCATGAAACTCACGATCGCAATCATAGCTGTGTGTTGCTTCGCGGGCCCTCTCATGGCGCAGGTGCCGTCGAGCGGGGCTCAGCAGAAACCGCCGGCACAGCACCAACCCGGCGTTCCCGCAGCGCAACCCGCGCAGCCAGGACAAACGGCACAGCCTGGCGCCGCCGAAAAAGTTGACCCGGCCAAGGCCGCAGCGATTCGCCACCTGATGGACATCACGCAAACATCGAAGCTCGGCGACAACATCAGCGAATACCTCACGAACCAGGTGCACGCTGTGATGAGCCGAAGCCTCCCGGCGGACCGCCTGCCGAAGTTCATGGACGCGTTCAATCAAAAATTCACTGCCAGTTCCCCTTCCGCAGCGGTCTCCGATTCGATGATCTCGATCTACGGGCGCGCCTTTTCGATGGAAGATATTCAGGGGCTGATCCAATTCTACGAGTCGCCCCTTGGCCAGCGCGTCGTCAAGACGCTGCCGCAGGTGGTTCAGGAGTCGCAGAGTGCGGGAGTGCAGATCGAACAGAACGCCGCGATGAAGGTTCTCGAATCGATGCAGGACGATTACCCCGAACTCAAGCCGATGCTCCAGCCCCATGGCCCGGCCCCGGGCGCAGCACCTGCTCCGGGCGCAGCACCTGCTCCGGGCGCAGCACCGGCACCGGCGCCGAATGCGCCACCTGCGCCGCCGCAAAAGTAGCCAGTCGCATTTCCGGGAAGCGGCGATTTACATAGCAGAAGTGCGGGCTGAGACACACTGATTCAGCTACAATTCTGTGCCGATGGCGCCGGTCGCGGCATTCGATTGGTCTCCGGTCTGGATCTCGCTCGAGACGAGTGTGACGGCGACTCTCGTCACGCTGGCGGTGGGACTCGCCGCCGCTGCCTGGCGCCAACGGCGCAGCGGCCCCGCGGCGGCACTTGTGGACGGGATATTCCTGCTGCCGCTCGTCTTGCCTCCGACCGTGGTCGGATTCCTCCTCTTGTTGCTGTTCGGGCGCAACGGCCCGCTCGGGAAGCTGTTGCTGGGGCTGGGAGCGAGGGTTGTTTTCTCCTGGTCTGCCACCGTGATCGCCGCGGCCGTGGTTTCTTTCCCGCTGATGTACCTGACGGCCCGAGCTGCTTTCGAGCAGGTTGACTCCCATTTTTTCGAAGCCGCGCGAACGCTGGGCGCTTCGGAATGGCGCATCTTCCGCGAGATCGCGCTGCCCCTTGCGTGGCCGGGCGTGCTTGCGGGAACGATTCTTTCGTTCGCGCGGGCTCTGGGCGAATTCGGGGCCACGTTGATGCTCGCCGGCAACATCCCCGGGAGAACCGCCACGATTCCAATCGCCCTCTACTTCGCGGTGGAATCGGACGACCTCAATCGCGCCTTCGCCTGGTGCCTGATTGATGTTGTGATCTCGCTCGCGCTGCTCGGCAGCCTCTACTACTGGACGCACGCGCAGGGGCGCGCGCGGTGGGTGCGGCGCTGACGTGCCTCTCGAAATCCAAATCGCCAGGAAGCTCGCGAATTTCACGCTCGACGTTTCGTTCACGGCGGGCGACACGCCGCTGGCCGTCCTCGGCCCGTCGGGCGCCGGCAAGACGATGCTCCTGCGATGCATCGCCGGGCTGGAGCGCCCGGACCGCGGCCGCATTACGCTGAACGGCCGGGTTCTGCTGGACACGGCGCACCGCATCTCCGTCCCTGCTCGCGACCGGCGCACGGGAATGCTCTTTCAGCACTACGCGCTGTTTCCTCACAAGACCGTGGCCGAAAACATTTCTTTCGCCCTGCGCGACGTGCCGCGCGAAGAGCGGACGAAACGCGTCGCGGCCCTCGCGGACCGGGCGCACACGCGCGGACTCGAAGATCGTTACCCTCGCGGGCTTTCGGGCGGCGAACAGCAGCGTGTCGCGCTGGCGCGCGCCCTCGCGATCGAACCTGAGGCGATGCTGCTCGACGAACCGCTCTCGGCGCTCGACACGCACCTGCGGAGCCAAATTGAGGCGCAGCTTCTGGAAACCTTCGCGACGTACCGCAGGCCGGCTCTCGTCGTGACGCACAACATCGAGGAAGCCTACCGGCTCGCCGAGCAGCTGCTGGTGCTCTCTCGAGGCCGCGTCGCAGCGCTCGGAGCGAAGGAGGAAATCTTCCGCCGCCCGCCGAGTCTCGAAGTCGCGCAGCTGACCGGCTGCAAGAATTTCTCGCGGGTTCGCGCGATCTCGGAAGATACGGTTGAGGCGCTTGATTGGGGCTGCCGGCTCGGCGTCGCGCAGGCGCCGCGGCTGGCCGCGCACGCCGGGATTCGCGCGCATCACATCGATTTTGTCGAATCCGCGGGCGCCAGCGCGACGCAGGAAAACGTCTTTCCCTGCTGGCTGGTGCGTTCTTCGGAAACGCCTTTTCGCATTACTCTCTATCTTCGGCTCCATCAGCCGCCCGGAGACTCCGGCGAGTATCACCTGCAAGCCGAGGTCTTCAAGGAGAAGTGGGAACGCTTCCGCAACCTCCCGTTCCCCTGGCACGTCCGGCTATCCCGCGATTCGCTGTTTTTGTTGCCCAAATAGTTCTTCCGCGCTGCTACTTGAAGTGCTTGACCCACTTGATGTCGAGGCCGTACGTGCCGTTGATGTCGCGCAGAAAGATCACCGAAAGAGTGCGCCGCAGGGCGTACTCCACTTGAATCAGCTGATACTGGTTTGAAGTCGCGGCGTTCGTCGAGTACGTGATCGTCAGCCCGCGCGTGACCTGCTGCTGGATGGTAACGCGCGCGGCAGCGTTCGATTCCGTGGCTGTGCCGGCGACGAACGGGTCCACCCGGAAGGAGCTGATTCCGAACAGGTGTTCGATCCGCCCCCCGATCCCGCTCGAAATAGCTTCCGAAAGCAGCGCGGTCGCTCCGTAGTTCTGCGACGCGCCCGGCGACGACCGCAGCGCGCTCCCTTGTCCCGGACTCCCCAGTGCGAGCAGCGCGACGATGTCCGAATCCGGCAGCGGAGGATCGGACCGGTAGTTCATCGAGAGATGGCTGGCTTTCCCGGAGAAATCGATTGTCACCTGGTACTGGCTGATCGTGGACGTAGCCTCGACGTCGAGTTCCGGGTCCAACCGGAACGGGTTGGCAAAATTGATGTCGCCGCGCGTTATCTCAAACGTATTCCCGCGGAACGGCATTTCGCCGCTCAGCAAGTGAATGTTTCCCAGCAGCACCGGCCGGTCGAACGTGCCCCTCAGTCGCACGTCGCCGTCCATCTCGACGTGCGCGCCGGTCCACTCGATTCGCGCGCCGGGGTTCGTCTGCCCCTCGACGTCGAACGCGAGGTTTTGCAGGAATGGCGAACTCGAGGGCGGCCCGGGCGAAGTCTCGGCGGCCGCCGCAAAGAGCGACGCCACATCGACCCCCTGGGCAAAAAGCAGCCGCTCGACCTGCACGTGCCCGCTGATCAGGCCGGCGTTGCTCGTCCCGGAGAGTTGCAGCGTGCCGCCGGCGAGCCAACTCATCCCTGCGGGATAGCGAATGCGCAGTTGCGAGGTCGCTGCAGTCACTTCGTAGCGCAGCGGGCCTTCGCCGTAAGCCACATGGCCGCTGAGCGTTAGTTGCCCGCCGCCGGCCTCCGCCGTGACTCGGTCGAAGACCAGCCGGCTCTTGTCGAAAACGAAGTCGCCATTCAGCTTGCTGAGTCCGACCGGGAAATCGCCGTACGTCGCGGACGCATCCCGCACGCCCGCGCGCCCCGTAATGCTGGGCTGAGCCATCGTGCCTTCGACCGACACGTTCAGGTCCGCGCGCCCGTTCGCGTTCAGGTCCGGCAGCAAACCCTTGACCAGGCGCAAGTTCACGCTGCCGGCGAGCGCAAGGCGCAGCGGACGGTCCCGGTCGAATCGCGCCGATCCGCTGAACTGCAAATCCGTGTCGGGTCCGTGTAGGCGGGCCTGATCGACGCGTACTTCGTTGCGGCGGTACGTCAGCCGGATATTCTGGTCGTTGGTCAGTTGCACCAGCTCGTAGTTGAACGCCAGCCGCGCGATGTCCGCGTCCACTTCGATCGAATCCGGCTGGCGCAGTGCGCCGGAGATCGTGAAGACGCCATCGGCGCTGCTGTGGCCTGTCAGCCCTTTTGTGTGCAGCGCGGCAACGATCAGCGGATCGAGGTCGAAATTCTTCACGGACAGCCGCCCGGCGATCGGATCATCGCCCGCGAGCGAGACGGTAAGCTCGCCCTGAAGCTTTTCCGGCGCCGGCTCCGACCCGAGCGCGATCCGCACGTTTCGCCCATCCGACTCGAGCCTCGCCGTGAAGTCTCCCTCGACTTCGGTGCCCAGCTTCAGATTCGTCAGCCGCACATCTGCCTGCGCGACGGGCGCTCGCACCGGCCCGCTGCCCTCCAGATGAAAGCCGAGTAGCCCCGCGATCGGCAGCGATTCGGTCTGCAGCTTTCGGATTTTTTCGAGCGCAATGCCGCTGCCCGTCAGGTCGAACTCAGCCCGCTCTTCGCTCGGCCGGTAACTGAAATCGCCCGCCAAGAGCGCCGACTTGTCGCGCAGTTGCGCGTGCGAAAGCCGGACCTCGTCGTGCTGCCAGTGGAGATGGCCGGTAAGGCTGTCGAAGTGCCAGCCGCTTGCTTGGATGTTCGAGAATACAAAGTTCGCGTCCACCGCCGGGTCGCCCCGCGTCCCGCCGCCGTGAAGATCTCCACTCAGCGAACCCTTTACCGGAAAGTTCGTTCCGAGCAGGCTCTGCAAATCGTCGCTGGGCGCGCCCTCGACACAGGCGTCCAGCCTCCACGAGCTCGAATCCGGGAAGCCCCAGTCGTGGTCGAAATCGAGCGCGAGCTCCAGCGTTGCCGACGCCTGGCCGCGCCGGGCCATCGCCTTCGTCAGACGAAATCCGTCCGGCGAATACTCGAAGTCGCCCTTCATCTCATCCCACGCGAGCTTGTCGTACTGCGCGTCCGCAGCCTCCATGTGCCCAAAGAACGTCGGCCCCACGATCGGCCCCAGCACGCGCCCTCGCCACGTCGCGCGCCCCTCGATCCGGCGAGGCTCGGCATCGGGCCCGCGAATCGCGTTGATGAAATCGTCCCAATCGAGCAGCCTCTTCGCACTGAACTTCACCTCGAGCGCCGAATCCAGTTTGGCGAGCGCGCCATCCACGTCGAGCTGCGCCGTCGGCGTCGCAATCTGGCTTTGCGTGATCGTGACGATCTGCTGGTCCGTGCCGTAGTCGTACTGAAAGTGCGCCGTCACGGGAATCGTGTTTGCGCCGGGCGTCGGAGACCACTGCATCGTCCCTCCCGTCCGGAAATGTTTGAACGCCGCGTTCCACGTATTCACCGAATCGATGTCAACGGAGGCGTCCCAGTGCAGCGCGTTCACCGGAAACTTCTCGTGGTCGATCGCCGCGAGAATGTCGGCCAGGCCCGCGCCGTGCATGTGCGTTTCCGTGTGGAACGCCAGCCCCTTGAAGTTCATCTCCAACCGCCCATCCAGCACCCCGCCGGCGGCCTGCGCCTTCAGATTCGGGACAACGAGCCGCCCCTTCGCCACTTCGTAATCGCCGGAGGTCTCCAGCCCGCGCGCGTGGAACCATTCGTACGGCATGTCCACGTCATGAGCGTTGTAATAGCCGCTCGCGGTCCATTCGCCCTCCGTCGACGACGCGCCTCCGCTGCCCGGCGTGTAGTGCGCCCGGCCGGAAAAATCCGCGATGCCGTCCGGTGTGGTCGGCTTCCGAAAGATCGTCCGGATGTCTTCGAGTGCCAACCTGCCGCGGTACCGCAAATCCCAATCCGCTCGCGCGAAGCTCGGCAGGTCGGCGCGCACGTTCACCTCCGAGTGCGGCCCCTTCCAGACGAGTTCGTCGAGTTCGAATGCGTCGCGGTGCAGCGTGAATTTCGCCGAAAGATCGAAACGTACCGGCCGGTACCGCTGGGCCGCCAGCTCCACCTGCTGCCACTGGAAGCTGCCCGCGTACAGATCCCCGGCGTTCGCCGGCGCCTCGTAGTGCAAAACGAACTCGAAATTCCGCCCGGCTGCCGTCAGCGGAATGCGCTGGTTGTTGTAGCTCGCGCTGCCGTCGCGCAGTTCGAGATCTCCGATCTGCAACTGAAACAGCGTCTGCTGCCACGGGCGCTTGCTCGCGTGAACCTTCGGACTCGGCACGTTACTGCGCCCGTTCGCATCGACCCGCACCGCCACCTCCGGCCGCTCCACGATCAACGAATCCAGAGCGACCTTGCGCCCGAAAAACGAAAGGACGCGAATGCCCACGTCGATGCGGTCCGCGTGGAACAGCGGAGGCGCGGCCGGATCCTCGAGCCCGTGCAGCGTCAGGTTGTCGATCTCCGCCCGCAGGCGCCACACCTGGAAATGAAACGCGCCCATTTCGACTCGCGCTCCGGTCCGCTGCTCGATCTGCGCCACGATTTCGCGACGAATCCCTCGCTCGGCGAGCCCCGACGCGAACAAAAGCACCACGCCGGCCGCGACAACCGCAATGGCGATCAGCACTCTTCGCGTCCACCGTACCCAGCGCGCGCTCACGGCCGCTCTCCATTCGACACGATATCGATCTTCAGGCTGTCGCGCGTATCGTTCAGCCAATGCGTGCTGCGGTCGCTGATGTCGCGCTGGATGAGGACCTCGCGAATCGTGTCGGCCACGTCGTCGAGCGCCGGCGCCGCCTGTCCGCGCGCCTTCAGTTGAGGAACGAATTCCTTGTCGTAGTAGTCCTGCACCCGCTTCTGGTCCACCTGCGCGGCCGGACGGAACCGGTAATCCAGAAAGCGCGAAAGATACAGTTGCTGCGCGAGCATCCGGCGAACGGCCGCTTCACTGAGCCCCACGGCAGCACATCGATTCTTGAACTCATCCGCTGATGAAAACTGAGACGCAAGCTGCGCGTAGGCGTGATCCACGTCTGCCGAAGAGGGCTGCGGATACTGCCCCGCATTCGCTTCGCCCCGCACGATCCACTGATCGGCAAGTTCGCGGATCACTTCGTCGCGCGGCTTCGATCGCCCGTCGACGAGTTGTTGGAAGGCCGAGAGCTCCTGCACTTCGCTATCCGTGATGATGTCGTCTTCGATCCGTGCCGCCACCCCATCGACGGCCTGCGCGTTGGCATCGTCAGTCCGGTCGGCCGCCGCCGTCGATTGCGCGCGCGCGTCGGCGTGCGCCGCTCCAGGCCAAGCGAGCCATCCCACCGCGGCGAAAATGAATATCGCTCGTCGCATCAGAACACTGGTCCAATGTTGAACGAAAATCCGAAATGGGGCAGCCGGTATGCCAGCGCCTGTTGCGTCGTCGTGTTGAATACCTGATACTGCGCCGGGTTGAGCTGGTAGCCGAAGTCCACGCGCACCGGCCCCACCGGCGTCGGATAGCGGAATCCGAATCCGACCGTGTGCGAGAAATAGTTGAGATCGGTCAGCGACGGCGACTTCCAGGCCGCCGAAATGTGGTTGACGTCCGTGTACACGTTGCCGCCGTCGTAGAATATCGTTCCGCCAAGCCGGCTGCCCACGAACGGCAGCTTCATCGGAAAGTGCAATTCCTGATTGAAGATCAGCACGGCCAGGCCCCCGACCGGAAACCCCGTGCAGGGGTCGCGCGGGCCTGCCTGGTTCAGGCCGAAGCCGCGCAGCGAAGTTCCGCCCCCTGCGAAGAATCGCTCCGGCAGGGGAATGATCTCCTCCGTAATGGCTGGCGCTGTCGTGCTGCACTGAGCCGGATTGAAGGTCAGATTGTCTTCGATCGTGTTACCCAGAGGCTCCTCGATTCCGAAGCGCACCGACCGCGCGATCGAGAACGACCGGCCCAGCGAGTAGAACGAAGAATTCTGAAAAAACGCCCGAAAAAAAGTGGCGCTCGATCCCAGCGCCGTTGTCGCATAGCTCACGTCGGCCGTATTGAACGTTCCCCGCGTTGCGTCGCCGGGATTGTCGCGCCGGTCTCGCGCGTACGTCAGTCCGAATCCCGACACGAGTTCGGGCTGGCTCAGCAGCGGAATCTGCTCGGGGCTGATCGTGTTGGCGATGTTGGAGGCCTTTACACGGCGGTAGAAATACCGGTAGAGCAGCGAGCTCGAAGGCGTAAGCTTTTCCACAAGCTGCGCTCCCCCTTCAAACCGAGTCGACGTGAACGTATCGATGTCCTGCGTCTTCTCCGCGAATCCGGTGAACTGCATACTCAGGCTCCGATTCGCCAGAAAATCGTCCGCTATGTAGGTGGTCGCCACGCGATACTCGAGCGTGCTCGCTCGCGCCCGGAACGAAAGCGTCTGCGCTCTCCCGAACATGTTCGCGCGCGCGATCTCGAAAATGCCCCGAGGGCTCGCGCCCAGAGTCGTGCCGCTCGGATTCGTGCTTCCGCCCGCGATCCGCTGCACTTCGAATCCGAAGCCATAACCGATGGTGTAGCGGTGCCCTTCCAGTGTCTCCACCACCACGGACTTGTCCGGGTCGGTCCCGGCCGGATTTTGCGGGGCGATCTGCACGCGATCGAATACGCCCAGGTTGTAGAGCTGCCGCTGCGTCGTCGCTACATCTCCTTCCCGCAACGGTCCGCCGGGCTTGATTTCCACCTGCCGCCGGATGATTCCAGGACGCGTGTATTGATAGCCCGTGAGCAGCACTTTGGCGACATCGGTCCGGTTCCCTTCGCTGATGTGGTAGACGAGCTTCATCTCCGTCGGTGTATTGCCGGGAACCGTTTCTTCGTGGAACCCGGCCTCGGGAAAACCTTCATTGAAATACAGCGCAAGGATGTTGTCCCGATCGCTGGTCACGCTGGCCTCGGAATACGGCTGGCCGGGCGTGGATCCAGTCACACTCAGCAGCGCGGTTGTGCCGATCGCATGATTCCCTTGAATTTCCAGGCTCGAAATGCGGGTCTGCGCGCCTTCGACGATGTGGAAAGCAACGAACAGATTGTTCTTTTTGCCGCGGTATTGGTCGTCCACGGTCGACGACACTTGAACGTCCCGAAAACCATTCGCGAGGTAGACGCTGCGGATCGAATCGGTGTCGTTGCGCAACAGCTGCTGGCTGAACCGCCCGGCGGAAACAAAAGACGCGGTTTGTAGCTGCAGGCGGCGCGCCAGCAGCGAAGTTTCGAAATACTTGTTTCCCTCGAACGAGATGCCCGACAAACGGTACCGGTCGCCCCGCGTAATCTCATAGCTGATCACGCGTTCGCCGCGCTGATCGTCCTGCCGGGAACTCACGTCCACGGCGGCGTCAAAATAGCCCTGGCTCTGAAGGTAGTCGCGCAGATTGCGCCGGCCCTCTTGCAGCAGGTCCTCGTCCACTGCTCCTTCGGCGTACATCGGCAGCAGTTTTTTTCGCCGCCCGGAGCTCAAACGCGCGCCGCTGACTTCGATTTGCACGCGCGGGCCCGCGCTCACGGAAAGCGTCAGCGGGACGCGATTTGCCTGCTCGTCGTAGGTTCCGCGCTCGATCACGGCGCCGCCCCCCAGATAGCCCTGGTTCACCAGGAATTTTCTCAGCCGTTCGGTGGCGCGCGAAATCCGCGCGGACGTCAGCTCGTTCTTCGTCGAAATCCCCGACCGCCGCAGCAGCTGTTGGTCCGGGTAAGCCGTTTTGTTTGCGATTGTGATGCCGTCCACGCGGGCACGCGGGCCGGAATCGATGGTAACGGTCACGTCCATCTGCCGCGTGTCTTCGTGCGGTTCGAGCACCCATGTGACCTTCGCTTGGTAAAATCCGTCGTCGCGCAGCGACTTCCGAAGCCGCTCGGCAGCCTCCCGCAGCGAGCTATCGCGAAATGGCTCGCCGAGGTTCAGCCGCAGCGCAGCTAGCGCCGCCGCCTCGCTCGGAGGCGGTTTCAACCCTTCGATGCGTATCACGTTGTTGTAGAAGTTTCTCTGGACGATGAAGTCCACGCGCAAGCCATCGGCTTCGGTCGCAGCCGTGGTTCGAATGCTGGCGTAGTCCCCCATGCGATAGAGTTGCCGCAGGCTTTCGCGCTCGACGGCGAAATCGAACGGCTTCCCCGCCTCGAGCGCGAGTGGCGGCACCTTCTCCGAGACCGCCTTTCCGGACTCGTCCACCACGCGGACCTCGGCGACGCGCTTGCCCTCGATCCCTGTTTCTGGTGCGCCCTGTCCCGTCGCCGGCGTGGCGCAAAGACAGAGAAACACGAGTGACGCGAGGACCAAATGCGCTGCGGAGAAGGCTTGTCCGCCTCTTGGAAACGGCGATGTCCGCGGGAATGTCATTCGTCCAAGGATGAGAGCAAAGGTTAGCACAGCCGCGTTGCCTGCCCCGCGCGAAAAGGCGGTATCATCGACTTGGGACTTGGGAAACACCTTATGAAACCAGGCGAATCCGAGAAGTATTCGCGTCAGATCCTTTTTTACGGGATCGGCGAGTCGGGCCAGCAAAGGCTCCTGGAAGCCGGCGCCGTGCTCGTGGGCTGCGGCGCTCTCGGCACCGTGGCCGCGAACCTGCTCGTCCGGGCCGGGGTGGGACGCCTGCGGATCGTCGACCGCGACTTCGTCGAAGTCTCGAATCTACAGCGACAGACCCTTTTCGAGGAAGCGGATGCGCGCGAGGCGCTGCCGAAGGCCGTTGCCGCCGAGCGGCGCCTGCGAGCCATCAACTCCGGCGTGCAGATTGAAGCCACCGTCGCCGACGTCACTCCCCAAAACGTCGCGGAGATCGTTTCGGGATTCCCCCTGATTCTGGACGGGACAGACAATTTCGAGACGCGGCTCCTGCTCAACGACGCGGCGATCTCCCTCGGAATCCCCTGGATTTACGCGGCGGCGGTCGGAAGCTACGGCGTGACGATGACGATCCGCCCCGGAGAAACCCCTTGTCTCGCCTGCCTGCTCGAGAGTGGCGAAACCTCCTCCACCGACGGCTCGGAAGGGATGCCCTCCGTCGAGGCTACCTGCGACACCGCGGGTGTCCTCAATGCTGGGGTCTCCGTCATCGCCTCCATCCAGGCTGCGGAAGCCATCAAGCTCCTCGCTGGAAAGCCGGAAGCCCTGAATGAACGCCTCGTTTCCTGCGACGTGTGGACCGGAAAATTTCAGTCCATCCGCGTGGCTCGCAATCCCACCTGCCGCGCCTGCGTCCGCCGGGAATTCACTTTTCTTTCCGGCGAGGCGCAGCCTCACATCACTCTGTGCGGGCGCGATTCGGTGCAGGTCCACGAGCGCCATCGCCGGCTCGATCTCGGCGAACTCGGGCGCCGCCTCGCGGCCGCGGCCGCATCCGAAGTCCGCAACAACGATTTCCTTCTGCGCTTTCGGGTGGCGCCGTACGAGCTGACCGTCTTCGCCGACGGCCGCGCCATCATCAAGGGCACGAAGGACCCGGCCGTCGCTCGTTCTCTCTACGCTCGCTATATCGGCGCGTAGTTCGACGGCGGCGCAGTCTCACCACATCGGAAATGTGGGATGATTTTCCGGCTAGCCGGCGAAGCGGCGCAGGGCGGACTGCCTCATTGCGGCACGATCGATGTTTTCGCGGCAGTTCATCAGCGTGAGAAGCGTGCTCAGGATTCGCGCCTTGATTTCGTCAGTCATCGGGAAACCGCTCGTGGCCACGTGCACGAGAGTTTCGCCGCGCCCGGCGATCTTTCGGATGAATTCGACCTGTTGGTCGTGATTCGCCTTGCCGAGCGACGTCTCGCGGCGCATTTCGGCGCACTCCTGCTCGATGAAAAGAGTGAAGTGCAGAACGCACATGTGCTCAGCGGCGAGTTCCGCCGGCATCGGAGCTTTGCATCCTTTGGAGGAGCAAACGTCTGGCACGAAGCCGTCCTGGCAAGCAATTTTCTTGTAACATCATTCCCTGTCTGCTTTCCAGTGCCGGGAACCCCCTTGCGCCCAATCAGATAGCATCGGGTGCGCCCTCAGGCCTACCGTCACCCTTTCTTCGCCTGCCGCAAAGCCCATGTTCCTTCCAAAAGATCATTCTCTTGCGCGGCAGACCCACCTACTGCGCCGGCTGCGCGGCGTGCTCGCCGATGTGGAATTCAGTCCACGGACCGGCGATCATGTCGCGCAGCACCGGAGATTCCCACGAATATTCCGGATGATCGCTCAGAAACTTCGCGGCGTCGAAATTGATCCCGCAGGGATGGCCGATGCGCGCGATGAAATCCATCTGCTGAGCCATGCGGCTGTCCATCACTTTTCCCTGCACCGCGCCGCTGGGTGAAAAAGGCGGCGAGGTCGAGTTGGGCAGAGTTTCCGATTGCATATCGCTGTGACCGCAGAGCGTCCGGCCGTTGGCGCCCTCTTTTTTCGTAAACGTATCGTAGTGGTCGGCGATAAAAACCTCGGCGAGGCTCGCGTCGATCTTCCCTTTGTTGCCGTTCAGGAGCTGTTCCCAGCGGATGCGGCGGGCGTTGGGTCCCGAAGCAGGATTCGAGGGATCAAACGTCGTTTCGTCCTTCGTGACGTCGGGATCGCTCGGAAAGTTTGCGCCTGAGTAGTAGCCGTCGGTGGTGCGCCACAGTTTCGTATGCTTCAGGCCGAGCTCGAGCCTCGCGATCTCGCCGGTCTTGCGGTCGCCGATCAGCCAGTCGTTCGCGTAGCCGCCATTGTTCCCGTCGAGCATGATCTTCGCGTAGCTATCGATCGAATCCGCGTACTGCATGGCCTTGCGGGCGCGCACGAACTCCGGCTTGCCGCTGGGGTCCCAGCCGTGGAAATTGGCGATGGTCGTCTCCGTGATCATGAGCCCGGCCGAATTCACGCCGAAATCGTCGTCGCTCGCGATCACGCCGGGAACGCCATCCATCAACATGCGATAGCCCTGCTGCGGGATGATGTCGAAGATGATGTTCCAGCGCGCGCCTTCCATGTAGGTGGTCCAGTTGTTGTGCCCCATCACGATCTGGTGGTCTTTCGTCCAGCTCCCGGTGGCGACGAAGGCGCTGCAATGCTCGAAATCGTTGCTAACGGGGCGAACGGTGCGAACGGGTTGATTGGAGGCGCTCGTCCGGCTGTTGAGCCACGGCACGTAGTAGTCGGGCAATTCGGAAAACGCATCGAACGCGACGATGTCGTCGAGATCGAGCTTCACTTTTTGGGCTTGCAAGCCATCGACAATGCCTTGCAGCTCGGCCTGATATTCGGGATCGATTTTCGGCCAGAGCATTTCGCGCGCCGCGCGGCGGAAGAACTCCCAATCGCGCCCGGTGTTGTGCGTCGCTTCGAGCCGGATGACGGCGAAGGCGTCGGTAATCTCAGGGGCGAGAAGGTAGCCGTGCTGGTAGCCGATATCGTGCGGCGAGCCTTCGAGATGGACGTAGATCCAACCGCCGTGGTCGAAGCGGTAGGCTTTGCCCTGGGTCGTGTCGAAGTAGCTCTCCTGAAGCCGCGGCGACGCACCGGCAGATTCGGGCGCGGCGGCGGTTGCGGCAAGGCCGCTGCCGCCGGTCGTGACGCACAGAATCGCGATCAAGGCGACGGCGAGGCCGCGCCCCAAAGGGCGCGGAAGCACCCCCGCAGGAGTGTCGATTAGAATCGGTCGTCGCTTTTTGTTTTCAGTCATTTAGGTGCCATTTCTAATCGCCGTAGTGTCGATTAGAGTGTGGGGTTGGCGGACAAGAGCCGGAGACGAAAACAGCGCACAGGCGAGACGGCGAGCGCGTGTGGAGGGTGGCGCTAGCGTCTGGCGCTTCATGTCCATCGTCTTTTCTCATCCTCTCTCTTTAATTCTTACCCTCGGCGCTCGACGGCGCCTCGGGAGCTCATTTTGTTTGAAGCATTTTTATCGTAGGTAAACAGCTACCGAACTGCAAGGGATTCGTGCGGAGGGGCCGTGGCTCGTGACTTGTGACTCGTGGTTCGTGACGAACCGAGGCGCGGGCGCACAGGAGTGGTGTTCCCGGCTGCCGGGGCGATTTGTCGAGGATGTGATTCGGTCCAGCATATCGCCATCAACGTTAGCACCGGCTTCGACGAAAAGGAACTGTACCGAGGTACAGATTCCGTCGGGGCGGAAAAGTCAGGTGTGCGGATGACATTCGCATGGTTCGGGCGCATGGTTCTGGCACGCCAGACCCACCCGGAGCGGCTCACGCGGCACGTGTTCTTAGCCGGTGGGATTGTAGAAAACCGCCAACCTCACCGGCGGAGCCCCCGGTCGCGGCATAGTTTCCGAGCCGATCCGCCCGGAACCTAATCCTTCGCTTCCCACAACCCCGTTTCTGGCCAACTTCCGGATTGCCGACAATACACCCGGAATGTGGCGGGCGCGAACGGAACTTCTATATGTAGCGATGTGAGCTAGATAGCAAGCCTAAAACTCAAGGCGCAGTTGAAAGGCGATCATGCGCGGGGTGCTGTCACCGCCGAGGCCGACGCCGAGCAGGCCGGTTGGAGGAGAGGTCGTGTAAGTAAGCGCTCCAAACCCGGTCTGGGTAGTAGGCTTCCCGGGAATGCCGGCGAGCACCATGCTCGGAAGTCCGAAATTCGGATGGTTGAATACGTTGAAAAACTGGACATCGAAGCGGAGCTTCAACTGTTCGGTCAAGGGAAACAATTTCGTAAGGTAGAAGTCACTCCACGCAAAATCGGGGCCGCGTAGCGCGTTACGGCCGAGATCCCCGAATTGACATTTCGTGGGGTTGTCGCCTCCGAAACATGCCCCAGTGCTCGGATCAACGGTCGAAACAAAAGCATCGGGGTTGAGCCACTGAACCGTGCCCGGTTGCGTGACACCTGGAATGGGATTGTGTTCATAGAGCGGCACTCCGGGAACAATGCTTGCGAATTGCGGCCCGCTGCCGTTGACGATGCCGTTTCCATTTGCTGAATAGGGCATGCTCAGGACGGAGAACGGAATCCCGCTGTGCCAGAAGACGGTTCCCGACACCTGCCAGCCGTTCAGTGCGTCGCCGAGAACCCGGGTTTGGACCTTCACCGGCAATTGGTAGACATATTGCGCGTTGAGATTGTTCCGGATGTCGTAGTCGCAGGGACCATAGTCGCGAGCCAAGTCTCCCGGGAGGGGCGACAGGATTCCTCCCGCCGAGAACTGCAGAAATCCGCCGTTCGAGACGGTATCCATGCAACGGCTCCAGGTGTAGTTGATCTGTCCCATCAGACCGTGTCCCATGCGTTTCATCGCGGTCATTTGCAATCCGTTGTAGTGACTGTTCGCGCCGGTGGAAAATTGCGTCACGGCCCCGAATCGGGGATCGGTCGATCGCGTATAGGGAAACGGCGCAAAGCACCCTTCGCAGACTGTCTGATAGCCGTTCACTTGCGTCAGATACGGCTGGTTCACGGCGCGCGTGCCGACGTATTGCGCGCGAATGCTTCCGTTGGTTCCCAACTGATGTTCCAGGCCAAGACTCCACTCCATGAAGTAGGGTGCATGAAGTTTGCCATCCGGCACGGCCGTGATGGCGACCGGGGGAAGGCAACTTTCGGGATTCGCTTGTGCAGATGCGCAGGAAAGCTGGCCCAGTGGAAATCCCGAACTAAACGTCTGATTGGCGGCCACGGTTGCATCAACCGCACTGTTGGGTACTCCCGGTGCGATGGCCGTGCCGCCGACAGTCCCAAGAAGCCCGCCCTGGAAAGTTTTGACGTACGGTGGGTTGGTACCAACCACATCGGCGATGCTGCCGGGCAAAATGTCACTGAAAACTCCGAAGCCGGCGCGCAGCACGGTTCTGGACTCAAACTGCCACGCGATTGCCGTTCGCGGCTGCAGGATCGCGAGCGGCGTCGAGGGAAACACCTTACCGAGACCGGTCTGGATGGCGGCGTTCAACGGCTGATTCACGTCATGCGAGATTGAATCGAAAGAGCGGCGAAGGCGAGCGATTTCCCCGTGAGGATTGAATGGGTTGGAATTAAGCGTGTCTCGAATGCCGAAAGTCCACGTCAGCTTCTTGGTCACTTTCCATGTGTCTTGCGCATACAGGTCGAGGTTTAGAAAGTTGAAAGGTTCGTTTGCCGACGTGGGGAAAGTCTCTGTCGCCGTAGAGGCGACTCCGTAGATGAATTGCGGCAGGGTGGTGTACGTTACGGTAGGGACCGATCCCTCCCCGAAGTCATAGTCATTCAAACGAAAAATCCGAGTATTGGTTCCAAAGCGCAACTCGTGCGCCCCAATGCTCCAGGCGAGGTTGTCATTGATGAAAAACCGGGAGGCGCGTCGTCCCTGCACCCACGTGTTGTCTAGGCCTCCGACCGTAGTAAAGGGTGCATTCGCGCCGCTGCCTTGCAGAACAATCGGGAATGCCGCGAGCGTTTTCTGAAAATCATTCGGTCCGAACAGACTTCCATACCAGGAAAATGCGGGGTTGAAATAGTTCACAAGATTCTGCGAAAAGACGTGCGTATATCCCGCTGCAAACGAGTACAGGGGTTGGGGGGAAAGAGCGTTGAACAAAGGGTTGATGGGGTCGGTATAGGCAGCCTGGAGTCCGGTGTCCGCCTGAAAGCGAAACCAGGTGATGTTTTTCTGATCGACGTTGTAATCGATTCGAACCGTCTGGACCTGTTCATGATCGTCGCTCGAGTGCGAGACGCTCTGGCGATTCGCGCAACCGTTTCCATCATTTGCAATGGCGGGCGCAACTCCGCCCACATCAAAGGGACACCCCAGTACGGTGAGAGGCGTCCCGCTCGTATTTCCGTAGAGCGAAAACATCTTCTTATAGAACGGCACCGACTGCGGTGACGGCTGATAGACCGACCCTGTGACCGAATCGGTGCCACCCAAGGGAAGTTGCTGCAAAACGTAATTCTGGAACGCCGGAGTTGGAACGGTAGTGGCTGTGACGATGGGAAGTGCAATCCGAACCCACTCGCTGTCGAAGAAAAAGAACAGCTTGTTGCGAATAATCGGCCCTCCAACACTTCCCCCGAAGTGGTTCACCGTCGAGCGCGGCTTGTGATTTCCTGGCGTGGCATTTGTGAAATAGTCGGCGGCGTCGAACTTCGAACCGTTCCATAGTTCGTAGAGGTTTCCGTGAAACTGGTTCGAACCTGACTTGGTAACGTAGTTGATCTGCGACGCTCCGTACCGCCCCTGATCGACGGCATACGAAAGCGTGTTGACTGCCACTTCCGATATCGAATTGAGTCCGAGGACAAGGTTTGTCGAGAGTCCGCTGTTCAGATTGGTCAGCGGATCGTTTGTCTCCAATCCATCCACGATGTAGCCGTTTGATAACGCCGGTAGTCCGTTGAATTCCACGTTGCCGTACCCATTCGTGCCGCCGACGAAATCATTGCTGCTGCCCGCCGTGTTGATGAGTGCGCCTGCGGCAAACTGAAGAGGGTAGGTCAAATCGCCGCCCGGATTGGGAAGGTTCTCCAGCGCCGGCGCATTCAGGGTCGTCGACGTATTCGCATTCTCGGGGTTGAGAATCGCGGCTTCGCTCTTTACCTCGATACTCTCGTTTATTTGGGCAACCTTGAGGATGAAATCGACTGTTTGCTTCTGGCCCAGGGTGGCAGATACAGCGTCATCCTGCTGCGGTGTGAAGCCTTCCGCTACCACCTTTACCGCGTAGGTACCGGGCTTCAGTTGCGGGAAGTTGAATCGGCCCGAGTCGTCGGTTGTGGCGCTTCGCTTCAGTCCGGTCTCTTTGTTGGTGATCGTCACGGTAGCGCCCGGCACCGCAGCGCCGCTTGCATCGCTCACTTGGCCGACGATCGCGCTGGTAGTTTCACCTTGGGAGAAAGCTGCTTCAGGCACGAGAAAATGAAGCGATACGACAAAGACTAATATCGAGAGCGTTGGACGCAACATGCGTGCAGACCAACATCGGCCCGTCTTGACTGTCCGCATGATTAACCGTACTTAATATAAATACTTAACGCAAGTAAATATAATACGTGAGAATCGTCCGAGTAGGCTATCTTGAGATGCGGCTATTCTTGAGACTTTGGCAATTGCTCCCGAGTGACGGCGTATTCGCAAGCTATTCCGAGCCAGAAGTCGCTTGTGGGAAGTTTGAGTTCTGTTGTGAGCCTGCCGCCGATTGTGGATGGGTAACCGCACTCGTAAGGAATCTACGTGGTCGTATGGCGCGCGTATCGGAAGCTGCTTTAATCCCGCTTTGCTCGGACTACCGGAAAACAACGTTCGGCGACCAAAATGGAGAGGCCCGCAGATTCCATTCAGTGCAAGTGTCCTGAGCTGATTCCGGGGGGTCGTCGTTCCACCTGAGGATGGCGGCGGAGGCGGCAGCGCCGAGAAGGTCGCGGGCGATGGCGCGCGAAGGGCACTTGTCCAGTTGCGCGACTTACCGGGGGCTTGCGCCTAAATGGCGTCCTTGCTTGAAGTTAGCGCTCCACAAAAGCACGGGTGACTGACATCACAGCGTGGCCGAGGACTTCGGGTCTATAGTGCAGCGTGACGAGTGTGAGATGAGGAGTGCCATGTGGAACAGATCATCCGCGAAAAATCGAAGCGATCATCGCGTCCACAGGGCACCCCAACGAGCGCAGGTACTCGGGCGAATGGAGTCTTGGTACTGACCTACGCCGAGGGAGTTTAATCCATGGACAAAATACCCAAAGTCTTATTTTTGTCGAGAGGGAGTGCGTCGCGGGGGCAAATGGCAGAAGGATTCTTACGTGCTTTAGCGGGCGATCGATTGATTCCATTCAGCGCAGGAACCGAGGCCGAAGGCGTGAGTCCTTTGGCGGCCGAGGTCATGCGCGAGGCAGGGATCGATATCTCCACTCAGAAGCCACGCGAGGTTGCTTCTCTGTTTCGGGAAACTTTTTACTACGTGGTGGCCCTGTGTGATGATTCGCGCGAGCGGTACCCTCTGTTTCCGTTCACCCCGAATTTGCTCCGGTGGTCCGTATCGGACCCCGAAGTTGCGACCGGCGAACCAGAGGCGAGAAAACAGGCATTCCGCCAAGCCCGAGATCAAATAAAAATTATGGTCGAGGAATTCATTGAAACGACGAACCGACCCGACAGCGTTTTCGCAAAGGCCCATGCCGCAGCGGCATGAGGACTTGTGTGTTGTACGGTCGCCCGTTGACAGCGCAAGGCCGGGAGCCAGAATCGTGCCACCGCCGGATATAGCGGTGCATTGCCTGCAAATGCCCCAAGGTTAGTCCGGAAGATCGTCTTTCCAGCCGAGGATGGCGGCGGAAGTGTCGCCGGCGGCGCCGAGACGGTCGCGGGCGATGGCCCAGCGTTCGCGAATCAGGCGCGAGAGGGGCGCGTCGAGGTGGACGGCCTCGCCCAAGTCGGCGGCGATCTTCACATCCTTCGCCATGAGACCGACGGCGAAGCCCGTGGCGAATTTGCCGTTGAGCACGTGCTCTTTCACCATGAACTCGGTGGTGAAGTTGCGTCCCGTCGAGGCGTTCAGAATGTCCACCATCGCCTCCTGATTCAAGCCAAAACGCTCGCCGATCAGCAACGCCTCCGCGACCGCCGTGTATCCGGCCGCAGCGATGTAGTTATTGAGCGCCTTCATGGCGTGGCCGGTGCCGAGCGGGCCGGTCTCGAACAGTTGGTTGCCCATTGCCAGCAGCAGAGGCTTGGCGCGTTCGATGGCGGGTTTGTCGTTTCCGCCGATCATGATGGCGAGCGTGCCGGTTTTGGCGCGAGGCACGGCGCCCGAGACGGGAGCGTCGATGAGGAGCGCGCCATCCCGTTCGAGAGCCTTCCCCAATTCGCGGGTGCCGACGGGCTCGGAGGAGCTCATGTCGATAACGAGCGCGCCGGGACGCAGATTCTTTGCAAAAGCGCCGTCCTCCTGTTCGAGGAGCACGCGGCGGACGATCTGTCCGGTGGGAAGCATGGTGACGGTGATTTCGTTCCGGGCGATTTCGGCGAGGCCGAAGGCAGCGCGCGCGTTGTGCTCGCGGGCAAAGCGAGCGCTGCGCTCCGAGTCGAGATCGAAGACGGTGAGCTCGTGGCCCGCCTTGGCGATGTTGGCGGCCATGGGCCAGCCCATGTTACCGATGCCGATGAAACCGACGCGCATGAGGTCCCCTATTCGAGGCCGAGGTCTTCCAGCACTTCGGCTGCGTGGTTGAAACTATCGACGCCGGCGGGCACGCCGCAATAGATCATGGCGTGGAGCAGCACCTCGCGGATTTCGTCCTTGGTGGCGCCGTTGGCGACGGCTCCGCGCACGTGCCCTTTGAGCTGGACCGGCTTGTTGAGCGCGACGAGAATCGCGAGCGTCAACAGGCTTCGGGTCTTGCGGTCGAGCGGCGGACGCGTCCAGACTTCGCCGAAGCAGTAGCGGGTGACGATTTCCTGCAGTGGGTAAGTGAAATCGGTGGCCGACGCGAGAACCTGGTCGGCGAGCGCCGGGCCGAACATTTCGCGGCGAATCTGCAAGCCCGCCGCGAAGGTCTCCGCGTTCGCGGCGGAGGAGGGCTGGTTTGCACCGTTGGGGCCGTGCGACGGGGACTGCATGTCGTAATGGAGGATGGTCACGCCGCCGGTGGCGTAGTTCGCCACGTCCGCCGCGACTTGCTGCCCGATCGGCGATTGCGTGGCTGCAGCCATCGCCTCGCCGCTGGCGAATTCGCCTTCCCAGATGCAGAAATACGGCGATGCGGCGCCTACGCCTTCGGTCTCAAAGGTGTAGCGGCTGGAGAGGAGACCCGGCAACTGCGACGCAAGAGGGAGATGCGTCTCCTCGTAATATTTTTTGAAATGAACGGGATCCTCGGGCTGCGGGTACAGAGCGAGAACTTTATGCATGGCAGGGTGCTCCTCGGGGGCAGAGTCTACTGCAAACACGCTCGCCCTTCCAACGTCAATGGGCGGGTTGCCCTCGAGGCCCCGGAAGGCTCCGCTTCAGGCGTTGGCAGCGCGGGAGAAGCCCCCGTGCCCGTGCGAGCGGCCCGACTTGTCGCGGGCAGGCGCAACGCGCGGCCGGGGAGTTCCCTCGAACTCGGTGGCTTCGCTGACGCGGTACGGCATTTCCTTGTCGCAAGCCCGGCAGCGAAGCGTGACAACGTGGCTGGCCGGATCGAGCTGCTGCTCCCTGCGGGAAGCTGCCATGCTGACGACGATGGCGGGCAGGGGAATCGGTTGACGACAACATCGGCAAAGAACTGCGGAGTAGTGCTGAGTTTCTGGCGCTTCGGTCATTTCTTCCCTCACCTCAAAATTGGGGCTATTGAAGGGAAGGCGATCCTACACGAGGCGGCCTGTGGAAGTCCAGTAGACCGGCCGGGGCCCGGATACCGGGCACTGAGGGGGCTCGTCCCTCGGGTATTCCCCCCGAATACACGGGCTTCGAATTTCTGCTGCAAAAGCAGATCACTTTTCGATACTATTGGGCGTCCGCCGGGAACGCCGCACGCCAGAGACCCCGAAGAACAGCACTCGTATCGGCACGCTTTGACCTCCTCCATCGTGGAAGACTGACCCTTCACCCCGCTACGGCGGGCTTCAGGGCAAGAGAGAGGACTATGGATACCAGCAGCAACATGGGGATCGGGCGCATCGGTCCATTCGAGGTTTTCTATCCCACGCAGCCCGTGGTTCCGTCGCCGCGACAAAACGGCGACGGCGAGATTCCGGGGCGGCTATTCGTCGTGGAAGGCATCGACGGTTCGGGCAAATCGACGCAGCTCATGCTGCTGCACAAGTGGCTCGAATCGAAGGGGTATGGGGTTGTGTTCAGCCAGTGGAATTCGTCGCCGCTGGTAAAAGACACGACGAAGCTGGGGAAGAAGAAAAAGATGCTCACGCCGGCCACTTTTTCGCTGATCCACGCGACGGATTTTGCCGACCGGACCGAGCGAAGCATCCTTCCGCTGCTGAAGGCGGGCGCGGTGGTGCTCTGCGACAGGTACATCTACACGGCATTCGCGCGCGACGTGGCACGCGGGATGGACCATGCATGGGTGCGCGATCTTTACGGGTTCGCGGTGAATCCGACCGTGGCGTTCTATTTCCGCGTGCCGCTTGAAACAGCCGTCGGGCGCATCACCGCAGCGCGGGAGGGCCTCAAGTTCTACGAAGCGGGCATGGACCTGGGGCTGAGCGACGATCCGGAGGAAAGTTTCCGGCTTTTCCAAGGGCGAATCATCAACGAGTACGAAAAGATGATTCCGGAATTCGGCCTGACCGTGGTGGATGCGACCCTGCCGGTCGAAGTGCAGCAGGCGCAGGTGCGCCAGATCGCAAAAACACATCTCGAGAAAGCGAAGAATCTGAGGGTGAGACCATGAGAAAGACTTATGGGAAGCTGCTGCCGGAGATGAAGCTTTCGGACCTCGCCGGCAAACTGATCGTCGTCGAAGGGACGGACGGAGCCGGGCGCACGACGCAGATCAATTTGCTGAAGCCGTGGCTCGAGGAGTTGGGGCACGCCGTGCTGGACACGGGCATGACGCGCTCGGCCCTGGCTGGCGACGGCATCCGCCGCGCGAAGGAAGGAAACAATCTCGGGCGCGTAACGCAGAGCCTGTTCTACGCGACTGATTTTGTCGACCGGCTCGAGAATGAAATCGCCCCCGCGCTGCGCGCCGGGTTCATCGTGCTGACCGATCGTTACATCTATTCGCTGATGGCGCGAGCGATCGTCCGCGGCATGGACGGCGCGTGGATTCGGAGCATCTTCGGCGTGGCGCTGGTGCCGGACGCGGTGTTCTATCTGCGGCTTGGCGTGGACGAACTGATCCCGCGCGTGGTCTTTTCGCGCGGATTCGACTACTGGGAGTCGGGAATGGACGTCTTTCCCGGCCACGACATGTACGAGAGCTTCCGCGCGTATCAGACGGCGCTGTTGGCCGAATTCGACCGGCTCAGCGCGGAATACAACTTCCAGACGATCGACGCGTCCGCCGATCCGAAAGTTGTCTTCGCGCAGCTGAAGCACAAAATACTGAGCATTCTCGAAAGCGATTCCCGAAAGGCGTTCATCTCGAAGCTGTACGAGCGCCCGGTCGAAACTCCGGCGCGGCGAATCGAGCCGGGGTTGGTTGCAGCGCCATACAATGGCGCTTCGAAGACAGCAGATTTCACGTTCCAGCCGGTTGCGCAGCATTCAAATAGATGGGCGAACGGAAGTGCGAACGGCAACGGCCACGGCGCCCCGCACCACAAGTAGATCGGCAGCCTCTTCCTTCGGCGCTACGGAGTTTCAGGGTTGAACGCAATATCCCCGGCCGTTGGCCGGTGGACTGCCCACCACCAATTCGCTGCGGCGATCAGCGCCGTCACGCCCATCAGCAGAATGTCGAGCCAGCCGACCTGCGCGAGCAGCGCCAGCGAGATGGCAATTCCAAGCACCGCCCAAAGCGGCCCGAAAGGTATGCGCAACGCGTTCGCCTGCGGGCGAATGCGTCGCAAACGAATGAGTGTGGCGCACACAGCCGCGTAGTAGATCGTCGACGACGCCACAGACAGCACAAGGGCCCAGCGAAAAGTTCCGGTCAGGGCCAGCACCCACACCACGGACGCAAACAGGACAATCGCCAGGGCCGGCGTGTTGAAGCGCGGATGCAGTTCGCCGAAAAATGCGGGGCAGTCGCCGTGGGCCGCGAAGGCGCTTGCCAGGCGCGGCGCGTTCAGTATCGACGCGGAGACATATCCGTACGTGGAGAGCATAACGGCGATTTCGACGAATGTTGCCCCGCTGCGCCCCACCAAGACGGATGCGACGTCCCCAAGCGGGCGGGCGGAGGGCATGGCGCCGATTGTGACGACGGTAACGAACTGAATGAGCGTGTAAACAGCGATACACGAGAACAGTCCTGTGAGGAGCGCGAACGGCACAGTCCGTCGAGGGTCTTTTACTTCGCCGGCAGGAACGATGGAGTCTTCGTACCCTCCATAGGGGAAAAACACGAGCAGCGAAGCGCTCAACCAGAGTTTCCACGCTGGTCCACTGATCGTCGGAACGGGGAGAAGCGCGGCATGATGGCTGAAGCGCGCTAGTCCGAGCAAGATGAGCAAGACCAGGGGAAGCAACTTCGCCACAGTCAGGACGCTGCTCAAAGCCGCCCCGCTGCGCGCGCCGAAATAGTTCGCGGCCACGGGCACGGCGATTAGCGCGGTCATCACCAGCGCGCGAAGAAACCCGTGCCCCACCTGGGGCAGCATCGCTGCGAGATACGTGACAAACAAATTCGCACTGGCCGCCGCCCCACTCGTGACGGACAGCAACCAGAACCAGCCAACTTGCAAACCGGCGAACCGCCCGAATGCGGTCCGGACGTACAGATAGGAGCCACCCGGCCCCGAGAATTGCGAAGCGACCTCGGCGAACGAAACCATGATCGTCGCCATGGCGAGACCCACGCCGATCATCGCGAGCGGGCTCGCCCGGCCCAGGAGGTGAATCAGGTCGGAGGGCAAACCGTAGATACCGCTGCCAATGATGCAGTTAATGACGAGGGCGGTCATCGCCCATCGTCCAATGGAGCGCACGAAGGGCATGCCAACGCCACCTTGGAGCGGCGCAGAGTGTAGCACGCTCGCGCCGGTTGCCGGGTGCGAGTGCCGGTGCGATAATGAGGCGCGTTGGGCGAGCTGCGAAGCAGCCGCGGGCGATAAGCGAGGACTTATGGCACTGAGGGATGCGTGGGTTGAAAAGCGGGCGGCAAGCATGAATGGGGGCGCGAGAAACTTTTCGCAGATGCATTTCGCTCGGCTGGGCGTGATCACCGAAGAGATGCAGTACGTGGCGTTGCGCGAGAAGCTGTCGCCGGAGCTTGTGCGCGACGAAGTGGCGCGCGGCCGCGCGATCATTCCCGCCAACATCCATCATCGCAACCTCGAGCCGATGGGCATCGGCGTGGCGTTCTGCTGCAAGATCAACGCGAATATCGGCAATTCGGCTACGGCCTCGAATGTCAGCGAAGAACTGGAAAAACTTCATCGCGCCGTGCACTACGGCTCGGACACGGTGATGGACCTTTCGACCGGCGGCGATATCCCGATGATCCGCAAGGCGATCATCAATGCCTCGCCGGTGCCGATCGGCACGGTGCCGATCTACGAGGCGCTGTCGCGCGTGCGGCGCGCCGAAGACCTGACTATGAACGTGTTTCTCGAGGTGATCGAGGAGCAGGCGGAGCAGGGTGTCGATTACATGACGATCCACGCGGGCGTGCTGCGCGAATTCCTGCCGCTGGTGCGGAACCGGATCACCGGAATTGTCAGCCGCGGCGGGGCGCTGCTGGCGCAGTGGATGAGCTTTCACAAGGCGCAGAATTTCCTCTACGAGAACTTCGATGCGATCTGCAAGATTTTCCAAAAGCACGACGTGAGCTTTTCGCTCGGCGACGGCCTGCGTCCCGGCTGCCTGGCCGACGCGAGCGACGAAGCGCAGTTCGCGGAATTGCGCGTCCTGGGCGAGCTGACGAAAAAAGCCTGGGAATACGACGTGCAGGTGATGATCGAGGGGCCGGGGCACATCCCGATGGACCAGATCGAGCTGCAAGTAAAGAAGGAAAACGAGCTGTGCTACGAGGCGCCGTTCTACACGCTCGGGCCGCTGGTCACGGACATCGCACCGGGCTACGACCACATCACCAGCGCGATCGGCGCGGCGATGATCGGCTGGCATGGAGCGTCGATGCTCTGCTACGTCACGCCGAAGGAGCACCTGGGGCTGCCGAACGCGGATGACGTCCGCCAGGGCGTGATCGCGTACAAAATCGCGGCGCACGCGGCGGATGTGGCGCGGCACCGTCCCGGCGCACGCGACCGCGACGACGCGCTCAGCTACGCGCGCTTCCTTTTCGACTGGAACAAGCAGTTCGATCTCTCGCTCGACCCAGACACGGCGCGGGCGATGCACGACGAGACGCTGTCGGATGATTTCTACAAGGAAGCAAAGTTCTGCTCGATGTGCGGGCCGAAGTTCTGCTCGATGAACACGACGCAGATCGCCGAGGCCTACCAAGGGCTCGACCAGAAGGAGCGCGAGGCGAAATTCGCGGAGCTCCTCGCCAAAGTCGAGAAGTAACCTTGCGCAGCATCGGTCTTCAAAAAGCGGTGGTCCAAGCCATCCTTTTATGTGTCGCGGCGGGCTTTTCGTCTCTTGCATTGCGAGCGGACGACGCTTCCTATCGCGCCTCAGTCGAGAAATGGCGCCACGACTATGAGGCGTACCTGAAGTCCGACACGGGCTGGCTTACCGTTTCCGGGCTTTTCTGGCTGCACGAAGGCGAAAACCGCTTCGGTTCCGATCCGCTGAGCGACATCGTTCTTCCGGTACCCGTACCGGCCGATGCCGGGAGCTTCGAATTTCACAACGGAAGGACGATTGTCCACGTAAAGCGGGGCGTCGCCGCCACAATCCATGGCGTGCGGGTGGAAACCGCGGAGATGCACCCCGATTCAAGCGCCGACCAGCTCGTGCTCGGCGATTTGACTCTGTACGTTCACGCAAGCGGAGACCGCTACGCCATCCGGCTGAAGGACAAGAATGGCCGTCTGCGCAAAGAGTTCACGGGTCTGCACTGGTTCCCGATCAACGAATCCTACAGGGTCGACGCCCGCTTTGTGCCGTACGACAAGCCAAGAACCATCATGATTCAGAACATGATGGGCGACGTGGGGCCGGAAACGATCCCCGGCTACGTGGAGTTTTCGCTAAACGGGCAGGACTTGAGGCTCGACGCCGAGAAGGACGGGTCGAGCCTGTCGTTTGTATTTCGCGACCTGACCAGCGGCCGCGAGACCTACGGGGCGGCGCGGTTCCTCGACGCCGATCTCGGCAAAGATGGCCGTGTGGTCCTTGATTTCAACGAAGCCTATAATCCGCCCTGCGCCTATAACCCGTATACAACCTGCCCGTTGCCAGAGCCGGAGAACCGTCTGCGGGTGGGGATCGAAGCGGGGGAAAAGACGTATCATCATTAGAAAACCAGACCAAGGAGCGCGAGGTTCAGGTGGACGGCAAGGCCGTCGCGCTGGCGAATGTCGCGGGCAAGTTCTGTGCGATCAGCAGCATATGCCTCCATCAGGCCGGTCCGCTGGGCGAAGGCAAACTGGAAGGGCAGGTCGTTACGTGTCCCTGGCATGGCTGGCAGTTCGATGTGACGACCGGCAAAATCGTCGGAAGCCCGACTGCGGGCGTTGAGAGCTATCCGATCGAGATCCGAGGCGACGATGTCTTCGTCGATATCGGCTAGTCGGAAGCAGTGAGCGCGTTGGCCAGGTCCAAAATTGACCTGAAGTTGGCATTTGGGGTGCTTTTTACCCCTGTCCGGGCGAAAACTTTGCACGGAAGGCTTCCCTTTCCTTCCGTCTTCCGTGTATAGTGCGGCGACACTTTTCGACGGATGACGCAAGCTCCCTCCAAACCAAGACGCTGGCTGTTGGCTGTCGACCCGCGGGTATATCACTGGGACACCCTCTTCGTTAAAGGCAAGGAGATGTGGCGGCATGCCGGGCACCGTCCGGACGCGCTGCGGCAGATCAAGCAAATACACAAAGGTGATCGCGCGCTCTGCTATCACGGCAAGCCCGAGCATTCCATCTACGCGCTCGCGGAGGTCAGCCGGGACCCTTATCCCGACCCGCAGGACTCGGAAGCCAAGAAGTTCGTCATGGACCTGCGCGCGATCGAGCGCCTCCCGCGCCTGGTGACGCTGGCCGAAATGCGCGCCGACCGGCTGCTGCGGAAGATCAAGTTTCTCAAAAACACACGGCTCACGATCTGTCCTCTGACGGACGAAGAGTACGCGGAAATCCTGAAGATGGCCGGGATCGTCGCGTCACCGGGCATTCCCCTGCCCTGAAGCAAGGCCGGAAATCCGGAAATCGGAACTCGTATAGAATGGCTGCCGCGGGAGGTTTGTCCATGCGCAGAACGATTGCGATATCCCTGGCGGCTCTGCTGGCGGGCGCCGGCGGCACGGTGGCGGCCGGGCGAAACAGTGCTGACAGGCGGGTCGGGTTGGCCCTGCCGCGTCTTCGCGATTTTTCCGGAACAAAGGTGACGCCGATTCACATGTGCTGTCTTTTCCTCGGATAAAACATGCCGGAGCTTCCCGAAGTCGAGACTGTCGCGCGCGGCCTGCGGGCCGTCCTGCCGGGGAGGCGCATTCTAGGAGTGCGCCTCGGCAAGACGGACTTCATCGATGACCCGGCAGCGATCGAACAGCAACTACCCGGCACGCGGATCAACGAAGTCCGGCGGCACGGAAAATTCCTGGTGCTGGACCTCGAAGCCTCGAACGGAGGGGCGCGGGATTTGTCGCTCCTGGTTCACCTCGGCATGACGGGACAAATCGTAATCTGTCCGCCGGGGGCGCGCATTGCGCCGCACACGCACGTTTTTCTTGTGCTCGACGACGGGCAGGAACTTCGCTACACCGACATTCGCCGCTTCGGCCGTATCTGCATTCTGGCCGATGGCTCGCGGGAAGAAGTTTTCGGCCCGCTTGGCCTCGACCCGCTGGAAGCGACCGAGGCAGAGTTTCTCGGGGCCCTGCATGGGCGCCGGGCGCGAATCAAAGCGCTGCTGCTCGACCAGCACGTGCTGCGGGGCATGGGTAACATCTATACGGATGAAAGCCTTTGGCGCGCGCGAATCCATCCGATGCGTCTGGGCGCGAGACTCAAGTGCGACGAGTTGCGCCGCCTCCATCGGGCCGTGCGGGGCGTGCTGACCGAGGCGATCCGGCTGCGCGGGTCGTCGATTTCCGATTACGTGGATTCTCACGGACAGCCGGGCGAATTCCAGCGGCGGCACCGCGTCTATCAGCGGGAGGGAAAGAAATGCTTTCGCTGCGGAGCGCCGATTCGCCGGGTGATCGTCGCGGGGCGAAGCAGCCACTTCTGCCCGCGCTGCCAGCCGGCGCCGCGGTCCCACCATTCCCGGCAGTGATTTCTCCCCGATAACGAGAACAGCATTCGCGCCGCCAGCGCGCGGCCTCAGAATGAAGGAAAAAACCTCGCTCTATTTCGTGGAGCGGTGTGCAGGCTCCGGCATGTAAAGCCCGGCGTCGGCCGGGAGCCGGGCGCGTTCGAACTGAATCGTGGTGTGAGTGATGTGAAAATCATGCGCCAGCACTTCGCGGATATTCGAAAGGATTTTCTCACTCGCGTCCATGTGCATGTCCGGAATGCGGACGTGGCACGAGAGGGCGTGAAGGTCAGTGCCGAGCGTCCAGATGTGGATGTCGTGAACCTCCCGAACGCCTTCCACGCGCAGCATCGCGGTGGCAACCTCATCAAGGCGGATTTCGCGCGGCAGGCCTTCGAGAAGGATGTGGCCGCTCTCGCGAAGGATTCCCGCACCCGACCAGAGGACCAAGACGCCGATCCCGACGCCGAGTGCGGGATCGACCCAATGCGCCCCAGTCGCGCGAATGGCCACAGCGCCGACGAGGATCGCGATGTTGGAAAGCGCGTCGCCGAGGTTGTGAATCCAGACGGCTCGGACGTTCAAGTCGCGGCGGCCGCGGTGCACTGCGAGCGTGATGCCTCCGTTGACGGCCAGGGCCAGGAGCGAAATCCAGATCATCAGGCCGGGGCGCACCTCGACGGGGCTGTGCATGCGGGCCACGGACTCGCCGATCACCAGCAGGGCCGCGAGCGTAAGCACGATCGCGTTAACAAAAGCCGCGAGGATTCCCGCGCGATGGTAGCCGTAGGTCTTCTCGGGCGTTGGCGGGCGCTGCGCCCAGCGCGTGGCGAGCCACGAGATCACGAGAGTGGGCACGTCGGTGAGATTGTGGACGGCGTCGCTGACCAGCGCGATCGAGTGCCCGGCGTAGCCAGCCGTCAACTCGGCCAGGACCAGGCCCAAAGTGACCACCACAGCCGCGCCGAGAATGCCAGTCGCGGCCTCACCGAGACCGCGAACATGATGGTGCGACTCGTGGCCGTGGCCATCACCGGGTCCGGCAGCGCCGTGCGCGTGGGGATGCATCAGCTGGATTCTACTCGCGGAATCGGGCCGGCGCACAGTCCCTACCGTAGCCCGAGCACGATAACGTCACGGGGGCGTTCGGTTTAGGTCGCTCAAACCCGAAACACAATTGACTACCCCGAGATGCCCACCTAACATCGAAAGAGGTTTCCTGGCTCTCTTGGGAGCGCTCAAGGAAGGGCGTTACGCGCCGTAGCAATTCGCCCAGCGATGACGCAAAACATAGCCAAATTGGTCTTCTGGGGGGTGCGTGGCTCAACGCCGACGCTCGACCGCGATGCGTGGCGCTACGGCGGAAACACGTCGTGCGTCGAGCTGACCGCGCCGGGCGGCACGCGCTTCATCCTCGACTGCGGCACCGGCCTGCGGATGCTCGGCAATCACGTGCGCGCACTGCACAATCGCTGGGCGGAATCGCGAGCCGACGGAATTGAGGCGCACGTCCTCGTGACCCACTACCATTGGGACCACATCCAGGGTATCCCTTTCTTTTACCCTTTTTTCGAGCCGCAGAACCGTTTCCATTTTTGCAGCTTCCAGTCCGAATACCTCGGCCGCGACAGCCTGCGCCAGGTGCTGGAAGCACAGCTAGCCAAGCCCTATTTCCCGGTGGACGTCAGCGCGATGAAGTCCACGCGCTCCTTCCACGAAGTCGTTGGCGGCGACAAATGGGAGGTTGACGGAACGCGTATCACGACGGCATGGCTGAATCATCCTCAGGGCTGCCTGGCATACCGGCTGGACATGGCGGCCGGCTCCGTTGTGTACGCGACGGACAACGAGCCGGGAGTGGCGGAGTTCGATGCCAGCTTGCGCGCCCTCGCCCAGGGAGCGGATGTGCTGATTTACGATTCCCAGTATTCGCCGGAGGAACTGGCGACCACACGCAAGGGTTGGGGCCATTCGAGCTGGCTCGAGGGAGTGAAGGTCGCGCGTGAATCCAAGGTCGGCCACCTCATCCTTTTTCACCACGATCCGGACTCATCGAGCAGGACGATCGACGGTTTTCTTTCGGCGGCGCGCCAGGAGTTCACCAAGACCTGGGCGGCCATGGAGGGAATGTCGATCACACTATGCGAGCGGGGCGTGGATGTTCAGCTCCCCGAATCGCGCCTCGGCCAGCGGCGCCGGTTGCGCTTCGCGGCCACGGTGAGCGGCCAGCGTGAGGACGGCACCGCGTTCGAAGAGAGGGCGACCGTTCGCGATGTGAGCCTCCAGGGCGCCTATCTCTGCCTGAGCAGCCGGCCGCGCCTGCAATCGGAACTTCGCGTGGTGATTGAAGCTGCGGGAGAACAAAGCCGATCGAGCCTCCTGACTCTGCGCGCCGCCGTGGTTTACTGCGAGTCCGGCCGAGGAGAAAAAAATCAGAACGGCGTAGGTGTCGTCTTCGTGGAAGACGGCGGTCTCGAACCGCCGCGCGATTGAGCGGCCGTCAATCCAGTCCCCGTTAGTCGGTATCTTCGAGCGCGGAGAGCTGCGCTTCGATGTCGGCCAGAGCGCGGTTGAGTTGTTCGGTGTAGCGCGAATTCTGGCTTGCCCGAAGATCCTGCTGGACTCGCGTACGCGAGAGCAGCAGCACTTCCCTGCGACGGTACGTTTCCGTTTGCGCGGGCGTCAACTGTCCTTTCTGTTTTCCGCCGCCTTTCGTTTCGGAGTCCTGAACCTGACTTTCAACCGACTTGCTTTCCCATCCCTTGGCCATGCACCGATTTTACGGCGGTGCCGGTTCTTCGGGGCGAAATTTTTTCAGGCTGGTTTCGTTATTTTAGCAAGGCCGGTTGCTCGTCGGGAGTGCAAAGGGCCCTTTTGTGGAAAGGGCTGGCATCGAAACGCGGTCTGGAGATCAAAGCGTCACCTGCAGAAAAACGGCTGGAAGTTACTCAGACTTGCAACGGCAGGAATCAGATAGCGGTTCGAGTCGGATTTGAGCACACAGCCCTGCGCCCCGGCATGTTGCACGGTGCTGGCTAGTTCAGGAAACTGGTACAGCGTCAGGATCAGTATTTGAGTGCGCGGACAAGCCACGTGGATCTTGCGAGCCGCTTCCAGCCCATTCATATTGGGCATGCCTAAGTCCATGACCACGACATCAGGGTCCAACTCCTTTGTCTTCTCAAGCGCCTCGTGGCCGTCCGCAGCTTCCCCACAAACCTTCCAGTCCATCTGAGATTCCAGCAGGTTACGAACCGCCCTGCGCACGAGCGGCTGATCATCCGCAATCAAAATCCGCAATAATTTCCCCACCAGGATGCGCTTGCCCTTTCTCGCGCTAAACCGCCGCCTTCAATGGTATGCGTGCTTCATGATATTTATGGCCGGGTGGCGTCCGATGGACCACCCATACGACCCTCAAAAATGTGATCGATCAACGCGGGGCAAGGATGCTCGACTCCAGCACCTCGCTGTGCACCTATCGGCTTTTGGGAAGGAAGAAGAGAAATCGGCCCAGCCCGCAAGCCTTGATTTCTCTCAAGGCCCCTCGACTCCTCTTCTTCTTCCGGCTAGCGGAGTATCGCTTCCGCGCCGTGATAATCGTTCGAGAAGGCGTGCGGCGGCAATACAGTCAGTTCGTTAGCACAAAGCGGAATATCCTGTAGAGACCGTACCGATTTGTAAAATTGTGTTCTGGTCGGGGCTGTGCGGCGCCGCGATCGTGAATCAGGGCTCGATGATCTGATTTCGCACGGCGTAGCGCACCAAGTCGGTCACCGTGTGCAGTTGCAGCTTGCGCATGATGTTGGCGCGGTGAGTTTCCGCGGTTTTGACGCTGATGCACAAAGAGGAAGCCACTTCCTTGCTGCTCTTGCCTTCCGCGAGCAGCTGTACGATTTCCCGTTCCCGCGACGTGAGCCGTTCGCGGAGCGATTCCGGGGCGCCCCCCTCGCCGCGCCTCCCGTTTAGATTGCCCAGGATCACCTCCGTCGCGCGAGGCGTGAAGAAGGGCTTGTGGTTTGCCAGCGTCTCCACCGCAATGACGAGGTCGCGATCCGAATCCGATTTCACGATGTATCCGCGCACTCCGGCCTCGAGAATTTCGCGAATGAGCTGGTCGGAATAATGCACGGACAAAATGAGCACTTCGGTATTCGGGGACGACTTGCGGATTCTTCGGGCGGCCTCGATGCCATTCAGGTCCGGCATGCTGATGTCCAGAACTACGACGTCGGGTTTCAGCGCCTCCGCCTGTGTAACGGCCTCACGGCCCGTGTGAGCCTCGCCGCATACCTCCCAGCCTGGGTGTGATTCCAGCAAAGACCTGATGCCCCGGCGCATGAGGTCGTGGTCGTCAACGACCAGAATTCGGACGGTCTTCATGTTGCCCTCCCAACGAGCGAGTATGTCGGCGGAAGCTGACAGAAGAACCGGAAGACTCGCCTCCGCGCGTTTTGTCGACAGGCTGGGGAGACCAAATTATACACGAGAAGCGAGATTCGAGTCTTCGTTCAAGGCGGCAACGCGGACCGCGCCTGAGTGTGCGAAGCAGAAGATCGGGTTATTGGCTTGACGCAATCTGGGTCGCGGCTTCCGTTCCTGGGCCTCGCCGCGCACCACGGTTGCCGTCGCAGTCGGAGATGCGGATGCGCCGGGAGGACGCCGTTCTTCAGACCCGCCCTTCGAGGCATGACCGCAACTTCTGCCGCGCACGCATGAAACGCGCCTTCACAGCGGCTTCCGAAAGATTCAGGATCCGCGCCGTTTCCTTCATCTGGCGCTCCTCAAGGCCCAGGAGCCATACGACCGCGCGCGAATTTCCCCGAAGCCCGCCAATCGCTTCCCGGAGAAGGCGCCCTCTTTCCGTTTTCACGTAAAGGACTTCCGGCCGGGCTTCATCTCCCGCCTCCAACATTTCGGACTCACTCGACCCTTCGTTGACGAATCTGCAAGACCGATGCAAGCTTTCGCTGCGCCTCTGTCGCAGCTTTCCAAGCGCCTCGTTGATCGTGATGCGAAGCAGCCAGGTGGAGAAGCGCGCCTTCTCGTGGAATTGATCCATGTGAGTGTAAGCCTTCAGCAGGCTTTGCTGGGTCACATCCTCGGCATCCTCGCGGTTTCCGGTAATTCGGAGCGCCGCCCAATAGGCTTTGCACATGTGCGGCTGGATTAGCGAGGCAAACGCGGCGCCATCCTTGCGTCGCGCTCGCTCGATCAATGCGGTTTCCTCAGCCGGGCCACCGCGCTCGGCATCGCCGGACCCGAAGGGGACTCTCTCGATAGCACCGATTTGGTTCGTCACCATGTCATCCCGCCTCCCGCTTTTTTTCCGCTACCCACTGGAACTGTTTGCGCGTTCACGTGAATTTGAAGTGGCGGAGGCCCCGCCTCGTTCATGAACCAGTATCCGGTGCTCCGAGAAAGTGGATAATCGTTTTGCGCCTCCCAACGTATCGAGCCAGAGGCATCGGTATGAATCAATGTATGACGCGGAATCGGTTGCCGCTCCCAAGCCCATCTCGATATAACCCACAGCCAAGCTACTGGAAATGAGGTCCAGGGACCATCCTAGCCATGCTGTACCTTTGGGGAGTGCTTCCCTGTACTACCGAGTGCCCATCTCCCAGAGAGAAAAGGGCAAGACAACCCTGGCGTCAGCAAAAACCAAGGCTGGTTCGTGGGCCTCATGCCAGTCTTCACGTTACCCCTTCGATACATTCGTCAACGTTTTCGGGACAGGAGTCTTCATCCAAAGCCATGACAGTATGAATCCGAAGTGGTCGGTTACGACGTGATGTTGGTCACACATGGCTATGATGCAGGACGAAGGTCGAGCAAAGAACTTCATCTGGGGCATGAGTCGGATAATCGGAAACTACGCTTCGACTATGGAATCAGGCTTTAAAAATCCAGGAGAAGCGCTCAAAAAGTACTACGAATTTACTACAGTGCACCATTTTCGGGCATCCGAATCTTCCGCGCTAGTCTCACAAATGATATAAAATCATCGGGTTACAAGCGTGGGGCCCGTAGCTCAGCTGGTTAGAGCAGCGGACTCATAATCCGTTGGTCCAAGGTTCGAATCCTTGCGGGCCCACCAACCCGGCAGAAAGCAACGCGCCAGCGCCGCGATTTCCCCCGCCGTGAACTGAAATCCGGGCCTCGCAAGCCCAAGGCGCTTCTACCGCAAGTATCCCCACGTGTGCAACCGGTCGCTGTCCTCGACCCATCGGTCGCCGATGTCCGTGCGGTAGTACATATTGGGGATGAGCACGTTCTTGATGCGCGAATAGACCTGCGCCTGTGCCTGCTTCATCGTCGGGCCGGTGCCGATCACGATCAGGATCACTCCCGAAGTTCCAGCGACGAGCCACTGGCCGTTCACCTGCTTCACGTCTTCGATGTGGATCTCCTCCTGCGGCGGTTTCTTGAAAACGATCACCGAGTTCTTCGAGAACGAATCGAACGTCTCGTCATCGTCGAACGGGAACGGCGGCACCACGATGCGCACGCCGATCTGGAATCCACTGCGCGTTTTCAGTTTCGGATCGTTGCCGTTCGCGAGGTCCCAGAAGAACTGCCCGATCGGCGTCAACATTCCCGCCTGCTGGATGCTGATCGTTGGATACCCGAACCGCGACGTGAATTCGAGCGGATAGATGCCGTGGTTGTTCACGATGCAATTCAGGTCGATGTAGCCAACGTACCCTTCGCCCGCGAGCACCGGCTCCATCTTCAGCAGCGTCTGATTGAAAAGTTGGTTCGCGCCGCTCCAGAACATCGATGTTCCCATCTCTCCGGTCGGTGGACCGATGTCGCCGGGGAAAAGCTTCTTGTGTTCGAAATTGACGTTGATCGGATAGATGAAACTCTTGCCGTTGAAAAACGCCCCGACCGCGACTTCCACTCCCGTCACGCGTCGCTGGAGTTGAAACACCTTGATCTCTTCCGAAAGTGCCTTCTTGTAGGCCTCGAGCATTCGAATCACGTCCTGCCCATCGTCCTCTTCGCCGACGAAAAGCCGCCGCTTCACGTTCTGCGCCTCGCCGCTTGGCTTGATCACGTAGCGCGCGGGGTTCTGCACCACGTGCTCGATCGCATCGTCGAACGAAGAGAACTCCGCGTACGGAATAATGCTCACGCCAGCCTTCTTCAGTTCCTCCTGACCGAACGACCGGTCATCCTCGAGGCGATCGGTGTATGCCGTCCCGCCGATCACCTTCTTGCCCTGCTTGCGCAGCGCCTCGGCTTTTTCTCCTTGTCCGAGCGTGTCGTCGAAAACGATGATGTCCGCCCAGTCCGCGTCCTTCTCCCAATCTTTCGACTTCGCCACGAAACCGTCGCCGATGTCGCGTTCTTTTTTGTCACCGATGAAATAGCGGACTTCGTGGCCTTCCTTGGAAATCTGCCACGCGATATCGCTGATCAGCCCGGTCAGCGATACGAACAGAAAATTCTTCTTCTCCATCGCTCTCCTTCTTCTCCCAAAGCGAAGCCGGTCATGTTACATGCGGTCGCCCGGGCCGATGTTAATGGCGTGTGACTAGCGGCTCGGCTGCCGGTCCGTTTCCGGTCATCCGGCTTTTCGCAGACCTATTGCGCGTGAACCCCCGAAGTGGTAATACTCAACCGGAGTATGGCTATGATATCGCCTGCAATCGGAGCGATCGGTCTTGGTTTCTTTTTCTATCTTGTTCTCTACTTCTGCGTGCTAGCTCCCCGCCAAGACATGGATGTACCGCCGGACGCGCATATCGACATCATGCGCAAGTCCCCTCTCGGGCGTTGGCGCTATTAACGCGCTAGCCGCAACTAACCCGTATCCTCGGCCCACAAACCCGGATGACTTCCCGTCGCCCGCGCGCTATTCTTTCGAGTGCCCTTGAGCTCGCTGAATCATCCCATTTTCCTCTTCTTCGCTGCTCTTCTCGGGGGAACGGTCAACTCGGTCGCCGGAGGCGGCAGCTTCATCTCTTTCCCGGCGCTTCTCTTCACCGGCGTCGCGCCTATCGCCGCCAACGCCACCAACACCGTCGCCCTCTGGCCCGGCACGATGGCCAGCACCTTCGCGTATCGCAACGCGTTCACGCCCAGCGCGCGTCGTCTCGTGCTGCCGCTTTTCCTCACCGGCATTGTCGGCGGTGTGCTCGGCGCACGAATCTTGCTGATCACGCCTCAAGCTACTTTCCTCCACCTCATTCCGTGGCTGTTGCTCGCCGCCACCCTCCTGTTCCTTTTCAGCGGCCGCATAACTGCCTGGGTTCGCAACCGCGCCGGTCACCATCCAGAAAGCGCGCTCGGCGATCACAAAATTCCGCGCCTGCTGATGGTCGTCGGGCTGTTTCTTGAACTGATCATCGCGATGTACGTCGGATACTTTGGCGCGGGCGCGGGCATTCTGTTTTTGTCGCTTCTGGCGCTGCTCGGCCTCGACAACATTCACGCGATGAACGGTATGAAGACGTTGCTCGTCAGCGTCGTGAACGGTGTCGCCATCGTCACATTCATCTTGGCGCACGTGATCGTGTGGCCGCAGGCCGCGGTGATGCTCGGCGGCGCCATCGTGGGAGGCTACGGCGGCGCCTATTTCGCGCAGAAGATGAACCCTCAGCACGTCCGCTGGATAATCATCGCCGTCGGCTTCGGCATGTCCGCCTACTTCTTCCTTCGCCACTGAACTGCATGCCGTACGTCGGCCGTCCTGCGATAGACCCTTGCAAGCCGCCCGCTTCGCTGTTACACTCAATACCGTACTGGATTAGTGCTATATGATCCAGACTGGGCATGGAACATGGTAAGACTTGGAAAACTAACGGATTACGGGCTGGTCTTGATGACCTGCATCGCCCGTGGCCACGGGCTGCCGCTGCGCACAGCACGCGACCTCGCCGTCGAGTCTCGCCTGCCGCTTTCTACGGTTAGCAAGCTCCTGAAGCAGCTCTTGCAAAGCGGGCTGCTGACCTCCCATCGCGGCATCAAAGGCGGGTACGTCCTTGCGAGGGAATCGCAGGATATCTCGGTGATCGACATCATTGCGGCGATCGAAGGACCGATGGCTCTCACGCAGTGCAGTACGGAAATCTCGGGGCTGTGCAATCTCGAATCGTTTTGCCCCATCAAGACCAATCAGCAGATCATTAGTCAGGCCATTCGGGGGGTACTGGACAAGATCACGCTCTCCGACTTGGTCCAACCCCTCCAACTCACCAGCATCAAAGATGTGCGCGGCCGAATCGTGCCGACGATCGCATCCGGGAGAATTCAATGAGTTCGGATACCGACGCCATCCGCAAACTGGCGCAGCAGGAATACAAGTGGGGCTTCGTCACGGACATCGGCGAGGATCGCGCCCCGAAGGGCCTGAACGAAGACATCATTCGCTTTATTTCTGCCAAGAAGAACGAGCCCGAATTCATGCTCGAGTGGCGGCTCAAGGCCTATCGCCACTGGGAATCGCTCGAAAAGTCCCAGGCCGAGCCGAAGTGGGCCAACATCAAGTACCCGCCAATCAACTATCAGGATATCGTCTACTACTCGGCGCCGAAGCAAAAGCCGAACCTCAAGAGCCTCGACGAGATCGATCCCGAAATCCTGCGCACCTACGAAAAGCTCGGCATCCCGCTCGCGGAGCAGAAGATGCTCGCGGGCGTCGCGGTAGACGCTGTGTTCGATAGCGTCTCGGTCGCCACGACCTTCAAGGAGAAGCTTGCCGAAGCTGGCGTCATCTTCTGTTCGTTTTCGGAAGCGGTGAAGAATCATCCCGACCTCATCAAGAAATACCTAGGCACCGTAGTTCCCTATACCGACAACTTCTTCGCCGCCCTGAACGCCGCTGTCTTCACCGACGGTTCCTTCGTCTACGTGCCCAAGGGCGTCCGCTGTCCGATGGAGTTGTCCACGTATTTCCGCATCAACGCCGCGGAGACCGGCCAGTTCGAGCGCACGCTGATCGTGGCCGACGAAGGCGCTTCCGTCAGCTACCTCGAAGGCTGCACCGCTCCGATCCGCGACGAAAACCAGCTCCACGCGGCCGTGGTCGAGCTGATCGCTTTCGATGACGCGCAGATCAAATACTCGACCGTCCAGAACTGGTATCCCGGGGACAAGAACGGCAAGGGCGGCATCTACAATTTCGTCACCAAGCGCGGCGCGTGTCGCGGCAAGAACTCCAAAATCTCGTGGACGCAGGTTGAGACCGGCTCGGCAATCACCTGGAAGTATCCGAGCTGTATACTGCAGGGTGAGAATTCAGTCGGCGAGTTCTACTCCGTCGCGCTCACCAATAATTACCAGCAGGCGGACACCGGCACGAAGATGATCCACATCGGCAAGAATACCCGCAGCACGATCGTCTCGAAGGGCATCTCCGCCGGCCACGGCCAGAACACCTACCGCGGCCAGGTGAAAATCATGAAGGACGCCGCCGGCGCGCGAAACTACACGCAGTGCGACTCCCTGCTCATCGGCGACAAGTGCGGCGCGCACACGTTCCCGTACATCGAAGTGAAGAATTCGACGGCGAAGATGGAGCACGAGGCTTCGACTTCGAAGATCGGCGAAGACCAGCTCTTCTATCTCCGCCAGCGTGGGCTGAAGGCCGAGGACGCCGTCTCGATGATCGTCAACGGCTTCTGCAAGCGCGTCTTTCGCGAACTGCCAATGGAGTTCGCGGTCGAAGCGCAGAAACTTCTGAGCGTCAGCCTCGAAGGCAGCGTCGGATGACCGGCGCTCTTTCTACCCGTCACTGGCTGCCGAGTAGAAATCGGCGTAAGTCATTGAAAACAAGGCTTCGGGGTGCCTCTTACCCGTCAATGAAACGGGGCCCAAACGAAGCATCGCAAAGGACAACTGAATGAGCTTGCTGGAGATCAAGAACCTGAGGGCGAGGGTCGAGGACCGCGAAATCCTCAAGGGCGTCAACCTGAAATTGGAGGCTGGCGAAGTCCACTCGATCATGGGCCCCAACGGCTCGGGCAAGAGCACGCTGGCGCAGGTGCTGGCGCGCCGCGAGACGTACGAAATCACCGGCGGCGAAGTACTGTTCAACGGCAAGGATCTGCTCGCGATGAAACCCGAAGAGGCCGCGTGCGAGGGGCTTTTCCTGGCGTTTCAGTATCCCGTCGAGATTCCGGGAATCAGCAATGCGTATTTCCTTCGCTCGGCGCTCAACGCGATCCGCAAGTATCGCGGCCTGGATGAAATGGACGCGATGGACTTTCTCCCCATGCTTCGCGAGAAACTGAAGCTGCTCGAGATGGACGACAAATTGCTAAACCGCTCTGTGAACGAAGCCTTCTCCGGCGGCGAGAAAAAGCGGAACGAGATTCTTCAGATGGCGGTGCTCGAGCCGAAGCTCGCGATTTTGGACGAGACCGATTCCGGCCTCGACATCGACGCGCTCCGGATCGTGGCGAAGGGCGTCAACGCGATGCGCAGCCCCGAGCGTGCGATTCTGCTCGTGACGCACTATCAACGGCTGCTGGACTACATCGTGCCGGACCGCGTTCACGTACTCGTGGAAGGCCGCATCGTCCGCTCCGGCGGCCCCGAACTCGCCTTGCAGCTCGAGGATCAGGGCTATGCCACGATCGAATCCGCCGCGCGCGGCGCTTGATAAGGAATTGGGGAACAACAAGGTGGCAACCGCAACTCAGGCAATTCAAAACTACGAGGAAAGCTTCAGCGGGCTGGAAAAGTCCGCCACGAGCCGCGAACTCCCGTGGCTTCGCAAGCTTCGTCAGGACGGTTTCGCTCGCTTCGCCGAAACTGGCTTTCCGACCCTGCGCAGCGAAGACTGGCGCTTCACCAATGTCTCGGCCATCTCGCAGACGCCTTTCCGCCTCGCCCGTAACGGCCATCATGTGCCCTCGCCAGCCGACATTCAGGCCTATCGCATCGCAGGCGCTGCCTGCCAGCTCGTTTTCGTGGACGGCCACTTTGCCGCTGGACTTTCGTCGATCGGCGAATTGCCCGCTGGCGTCCGGGTTTCAAGTCTCGCCGCGGAACTCGCCCGCGATCCTCGCGCCATCGAGCCGCACCTCGGCCGCTACCTGAATATCCAGCGCGATCCCTTTTCCGCACTGAACACGGCGTTCATCGAGGACGGCGCTTACGTGCACATCCCGAAAGGTGCGGTGCTGGAATCGCCAGTCCATCTGCTCTTTATTTCGACGGCGCACGACGTTCCCACGGTGAGCCATCCGCGCAACCTCATCGTCGCGGAGGAAAATAGCCAGGCCACGATCGTCGAGAACTACGTTTCGCTCGGCCGCGGACAAAAGGCGCTGTGCAACACCGTAACCGAGCTCGTCGCGGGCGACCACAGCGTGATTTCGCACTACATGATCGAGCGCGAAAACGAGCAGGCCTTCAACGTCTCGACGCTTCGCATCCAGCAGGGCCGGACCACCGACGTGGCCTCGCATTCGATCCTCACGGGCGGCGCGCTCGTGCGCAACAATGTCCACCCGGTTCTTGCGGGCGAAGGCGCCGAGTGCCTGATCAACGGCCTGTTCATCGGCGGCGATCGCCAGCACCTCGACAACTACATGCTGGTCGAACACGCCAGCCCGCACTGCGGCAGCCGCCAGTTCTACAACGGAATTCTGGACGATCACGCCCACGGCGTCTTCCATGGGCGCATCATCGTTCACAAGGATGCGCAGAAAACCGACGCCAAGCAGACGAACCGCAACCTGCTGCTTTCCGATACCGCGCAGATCGATACGAAGCCGCAGCTCGAAATCTACGCCGACGACGTGAAGTGCACGCACGGCGCGACGATCGGCCAGATCGAGGAAAACGCCCTCTTCTACCTGCGCTCGCGCGGAATCGACGAGACCTCCGCGCGCCGCCTTCTGCTGATGGCTTTCGCGAGCGAATGCCTCGACCGGATGAAAGAGGGCCCGGCCCGCACGTACGTTGAAGACCTGATTCATCGCGATCTGCGCCGCGTCGCGCATTCCTCCCAGCCAGAGGAGCAAGTGGCATGAGCATCGCCGCCAAACCTGTTTCGAACAGCCGCCTTGACGTCGAGCGCGTCCGTGCGGACTTTCCGATCCTCCAGCAGAAAGTCCACGGCAAGCCGCTCGTCTATCTCGATAACGCCGCCACGTCGCAGAAACCGCGCGCCGTGATCGAAGCGATCACCCGCTACTACGAGGGAACCAACGCCAATATCCACCGCGGCGTCCATTTCCTCTCCGAGCACGCGACAGAGGAATACGAAGCCGGGCGCCGCGTCGCGCAGGGGTTTCTCAACGCCGCAAGCCCGAGCGAGATCATCTTTGTCCGTGGCACGACGGAAGGAATCAATCTGGTCGCCCAGAGTTACGGCCGCGCCCACATTCAGGCCGGCGACGAAATCCTCATTACCGATATGGAGCACCACTCGAATATCGTTCCGTGGCAGATCCTGTGCGACGAACGGAGCGCGAAGCTGCGAGTCGCTCCGATCAACGATCGCGGCGAGCTGATCCTCGAGGACTTCGCGAACCTACTCGGTCCGAAGACGAAGCTCGTTGCCGTCACGCACGTCTCGAACGCCCTCGGCACGATCAATCCGATCCGCCGGATCGTCGAGATGGCGCACGGCCGCGGCGTGCCGGTGCTGGTCGATGGCGCGCAGGCCGTGCCCCACCTGAAGGTGGATGTTCAGGCGCTCGATTGTGACTTCTACGCCTTCTCGGGCCACAAGGTCTACGGCCCGACGGGCATCGGGGTTCTGTACGGCAAGGCGGCCCTGCTCGATGCCATGCCGCCGTACCAGGGCGGCGGCGACATGATCATTTCTGTCTCATTCGAGAAGACGATCTACAACAAGCTGCCCTACAAATTCGAAGCCGGCACGCCGGATATCGCCGGAGTGATCGGTCTCGGAGCGGCCCTGAAGTACGTCGAAGGCCTCGGAATCGAAAATATCGGCGCGTATGAAAACGAGGTGGTCTCCTACGCCACCGCCGCGGTCTCAGCCATCCCCGGCATCCGCCTTATCGGGACCGCGAGAGAAAAGGCCAGCGTGCTTTCCTTCGTACTCGACAACATCCACCCGCATGACATCGGGACGATCCTCGACCAGGAAGGAATCGCCATCCGCACGGGACACCACTGCTCTCAGCCCGTCATGAAGCGCTTCGGCATCGCCGCCACGGCGCGGGCGTCGTTCGCGGTCTACAACACGAAAGACGAAGCCGATGCGCTGGTCCGCGGCATCGAAAAGGTACGGGAGGTATTCGCCTGATGTCGGACCTGCGCGATCTCTATCAGGACGTGATCCTCGAGCACAGCAAAGCCCCGCGGAACTACCGCGAGATTGCCGCAGCGAATCACAAAGCCGAAGGGTACAACCCGCTTTGCGGCGACCGGTTCACGGTGTACCTCGACATGGAAGGTGATTCGATCCGCGACATCAGCTTTCAGGGTTCGGGCTGCGCGATCTCCAAAGCCTCCGCATCGATGATGACGCAAAGCGTCAAGGGTAAGACGAAGGCGGAAGCCGAGCAGCTTTTCAAACGCTTTCACGATCTGGTCACCGGCCACGCTCCCGCGAACGACGGCGGCGAGTTGGGCAAGCTGGCGGTTTTCTCGGGAGTCTCCGAGTTTCCCGTGCGAGTGAAGTGCGCCACGCTCGCCTGGCACACGCTGCACGCGGCCCTCGAGGGTAAGCAGGAAGCCATCTCGACGGAATAATAAGGTAGCGGATAGGAATTTATGGTCACTGGTGGACACATCACATTGAGCCGCGAATGCGACGCAATCGAAATCCCGAGTGGCGTTCAGGCGAAGCTTCCCGCCGGCATCGGCGTGCGCGTGATGCAGTTCGTCGGCAGCAGCTACACGGTGACGAGCAGTCGGGGCATGTTTCGCATCGACGTGAAAGATGCCGATGCGCTGGGCATGACGCCGCCCGCGCCTTCGCCAGCTGCCGCGTCCGAACAGGCGGAATTCAGCGAGAAAATGGTATGGGATCAACTGAAGACCGTGTACGACCCGGAGATTCCTGTCAACATCGCCGACCTGGGCCTGATCTACTCCTGCGTTACGTCGCCGCTCGAGCAGGGCGGTCGCCGCATCGACGTCAAGATGTCGATGACGGCTCCCGGCTGCGGCATGGGCAACGTCCTGAAGGCGGACGTGGAAGGCAAGCTCGCGCGACTGCCGGACGTGAAGGAAGTTAACGTTGAAATCGTTTTTGATCCGCCGTGGGAGCCCAGCCGCATGTCCGAAGCTGCCAAACTCCAGCTCGGCTTCGACCTGTAGGACGCTCCCGAAGCATCGCCGCCTGCTCGAAAAACTCAGTTCACTTTGGGAGTCGCGCTCGCGGTGGATTCCGCGGCATTCGGTGCTGGAATAACCGCCGGGGTGGGCGACCGCTTGGCCATTAGCTTCTGCGAGCCGCTCCAGACAAGTTGTAATCCCGCGAAGATGGCGATCGTGGCGATCACGAGCTTCAACTTCCGCGCCGGCACGCGCCGGGAAAACAGGCAGCCAACCAAGACACCCGGGACACCCCCGGCGAGAAGTTGAACCAGCACGTGGCCGCTGATCGAGCCGAATTTCCATTGAAACAGGCTGCCGATCACAGCCAAAACGAGGCCAAACAATATATCCGTGCCGACGACTTCCGGCGGCGTCATCTCCGAATAGTTCAGGAGGAGCACCGTGCCGAGCGCCCCGGCGCCCGCCGACGAAAATCCCGCCTCGACTCCAATCGGAAGCGCGAGCCAGGGAAGCCAGCGCGAATTCTTCCGCGCGAAGTTCCGGTTCTGCAGACGCGGTATGAAACTGACGCTCGACGACGCAGTCAGTATGACCCCGAGCAGGACAACGATAATCGGATTGCCGCCCGAGCTGCTCAACAGGCGCAGGAAATACGTTCCGATCAGCAGCCCCGGAACCGCCCCTTGCAAGAGCAACCACAAATATCGCCAGTGCATGTGCCTTCCAGCCAAATAGAACGGCGCAGCCAGAAGGCGCAGAACTCCGGCGAAGACGAACGCCGTACCGACGGACGACGCAGCCGGCAGCCCGACGAGAAGCACGAGCGCGGGAACCGTGAAGCTGCCTCCTCCGATGCCGGTCAACCCGACCGCGAGCGCAATCAGAAATCCGATGAGGGCGTTCATTCGGTCTGCTTTGACTCGGTGTGGATGCCGCACTCGAGTTTTCTTCCGCCCCAGCGACCGGAACGCGGATCGGCGCCCGCGACGGGAATCGCCGTGCACGGCTCGCACCCGATGCTGAGGTATCCGAAATCGTAGAGCGGCAGGTGGTCGATCTTGTTTTCGGAGGTGTAATCCCAGACCTGATCCCACGTCCACGCCGCGAGCGGACTGACCTTCAGGAGCACCTTGCCGCTCGGCAACTCGTGGTGTTCGACGATCTTCAAGTTCTTGCGCGTGGGCGACTGTTCGCGGCGCAGCCCGGTGAACCAGATCTCGAACTTCTCGAGCGCCACGAAGAGCGGCTCGACTTTGCGCAGGTGGCAGCAGCGGCCGGGATCGGTGCGATTCAAGATTCCGAACTGCGCTTCCTGCTCCGCGACGGATTGCTTCGCCGCGAGATTCTGCAGGTTCAGATCCCAACTTTGCGCCATGCGGTCGCGATAGGCGTACGTTTCGGAAAAGTGGTAGCCCGTATCGAGGAACAGCACGGGAATCTTCGGCAGGCGCTTGCGCAGCAGATCGAGCACGACCATATCTTCCGCCTGAAAGCTGCACGTAATGCAGGCGGCGCCTTTGCCGTTCTCCGCGAGCAGGTGATCGACCAGCGCGCCGGGGGATAGCGCCTCGAGTTCCTCGGCGAGCAGCGGCCCGGTCACGCTCATGGCTTCCTCTTTTCGGCGTCCGACTGCGCGTCGCGCCATTTCCGCAGGACCTTCATGATCCGCTCGACCGCCTCTTCATCGGTGTCGTCGGTGATGCGCACCGCGAAGAACGATTCGGGCCCGTAGATCGCCCGCACGACTCCCTTCTGGTTCGTCCCGTCATCGAGCGGGCAAAAGATCGTGATGTTCCCGGAAAGCCGATACGCCTTCGCGACGGTGACAAGCTCGTGGGAGAGAAAATCGTTCGGCCCCGCCATCTGCACGTGCCAGCCTTCGTCGAACATCTGGCGCTCGACGAGCTCGGCCACATGCGGCCGGCCCTGCACCCAGATAGCAGCGGAGGGATGACCGAAGCGGAAAACGCGCTCCTGCTTCGTGCTGCGCTTGCGTTCCGCCGCCTGTGCGCGCGAGCCATGACTCGCGATGGCGCGCTCGATGATTCCGGCGCCGACCGTGACGTTCGTCAGCGGGTCGATGACGATGAAGCTGCCCGTGATGCGGTTCGCGCGATAGGGATCGAAGAACAGCGGCAGCGTGGTGGTCACGTCGACAGCCGCGATCTCGTTCAGGTCAAGCTTTGTCGCAGGGACGTGCTCAAGGGTATTGACGTCAACGCGGTAGCGAATCCGATTGATGCGTCCGCGAACCGTGCGAGTCGTGTGCTTCAGGACGTAGATCTTGTGCGGATCGAGCGGCTCGGCATGCATCCACACGAGCGTCGCCTGAAGCGCGGTCCCGGCGTGCGGCCGCTGATCTTCCGCCACGAGCATGTTGCCGCGGCTGATATCGATCTCGTCTTCGAGCGTAACCGTGACCGAATCCCCCGGGCGCGCCACTTCCACTTCTTCTTCGAACGCCACGAGCGATTGCACGCGCGTCTTCACGCCGGAAGGCAGCGCCACGACGCTGGTTCCGGCGCGCAACTCGCCCGACACAAGCTGGCCCGCGAAGCCGCGGAAGCTGGCGTCTGGGCGGATCACATACTGCACGGGAAAGCGCAGCGGCCCGGATGCGGGAGCGCCGACCTGCAACGTCTCGAGGTATTCGAGAAGCGCGGGGCCTTCAAACCAGGGCATGCGCTTGCTCCGCCGCACGACGTTGTCGCCTTCGAGGGCGCTGACCGGCACCGAGTAGAGATTCGGAATCTCCAACTGCTCGGCAAACGCGCGAAACTCAGCCGAAATCCGGTCGAAAACCTCCTGCGAAAAACCGACCAGGTCCATTTTGTTGACCGCAGCGACGATGTGCCGCACGCCGAGCAGGTTGGCGATAAAGGCGTGGCGGCGCGACTGGCGCAGGACTCCCTTGGTGGCGTCGATCAGGACGATCGCGGCATCGGCTGTGGAAGCGCCGGTTGCCATGTTGCGCGTGTACTGTTCGTGGCCCGGCGTATCGGCAATGATGAATTTGCGGCGGGGCGTCGAAAAATAGCGGTAGGCGACGTCGATCGTAATCCCCTGCTCGCGCTCGGCTCGCAGACCGTCGGTAAGCAGCGAGAAGTCGATAGGGCCGCTCGAACGGTTGATCTTGCTTTTCTGCACGGAGGCGAGCTGGTCCTCGAGGATGGCCTGGCTATCGTAGAGCAGGCGGCCGATCAGGGTCGATTTGCCGTCGTCCACGCTGCCCGCCGTCGTGAACCTCAGCAGGCTTGCGCGCGATGCCAACACGGGGCTGGAATCCGTCGTCTTCGTTTGAGTTGAAGGTGAAGGCTCAGCAGGAGCTGTCGCCATCAGAAGTATCCCTCGCGTTTCTTCAATTCCATCGAGCCTTCTTCGTCGTGGTCGATCGCGCGGTTTTCGCGCTCCGACCGGCGGAACGAGACCATCTCTTCGATGATCTGCGGCACCGTCTCCGCGTCGGAACGGATCGCGCCCGTACACGGAGCGCATCCGAGCGACCGCATGCGGCACTTGACCATCTGCGGCTTCTCGCCCGGAAGCAGATGAACGCCGCCCTGCAATAGTAGAATCGAATTGCCGCGCACGATGGCCTCACGCTCCTTCGCAAAATAGAGCGGCACGATCGGGATTTTTTCCGCGTGGATGTAGAGCCAGACGTCCAGCTCGGTCCAGTTGGAGAGCGGAAAGACGCGAATGCTCTCGCCTTTGTGGTGCCTCCCATTGTAGAGGTTCCACAGTTCCGGGCGCTGGTTCTTCGGGTCCCACTGGCCAAGCGAATCGCGAAAGGAGTAGACGCGTTCCTTGGCGCGGGACTTTTCCTCGTCGCGGCGCGCGCCGCCGAAGGCTGCGTCGAATCCGCCTTCGGAAAGCGCGTCGAGAAGCGAGCGCGTCTTAAGCAGGCCGCAGCACTTTTGCGTGCCAAGAGCGTACGGATTCGCGCCTTCGTCGAGCGCCTTCTGGTTCTTGTGCACGATCAGTTCGGCTCCAACGTGTTTCGCGTACCAGTCGCGAAATTCAATCATTTCGGGGAACTTGTAGCTCGTGTCCACGTGCAGCAGCGGGAACGGAATCTTGCCGGGATAAAACGCCTTCTGCGCCAGGCGCAACATCACCGAAGAGTCCTTGCCGATCGAGTAGAGCATCACCGGATGGGCGAACTCCGCCGCGGCTTCGCGCAGGATGAAAATGCTCTCGGCTTCGAGCATCTTGAGATGATCGATACGGCTCGTCAGCTCGGTCTGGTCGTCCGTCGCGTCGAGAATCAATTTGTACTCCACTACGGCCATAAAAAAACCCGCCTCCCGGTTACGACCCGAGGGCGGGTTGGACTCAAGTCCGGTCTTACTGCGAACTTAGGTCATGAAGCCCAGCGCCCTCGGCAACGCACACATGTGCATGCTACAACACGTACAACAGGCGCAAAGGGGTGTCGGCTTCAATGGGATACCGAACTAATTTAGTCTAAATTGGCGTTCCCGTCAAATGGAACCGCCGGGCAACGCGGGGCGAACCCGCACGGCAACGAGGGTACATGGAAACGGATACTAAAGATTTGACCTGACGATACGATTCGTATTAAATCATTCCGCATGAAACCTCATCTCGGCCGCCGGGCTTTTCTCCTGCTGTTTTGCTTTCTGCTGCCCGGCAGCGAAGCCGTGCTTCCTGCCGGGGCGCCGCCGCAACCCCAGAAAACCGGACTCACCGTTTCCGCCGCCATCAGCCTGAAGGATGCCCTCGACGAAATCGTGCGGGCTTATCAGACGCAGCATCCGGACGTGTCTCTGGCGACGAACTACGGCGCCTCCGGCACGCTTCAGTTGCAGATCGAGCAGGGTGCGCCAGTGGACGTCTTTCTCTCCGCGGCGCCAAAGCAGATGGACGCGCTCGAAATGAAGGGGCTTTTGCTCGACGGCACGCGAAAGGACCTGCTGCGGAATGAAATCGTCCTGATCGTGACGAAGGATTCGGCGGTCTCCGTCAGGAATTTTCAGGATCTCCTGAAGCCGGACGTGAAGAAGGTCGCTCTCGGAGAACCCGTTGCCGTCCCTGCGGGAAAATATGCCCAGGAGGTTCTCACGCACCTCGGAATCTACGCGCAGGTGAGTGCGAAGGCCGTGCTCGCGAAGGATGTCCGCCAGGTGCTGACGTATGTGGAAACGGGGGACGTGGACGCGGGAATCGTCTACGCCACCGATGCCCTGTCGTCGACGAGAGTAAAGGTAGCGGCGCAGGCCCCGGCGGATTCCCATTCACCGGTAGTCTATCCCGTTGCGGTGATCAAGGACTCGAAGAGCCCCGCGGCGGCGAAAGCCTTCGAAGATTTCCTCAGCGGCGCCCAAGCGCGCGCCATTTTCCAGAAGTACGGATTCGCGCTCGCATCACCCTAAGCGAAAAAACTAATCAGGCAACAACTCGGTCCACGGCCGGGGCGATGGCGCGAATTTCCTTCATCATTTGGGCGAACTGATCCGGATACAGCGACTGCACGCCGTCGGATAGCGCGCGTTCGGGATCAGGGTGCACCTCGATGAGCAAACCATCCGCGCCGGCAGCGACGGCCGCACGAGCCATGGGCACGACCTTGTCGCGCTTCCCCGTGCCGTGCGATGGGTCCGCAACCACGGGCAGGTGCGAAAGGCTCTTGAGCACGGGAATGGCGGCGATATCGAGCGTGTTGCGCAGAGCCGTCTCGAAGGTGCGGATTCCGCGCTCGCAAAGAATCACTTTGTAGTTGCCGCCGGCCATGATGTATTCGGCGCTCAGCAGCAGCTCTTCGATCGTTCCGGACATGCCTCGCTTCAGCAGCACCGGCTTATCGACTTCGCCGAGCCCACGCAGCAAATGGTAGTTCTGCATATTGCGCGCGCCCACCTGAAACACGTCCACGTACGGCAGCATGATTTCGATCTGCGACGGGTCCATGACTTCGCTCACCACGAGCAGGTTGTTCTTGTCCGCCGCGTCGCGCATCAGCTCCAGCCCCTTTTCGCCGAGGCCCTGGAAGCTATACGGCGAAGAGCGCGGCTTGAACGCCCCGCCGCGCAACAGTTTCGCGCCCGCTTGCGCCACCTTTGCGGCGATGTCCGCAATCTGCTCGGCCGATTCGACCGCGCATGGCCCCGCCGCGACGATCACTTCCCTGCCGCCGATCGAGACACCCCTGCCCAAGTCGATCACCGTGCCTTCGGGGCGTACGCTCCGCGCCGCCAGCTTGTAGGGATGCGAAATCCGGACAATCTCTTCCACGCCCGGCGCCGAGCTGAGCGCCAGAAGTTCCTCGCGGCGCGTGCTGCTGTTGCCCACCACTCCGATCACGGTGCGCTCCTTGCCGCGAATCAGGTGCGCCTCGTAGCCGCACTCCTTGATGCGCTCCACGATGTGGTTGATATCTTTGTCGGTTGCTTCGCCCAGCATGTTGAAAATCATGTTCGAGTCCTCGCCGTTACTAGAATTGATTGCTAAGATTTCGTGCTGTCTGACCGCGGTGCGGAAACGTACGACCCGAGAATCCGCAGATCGACGACCAGTTTTTCCAATTCGAGAAGCGCCGCGGTCACTTCGGGATCGCGCCGCGACGCTTGCAGGTCCAGATAAAATCGGTACTGCCACGGCCGGCCATGAACGGGCCGGCTTTCGATCTTCATCAGATTGAGATTGCGCCGCGCGAACGGCTCAAGCGCGTAATACAGCGCGCCGGGCCGGTGATCGAGTTGAAAAACCAGCGAAAGCTTGTCCGCGCCCTCGGGCGAGACTTGCGACTCCGAAAGGAGCAGAAAGCGCGTGTAGTTCTCTCGATTGTCTTCGAGGTGCTCGCGCAGGATCGCGCCTCCGTAAGTCTCCGCCGCCCGCCGCCCGGCAATGGCGGCCCGCGTGCGGTCACCGGAGCGCACCACGTCGCGCACGCTCCCGGCCGTGTCCTCCGTCGCGATGCGCTTCAGGCGCGGGTGCGCGCTGAAAAACTGCTCGCACTGCGCGAGCGCCACCGGATGCGATTCCACGACGGCGATGTCCTCGAATTTCGCTCCCGGCACCGCGATCAGGTTGTGCACGATCGGAATGATAACCTCCGCCAAAATGTTCAGCTTGCTGTCCACCAGCAGGTCGAACGACCGGTGGACCGGGCCCGCCAGACTGTTCTCGATCGGCGCGAGAATGTAATCCGCCGCGCCGTCGGTGATCGCGCTGAACGCGGCTTCGAACGTCGGGCGCGGCACGAGCGAAATCTCTTCTCCGAGGAGCTTCACGGCTGCCTCTTCGCTGAAGGCGCCACGCTCGCCCTGAAACGCCACACGCGCGTTCTTTTCAACTTTCATCGCCCCTTCGTTTTCCGGTTGCTTCCGTGCCGCCCGTCCCGGCTCGGCTTCGCGTGCGCCGGCGTGCTGTAGCCGAAGCGCGTTTGCGTGCGGATCGATTCATCGAGAATCAGCTGATAGATTCTGCCGATCGTCTGGCCATCCAGCGGTCCGGGATTCGACTGTTTCATGCGCGTGAGGATTTCCTGCTCGCGCTCCGGAGCGCGCAGCGGCACGCCCTCCTCGCTCTTCATGCGGCCGACTTCGAGCGAAAGCTCCGCGCGCAGGTTGATGAGATGCAGCATGGCCGTGTCGATCGCGTCGATTTTGCGTCGCCAGTCGTCGATTTTCATCACTCGCTCTGCCTCCCCGCCTTCGGATGTGGAGCCCGCACAACAAAAAAGGCCGCGTCCCCGTTCGAGGTCGCGGCCCGGTCTTCGAAACTTTTTGCGGCTTCTACCTGCTCAGCTTATCCGCGCGCGTTTCGCCGGCCCGCTCCCCTCGTAAAGGAGAAGCGGTAAGTAAAGGCGAAATAGAACTGGTACGATTGCATCGCGCGCTCTCGAATGTCCTTACGATTCCCCGGATGCGGAACCGAAGCTTGAATATACCGAACGCGCCCGAGCGCGTCAAGCGCTTCTTGGACGCGGAGGCATAAACCTGATTTATGTTTGGGGCAAAAATCGCAAATTTGACTTATCCGAGAAAGTCGCGCCTAATGGCACTTGATGCCGAGCCAGTGCCGGATGAAACTGGGACGGCTCGGCGCATGTCGCAACAAAGGAAAGCGATTGTCGATTCGGAAGCGAGACGTTACTCTATGACGCGGCGATTTCATGTAAGCGTATATGCAGCCATCGGGTGGGGGCCGCCCTCCTAAGTCACGCTTGGGAGAATGCGCCCCGCACCTGGAGACAGGCAGCGGGGCTTTTTTATTGGGAACGGGAAAAGAGGCCAGGCAGCGATGCAAAGTGACGCGATAAAAAAAGGAATCGCTCGAGCGCCCGCGCGGGCAATGTTGAAGGCCACCGGGCTGACCGACGCCGACCTGGCGAAGCCGCTCGTGGCCATCGCGAACACGTGGTCCGACGTGACGCCGTGCAATTCCCATCTGCGTGGCATCGCTGAAAAGGTCAGAGAAGGAATCCGTGCCGCGGGCGGCACGCCGATCGAGTGCAACACGATCGTCATCTCCGACGGAATCACGATGGGCACCGAAGGCATGAAAGGCTCCCTGGTTTCGCGCGAAGTGATCGCGGACTCGATCGAGCTGTTTGTGCGGTCGCACGCGTTCGATGCCGTCGTGGCGATTTGCGGATGCGACAAGACGATTCCCGGCACGGTGATGGCCCTCGCCCGGCTCAACCTGCCCTCGCTCTCGCTCTACGGCGGCTCGATCATGCCGGGCCACTACCACGGGCACGACGTCACGATTCAGGATGTGTTCGAAGCCCCCGGCGCGTACGCGACGGGGAAAATGTCCGAAAAGGACGTCTGCGAGCTCGAAAACGTGGCGTGTCCGGGCGCGGGCGCCTGCGGCGGCCAGTTCACGGCGAACACGATGGCGACGGCGATCACGTTCCTCGGAATGTCGCCGATGGGCGCGAACGAAATCCCCGCCGTGCATCCGGATAAGGCGCAAGCCGCGGTCGGCTGCGGCAAGCTGGTGATGGAGCTGCTCGCCAAGGACATTCGCCCAAAACGCATCATCACTCCTGCATCGCTGCGCAACGCCATCGCTTCCGTGGCCGCCTCGGGCGGCTCGACGAACGCCGTGCTCCACCTGCTCGCGATCGCGCGCGATGCGGGCGTGCCCCTTACGATCGACGAATTCGATAAAGTTTCGGCGAAGACTCCCACTCTCTGCGATTTGAAACCGGGCGGGCGTTTTGCCGCGCCGGACATGTTCGCCGCCGGGGGCATGCGCCTACTCGCGAAGCGATTGCAGGAAGCCGGCCTGCTCGAAGACGGAATCACCGCCTCCGGCAAGAACCTGTTCGATGAAGTCCGCGACGCCCGCGAAACTCCGGGTCAGCAGGTGATCCGCCCCCTATCGAATCCGATCAAGAAGGACGGCGGCCTCGCAATTCTGCGCGGATCGCTCGCGCCCGAAGGATGCGTGGTCAAGCTATCGGGACACGAGAGAGTCTTTCACAGCGGCCCGGCGCGCGTTTTCGATTCGGAAGAAGCGTGCTTCGAGGCCGTGCAGCAGCGAAAAATCCAGGCGGGCGACGTGGTCGTCATCCGCTACGAAGGGCCCAGCGGCGGCCCCGGCATGCGCGAGATGCTCGCCGTCACGGGCGCGCTGGTCGGCCAGGGACTCGGCGATTCGATCGCGCTCGTCACCGACGGCCGCTTCAGCGGCGCCACACACGGACTGATGGTCGGGCACGTGGCTCCTGAGGCGGCGCACGGCGGCCCCATCGCATTCGTGCGCGACGGCGACAAGATCACGCTCGACGTTCGCGCACGGCGGCTCGACGTCGAGGCCGATCTCGAAGAGCGTCGCGCGCAATGGAAGGCGCCCGCGCCGCGGTACGCGAGCGGCGTCATGGCGAAATACGCGAAACTGGTTTCATCGGCATCCGAAGGCGCCATCACGAGCGCCGCATAAAATTCTGCAATTCCTTAAGGAGAAAAACACACATGGCAAAGATGTTCTGGGAACAAGACGCAAATCCGCGCGCACTCGAAGGAAAGCGCATCGCCGTGATCGGCTACGGTAGCCAGGGCCGCGCGCACGCGCTGAATCTGCGCGATAGCAAGCTCGACGTCGTAGTGGGCCTGCGCCGGGGCGGACCTTCGTGGACGCAAGCGGAACAGGACGGCTGGAAGCTCCTCTCGCCGGCCGACGCGTCCAAGGGCGCGGACGTCGTGGTGATGCTTGCGCCGGATATGGCTCAGCCGGCGATCTACAAAAATGAAATTACGCCGAACCTGAAGGCGGGCGTGATGCTGCTTTTCTCGCACGGCTTCAATATTCATTACGGCCAGATCACGCCACCCAAGGACGTCGATGTGACCATGGTCGCGCCCAAGGGACCGGGGAACCTCGTCCGGCGCCAGTACGAGGCGGGACGTGGCGTGCCCTGTCTGCTGGCCGTGCACCAGGACGCCTCCGGACATGCCTTCGACCGCACGCTTTCGTACGCGCACGCGATCGGCGGCACAAAACCCGGCGTGATTCAAACCACGTTCCAGGAAGAAACGGAAACCGACCTCTTCGGCGAACAGGCCGTGCTCTGCGGCGGCGCGCGCGCGTTGATTCAGGCGGGCTGGGAGACTCTCGTCCAGGCCGGCTACCAGCCCGAATCGGCTTACTTCGAGTGCCTGCACGAGCTCAAGCTAATCGTCGACCTGATCTACGAAGGCGGCATCGCGGAAATGCACAAGTTCGTCAGCGAGACCGCGAAATACGGCGACCTCACGCGCGGCAACCGCGTGATCGACGAACACGTCCGCGCGACTATGAAGAAAATCCTCGAGGAGATCCAGTCCGGCCAGTTCGCGAAGGAATGGGTGCTCGAAAATCAGGCGGGGCGTCCGCAGTACGCGAAGCTCCTCGAACGCGACAAGAATCATCCCATCGAAAAGGTCGGCGCCGAGCTGCGCGCCCAAATGTCGTGGATCAAGCCGGAATCGGCAGCGGCGGGCCGTGGCAAGAAGTGACGCGGCAAAGATGACAAACGGCGCGGCGTAAGCCATGGCAGACACAGTTCCCTTTCGCCGCGTCGCGATCGTCGGCACCGGTCTGATCGGCGGATCGTTCGCGCTCGCTCTGCGAAAACAGTTCCCCGACATTTCGCTGGCGGGCTACAGCCGCGGCGGCTCAGTCGAGCGGGCCCGCGCGCTCGGGGTCGTGCAGGAAGCCACCGCCGATCTCGCAACCGCTGTGCGCGGCGCCGATCTCGTCTACATCTCGCTGCCGATCGGCGCCACGATCAACGCGCTCAGCTCGATCGCGGCGTCGGCGGAGCCCGGCGCGCTCGTCACCGACGCCGGCAGCACGAAAGCCGCCATCTGCCGGGCCGCGCAGGAACATTTCAAGGGCGGCGCAAGGTTTCTCGGCGCGCATCCCATGGCGGGCAAGGAGAAGTCCGGCATCGATCAAGCCGATGCCGAACTCTTTCGCGGCGCGCCCTACGCTCTCATCGGCTTGGAAGACGATCCCGATCCGCGCGTTCAGAAATTCGCGGAGATCGTGCGCGCGATCGGCGCCCAGCCGGTGTGGACCGACGCGGACACGCACGACTGGGCCGTCGGCATCGTCTCGCACCTTCCGCAGCTCGTTTCGATTGCGCTGGCCCGCGTGGTTCAGGACGAAACGGACGAAACCGGCATGCCGCTCACGCTCGCCGGGCCGGGACTCCGCAACACTCTGCGGCTTGCGGGAAGCCCGTATGGCATCTGGCGCGACATCCTGCTGACCAATGAGGAAAATGCTTCGCGGGCGCTCGACCGGCTCGCGCAGGCCGTCGAACATCTGCGAACGCTCCTCGCGAGCAAGGAACTCGAGCAGGAATTTCAGGCTGCCAACGACCTCTACAAGCTTCTTCGCAAGCCACAGTAACTCCGCCACAAGAAGTTTCAGAGGCTCGGTCGCGCTGCGAGCTGCGGCCAGCGGTGTCGCGCTACCCGATGCCGCAGGTTCCGTCGCTGCATGCCACAGCGGCCGGCATTCGGATCGACCGGGCGTCGCGGCGAATTCCACCCGTCGGCCGCCACTTGTCCACGGACGAGCTCTGTGTGTATACAAAATCCGTCGTTAACCAGAGCGGGTTCGTTTCCCCGCCGACGACCACGATATTGATCTGCCCGGGATCGTGATAGGGCGCGATCAGCGTATCCTTGGGCAACTTGGACCACGACGCGAAGGGCTCGATACCCTGCCGCGCGAGCGGGGCGACAAAAGCGTAGATGATGTCGGCGCCCCAGTATTGTCCGGCGGGTATCTTAACGTTTTCTGAAATCCAGCGGCTGAAATCCTGCTTTGTCTTGAAGCCTTGGTCTTTGAGCCCCTTGGCCACGAGAGGATCCATCACGAAGGTGGCCGCCGAACGGAGCGCGGAAAACGCTTTCAGCAGGATGACCGTCTCTTCGCTGGCGGGGCGAACTGAATTCGCGGCGCCCATGCTGTTAATGACGCTCCATCCCCGGAACAAGCTGACGACGCTCTCTTCAGGCTTGAAACCTTTCTGCACGTGGAAGGGTTCCCAGACGCTTTTCTCCTCATTCTCCGCGCAGCACATATTGTTGTAGTTGAGGTTGTGACCCTGCGAACCCATGAATGTCTCGCCCAGGCGGCAATCCGCCAAATTGATGGACATCAGCGTCCAGGAGCGTCCGATGACTGAATTGGCAAAATTGAACGGGCTCAACGCCCCTACTCCCGAATTCATGCCGATTTCGTCGCGGATCGGCCCGTTGACGACGACCATCCTTGCAAAAGAAGTCGTCGAACTCGGAAAGGCCGGTTCCTGAGTGGCGGCGACGGCCAGAATCACGGGGAAATGCTCGGGACGCGCTCCTGCCATGACGGCGTTCACCGCAACTTTCTCGACCGTGTACTCGATTCTCTCCTTGGTGGTCGTGACCGTCATCCGGCCTACGACCTCGTCGGGGGCATGGCTGGTTCCCAAAAGCATTTCGGCAACGCGTTCCTGCGTGGGAAGCACGATGGGCAAGCCGTCCGTCCAGCCGTTTTCGAGGAACAAGCGCTGCAGATTGTCCTCGGTGTCCGGTTCCAGCAGTCTCGGCCGAGCGGGCCTCGCAACCCGCTCCGCGCTCCTTTCCCGGTCCGCCAGAGGCTTTGTCAGCGCTTCGATCAATTCGGGAACGAACGGCTGCCCCGAGATGGGATCTTGACCTTCGATGTAGCGCCGCAGTACCGACCGGGACATTCCGACGACCGGATAAGGAGTGAAGCTGAAGCGCAGGTTCATGCCGTGATTACGCGAATCGCGCTCCATGTAGTCAGCGAACCTGGCTGTGGTGATGGGAGCCGTCGGGATTCCGAAGGCGTGCTCGAGTTTCCTGCAGTGATCGGCGACACTCGCCGAACAGCCGTCTCAACCGCCGACGCCGAAGATGACGGCGTGTCCTTTGTCCTTTACTTCGGCCCACAGTTCGGGATCGTCCAAGAACATGTTGCCTTGTTTCCGGCGCAGTATCGTTTCCATCGAGGGCATGTTCCGGGAGAACCAGGCACGCAACTCTTCCAAGAACTCGTACCCTCCCGCAAATCCCACGTCGACAAGGTAGACGGTCTTGCCGTTGAGGGAGTCGAGCCGCGGAGCCATGGATAATGGCGCGAACACGCCCGTGGGCTGGCCCTCTGGGTTCAACACCGTCTGCAACGAACTGCGTAGCGTGCTCTGTGCTGTCTGCGCCATCTCAGTCCTCCCAAGCCGGGCGAGCGGCCGCCGAGCAGATGTCTGTCGGGGGCGTGACCTGATATTACATCTATTCGGCGTGCACGGCGCGTCCACTTGATCGGGTCGCGGATGGCAACAGGGTCCGGCCGCCGCGACCACAAGAAAATTGACAATGGCCCGAGGCAGGTCTACAAGGGAGAATATTGGTGGATGTCCTCTGCCGAAAACCCTGAAAGGAGAACCATCCGATGAGGCTTCGGAGCGCACTCGCTCTGCCCGCTCTTGTGGCTGGCCTTGCATTGTCCGCATACGCCGCGGATATCAGCGGCCAGTGGACCGCAACGTTCAACACGCAGGTTGGAGAGCAAAACTACACGTACACGTTCAAAGTCGATGGAGAGAAGCTCACGGGCACCGCGAAGTCGGCCAACGGAGAGACGGAAATCCAAAATGGCGTTGTGAAGGGCGACGATGTCTCGTTCGTTGAAAACCTCGACTACCAGGGTCAGAAGCTCGTGATTACCTACACCGGGAAGGTTTCGGGAGACGAGATTAAGTTCACTCGCGACGTAGCCGGCGCCGCAAAAGAGGAGCTGGTCGCGAAGCGAGTCAAATAATCAAGGGTCGCGTTTACTCGCCTCAGTTGGCTAGCGGCGGTGCGCGAGGCGGCCGCTTTCCGCATGATGATCGCCGGACACCGAGCCGACACCCTGGCGCACCAGCGCGACAAACGCGGATGCCGACCGTGGCAGCGTGCGGTCCCGCCGGTAAACCAGCCCCAACTCCCGCCACACTTCCATGTCGGAAATCGGGATTAGCTTTGCCTGACCGGCGCGCACTTCGTCCTGCGCGAAACCTTCGCTGATCACGGAAACGCCAAGTCCCGCGGCCACGAAGCGCTTGATCATGCCGACGCTTGCCAGTTCCATCGTAATCCGCAGACGCGACCGGAACGGACGAAACTGCTTGTCGAGCACCTGGCGCGTGAAGCCCATTTTCGGAAAGATCAAGGGCTGCTCGGCAACGTCGGCCGTACGCACGCTCTTGTAGGATGCGAGAGGATTCGACGGGCTGCACATCAACACCAAACGATCCCGAAAAATGGAGTGGACCTTGAGGCTCGGCGACTTCACGGGCAGCGTCACGATGCCGACGTCCACCGTGCCGTCTTCCACCTTTTCGAGAACCTTGTGGCTGAAATTCCGGTAGATGCTGATCTGCACGGCCGGAAACCGCCGATTGTATTCCGCGAAGATGTCCGGCAGGACATAGAGGCAGGTCGCCTCGTTCGCTCCGATGGCAAGCGTCCCGCGCGGCGTGCTGGCCTGATCGGCCACGGCGCGCAGCGATTCGTTGCGCAGCGTCAGCAGGCGCCCGGCATATTCAAGAAGCGTCTCGCCGGCAACCGTCAGCCGCACGGACTTCCCGACCCGGTCGAAGAGCTTTTGGCCGTACTCCTGCTCGAGCTGGCGGATCTGCGCGCTCACAGCCGGCTGTGAACGATACAGTTTCTGCCCCGCGCGCGAAAAACTCCCCTGCTTCGCGATCTCGAGAAAAGTAATGAGGTGGTCGAAGTCCATAAGTTATAGGCAGCGCTCGATCATCCCTGGTACTAGCCCCATCCAAGTTGGCCTGGATTATAGCAAAAAGGAGGTGCCGGGCCAGAAACTAAAGCCTGCCGGTGGGTCATCAATTTCCGGCACCCAGCACACCAAGATTGGGCCCCGTCAAAAAAGGGGGTTGACCATCAGGCCGTACCCAGCGTGCGCTCTATATCCGACGCCACCATCCCGTACATCTCGAGGTCGAGAAACTCTCCCCACTTCAACACATGAGCGCGCAGGCTTCCTTCGTGGCGCATGCCGATTTTTCTCAAGACTCTTGCCGATGCAGGGTTGTTAGCGAAATGGCTGGCGAAAATTCGGTGCAGTCCAAGCGTCCCGAATCCATAGTCCACCACGCCCCGGGCCGCTTCCGTGGCATAGCCATTTCCCCAGTAAGGCACTCCGATCCAGTAGCCAAGTTCGGCGCGACGATGGTCGGCTTCGATCCGCAGTCCCACGCCGCCGCACAGCGTGTCACTTTCGCGCAGTAGAATGCCCAGGCGCAAGCCGCTGTCGCCCGAGAGATCCTTCTGCATACCGGCGATAAAGCTCTGAGCGTCGGACTCGGTGTAGGGATGCGGAATGCGCAGCGTGGTCGCCGCCACTTCGCGGGCGCCGATAAGCGGCATGAGCGCTGGAATATCCGAGGGCACGTAGGCGCGCAGCGTGAGTCGCTCAGTTTGTACCGGGGTGAACACCATCTCCCTACTCTAACCCGCGCGGATGCCTACTGCCTGTCTGTGGACAGGCTGCAGGATCAGACTGGCTCGGCGGTGGTCTGCGGGTCTTCCGCGTAGAGGGCAGGCATCTCGACAGCGCCAATTTCCTGCCTTTCGAGACGCGCGATAATGGGCTCCCAGGTCTGGGTGATGGGACACGGCAGGTGCACGGGCTCGATTCGTACGAGCGGCAGTCGTGCGGACTTCAGGAGGCGCCGCGCGCGCGGGCTGCCGGTGAGCCGGAGATGTTCCGCCAGCACGCGGCGGAGCCAGGCTTCTTCCTGTTCGTCGATCTGGTCCTTCACGCGATCTTCGATGGCCGTACAGCGCACGAATTCCCGGTTGTAGTTACCATCCGTGACCGACTTCCGCAGCATGTAGACAAGTCCGCCGGTCATCCCCGAGCCAAGATTCACGCCCGCGGGACCCAAAATCACCGCGACGCCGGCGGTCATGTATTCGCAGCCGTGATGGCCCACGCCTTCGACCACGGCCAGGGCACCGCTATTGCGCACCGCGAAGCGCTCGCCGGCGCGCCCGGCAACGTACAGCTCGCCGCTTGTCGCGCCGTAGAGGACCGTATTGCCCGCGAGAACGTCGCCCCGGCGGGAAGCTTCGACTCCCGAAGTGATGGCGATCGTGCCGCCGCTCAGGCCCTTGCCCACGTAGTCGTTCGCTTCGCCCAGCAGGCGCAAGCGCACTCCGGGAATCACGAAAGCCCCGAAGCTCTGCCCGGCCGATCCGCGAAACTCGCAATCGATGGTGGCTTCCCTCAAACCCGCATATCCGGTGCGGCGGAGAATCTGGCCGCTCAGGTATGCGCCAATCGTGCGGTCGGAATTCGCAATCGGGAACCGCAAGGGCTTTGACGGCGACAGCGTCTGTTCCACCGCGCGGTTCAGTTGAGCCTGAAGGCCGTTGAACTCCCGCGAGGCCTCGGAGAACTTCCCCGAAGGCTCGGGCACTGTTTCGAGCAGAGAGCCGAGGGCGCGCTCCGTATCTGCGTTCTTCGGCCGCAACCGATCCACGGCGCCGGAGATTTCATCCAGCGAACGAGCGCCGAGCGCCGCAAGCCTTTCGCGCACTTCGCCCGCAACGCCGCGGAAGTACGCCATCGCCATTTCGGGACTCCCCGCGAAGCGCGCCCGCATGGTTTCATCCTGCGTCGCGATGCCGGCGGGACACGTATTCAGATGGCATTGCCGGGCCATCACGCAGCCGATGGCGAGCAGCGAGGCCGTGCCGAAGCCGAACTCGTCGGCCCCCAGCAGCGCAGCCACGATCACGTCGCGCCCGAATTTGAACCCGCCATCCACGCGCAGCCGCACGCGCCGGCGGAAGCCCGTCAGCAGCAGCGCATTGTGCGCGTCGCGAAGCCCGACTTCCCACGGCAGGCCCGTATTCTTGATCGAAGTGAGTGGCGAAGCGCCGGTGCCGCCGTCGAATCCGGCGATCGTGATTACGTTCGCGCCCGCTTTGGCCACGCCCGCCGCGATGATTCCCACGCCGTCGCCCGAAACCAGCTTGACGCCGATCCGCGCGCCCGGATTGATCGAGCGCAGGTCGTAGATCAACTCCGCCAGGTCTTCGATGCTGTAGATGTCGTGGTGCGGCGGCGGAGAAATCAGAGACATTCCCGGCACCGCGTGCCGCAGCCGCGCGATGTACGAGTTGACCTTCGCTGCCGGGAGCTGGCCGCCTTCTCCGGGCTTGGATCCCTGCGCCATCTTGATTTCGAGCTCGTCCGCGCGCGACAGATACTCGGCCGTGACGCCGAATCGCGCGGATGCGACCTGCTTGATCTTGTTCCCCGCTTCGGGCTCGAAACGATAGATGTCCGGATCTTCGCCGCCCTCGCCCGTGTTGCTGCGCGCGCCGAGGCGGTTCATCGCGATCGCGAGCGCACGATGCGCTTCCGGCCCGAGGGCCCCGAGAGACATCGCCTGCGTGCTGAAGCGGGCGAGAATCGAACTCTCGGACTCGACCTCGTCGATCGGGATCGGCTCGCCAGGCACGAATTCCAGCAGATCGCGAACCGAAACCGGTTCGCGCGTCTCCGCCAACTCGGCGTAGGCGCGGTACCCCTCGGGCGTCGGCGCCTTCAGGTATTTGTGCATGCGCCGGATCAGCTCGGGAGAGCTTGCATGGCGCTCGCCCGTTTGGCGGAATCGGTAAAGCCCTTCGTCGTGGAGCGGGCCCGAATCGGGAGTGTAGGCGCGGTTGTGGCGCCACAGGCCGTCTTCGAGCAGGCTTTCGAGTGTCTTGCCGCCCAGCGCCGCCCCGGCATCCTCGAAAAACGCATCGCGAACGCTTTCGTCCAGTCCAATCGCTTCAAAAAGCTGGCCATTGCGATAGCTGGCGATCGTCGAAATTCCCATTCGTGCAAGCACCTTCCGCAGTCCCGCCTCGACCGCGACGCGATACTTCGCCGCGCCGCCCGGTTTCAGCCCCTCGGAAAGTTCGAGCGCGATGTATGGATAGACGGCACTCGCGCCGACCGCAACCAACATCGCGATGTGGTGCGTCTCGATCACCTGCCCGGTTTCAATCACCAGCGGGACGTCCCATGCGCCGGACCGCACCAGTTCCTTCCAGGCCGCGGCAGTCGCGAGCATGGCGGGCAGTGACGCGCGCTTCGGCTCCGTGCCGGAATCGCTCAGCAGAACCACGGCAGGCTTGTTCCGCGCCGCCTCAGCAGCCTCTCTCTTCACGCGCTCGAGCGCGGAGAGTGCGCCGGCAACGCCATCAGCCACGTGGTACGTGAGATCGATGCGCCGGATTGGCTGGAGCGTCTTTTCGATCTGCGCCATCTGCCCGCCATCGAGAATCGGCGAACCAACTACGACGTTGTGGCCCAGATAAACGTCGAGCGACATCACATGCGTCTCGCGCAGCGGATCGATTGCTGGGTTCGTAACTTGAGCGAAGCGCTGCTTGCAGTAGTCCCAGATCGGGCGGTGCATGGTGGAGGCGAAAGCTGGAGGCGCATCGTCGCCCATGCTCCACGTAGCTTCTTTGCCTTCCAGGCCCAGGGCCTGGAAGAGCAGCTTGAACTGGTCGTCGGTCCAACCCAGCGCCGACGCCATTTTCTTTGGCTCGGCTGCGGGAGTCTGCACGACGCCTTGTCCTGGCGCGATTCGGGTCGGCGGCACGTATGAATTCGCGTCGTGCTTATAGGTCAGCAGTCCGGAAAGCTCGTTGTCGCGGAAGACCGCTCCCGCTGCGGGGTCCACCACTAGGATCTCGCCGGGGCCGAGGCGCTGGCGCTCGGAAACGTGCTTGTCTTGCAGATCCGTCAGACCCGTCTCCGATCCGCAGACGATCAATCCCTCGGACGTCACGGTGTAGCGCAGCGGGCGAAGACCGTTGCGGTCGAGTTTCGCGCCCACCATGCGGCCATCGCTGAACACAAGCGCAGCCGGCCCGTCCCACGGCTCCTGCTCGCGCACCTGCGCCTCAAAGTATTGGTGTAAGTCGGGACTGATGTCGCGGTCCGACTCCCACGCCGGAGGAACCATCCGCAGGATCGCCGCAGCCGGCCCGTACCCGCGGTGCAACAGAACCTCGTAACCGTTGTCGAAGCTCGCCGAGTCGCTCACGCGCTCCTCGAGAACGCTGAACGATTCCGGCGCGCCCAATTCCTTGCGGAGTGCGCTCTCCCGCGCGCGGACCCAGCGGCGGTTCGCTCCGATCGTATTGATCTCCCCGTTGTGGGCGACGAATCGGAACGGCTGCGCCATGTTCCAGGTCGGCTGCGTGTTGGTCGAATAGCGCTGGTGGAAAACCGCGAACGGCACCTTGAATTCGGGATGGGCGAGGTCCGCATAAAACTCGCGGAACTGCACGGGCGCCATCAGCCCTTTGTAGACCACCGAATGCGACGACAAAGAACAGAAGTAGATTCCCGCGGCGCTCTCTGCTTCGACCCGCTTCCGGAGAAAATACAGCGAGCGTTCGAGGTCGGCTTTTTCGTTCTGGGCTGCGAGGAAGCACTGCTGGATGGTGGGGACCGTGGCCTTGGCCCGAGGTCCGAGGAGACCGGGCTCGACGGGGACTTCTCGCCAGCCCAGACAGCGCAGACCTGTTTTTTCGGCCGCCGACTCGACGGCAGCCCGCGCCCAAGCCTCGCCGCCGGGCGGCAGAAAGACCATCCCCAAACCAAAGGATTCGGGTAGCTCGATACCGATTTGCCGGGCGCAGTTCCGGAAGAATTTCCGAGGGATTGGCGTCAGAAGTCCTGCGCCATCACCACTTAGGCCGTCCGCGTCGAGTCCGCCACGGTGGGAAAGGCGCGCCAGCGCCGTCAGTGCCCGCTCGACCACTTCGCGCGAGTCGGTCCCGCCGAGTTGGGCGACAAACCCAACCCCACAAGCATCGTGATCCACTCTATAGCGGGGACTATACGCCATGATAAACCTTAAGTTATCGCGTTCAGCTCGGAAAGGTACAATCCACAATTTCTATGCAACCCATAGATTTGGCGAGACCGGCATTCCCCGCGCGGCGGGTCCCGCGCAGCCCGTCCAGCTCGGCCCAAACCCGCCGTTAAGAGGGGTTTTGCGTGCCCGATTGTGCATTTTCCGGCCCAAAAGTGGTTCTAACTGTAAACACTTTGCGACCCCAATCTGGCGAGATTTTTGCCCGCTTTGGCGAGGAATTATTTCGAAGTTGCTGTCTTCTGCCCGGCATTCGCGGCGCGTGCGTCATGACGGGGCCCGGCAACGCGGTTTGGGTCGCGCCACTCGCGGTGGTCGCGCCTGAGAAGCTCATCCGCTTGCGCAGGCCCCCAGGTGCCCGCAGCATAGTTGGGAAAGTCGCGCGGCGGCAGCGCGCTCCACACGTCGAGAATCGGCTGAACGACCCCCCATGCGGCCTCGACCATGTCGGCGCGCTGGAAAAGCGTGGGGTCGCCCATCATGCAATCGTAGATCAGAGTTTCGTATCCGGTGGACGGCCGCGTACCGAAGTAGTCGGAGTATTGAAAGTCCATGTTCACCGCGCCGAGGCGGACGACCGGGCCGGGAACCTTCGCTTCAAAGCTGAGAGAGATGCCTTCATTGGGCTGAATGTTGATGACGAGCTCGTTGGGCGTGATTTTTTCGACGGAAGTCTTGCGGAAGAGGACGAACGGAGGACGCCGGAACCGAATCACGATCTGCGTGGAGCGCCCGGCCATGCGCTTGCCAGTGCGGAGATAAAAAGGCACGTCGGCCCAGCGCCAGTTGTCAATGTGCAGGGCGATGGCAACGAAAGTAGGCGTGTGCGAATCGTGCGCGACCTGGGGCTCATTGCGATATGCGGGAACGCGTTTGCCGTCCATCAAACCGTCGCCATACTGCCCGCGCACGGCCTGATCGAGGACGCGTTCCGGGCTGAGCGGTTGAATCGCCCGGAGAATTTTCGTCTGCTCGTCATGGACCGCGTCGGCATCGAAGTCGATCGGCGGCTCCATCGCGGTGAGCGTGATCAACTGGAAGATGTGATTGGGCACCATGTCGCGCAGCGCGCCTGCCGTGTCGTAATAACCACCGCGGAGTTCGACGCCGAGCTCTTCGGCAACCGTTACCTGCACGTGGTCCACATAGCGGCGATTCCACACGGGCTCGAAAATGCCATTCGCAAAGCGAAACGCGAGAATGTTCTGAACGGTCTCCTTGCCGAGATAGTGATCGATGCGGTAGATCTGCTTTTCCTCGACGACCTGGCCTACGGCATGGTTCAACGCGACCGCAGAAGGAAGGTCGTGACCAAACGGCTTTTCGATTACGACGCGCCGCCATTTGCCATCCTCCTGCTTCGTGAGAGCGGCCGCGCCGAGTTGTTCCACCACAATCGGGAAAAATACCGGGCTCGTGGCCAGATAGAACAGGTAGTTGCCCTGCGTGCCCTGCTCCTTGTCCGCCTGGGCGAGGGCGTCCCGCAATTTCACGTACAGCTCGGGGTCCTTGAAATCGCCGCAGATGTAGTAGAGGCGCTTGACGAACCAGTCCCAGGAGGACATGTCCACGCTTTCTTCCGAATATTGCTTGATGTCCTCGGTCATCTGCGTGCGGAACTCTTCCGTCGAGAATGGCTCGATCGAGACGCCGACGATCGCAAACTGTTCCGGAAGCAACTTGCCTTTTGCGAGGTTATAGATCGCGGGAATCAGCTTGCGCTTGGTGAGATCGCCGCCCGCGCCGAACAGCGCCATCGCACACGGGCCCGCCGGCGCGCCGGGCGTTCCCGGCGCTGGATTTATCGAATCAGTCTGCTCCACTTAAGATGCCTCCACACGACCACTATACCAACGAGCGCCGCTTGCGGGTGTAGTGAGTGCAAACGAACGGTCCTGTGGACTCGTTGGCAGTGTCGGGTCCTAGGCACGCTTGCGACGAGACGTGACTCTAAAACCTATCTGCCTCTGTTGACATCCCTGTTTTCGGTTATGCCGATCAGATTGAAGGGGATTCTTCTTGATTCCGACCAACCAATAACGTCCGTGGTACTAGTGAGCGGAATATCGCGCCCACAAAGAATCGAGGACTTGAGACGGGCAAATGCGCTGTGTCCCTGTCCCGGTTGTCCTAGCCATGCAGCCATCGTGGTAGCTTACCCGTCTGTTAGTCACTAACTACCATTTGCGTTCCAACAACGAGCTTAGGATAGCGCCTGTTGGATGGCCTGCTGAAGCGTGGCGAGGCCGGCGGCGAGGTCGGGGCCGAGATGGACGCGAAGGGCGCGGCGGCCGCGGTCCGCGAGGACCTGAAAATCGCCACGGGCCTGCGCGGCCTTCACGATGCCGAACGTGTATTTCTGGCCGGGCACAGGCACATCTGCCGCATCATCGCAGGTAATCTGCAAGAAGACGCCGGAATTCGGGCCTCCCTTATAGGCTTGGCCGGTGGAATGCAAAAACCGCGGGCCGAAGCCGAGGCAGGTGGCGACGTGCCTTTTGTCGCGCAGGGCGTGGCGAATCGACTGAAGCTGGGATTCGTGCGCGTCGTTCATCTGAATGTAGCCGAGGACGGCGAAATAATCTCCCGCGCGCAGACGGTTGAGATGCGCGCGCAGATAGCCGACGAGTGAAGCGTCGCTGCCGGCGGCCTGTTTCAAGGCCGCCGCGTTCTTCTCGTCAGCGAAAAGCTTCACGCCGCCGTCGACAAAGAAAGACGACTCGGACGGAAGCGATCCGGACTTTTCGTACTGCTCGGTCAGCTTGCGGGTTTCGATCTTGCTGGCTTCGACGTCGGGCTGGTTGAACGCGTTGATGCCGACGATCGAGCCGGCCACAGCGGTGGCGATTTCCCAGCGGAAAAATTCCTGGCCAAGGTCGTAGATTTCCGGGACGGGAATGCAGATGACGGGCTGGCCTGCCTTCTCCAGCGCGGCGACCGCGGCATCTTGCTTTGGATCCGGTGCCGATTCGAGGCGCAGATACGCGAAGACGCGATCGTTGCCGTACACATCCGGCGAGCCGATGCGCTCGCGGTCCACGGGGATTATTCCGTGGCCTTCCTTGCCGGTCGATTCGGCGATCAACTGCTCGAGCCAGGCGCCCAAATCCGAAATGCCCCGCGAGGTGAAGATCGTGAGCTTGTCGCGCCCGCCCTTCGCGAGAGTCCCGAGGGTCGCGCCGAGAATCACACCCGGATTCCGATCGGCTGGGACCGAGGAACCGCACGCGCGGACCATTTCTTGAGTGCGATCGAGAAATTTCGCGACATCGAGCCCCTGAATCGCGCCGGGAATCATGCCGAAATTCGAGAGCGCCGAATATCGCCCACCGATGGTGGGCAAACCAAAAAAGATGTGGCGAAAACCGGCGGCCTCCGCAACTTTCTGCATGTGCGAACCGGGGTCCGTGATCGCGATGAAGCGCTTACCTGCCTCGGCGCCGACAGCCTGCTTCACACGCTCGAAAAAATACTGCTGGAAAATGTTCGGCTCGAGGGTGCTGCCGGACTTGCTTGAAACGATGAAAACAGTTTTCGCCAGATCGAGCTTTGCATCGAGGGCCTTGACTTGCGCCGGATCGGTCGAGTCGAGGACCAGAAATTCGGGATAGCCCGGAATGTTTCCGAAGGTGAGCTTCAGCACCTCGACACAGAGACTCGATCCGCCCATGCCGAGAAGCACCGCCTGCTTGAAACCCGCCGCGCGAATTTCCTCGGCAATCCGCTGGAAACGCCGGCGGTCCGCAATCTGTTCTTCCACGATACCCAACCAGCCAAGCCATTTGCTTTCGTCGGTATTGGTCCAGAGAGAGGCGTCGCGCGCCCAGAGGCGCTGGACCTTGTTGTGCGTTTTCCAGTCCTCGAGCGTGGTTTTTACGGCTTGCGCGAGGGCTGCAGGCAAGTGGTCGATCATCGGCCTGCGGAAGGGGCTGCGGGGCTTTTCGCTTGCTTCTCGACGGCCGCGAGGAGTTTGTCGAACGCATCGGCGAACAATTTGACGCCGTCTTCGGTGAGCTGATCCGTAACTGCCTTCATGGAGATTCCGGCGCGACCGAGATCGAGCATCGTCTTGCGCGCGCCGGGGATATCCTCTTCAAGGCTCGCGCGAGGTTTGCCGTGATCGCGGAATGCGTCGTAGGTGGCAGGCGGAATAGTATCGACGGTATCCGGACCGATCAGCTCCTCGACGTAGAGTATGTCGCTATAGACAGGATTCTTCGTGCCGGTGCTGGCCCAAAGGACGCGCTGAGTGGCCGCACCGCGCCCGGCGAGGGCCTGCCAGCGGGAACCGCTGAAGATTTCCTTGTACTTCTGATAGGTGAGCTTCGCGTTCGCGATGGCGACCTTGCCTTGAAGGCCGCGGAGGAGAGATTGATCGGAGCCTGGCTGCGGATTCTTGATGAGATCCGCGAGCTTGCCGTCGATCAGGGTGTCGATACGGCTGACGAAAAAGCTGGCCACGCTTGCGAGGCGGCTCACATCGCCTCCGCTCTTCGCGAAATCCTCCAGCCCGGCGATGTACGCCTCGGCGACAGTCTCATAAACATCCTGCGCGAAAAGCAGAGTGACGTTGATGTTGATGCCCCGGCCGATCAAGTCGCGGATCGCGGGAATGCCTTCGGGCGTGCCGGGAACCTTGATCATGACGTTGTCGCGAGCGACAGCTTTCCAGAGGCGGCGGGCTTCGTCGATGGTCTCTTGGGTCTTGTGCGCGAGGTAGGGCGACACCTCGAGGCTGACGTAGCCGTCGCGGCGCTTCGTCTGATCGTAGACGCGGCGCAGCGCATCGGCTGCGTCCTGAATATCGCGAATCGCGAGTTGCTCGTAGATTCCCTTGGCGTCGAGATCCTTGCGCTTCGCCAAATCTTCGAGCGCCTGGGTATAGTCCGCGCTACCGGCGATGGCTTTCTCGAAAATCGCGGGGTTAGAGGTCATGCCGCGCAGGCCGTCTTCTTCAATCAAGCGCGCGAGTTCGCCCGATGACATCAAATCGCGGCGGATGTAGTCGAGCCATACAGACTGGCCGAAGCGTGTCAGCGCTTTGAGGGGATTCTCGGCTCGCTTGTCTTCCTGGGTGGTGGCAGTCGGCTTCGCGGTTAAGCTCATGAGATCCTCCTGACCATCGAACCTGGATTTTACCGCACGATCCGGCTAGCGGGCCAAGTTTCCTGCGAAACGTTACGAGTGCCGGGGCGCCTTGTTACAGATCAAAGACTAGCCACGGAGCCGCCGTCGACGCGATAGTTCGAGCCCGTGATGAACGACGCCTGCTCAGATGCGAGGAAGACGACGCCGCCGGCTGTCTCGTCCGATTTGCCGGCGCGGCCGAGAAGGATGTTGGGACGAAACTCGCGCAGGAGAACCTTTTCGGCTTCGTCCACGGTGATTTTTCTGGCGCGCGCTTCCTGCTCGAGCAGGCCGTCGAGGAGCGGAGTGCGAATGAATGCCGGCGAGACGGTGTTCACGAGAATGCCGTCCTTGCCATAAGCCTTCGAAAGGCTCTTCGTGAGACTGTTGAGGGCGGATTTGGAGGCGTTGTAGTGGGGCATCATTGCGTCGGGCTGAACGCCGGACTCCGAGGAGATGTTGATGATGCGTCCCCACCTTTGCTTTTGCATGTGGGGCAGAGCGGCGCGCGTGGAGCGGACCGCGGAGAGAACGTTGAGATTGAACGCGGCGAGCCATTCGTCGTCGGTGAGATCGGCAAAAGAGCCAAAGCGCCCGGCGCCGCCAGCGTTGTTGACGAGAACATGGATCGTGCCGAAGCGGGCGACGGTTTCATCTACGACACGCTTCGCGCCTTCGGCTTCGGTGACGTCGGCAACCACGGCGTGAACGGACGCTTGCGCGCCGTCGCGCAGCTCCGCTGCGGTTGCTTCGAGCTCCTTCGCGTGGCGGCCGTTGATCACGACGTGGCATCCTTCGCGCGCGAACGCAGCGGCGATGGAACGGCCGATTCCTTTGCTTGACCCAGTGACGAGGACGACTTTGCCTTTCAGCCCCAGTTCCATTTTCGATTCCTCCTACGATTGGCTCGTTCCGGCAGTGCGCTGACCGAGCGCCCTAATTGGATGACGCCGGGCGGCAAACGGCTTCGCGCTGCTTTACAAACGAGCATCGAAATGACAAGCTCACAGCCGACGCATCACAATTCTCGATTCCGGCGGGCAGAGATGAAATTATTCACACCTCGCGAGGCGGCCCAGGTGCTGGGCATCAGCTACCCCACGCTCAAGCAGTGGATCTACAAAGAAAAAATACGCACGGTGAAAACGGCCGGTGGACACCATCGCGTGCCCGAAAAGGAAGTGGACAAATTCCTCTACCGGGCGTCGGAGCGCGGCGACGTGAGCGAGCGCCGCACCAATTTTCGCAAGATCAGCGGGCGCAACCAGCTGGTGGGCCGCGTGACCGAGATCAAGGTCAGCGGATTGATCGCGCAGGTGACTCTGTCGATCGGCGGGCAGCACATCACTTCGATTATCACGGCCGATGCCGTGCGGGAAATGCGGCTCAAGGTCGGCGACAAGGCCGCGGCGCTCGTCAAATCCACCGAAGTGATGATCGTCCTTCCCTGACTTCCCTCCACTTCGTGGAAATTTCTCAGGCAAACAGTCCGGCGACACGCCCGCTGCCGGAGCCGTACTTGCGCAGGAGGCGGAGCGGACGCAAGGCGACGTACAGGGGCGCAAGCGGTCCGGGCAGACGAATCATCTGCCAATCTTCTTCGGCAGGAACCACGGCCAGTCGGATCGCATACCGCCATCCGGCTAGAGCACCTTCGACCATGCAGCGGCGAAAGCGGAAACGCCCAGCCGCGTCCAGCGTGCGCGTCGGACGGCTCAGGAGCCTTTCGCTGACTTCCGAAGCAACGTGCGCCGCAACGCGATCGTCTTGCGCGCGCGAGCGGACATCCGGGGGCAACGGGGCATCCAGAAGCTCTGCGGCGAGCGCCAACCCGAGGTGAAACATGCGCAGGGCACGCCAGGACTCCGCACGGCGGAAAGCCACATCAAAATCGAATGACGGATCGGCTTGCACAAGCTCGGCAATATCGGCAACCCAGGAAATTCGCTCCCAAAAATCCTTCGAGCCGTGAATGCAGAGGGCGGGTAGCGCGTCCTCGGGCGCAAATGTGCGAATTTCGTGGCCGCCGAGCGCAACGGGAACCAAGCGGCGGGCGAGGTCGTCGATGTCCGGAGGACGAGGAAAGTGACGCAGCGTCAACTCCGTGTGAAGCTCGACCATCATGCGGCGCGACTCGTCGCGATAGTTATATTCGCCAGGTATGAGCGAAGAGGCGGCACCGGGCGAGAGAATCCACGGAGACCTCGCGCGATAGCCGAAACGAGTCATGATCTCGTTCGCCTTGGGCATATCCCGCTGGCGCAGAATGATGTCGAGGTCTTCGAATTCGCGCAGGGTGACGTCTCCATAGGCTTGCGCAGCCGATATAGGACCCTTGTATGGGATGGCCAGAATGTCCGCCGCCTGAAACAGTTCCATGATTTTGATCAGCTCGGCGGACAGGATTAAACACCGCGCGACATTCGCACGTACCGCGTCCGCAAGCCGCTTCATCTGCTCCGGAGGAACAAGGTCCGGGGCCGAGCACGAAAGGCTTCGCGCAAGAAGAGGAATGAGGCAGTTTTCGGCGGCCTCGGAGAAGACATAATCCCAGTCGAGTGGTCCGGCCGCCAGTTCGCGAATTCGCTCCGCAATGGATGGCTGGATCCGTGTGCGGGCACAACAGACAAGCAGCCGTTTTTCCAAGCAAACGGGATCGCTTGAGGGATGCGTCATCTTTGCCCGGCGAGCGGGCGGAAGGATTCTACGACAGTAGAAGGCGAAGCGACGGACGATTCTCGCCCGCCGGGAGGGAGCCTTCGCGAATCGTGCGGCTCAAGCGGCGAGCGGGTGCGTCCACGAACCCTTCATGTCGATCTTGTGTCCGACCCTCAGAAGCTGGGCGCGCAGACTCGTGGGGTCGAGGCCCGCGCTCGCGCATACGCGGCTGAAGTCGTCGTGATCTTCGAAAAGGAATTGCTGAGCCTCGCGCCGGTCGCGCAGCCTGCCGGTGCGCCAGTCTTCGATGGCATGCGTGATGACGGCCATCCAGAGCCGGTTTTCTCCGATGCATTCCTCAGTAACCTGAGGCTGAAACGTCCGAACCTCCGTTGTAGCTTGCATGATTTCCCCCTTACCGTTACTCCCGTTCCTGGCCTGGCGCCCCCCTGCAGGTGTTTCACATGCCGCCCTCACATAAGGGAAAAGCACGTACGCGGCCAAGACTTGGCTTTCGGCGGCGCTGCATGTTCGAGCAGGGCGCAACTCTCTGCATTCAAAAGGCTTTTGGCTGGCTCAAACCGGGGCTAGAAGTGGGTCCCGGAAGAAAGCGCATCGAGGCAAGTGACTCGTTAGCGGGCAGGTGTTTCGGTCAGGGGCACACAGTTTCGACAGCAAGTGCCCCCCGAGGACTCTTTGACTTTCGTTCTCCCCTATCCTCGCCACGATCAAGTAGGCCAGCGTTTTCCGTCGCCGTCAATGGAACTAAAGACAGCAAGATATCTACTTGTCATCAAGGATAATTACCGTCTCGGCCAGCAGGGGCGGCAAGCTACGACGGGCAGTGGATGGCGGGCGCAGCGAGTATCTCGCGAAGTTTGGACGCGAGGGTCGCCAACGTAAAGGGCTTCTGAAGGAGAATGGCATCCGTTTCCAGAATTCCGTGGCGCACCACGGCCTGGTCTGTATAGCCGGACATGAAGAGCACCTTGATCTCCGGCCGGATCCGAGTAACGCGATCGGCCAGTTCGCGCCCGCTGATGCCGGGCATCACAACGTCCGTCATCAACACATGGATGGGCCCGACGTGCATGGAGGCCAACTCCAGGGCCAGGTGGCCGTTTTCAGCCTCGAGCACCGTGTATCCGGTCATTTCGAGGTATTCGCGCGCCAGTTCGCGTACTCCCTTTTCATCCTCGACAAGAAGAACAACTTCGGAGCCGCGCGGCACGGCAGTCGAACCGACGCGGGTGTCGCAGGCGTCGGCTGCGCCCTCTTCCTCGATCTTCGGCAGATAGATTTTGAAGGTGGTTCCGTGGCCCGGCTCGCTGTACACCCAGACGTAGCCGCCGCTCTGCTTGACGATGCCATAGACGGTCGCGAGGCCGAGGCCCGTCCCCTTCCCCTGTTCCTTGGTGGTGAAGAACGGCTCGAAAATGTGCGCCTGCGTCTTTTCGTCCATGCCGCAGCCGTTGTCCGTGACGGCGAGCATGACGTATTTCCCGGGCGCCAGCACGGCCGGCGGATGCGAGCGGGAATTGTCAAATTCGACGTTGGCGGCCTCGATGGTAAGCCGCCCGCCGTTTGGCATCGCATCGCGCGCGTTCAGGGCAAGGTTCATGACGACCTGTTCGATCTGGCTACGGTCGGCCTTCACCAACCAGAGGTCCGGCGAAGAGGAGGTCCCAAGATCCACATCTTCTCCAATCAGCCGACGAAGGATTTTCTCCATGTCGGCCACGATGGTCTGAACGTTCAGGACCGTCGGGGCCATAATCTGCTTGCGGCTGAAGGCGAGCAGTTGACGGGTGAGACCCGACGCCCGCTGAGCGGCGGATTGAATCTGCTCGGCGTTCCGCCGCAAAGAATTGCCCACGGGGAGACGCTCGGCCAGCAAGTCGGCGTAACCCTGTATCACCATCAGCAGGTTGTTGAAATCGTGTGCGATACCTCCAGCCAAACGGCCGACGGCCTCCATCTTCTGGGCCTGGCGGAACTGCTCCTCAAGTTGCTTCCTGTCCGTGATGTCGAGCGCCGTGCAGATGGCGCCCTGCACGGCGCCGGCCGCGTCGCGAAGCACCTCGACGTGACAGGTATATGAGCCGCCCTTCCACTCGACATGGAATGTCGAGGGCTCTCCGGCTATTGCACGGTGGTGCGCTGCAATGGGAATGAAGATTCGGTCGGAAGTTTCAAAGTATTCCAGCAGCGACATTCCCACGAGCTGATTCTGTTTCAAGCCCAGCCGCGCAAGACCCGCGCCCACCATGGACGTGAAGCGCAGATCCTTGTCCACGGTCCACAACACGGCGGGCAACTGTTCGATCAAAACGCGGAGGCGCGCTTCGTTTTCGCGCAAGGTCTCTTCGGCGCGCTTGCGCTCGATCGCCAGAGCGATGTGCCCGCCGATGGACATAAGGAACTCGATATCGCGCTGGGTGTATGCATTGTCGTGATCGTAGTCCCGTACGGTCAGGACTCCGATCTTCTCCGCCGGAGTTCGCAAGGGAACTCCGAGCCAGGAACGCGCCGGTGTGCCACGCAACTCTACTTCACCGCTCTCAATAAGCTGGCGATATCGCTCGGCGGAGACCAGCATTGGCTGGCCCGTCCGAAAGACATAAGCCGCGCAACCACGTTCCATTTTTTTCGGTTGCGGCTGAGAATCATGTCGGTCGACAAAAAACGGGAAGGAAATCATCCCCGAGGCGTCAACCAGCGCGACGAAGCAGTTGTCCGCCGCAATCACTTTGCTGAGAGCTCGATGGATCAGGCGGAGCAGGTCATCCAGATTGTCTGTGGCGCTGATGGCGTGAGTGATCTCCGTGGTGACCTGCCGCTCGAGATCGGACCGTTTGCGCTCGGTAATGTCTACTGCCGTCCCGTAGTGGGTGAGGATCTTCCCGCTGGCGTCGCGTAGCGCCCGGACGTTCATGGAAATCCAGATTTTGCTGCCGTCCTTCCGGAGCATGTGACATTCATATCCTTCGAGGATGCCGTCCTCCTCGAGCTTTCGCTTCACATCCTTCCGGGTCTCCGGTTCGACGTAGAGCTGCTGGCCGATATCACGAACTTCCCGGATCATCTCCTCCGGCGAAGAATAGCCGGCGATCCGGGCCATGGCGGGATTCACAGTCACGAAATGGCCTGCGGGCGTGGATTCGAAGAAGCCCTCGACGGCGTTCTCAAAGATTCTGCGATACTTCTCCTCGATGCTCCGTTGCGCCTCTTCGGCATGAAGGCGTTCGGTGATGTCCTCATACATGCCGAAACTGCCCATCGCCTTCCCATTGACAAGCAGCGGCACACCAAGAATCTGCACGTCCACCAGCGAACCGTCCCGTCGGCGCCGTTTCGACGTTGCACGCACGACCTCCCCGGATTCCGCCCGATCGATCAGCCCTATCATTTCGCGTTCTTGACCAGGAGGCGCCAGCAACGAATCGAGCGTTTTGTCGTGAATCTCGGCCAAGGAATAACCAAAGAGCCGTTCGAAAACGGGATTGCACATCTGGATTCGGCGGTCTGCGTCCACGGTGACGATGCCCAGCGGATTGTTTTCCGTCAGTGCTTGCAGGTAGGCTGTGCGCTCGGCTACCTTCTCCTCGGCCGCGCGCCGCTCGGTGACGTCCAATCCAACCGCCAAGACCGCGACCCGACCAGCGAATCGAATCGATTGAGTCGTGACCTCGACATCGAATACGACCCCGCTCTTACGCCGATGCCGCCAATGACCGCGGCTTGCCACCAGCTCCCTGTAGCTCTGGATGGACTCCAGAAGGCGCGGAACGTCTTCCGCGGGGCGAATATCAGTGACTCGCATGCGAAGAAACTCTTCGCGCGAATATCCGTATTGCTGAATGGCCGCCGCGTTCACCTCAAGGAAACACAGTGTTTCGCGATCGATAACGTACATCGGTAGTGGATTATTGGAAAACAGGAGTTCGAAATTCGTGTCATTCGCAAGCGAAGTTTGCCGCGCGACCGGGGGAGTGGTCTTCAGGTGCATTTCGGGCTTGCGATCCGCGGGCTTTGATGCGCGGGGAAGACGCCTATGCTTCGAACGAAGCTTGCCAGTTGTTCTAGACATAATAACGGAAAGCGGGAGGCAACTTTTCCGGAGTTGCGTCCGCGTTCTTAACATATAGCAACTGGGCCGCCAGCCTCGCAATGGTACATTCGTACCCGACGTTCTTCATATGGACACAAGCTTTACGTTCTTGGAGGCGATCCGAGAGATTCCGGTGGCAGTCCGCCCGGCCAGCCCGCGCGAGGCGTAGGCGCCTCCGTGTAGCCATGCGGAGGATTGGCGCCTGAGCCCTGCTGCGGTTAAGATGTTACTGAGACGCGCGGGAGCCACATGGAGAAAGTATCGAGCGAAGTCAGTCCCAGCCCTGAAAAACCCAGGGACGAGATTGAAACTCTTGTCCGGGGAGAGCATTCGGACCCTTTCCACTTCCTGGGGCCGCACTGGATCGACCGAGGCGGCGGACGCTCCCTGACCATCCGAGCGTTTCACCCCGGCGCCCGCGATGTAAGCGTTGTCTGGAGCGCAAACCAAGCCGTCTATCCGGCCACACGAATTCATCCGGAGGGCGCGTTCGAGGCGGTCCTCCCACCAGAGATTCCGAATGTGCGCGACGGCGAGCCGGTAGCCCCGACTGCATATCGCCTGCGCTTTCGCTTCCCGGACGGCGCCCAGATCGAAACCCACGATCCCTATGCTTTTCCCCCGCTTCTCACCGACTACGATCTCTACCTCTTCGGGGAGGGCACGCACTATCTGAACTACGAAAAACTCGGCGCCCACGCTCGTGAGGTGGCGGGCGTGCGAGGAGTTCAATTCGGCGTCTGGGCGCCGAACGCGCAGCGCGTAAGTGTCGTCGGAGACTTCAACTCGTGGGACGGACGCGTCAATGCCATGCGCAGCCGCGGGGCCAGCGGCATCTGGGAGATTTTCATTCCCGGTCTGGGCGAGGGAACGCTCTACAAATTCGAGATCCTCTCGCGCGTCGGAAACCAGCTGGGACTGAAGGCCGATCCCTACGGATTTGCGGCGGAGGTCCGGCCCAAGAGCGCGTCCAAGGTCTGCGACATCACCCGCTACGAATGGCAGGATTCCTCCTGGCTCGAAGCACGCGCCACGCGCGACTGGCTGCACTCGCCGATGTCGATCTACGAGATTCACGCTGGCTCCTGGCGCCGCAAAGCCGACGAAGACCACCGCTGGCTCACCTATCGCGAACTGGCGGACCAGCTCATCCCATACGTCAAGCAGATGGGCTACACCCACATCGAGCTCATGCCCATCATGGAGCATCCCTTCGACGCATCCTGGGGCTACCAGACCGTCGGATACTATGCAGTAACAAGCCGCTTCGGTTCGCCGACGGATTTCATGTACTTCGTCGATCGATGCCATCAAGAAGGTCTCGGCGTCCTGCTCGACTGGACGCCCGCGCACTTCCCGCGCGATGCGCAAGGCCTGGGGTTCTTCGACGGCACCCACCTTTACGAGCATGCGGATCCGCGCCTGGGCGAGCATCCCGATTGGGGCACGCTGGTCTTCAATTACGGACGCAACGAGGTGCAGAACTTCCTGCTCTCGAATGCGCTCTTTTGGATCGACAAGTACCACATCGACGGGCTGCGCGTGGACGCGGTCGCATCGATGCTTTATCTCGACTATTCGCGCCATCCCGGCGAATGGATCCCCAACCGGTTTGGGGGACGCGAAAATCTGGAAGCCATCGCGTTCTTGCGACGCCTGAACGAGGTACTGCACCAGCGCCATCCGGGCGCGCTGACGATCGCGGAGGAATCCACCTCCTGGCCGGCGGTTTCGCGTCCCACGTACGTCGGGGGGCTCGGCTTCGATTTGAAATGGAACATGGGATGGATGAACGACACCCTGCGCTACATCTCGCTCGACCCCGTCCACCGGCGGTACCACCACAACGAACTGACATTCTCAATGCTGTACGCGTTCCACGAGAATTTCGTCCTGCCGCTCTCTCACGACGAGGTCGTACACGGGAAGCGCGCCCTTCTCGAGAAGATGCCCGGCGATGACTGGCAGAAATTTGCCAACTTGCGGCTTCTCTTCGCTTACCAGTTCGCGCACCCCGGCAAGAAGCTTGTTTTCATGGGCAGCGAACTGGGCCAGCGAAGTGAATTCTGGGAGGCCGGATCGGTGGAATGGACGCTCGAGGATTCTCCGCCGCACCGCGGCATCCAGCGCTTGCTCACCGATCTGAACCGCCTGCACACGAACGAAGACGCCCTGCATGAAATCGACTTCGAGTGGTCCGGCTTTGAGTGGATCGACGCCAACGATGCAGCAACCAGCGCTCTCTCATTTTTGCGGCGGGCCATGGACCCGGAGAATTTCGTCGTCGCCGTTTGTAATTTTACACCGGTGGTTCGAGAGGATTACCGCGTCGGGGTTCCCAGGCCCGGCTTCTACCGCGAAATCCTGAACAGCGACTCGAAGTATTACGAGGGAACAGACATTGGCAATGCCGGTGGTGTTGCCGCCGAGCCGATTCCATGGAATGACCGGCCCTATTCGATCAAGCTGAAGCTGCCGCCCCTCGCCGTACTCTATTTCAAGCCGCGGCGCGACTAAAAAGTCGCGAAAAAAGAGGAAGGGCAATTCAGCGAATTGCCCTTCCCACGAAACACGGCCGAAAATGAGTGGAGTTACGCTGCCGTAAGCGCCAGTTCCTTTGGCTCCTCGAGAGTTGCCGATGGCCAGCTCTTCAGCTCGGGCATGCAGTGCTTTGCGAAGCATTTCACGTTGCGCACCGACTCTTCGTGGGACATGCCGCCAAAGTTGAAGTTAGGCATCACGCCCTGCATGTCGATCAGGTTCTTCCATTTCGAGAATTTCTCGAGAACCTGCTGCGGGGTTCCCCAAGCCATAAGCTGAATGTAGTCCTCGACCGCTTTGTCGGCGCCAATCTGATTCAGGTATTTGCTCATCTCGGCGTAGCGCTCGTAACTCTTTATCTGCTCGAAGTGTTTTCCCAACATTTCGTAATGCTCAAGCGCCGCGCGGTAGTTGGCCGACAGATACTTGCGCGCCAGCTCTTCGGCGCGATCCTTGCTCTCGTCCACAAAGCAGAAACCCGAACAGAAAGGCTTGGGCGGCTCGACGTTCGGATGAAATTCGCGCCAACACTTGTGATACAGCTCGAAATCCTTGGTGACCAGGTCCCAGGCTTTCTGCAGAATGACCAGCATGCCGAGACCGAGTTTCGCCACCACCGGCACGGAATCGGCCGAGGCTGCGGCCGCGAAGGAGCGTCCCTTGAAAGATTTGAACGGGCGGGGACGAATTTCGCGTCGCGGCTGTTTCACCGTATCGCCGCCCTCCATGAAGCCGGTCTCGAGAGCGCCGAGAACCAGACTCGTGTATTCGTCGAAACGGCGGCGGCCTTCGTTCTGGTCGATGCGCAGTCCTTCAAACTCCCGGCGGGCAAGCCCGCGGCCGACGCCGAGAATGAAGCGGCCGTCCGAGTGGTGATCGAGGAGAACGATCTGCTCTGCGAGTCGCATCGGGTCGTGCCACGGCACAACGATCACCATGGAGCCGAGTTTGACCCGCTTCGTCTTGCCTGCGAGATAGGACATCAACTGGAGGACGTCGGGACTGATCGAATAGTCGTCGAAATGGTGCTCGGTAGCCCAGATCGAATCCATGCCGAGCTCTTCGGCCATGAGACAGTTGCCGATCTCTTCACGCAGAAACTGTCGATCCGAATACCCGCCCAAGTGCTGAAAGCCGGAGCCGTAGCCTACATGCATGAGGTTTCCCCCTTAGATACTCGGTGCCCACCGGAAATGGGGGCCGCGCGATGATTTCGTGCACCCCAGTGGACGCGACTATATCAAAAGTACCTCCGTGGAGCCACCGCCGCTTCAAAAGAGCCATGTATCGCCGTTCGAAACAAAGCGGGCTCGTGTACAATCGAGTCTGAAGTCAAAACCAAATGAAATTCTGACGGGTATCGATGCCGAAAAAGGGGCAGTATTTTGTCGCGATCGTTGGCGCAGCCGTCTCCGGCTCCGTCGCAGCAGAAATCTTAGCCGACCACGGAATCCGCGTGGCCGTCATCGAGCAGAACAAGAGGCCCTACGGCAAGATCGAGGATGGCCTGCCGCGTTGGCACGTGGAGCAGCGCAAGCAGGAATATGCGCGGATCGACGCCCGCTTGAGGAAGCCCGGCGTTTACTTCATTCCCTGCACGAGACTCGGCCGCGACCTGGACTTTCACGATCTGTGCGACGACTGGGGGTTCTCCGCAATCATCCTGGCCAACGGCGCCTGGCGCGACAGGGATCTGGGCGTGCCTGGAGCGGAAAAATTTGTCGGCAAGGGCCTGCTTTACCAGAATCCATTCATCTACTGGTATAACCACAAGAACGAGAAAGAGTACACGGGCCCCCGGTACGAAACGCCGGATGAAGCCGTGGTCGTCGGCGGCGGATTGGCTTCGATCGACGTCGTGAAAATTCTGCAACTCGAGAACTACGAGCGGGCGATGAAAGCTCGCGGCATCGAAACCGACATGCACGAATTGGAAAAAGGCATCCCGGCCGCGTGCAAGGCGCATGGCGTCAAACCGGAAGACCTGGGCGTGAAAGGCTGCCTCCTGATTTACCGGCGCCGCGAACAGGACATGCCGCTGGCGCAACCTCCGGACAATGCCACGCCGGAGCAGATCGCAAAGACCGAGCAAGTCCGCCAGAAAATGCTTCGATTGGCGCGGGATCGATACTTATTTCGGTTTCAGGACCGCCGAGTGACGACCGGCTTTGTGGTCCAAAACGGACGGCTGGTGGGCCTGAAAGTGGCGGAAACAAGAGTCGAAGGACGCAAGGCCGAAGCGATTCCCGGATCGGAGCGGGAACTGCGCGCTCCGCTGGTGATTTCCTCCATCGGTTCGGTGCCGGAGATGATTCCAGGGATCAGTATGAAGGGCGAATACTGCGCGTTCAACGATGACGATCTGCCGCGATACGCCGGTTGCGAGCGCGTCTTCGGAGTGGGAAACGTCGTGACCGGGCAAGGCAACATCCGAGTTTCGCTTGTGCACAGCCAAAAGGTGACCAATCATCTCATCGAGAACTATATGGGCATCGGTAGCGGCGACGGTGACCTCTCCGGGCTGTATGAGGTTGCCGAAGCCCAAGCCGCCGGACAGGCAAAGGCCGTTGGCGAGCGCGTTGCAACGCTGCCGGCTCTTTCAGAGAGTGGCGTCGCGGCGATCGAACAGCGCATTCGCAATCTTCAAGAGCGCGTGGGTTACGCTTCCGACTACGACTCCTGGATCGCCAAGGTGACGCCACCCGACCTGGAATAGATCCCGAGCCTGCCCTCGGTGCCGGGGAGTCTACTCCTGTGGCGGCGGCTGCATCATCTGCATCGGGTTGAACGGTTGCGGCGTGCCGGTAATCTTGTCCTTCGCATCCGTGATGACCTTGGTCAGGATCATGGTCGTGTCCTTGCCCTGGTGCTTCACGACGCCTAGCGGCGCGACTTTCGTACTCACCCAGGTGTCGCCCGAACCATCCTTCATTCGGTAGTGCTCGCACGCGAAGGTTCCCGCAGGCGTCGTCACGGACTCGCTGCCGACGTCTTCCGCCGAGCTCCGAATGTCGGTGGGCGCGCTGCTATTGTTCATGCGCCCGCTCATCTGCGTCGGCATCTCCATCGGAGGACGGCCCGCCATCTGCATGATGACCTTCTGGGTGGTGCTGTTGGCGCTGTCGGGCACGACGAGAACCTTCATGATCATCTCACCCATTGGGCCGCTATTCGTCGTCCACTCCATCCAGAAGCCGTCCTTGCCGTTCACGGATTCTTTGCCCACGATCGCGTATTCGATCGTTGTTTTCGGACCATTCGCCGTCTGAATCTCGTAGGCCGCGCCGGAGCCGACTATCGGATTGAAAACGCCGCTCGGCATCGGTCGCTGGCGCATCCCCATGCCCATCTGCGCACTCGTGCTTGCCGCCCCAATCAGAAGACAACAGACACCCAACGCCGCAGTTCTCAAGTTCCTCATCGACACTCCCCCGTTTTCTTTTGAAAATTTGCACCGGCGCTCGTGGCCGGAATTACCCGTCATTGTAACTCAGGGCGCTCGGCACCGCCAAAGCGCCCCGTAACTAGGTGATGCTCTAATTCTGTGTTGACGATTCTGTGAGTGGCCACGGCGCTCCTTCTCGCTCATACCGCCGAAATGTCTCTGCTGCCAGTTCAAGCTCAGCGACCCGACGCTTTGCCTCTTTCAC
>Ga0187860_1000039_pt1 | contig 118210 bp, 109 predicted proteins | sample June2016WEW_10_4_FD_132981 | JGI IMG/M metagenome (GOLD analysis project Ga0187860, IMG submission 132981) | Peatland microbial communities from SPRUCE experiment site at the Marcell Experimental Forest, Minnesota, USA - June2016WEW_10_40 | ecosystem: Environmental > Terrestrial > Soil >...
ACACCATAGCTAAATGCCGTCGAAAGATTGAAAGCATGGAGGCTGCGATTGAAGCGTTCAAAAAGGACAGGGACGCAGGAACTCCTTGGCCGGGGACATCAACACACAATTAGAGCAGCACCCGTTTCCGCAGTAGGCTTGCTGTACTGGGAAGGCTATGCTACTGTCCAAGCTGGAGGTGCCAAATGGCGGACAACGTCGGGGCGAAAGTCAGTTTCTTTATGGTTGGACTGGGAATTGGCGCACTGATAGGCATTCTTTTCGCGCCTAAATCGGGCGAAGAGACCCGCGAGTACCTCTCGTCGAAGGCGGACGAAGGCAGGGAGTACGCGCAGCGCAAGGCGCGTGAGCTCCGCGAGCGCGCAGAAGATCTGATCGAACGCAGCAAAGAGATCATGTCGCGGCAGAAGGACGCCATCTCGAACGCGGTGGATGCGGGCAAGGAAACGTACAAGCGCGAAACGAAAGCGTCCTAGGCGGCCGCAAGGAGCGCCATGTCCGGCTGGCTCGAAGCGTTTATTGTGGTCGCAGCGGTTGCCATCGTGGTCCAGATGGCGATTCTCCTGGCCATGTTCCTGCAACTGCGGGTCGCCATCCGTGAATTCACGCGGATCGCGTCGGAGATCCAGGCCCGGATTGATCCCATCCTCCTTCGCACGAACCGCATCCTCGAAGATTCCGAAGACCGCATCCGAAGCATCATGAGCGACGGCGCGGAAATCACGCGCGTCGCGCGCAGCCAGGCGCAGAAGGTGGACCGCGTGTTCACCGACGCCGTCGAACGGCTGCGCATCCAGGTGGTCCGCGCCGATCACATCCTCACCGGCGCGCTCGAAGTCGTCGAAACCGCCGGATCGACCATCCGCAACAGCGTGTGGGGGCCGATCCAGCAAGCCTCGGCCGTGCTGAAAGGCATCAAGGCCGGGCTCGAATTCTTCCGCACCGGCAAACGTCCGCAGCCGGACAGCGCGCCGCAGGACGAAGAACTCTTCATCTGAAGCGAATCGCCGATTCGCCTCAACGCCGAGCGAAACTTCCCTCATTGATTTGTCCCTGATTAGTTTGCGATCCAGCCGCCGCCGAGGACTTGCTCGCCCGAGTAAAAGACCGCCGCCTGCCCGGGAGTGATGGCGCGCTGGGGCTCGAAGAAGGAGACGCGAGCGGTGGTAGCGCCGAGCGCCGTAATCTCCGCATCGGCAGGCTCGTGGCGGTTGCGGATGCGCACGGTTGCGCAGACCGGCCCGGCAGGCGCGGTGAATGGAATCCAGTTCACATCGCGGACTTCGCAGACCGCGCGGCGAAGCTCGCCGTCTTCACCAACGACCAGGCGGTTGTTCGCGCGATCGAGCGCGACGACGTACAAAGGGCGTCCGGCGGCGAGACCCAGGCCGCGGCGCTGCCCGACGGTGTAGTTGTGAAGGCCGTTGTGGCGGCCGATCACCTCGTCCGTTGTCGAAACGATTTCGCCCGGTTCGCCAAGCTTCTTCCTCTCGGGTTCGTCAAGCTCACCACGCGCGTCGCTTCCCTGCTCTTGCAGATAGCTTTCGATGAATCGGACGTAGTTCCCCGTCGGGACGAAACAGATCTCCTGGCTCTCCGGCTTTTCGGCGACGGGCACGGCGAGACGGCGGGCGATCTCGCGAACTTCCTGCTTCGTCAGCTCGCCAAGGGGAAACTCGGCGTGCGCGAGCTGCTCCTGCGTAAGGCCGAAGAGAAAATACGACTGGTCCTTGCTTCCATCGATTGCACGGAGCAGTTCGTAGCGGCCGGTTTCGGGATTGTGGCGCACGCGGGCGTAGTGGCCGGTGGCGATGCGCCCGGCGCCGATCTGCCGCGCGGTGACGAGAAGCTGATCGAACTTCACGTGGGTGTTGCAGTGCGTGCAGGGAATCGGCGTACGGCCCGAGAGATAGTCGTCAACGAACGGGCGGACCACGGTCTGCTCGAACTCGCGCTCGAAATTGACCACGTAATACGGGATGCCCAGATGCTCGGCGACGCGGCGCGCATCGTATACATCGTCAAGCGAGCAGCAGCGGTGGCCCGCAGTGGCAGTGCCCTGAAGCTGCGGCAGGCGGCGCTGGTTCCAGAGCTGCATCGTAAGGCCCACGATGGGCCGGCCGCACTCGCGCAACATGGCCGCGACGGTGGAGCTATCCACGCCCCCCGACATTGCCACTGCGACTGCGTGTGCAGTCGGCGCCACGGCAACAGCGTTCGGCGCGGAAGTCTCGCGGGCGGATTCGAGTTGGGCGATGGGCGTCATGGTGAAATGGTCAGCGGGCGGAGGCGGCGGCCTCGGGCTGCGGCGCCTTCGGCGAAAGAGCGCGGATGCGCTCGATCACTCCGGGAATGATTTCGATGGCGCGGTCGATTTCGGCGGCGGTGGTCGGGCGTCCGAGACTGAAACGGAGGCTCGAGCGCGCGTCGTCGCGCGAAAGGCCGCTGGCGAGAAGAACGTGCGACGGCTCGGTCGAACCGGAAGAGCACGCAGCGCCGGTGGAGCACTCGACGCCCTGAAGATCGAGGGCGATGAGGAGCGCCTCGCCGCCCGCACCCGCGAACGAGAGATTCGTCGTGTTCGGAACGCGGCGCGTACGGTCGCCATTCACGCGCACTGCGGGGATTCGCGCGAGTAGCGCGGATTCGAGGCGGTCGCGCAGCGCGGCGATGCGCACGGACTCCTCCGGCAGCAGCTTGCGCGCAAGTTCGGCGGCCTTGCCGATGCCGACGATGCCGGGAACGTTTTCGGTGCCGGGGCGGCGGTCGCGCTCGGCGTGCCCGCCGAAAAAGCGCGGCGCGAGCGAAGTGCCGGTGCGAACGTAGAGCGCGCCGACTCCCTTGGGGCCACAAAACTTGTGTGCGGAAATCGAGAGCAGATCGACGCCGAGACGGTTCACGTCGAGCGGAACCTTTCCCGCGGACTGAACCGCATCGCAATGGAAGCGGACGCCGGCCTCGGCGGCGATGCGCGCGATTTCCTCAACGGGCTGGATCGTGCCGAGCTCGTTGTTCGCGTGCATCACGGTGATGAGAGCGGTTTCGGGGCGCAGCGCGCGGCGAATCTCTTCCGGATCGATCACGCCTTGTGAATCGGGGCCGCGGCCGACGGGGACGAACGTGACGTCGATTCCCTGCCGCTCGAGTTCCTCGCAGCTATGCAACACGGCGTGATGATCGATGGCCGTGGTGATCACGTGCTTGCGCGGCTTCTGCGAAACGGCGACGGAGTCCCCTATAGAGCCAAAGATCGCGAGGTTGTCCGCTTCCGTCCCGCCGCTGGTGAAAACGATCTCGCTGGGCTTCGCGCCGATCAGCGCGGCGACGGATTCGCGCGCGGCATCGACCGCGGCGCGGGCGCGCTGTCCCGCCGAGTGGACCGAGCCGGCGTTGCCGAAATTTTCGCCGAGGAACGGCAGCATGGCGTCGCGGACGGCAGGGTCCACGGGAGTCGTCGCGTTGTAATCGAGATAGATGGCCATGTTAGTTGCCCGGAAAATTCAGAGTAGCGGCTCCGGTGGGGCGGGCCAAGTAAGCGGCGCGATTTAGGGGGCGGCGATTCATGCTCAAAAAATGACCCCCGAAATGTAGCGATTCGGACGGGCATCGCTCCTTTCTTTTCAATGAGTTAGCTCGCGTTCTACTCGACAGTGTAGCGATTCGAATTTCGCTGCCTAGCTCGCGCCCGGACGGGCGTCGACGCTCTCCCAAGCCGTCCGGCTTGGTTTTCCCTTCCCGCGAGCTGTGAATTGCTCTCATACGTCACAACTAGGCTAGCAAGATGCGGGGAAATTGCAAGCACGAGGTTCTGTGGACTCTGGGTCGTAGCAGCATCTGACGGACCGATAACGAGGGGTTTTCAAGAATGGAGGAATTGGCTATAAACTGGCGCTGCTATGCTCATGATTGTTTTTGGCGCTGGCGCATCCTTCGACTCACTCGACGCCAAGCCGCCCCGCGCACCGAACCCGGATGGCCCATCGACGAGGAGTTTCGCCCTCCGCTGGCGAACGAACTGTTTGGGTTCAGAGGTGTCTTCGCGGAGACGATGGCTAGCCTCGATAGGATCCAACCCATCATCCCCCATCTTCGTTGGCCTGGTGGGAAGAACGTTGAGACAGTACTCCGAGAACTGCAAATCGAGGCGGACGAATATCCGGAACGTCGCCGACAACTTGGCTTGGGTCGAACGAGGTCATCTGTCTCGTTACGTTCAACTATGACACGTTGCTAGAAGACGCAACGCCGGTCGTCGGCCTAACGATCACCGACCTCGAGCACTACACTTATGGAAGGTCGGGATAGAAGGTCTTCAAAGCGGATGGAGTTTTTGGTAGGGACACGCTCGCGCAATACGCCTATTTCGGTTCGAACGCATCAATGATGCGGACCGACAGTCGCCACTCGATCAAGACTATGATTACAGCGAATCCATACAACGCTCGCGGCATTCGGTTCACCTCGGGAACCAATAGATTGAGCCAAAGCAGCCCAAGGACCAACGCCGAGTGAATAACGACTATTGGAATAATCGCTTTCCAGAACCAACTCGTACCGCGTGGCGGGTAGTCAGGCACTAGAAGAAGGCCAAAGAAGCACGCCGTCACCAGATAGGCTAACAAGGCCCCGTGTCCCCAGCTCTTGTGCAGGAAGAAAAAGAACGGAGTAGCGCCACACAGAACTAACGCGAGTCGTATTGTGTCCGCCCGATCTATTGTCATCTACTGCACGCAGTTTGCTTTGAAGTTGCTGTACGCCTGCGGGCTGCGAGCACCCTGCTTGCGGCGTCTAGGGTCTTAGCCGGAATTTCCGATTTGGACTCCTAGCTCGCGCATCCTAATGCTCCGTCTACCCGAGACGCAATAAATTTGTGACTAGAGCAGTCCCCATCGAGACTGCTGGGCTCCGACGGTTCAAACTGCCTGGCTCCATTAACTGGGCACGCGTTGTGGCAAGCCCAATTAGCTATTCTGACATCAATGAGTGGGCTGTCGCCAGAGAGCACATTGAACGCGCGGCAGAACTCCAAATTACGAACAGATTCGTCTTGGCAGATCAACGCCCATGCGGCGTCTTGAGCCACGAAGCGCTGGTGCCCGCTATTGCCATACCGGTTGAACAGAAAGCCTACTTTGAATGCCCCGCGCGACATCTATCTGAATTGGAGAAATTACTCCCCGACGTTGACAGACTCTTATTGATTGGCTGGCGTGCAACTGAGGACCACTTTCTATCGCTGCTGACCAAGCACATTCGGGGACCGCTAAGAGGATTGGTTGTCTCTGGGTCGGACGGCGAGGCTAGAAACATTGCGCGTCGGCTGCACGACGAGGTCTTTTCCAAGATCGCAAGTCAGTTGGAAACGTTTGCCTCAGGATTCACGGAACTGGTAGTAAAGGCGGCAGCAGAGCCGATACTGCGTTCATGATCCGCACTTACCTCGGCGCTCACCCACACGCAGCGAAATTATTTGGCGTGGTGATGAGGGTGCTTGTGCTTAGTATGGTGATGATGATGTTTTGGAGATGCGCTGAGGGGGCCCGCCAACGCCGCAATTGCCACGAGGCCCAACAGCAGGGCGAACAGCTTGGAACGCCAAGAGGTCATAGCGATTCTCCTGGGCACGTTTCTGAGGACACGTACCTGATGCCGTCATAGTAGCACTCACGGGCGCGCAAAATGCCCGGCGTCGGCGAAGCGTTGCTCGAAGAGCACTCCCGTGCGTGTGTCAGGGGCAAGAGGGCGAGAGCAGGTCGTGCGCGAAGCGAAGAGAGATTCCTCGCTGCGCTCGGAATGACAGCGCAAAGTCAGGCGGCGCGTTGCCAAGAGCACGCGGGCGCAGGGGCGGGTCCCGATCCTAATCGGGACGCAAGAGACGCGTTTCAAACCCATTCCTACAAGAGACGAAGGCAGGGCGGGGAGCCGCGGGCACGCGCAAAATCGAGGCGTCAATTGTCCCAGGAGCGCGTCTCCTGGTAGCCGTAGGCATTTGCGCCGATCGAACAGATCTGCGGCAGCCACCAGATCTTGTGCCAGCGCCGCGAACGCCCCATCCTCCAGCCGAGCCAGTTCACTCCGGTGGCCAGCGCGACGCTGCCAGCCACGAATAGCGGCGTGGGTACATGCACGAACGGCTTCACCAACGGGTCACGCTCGTTGATGCGCCAGTATGGATCGGACAACGTCTGCTGCTGGTCCATCATCGCCATCGCATAGACGCCCGCGCTCAACGCGATAAACGCTTTCGGATTCGCTCGCTCTCGAACGGCGGAGATGGGAGGCCACGAAGACGAGTACGAAGAGGGCGACCGGCCCTTGGCGGGCTGCGCCATTCTATCCGAGACGATCCGCCCGTAGGTCGTATCGTCCGATTTCGCGAGATCGCTCGCAGTGAACAGCCGTGTTGCGTTCGGCAAGGTCAATATCGCCGGGGCCGGTTGCTCCGGCGGAGGTGGCGGAGCCGACGGATCCGAGCGGACGCTCGGGGTCTGCTGCGCCGCAGCGCCGAGAAACGGAACCTGCGCCAGCAACAGCAACCCGAGCCCGCGCGCAATCGCTTTCCAGCAGCGGCTCGTCTTCACGAGTGCGACTGAAAGCACGCCCGCGACCGCAACCGCTCGCGCGCTCGATCTGACGCCCGCGACGCTGGCCGCTTGAAACTTTTGCGTTTAGCGAAACCAGCGCTGGTTCGTCGTGCCGCCGCGCCCGTGCTGCTGGCCCAAGTTGAAACTATTCCCGCGTCAGTTCGGGATTCATCGAAGGTTTTAGTAAACGGTCAGTACTATTGGCAGGGCGATTCCGGGACTGTACGCTGGGACAGTGGAGGATTGGCAGCGGCCGAACGCGTGTTCCGGCGGCTTCCCTTCCCCGCTGATAGACTGATGGGGACGGTAAAGAGCAGGAGGGCCAATGGCCGGCACAGACAGATTCACGAAGTTCTACCGGATCTTGACGTGGGTGAGCCTCGGAGGTCTCGTGCTGCTGATCGTCCTGGTGCTGCGCAAATCGCCGCCGCCCAACGTGCCCAACGATCCGGCCGCGGCTGCACGCGCGGAGCAGAAGTTCGCCGCAGCGGACGAGGCAAAGGCCGCGGGACAGCAGCCGGCGCAGGTGGCACTCGATCGCACGGAGCTGAATTCCTACCTCCAGCAGAACCTGCAAACCGAAGGATCGTCGCTCGCGAGCGTGGCTGCGGCGAGCGCGCCGGCGGCTGCCCCCGAGGAAGAGCCGACGATCGACCAGGTGCAGTCGGCCGTGAAGGATGTGAAGGTGGATATGGACGGCGACCTGGTGAAGGCCTACGTGGTGTACAACCTTCACGGGCAGAATATGTCGCTCGAACTCGACGGACACTTGAGCGCGGAGAATGGCTACTTGAAGTTCGATCCCGTGGCGGGGAAACTCGGGTCGCTGCCGCTGCCGCAAGCGACGCTCGATGCGGCGGTGCAGAAACTGATGGCGTCGCCGGAGAACCGCGAAAAGCTGAAGCTGCCCGACAACGTCAGCGACATCCAGATCCAGAACGGCCAGGCGGTCGTGTCCTACAAGTAGCCGGTCACCCTTGCTTCGGCCAGATCGGCGTGTACGCCACGTAGAGCAGCCAGTAGACGATCACGCCCGTGATCGAAACGTAGAGCCAAAGCGGCAGCGTCCAGCGCGCGATGGCGCGGTGGCGGTCGAAGCGCTCGCGCAGGGCGCGCGCGAGCGTGATCAGAACCAGCGGAACGATCACCACCGCAAGAGTGGTGTGGGTAACGAGCAGCGTGAAGTACACCGGGCGAATCCAGCCCTGCCCTCCGAAACGAATCACTCCCGCGTGGAAGTGGAAGTAGAGATAGAAGCCGAGAAACAGCGACGAGCACAGGAACGCCGCGATCATGCAGATGCGATGGAGCTGAATCTTGCGGCGGCGAATCAGGAAATAGCCGCAGATCAGCAAGACAGTGCAGGCCGCGTTGAGCGAAGCGTTGAGCGCCGGAAGCGAATGGAGCGGCAGGAATGTCATTGTCGGAAGGCAGAGAATCGAAGAGAGATCCTCATCGCGTCATCAGCTTGTCCAGGATGAGCCATGCGAGCAGGAGCGGGATGTGCGCGACCGTCGCGTGCATCAGCCATTTCGCGCGGGCGTTGGTTCGCGAGCGGTTCGCCCACAATCCAACCTGAAGCAGAGCCATTCCCAGCAGCAGCGCGCCGAAGAAGTAGCGCTTCCCCGCCATGCCCGTCACCGACGGCAAGGCGCCGACCCAAACCAGAATCGCCGACCCGCAAACGATCTGGCGGAACGTGGAATTGCCCGTCCGGTCCACGACCGGCAACATGCGGATTCCCGCGCGGGCGTAGTCCTCACGGTAGATCCAGGCGATGGACATGAAATGCGGGAACTGCCAGAAAAATAGAATCGCGACAAGAACCCACCCATTCAGCGAAAGCGATCCGCGCGCGGCAGCCCATCCGATAAGCGGCGGCAGCGCGCCCGGAATCGCGCCGACGGCCGTCGAAAGCGGCGTGCGCGTTTTGAGCGGCGTGTAGAGGCCGAGATAGAGCACGGACGTGGCCAGGGCCACAAGGCACGCGAGAGCGTTCACGGCCAGCGCAAGCCAGACCGCGCCCAGCACGATCGCGCCGGCGCCGAAGAGCAGCACGTCGCGCGGCTGCAAGACTCCCGAAGGGAGCGGGCGCGAAGCCGTGCGGCGCATCACCGCATCCATTTCGCGCTCGACGTATTGATTCAGCGCAGCCGTGCCGCAGGCGACGAGCGTGGTTGCAAGCACCGTGTGCAGCAGGAGCGCCCAGTTCAGAACGGCGCCCGACCCGAGGTAGAAGCCGGCCACGGTGGTGATGATGACAAGGAAGGTGACGTCGGGCTTGGCCAAGACGACGTAAGCCCACGGCTTCTCGAAAGCGGAGAGTGTTTCGGCGCGTTCGTTCATCGCGTTTGCTTGAACCCCTGGATTTCGAAAGCCGGCGAATGGACCGGCCGAATCAGCCGGAAGCAGGTGAGCGTGAGCAGCACGGACGCCGCCAGCGTGAGCGCACCGCCGAGGACGTGCGCCACCGTGAGGACGACGTAGAGCAGGGTCGGCTGCACCATGTCGCGCGCGGCGATAGCGACGGCCCACCACGCCGCGAAACCGAGCAGGATCTGAATCCCGAAAAACGAGTGAAGCAGCGCAACGCCGCGGCGGATGTCGCCATTGTCGCGAAAGCGATTCTTCGCAGCGCGGCCGGTCCAGATGACCATCGCCGTGACCACGCCGGCGCCGATCAGATGCGGCACGAGCGCGGCCTGCCCCGTGCCGAAAGCGCCGTGGCGAAACGCGGCGCCGAGGACGAGCTGCACGAGAATCACGAGCGTGGTGCAGGACGCGAGGGCGCGCACGCGCGGCGAACCGGAATCATCGAGCTCCGGCAGGTCGCGCCGCCACCACGGGCTAAGATACAGCGCGAGGCCAAAGATCGTGATGAAGAATATCTGCGCGAGCGTGGCGTGGGCGGTCGCGGAAAGGATCGGGTGGACTTCCTTGACGCGGAGCGCACCGAGCACCGCCTGCGCGAGGACAAGAGCCAGGGCCGTCCAGCCGAGGCGACGCGCCAGAGGCTGCACGGCCGCGCGCGCCAGCCAGATCGCGAGCGCGAACGTGAGAATCGCGACAATCCCGGCGACGACGCGGTGCGCGTATTCGAAGCGGATGCCTCCGACGAGCGGCGGGATCAGCTTGCCGTAGGCGAGCGGCCAGTCGGGGACGGAGTCGGCGGCGTCATTGCTGGTGACGAGCGCGCCCGCCATCAGGAGCAGCACGGTGCAAATGGAAGTCGCAACCGCAAAGCGGTAGACGCCGCGAGAAGTCTGAATGGAATTGGCCGGCATCAGCGATGAAGACCCCTCATTGTAAGTATCGAGGGGGAAAAACGCAAAAGTTTCTGCGAATGCCTCCGACGGCTTCCCTATGCTTTCGGGCTGTCGTGATGCCTCGGCAAATGCTCTAGCCTTCTCAATTGAATAGTGATTGAATGCACGGCGGCGAAGGGCGAAGAGAGAGCCCTCGCTGCGCTCGGGATGACAGCGCGGACGGGGGGGATGAGTATGAGGGCACGCGAGGGTGCAATTCTGAGGACACTGATCGGGGTTGGCACGATGTGCGCGACAGTGGTGGTGATCCTTGGCGTCGCGGTGACGGGGGTGGCGGCGCGAGCGCAGCAGTTCAATAGCAGAAGCATTGTGACGTTCACCGCGGCGCAGGCGGCGGAGGGCAAGGCGGCGTATGCGAAGAGCTGCGCGGCGTGCCACGGGCAGAACCTGAACGGCAGCGAATTCGCGAGCGCGCTGAACGGTATTACGTTCAGCAACAATTGGGGCGGGAAAACGGCCGAGGCGCTGTTCACGTATATCAACACGAAAATGCCGCCCGCAAATCCGGGACAACTCGGGCTGGCGGCGGAAGCGCAAATCGTCGCGTACCTGCTGCAGCAGAACGGAATCCAGGCGGCACAAACGGAACTGCCCACGGACACGAAGGCGCTTGCGTCGATGCAGATTCCGCGAGGCGGGACTCTGCGGTCGGCGCCGATGATGCCGCTTTCGCCGCTCGCGCCGCCGATTCCTGTGGTAACGCTGCCGGACCCGCTCGAGAAATTCACGACGGTGACCGACGCGATGTTGCAAAATCCGCCGACGGGCGAATGGCTGATCTGGCGGCGCACGTACGACGACCACGGCTTCAGCCCGTTGAAGCAGATCGACAAGAGCAACGTAGGCGAGCTGCGGGTGAAGTGGGCGTGGTCGCTGCCGCCGGGCCCGAACGAGGCGACGCCGCTCGAGCACGACGGGGTGCTCTTCGTCGATAGCTACGGAGACCGCGTGCAGGCGCTCAACGCAGTGACGGGTGACCTGCTGTGGCAATACTCGCGGCAACTGCCGAGCGACGCCAGGCTAGCGGTGAAGAGAAACATCGCGATTTACCGCGACATGGTGCTGATGCCGACTTCGGACGATCATCTGGTCGCGCTCGATGCGAAGACGGGGAGCGTCATTTGGGATGCGCCGGTGGCCGACTACAAAAAAGGCTATCAGGTGACGGGCGGGCCGCTCGTCGCAAGGGGAAAAGTGATGCAAGGGATCGCGGGACAGTCACCGGGAGGAAATTTTATTGTGGCGCTCGACGTGAAGACCGGCAAAGAGGCGTGGCGTTTCCACACAATCGCGCAACCGGGCGAGCCTGGCGACAGTTGGAACGGCTTGCCGGCCGAAAAGCGGAACGGTGCGTCCGTGTGGACGGCGGGAAGTTACGATCCGGCACTGGGGCTCGCGTATTTCGGCGTCGGGCAGACGTACGATACGGGGCCGGTGCTGCATCGCGTCCCGGGGTTCTCGAACGACGGGCTGTACACGGATTCGACGCTGGCGTTCGATCCGGATACCGGCAAGCTGGTCTGGTATTTCCAGCACGTGCACAACGATCAGTGGGACCTCGACTGGGCGTTCGAGCAGCAACTGATTCACCTGCCGGTGAACGGCGCGGACCGGAAACTGGTGGTGACGTCCGGCAAGATGGGGATTTACGAAGGGATGGACGCGGCCAGCGGCAAGTACATTTTCTCGCACGATCTGGGGATACAGAACGTGGTGGCGTCGATCGATCCCACGACCGGCGAGAAGACGATCAATCCCGAGGTCGTGGTGGGCGATGGAAAACCGCACACGATCTGCCCGCATCCGGGTGGCGGAAGGAACTGGATCGCAACTTCGTACAATGCGGAGACGAAGATTCTTTACGTGCCGATGGTCGAGTCCTGCATGGATCTGATCCCGGCACCGCCGGGCGAACGGGGCAATCTGACCTCGGGATATAACTGGTTCATCCGGCCGCGGCCGGACACCGACGGCAACTACGGCCGCGTGGAAGCATTCAACCTGGAGACAAAGAAGGTTCTGTGGATCGACCGGCAGCGCGCGCCGCAGTCGACGGGAGTGCTGGCGACGGCGGGTGGAGTGGTGTTCGCGGGCTCGCTCGACCGGTACTTGAAGGCGTACGACGCGGCGACGGGCGCGGTGCTGTGGCAGGTGCGCATGAACGACGTGCCGAGTTCGTGTCCGATCACGTACAGCGTGAATGGGAAGCAGTACGTGGCGGTGGTTGTCGGCAACGGAGGCGCGCAGAGCGCGACGTTTCCGGTGCTCGTGCCGGAAATACAGAATCCGCCGGACCGCGGGGCAGCGGTGTGGGTGTTCGAGCTGCCGGAAAGAAGCGCACCGGCGAAGACGAATTCGCGGCGGGGCGGAGCGGAGCGGAGGAGATAGCGCTTCGCTTGGGACGGTCAGTTGGGAACTGTCGGCGAGCGGCCAAGGACCTCGCGGACCTTGCCGGCGAGTTCGTCAGGACTGAAGGGCTTCTCGATAAATTGCGTGCCGGGGTCGAGAACGCCGATGTTGACGGCGGCGTCTTCGGTGTAGGCCGACATGTAGAGGACTTTCATGTCCGAGCGGAGCTCCGCCAGGCGCGAGACCAGCTCGCGCCCTTTCATGCCGGGCATCAGGACATCGGTAAGGACGAGGTCGATGGTTTCCTTGTGGCGCTGCATGAGCTGAATGGCTTCGGCGGCGCGGCTAGCTTCGATGACCGTGTAGCCCTTGACCTTGAGGAACTCGCGCGTCATGCGGCGGACGGCGTCGTCATCCTCGACGACAAGAATCGTTCCGTGGGCGAGAACGGCCTGCGGCACAGCCTCGGGAGCTTCGACCGGCTGGACCGGTTCCTCCACGCTCGGGAGATAGATTTCAACCGTAGTGCCGCGTCCCACTTTGCTTGAAACCGTGACGCAGCCGCCGCTCTGCCGGACCGTTCCGTAGACGCTGGCAAGTCCGAGGCCGGTACCCTTGCTGATGTCCTTCGTCGTAAAAAATGGCTCGAAGACGTGCGAGAGCGTGTCTTCATTCATGCCATGGCCGGTATCGCGCACAGCAAGCATGACGTGAGGGCCGGTGCGAAGCGCGCCGTGACGGCGAACCCAGGACTCGTCCAGATAGGTGTTGGCCGTCTGGATCATCAACTCGCCGCCACGGGCCATGGCGTCGCGAGCATTGAGCACGAGATTCATCAGGACCTGCTCCATCTGGGCGGCGTCCGCTTTGACGTGGCCGAGATCGGCGTCGAGGTCGAGGACAAGATTGATGTCGTCACCAAGCACGGGCGGCAACAGCTCCTGCACCTGGGCGACGAGCGTATTGAGATCGAGCACGCGGAGCTGAAGGACTTGCTTGCGGCTGAAGGCGAGTAAGCGCTTCGTCAGTGAAGAAGCGCGATCGGTGGACTTGAGAATCTCCGTCAGCGCGCGGTGCAACGGGCCATCGGAGCCGAGACGCCTGAGCGAAAGCGCGGCGTGGCCGCGGATCACCATCAGCAGATTGTTGAAGTCGTGGGCCACGCCGCCAGCCAGGCGGCCGACCGCTTCCATCTTTTGCGCCTGGCGCAGAGCTTCCTCGGCCTGCTCGCGGCTGGCGATTTCCTTTTCCAGCTCTTTGTTCGCGGCGACAAGTTCGCGGGCGTGGAGCCGGGCCGTCTCGGCGAGATAGACGGTGAACGCGAGCAGAGCCGCCATGAGGATGCCGACGACGAACACGACGTCCGGCAGAGGCGAGAGCGCATCGGTGAGCGTTGCGGCGTTCGGCCAGACGCGAACGCGCCACGTAAGCTGTTGGAAGCCGGCACCGGCCGACTGCGCCCAGGCCGCCTCGCGCGGCGCAAGGCCCGCGCCAATATGATAGATCTCCTCGTCGCCATCGTACACGGCAACGGAGTAGTTTTGCACGGCGCCCTGAAGGATCGACGAGAGCACATCCTTGTACTGGAACACGCCGAGGAGAAAGCCGCTGAGCTTGGAATCCGCGTAGACCGGCACACAAACCAGAAAACCGCGCCCACCCTGGCGCAGGCTCACCGGATGCGTGACCTTGGCGGTGCCGCTTTCCTCGGCGGCTCGAAGGGCCTCGCGGAGGCGTGAGTCGATGCTGAGGTCCGCGCCAAGATCGGCTTCGCTGCCGTTGCGCGGAGTAACCCAACGCACGTGAAACGACGGGTCGGCCCATTCGATCGACTGGTAGGCGGGATAGCCGCTCATCACGAGTTCGGCCTCGGACTCCATTTTCGCGTCGGTCCGGCGGCCCCGGATCTGCGAGACCCCGGCGACGTGTTCGAGCGGCAGAACGCGAGCCTTGAGTTCAGACTCGATCTTGGATTTCACGAAGAGAGTTTGCTCGTAGGTCGCGTCCTGAATCTCGGCGCTACGGTGAGAAATCAGCAACTGCCAAAAGGTGAGCGCCGCGACGAAGGCAATCAAGAAAAAAAAGGCGGGCAGCAATAGCCGGTCTGTGACCTTCCAGAACATCGACGTGAAGTACTCTGACTTCATGTTGTGGTTGGGTCAAGGCCCATTTGCACAATCCGGCCTTCGCACCAAGAGATCCGTACTAGCAGGTTTGTTACCAGACTGCGGAGGGGGCGGAATCGGCGAGATGGGAAGGCCGACTAATATCTCTTTCTGCTGCTATCTGATAGCCGAGCCAGTAGGCGCGCTTTTAGTGCGAAAGGCTCGCAGTCGATCGCAACGTGCACGATTGTGGACAATGAGGGCCGGCGCAGTCCATTTTTGTGAACCGGCGCGGGTTGGTTGTGTGCACAACGAAGGAACAGGCCCGAAGTCTCCCGCTACCACAACTTCAGGTGAAGCGAGATTGCGAGAAGACTCAGGACCAGAATTAGGGCAATGAGGCCCTTTTCGGCAAGATCGCGAGGTAAACGCATTTTGTGTACCCGAGCCTAACCAACTGCGCAGAACGAACCCTATCGAGGGTGGGGCAGTAGAATACAACAGGGCGAGAAGAACCGTCTACAACGAATCCACAAATCCCCGGGGCAACGCAGCCGGGGACGAACCCTCGAGTCCCGGAAGTGGAACTTTCTTGCCCGGGGAAGCGTATGTTCTGGTCAGAGGGGTGAACCATGACAGAAACGGGAACGGGGACAGAAGCAGGCGCGCCCAAAGCGCCGCAGAGCAATGGCCGCCGACGCTCGTTGGCAGGCCCGATCATTTTGATCGGGCTGGGAGTGATATTCCTCATCGCGACTCTGCGCCCGGACTTCAATGTATGGCCGATTCTCGCGAGCTACTGGCCGCTGATTCTGATCTTCATCGGCGTGGGACAGATCTGGGACTACTACTGGAGGCACTCTCATCCGGGCTATTCGAGCGGGCGGAGCTTTTCGGGAACGGCCGCCGCACTGTTCTTGTTGGTGCTTCTCTGCATTCTGGCGGCGTGGCACGGCCGGCGCGGCTGGGCCGACGGACGGCCGTGGCCCGAAGGCCGCCACTGGGACAGCGCACACGAAATGCACGATACGCAGAGCGTCGAGCTGCAAGGGGCAAAGTCGGTTCACGCCGACCTACAGATGCCCGCGGGAACGCTGATCCTGAGCGGAGGATCAAGCCGGCTGTTGGACGCCGACTTTCGATATGACGAGGCCGAAGGAAGACCGGGCGTCGATTATCAGGTGACCGGAGACCACGGGACACTCAATTTGACGCAGAACGAGTCACACACACACTTTGCCGGACGAGAGAACGACTGGAACCTGCGATTCGGAGGGGGCGTTCCGCTGGACCTGAAACTGGACATGGGGGCGGGCCAGAGTGACCTGCGAGTCGACGGGCTGAATCTGACCAACCTCGAGGTCAACATGGGCGCCGGTGAGTTGCATCTCGACCTCACGGAACAGAAGAGCAACCTGCGGGCGGACATCGAGGGCGGCGTTGGGTCGGCGACGATCCGGCTTCCCAGGGATGTCGGCGTGAGGGTCGAGGCCTCCGGCGGTCTTGGGTCTATCAACGCACATGGGCTACAGCGCGACGGCGACGCCTATGTGAACGCCGCGTACGGAAAGACGCCAGCATCCATCGACCTGACCATTGAAGGCGGCGTGGGGGAAATCAACCTGGTCGCCGAACATTAAGAAGGCGCGTTACTCAATCGCGGCACCCGCGGCGGTTGGCTTTGACACCAGCGCGGGCGTCCGTTAGCGTCGAGGATGCGGCACGGAGATTCCATTCCGCGCGGCGAGCAACAGGAGCAAACCTTGGCGCGGCCGATCATTACACTGACGACGGATTACGGCACGAGCGATCATCTGGTCGGGGTCATGAAGGGCGTGATCCTGAGCATCAATCCCGAAGTCAACATCGTCGACATTACGCACAGCGTGCTCGCACACGACATTCTTGACGGGGCGCTCGCGATCGGCGAGGCCTATAAGTATTTTCCGCCGAAGACGATTCATGTGGTCGTCGTGGACCCCGGCGTTGGAACCGAGCGGCGGCCGATTTTGGTGGCGGCGGACCAACACTATCTGGTGGCGCCGGACAACGGCGTCCTTTCATCGGTCTACGACCAGACGGAAGCGCTTTACGTGTGGAACGTGATTTCGGAACACTACTTCCGCAACCCTATCAGCAAGACTTTTCACGGGCGCGACGTTTTTGCGCCGATTGCCGCGTGGCTCTCGAAATCGTGGCAGACGTCCGCGTTCGGCGAGCCGATCACGGATTTCGTCCGCTTCAACATTCCCAAGCCAAAGGCCACCGGCAATACGGTGAAGGGCGTGGTCCTGCGCGTCGATCAATTCGGGAATCTGGTGACAAACCTGAAGGCGGAAGATGTACCCGCATTTGCCGCGGCGGACGGCAAATTTACAATTCGCGCCGGAAACGCAGTCGTGAAGAAGGTGGTTCCAACGTTCGCGGAAGGGCCGGCGGGCGAAGCAGTCGGAATCATCGGGTCGAGCGGCTATCTCGAGATCTCAGTGAACAAAGCGAACGCAGCGAAAACGCTGGGAGTCGCGCGCGGAGCGGAAGTCACCGTCGAGATCGCTTGATAGTGTCCAACCTGTAGGGAAACAAGAAATAGCAGATTCCTCGAACTCCGTCCCGCGCCCCCAACAATCGAAGGAAAGCAGAGGCGCGCAGGATTTCGCTCGGGATGACAGCCATCGGGACCGCCCCGAAAATGTCAGCGAGCCAGCGAAGTCACAATCAGATAGGAGCGCATATGGGGGTCCATCCAGTCGCGGAGGGCGTCGCCAAGGAGATTGAAGGCGAGCACAGCGGCCATCACCGCGAGCGCCGGAAAGATCACCATGAGCGGCGCGTCGAACAGATGGCTGCGCGCGTCGTTGAGCATGGCGCCCCAACTGGGCATGGGTGCGAGAACGCCGAGGCCGAGAAAACTGAGCGTCGATTCGGCGAGAATCGCGCCGGCCATCGCAATCGTCGCCTGCACGAGCACCGGCTGAAGAATATTCGGGAGCAGGTGCCGCAGCAGGATACGCGCGGGCGAGGCCCCGAGCGACCGCGCCGCGAGCACGTACTCCATTTCCTTTGCCTGCAGAATCTGCGCGCGAGCCAGGCGCGCGTATCCCGCCCAACCCGTGATAACGAGCGCCAAGATCACCTTGCCGATGCCCGGCCCGAGAAACGCGGCGAAAGCAATCGCGAGAAGGATTCCGGGGAATGAAAGAAACGCGTTGATCAGGACGATGTTCACGATGTGATCGAACCATCCTCCGCAATAGCCCGCAAGCGCGCCGATGGAAAGTCCGGCGATTCCCGCGCCAAGCACGACGCTGATGCTGACGAGCATCGAGATGCGCGCGCCGAAGAGAATGCGAGAGAGAATGTCGCGGCCGAGCTCGTCGGTGCCCATCCAGTGCGCCAGGCTTGGACTAGCCAGGCGCGCCGGCAAGTTCTGCACCGTGGGGTCGGAGGGCGCAAGCCAGGGCGCGGCCAGCGCAAGAACGACGAGCAGCACGCTCAGGGCAAGTCCCCAGCGACCCGGGCCACTCTGGCGAAGAAAATCGCGCAGGCCGCTCATTCGAGGCGCACCCGCGGATCGACGAGCGCATACACGACGTCCGTCAGGAAATTCACGGCCACGTACGAAACGGCGATGAGCAGAATGCAGCCCTGCAACAAGGGATAGTCGCGAGCGGAAATGGCCTGCACGGTAAGGCGGCCGATGCCGGGCCAGGAGAAGATCGTCTCGGTGACGATCGCTCCGGCGAGGAGCGTGCCGAATTGGAGGCCGAGGATCGTCAGAATTGGAATCAAGGCGTTGCGAAACGCGTGGCGAAACAGCACTTGCGATTCCGAAAGGCCCTTAGCGCGCGCGGTGCGGACGTAGTCGCTCGACAGCTCTTCGATGACGGACGTGCGGACCATGCGCGTCAGAATCGCCGCAAGCGCCGCGCCCAGCGTGATCGCAGGCAACACCAGATGCGCCGGGCCACCGCGGCCCGAAACCGGCAGCCAACCAAGAATCACCGAGAAGACGAGAATCATCACGGGGCCGAGGGCGAAGTTCGGCACGGAGAGGCCGAAGAGCGTAAACACGCCGACGGCATGGTCCGTGGGCTTGCCGCGACGCCCAGCCGCAAGCATCCCGGCAGGAATGCCGATTGCCGCGCAGACGAGCAGCGCTACGATCGCGAGCTCGAGCGTGGCGGGATAGTGCTCCAGCACGACGCGCGTGACTGGCTCGCGAAAGCGAAACGATTCTCCGAGGTCGCCGTGGAGCACACCGGCGAGATAGTGCGCGTACTGCGCGGGAACGGGCCGGTCGAGTCCCAGGGAGTGGCGAAGCTGTTGCAAATCCTCGGCGCGGGCGCCCTCGCCGAGCATCTGCTGCACGGGATCTCCCGGAATAATGTGTGCGAGCAGAAACACCAGCGTGACGATGAGCCACAGCGCCGGAATAGCGAGCAGAATGCGCAGGGAGACGTAGCGAATCATTTCTTGCGGTGCTCCGTTGCGATGCGCGCCACTTCCTTGGGCACCGGGGCTGCCTGGGCGGACGAGGGCGCAGGGAGCGGCGACACCAGGCTGGGCCGCAGCGGCTTGATCTTTACGCGCGAAACGCGGCGGCGATCCATCTCCGTGACGGTGAAGAGATAGCCGTCCGACTCAAAACTCTCGCCGCCGCGAGGGATGAAGCCAAGGCGGCTGAGGACGAATCCGCCGATCGTCTCGTAAGAGGGATCGTCGGGAATCACAATGTTGTACTGCGCATCGAGGTCGCGAACCTTGATCGCGGCGTCGAAGATGATTCCGCCGTCAGGCAGCGTGAGGGGGCGCTCGATCACATCGAACTCATCGTGAATCGCGCCGACCATCTGCTCGAGGATGTCTTCCAGAGTGACGAGGCCGAGGATGCTGCCGAATTCGTCCACGACCATGGCGAGGCCCGTGCGGCGCAAACGAAGTTCGAGGAGCAATTCGGTCGCGGCCTTGGTCTCGGGAACGATCAGGACGTCGCGCAGAATGCTTTTCAGCTGGAATGCGGAGGGAGGCAGGTGTTCTTCCGCGGCACGCGCTCGATCGAGCAGTATCCACATGGCGTCCTTGATGTGGACGAAGCCGAGGATGTGATCGAGCGAGCCTTCGTAGACAGGCAGGCGCGAGCGCTGGGTGGTGGCGAACATGCGCATGGTGTCCTCGAGGCTCGCATTTACAGGCAGGGCGTGCATGTCCGGACGAGGCACCATGATCTCGCGCACCTGGACGCGGACGAGTTCGATGGCGTTCTGCACGAATCGCGCTTCCCTTTCGGGCAGGACGCCACGGTCGCGGGCCTGCTGGATCATCACCTGCAACTCTTCGGCGGAGCGCACAACCGTGTGGCTCTGCGCCGAAACCACGCCGAGCGCGCCGACAATTTTTTCGGCGGTTCCGTCGAGGAGGTCGATGGCCCAGCTGAACGTAGTGAGGAACCAATAAAACGGGCGGGCGACGAGCAAAGTAACGCGCTCGGCCCGAGCCAGACTGAGGCTTTTTGGCACGAGTTCGCCAAGCACGACCTGAATGAACGTGAGGAGACCGAAGACGAGAACGAGCGCGGCAGCGTGCGCGAGGATCGGCGCCCACGGGCGCGCGAACTGCTGAACGAAGGGCCGCAGGAGCGCCGCCAACGTGACTTCACCAAGATAGCCCAGGGAAAGACTGGCTATCGTCATGCCCACCTGAACGCCCGAAACAACGCGGCCGAGATCGCCCAGCAGATGCTCGACGACCCGAGCGCGCGGATCCCCTTCCTCCACGAGCTGGCGCACGCGCGAGAGCCGCACAGCAACCAGCGAGAATTCGGTCGCCGCAAAAAACGCGTTCATGCCGACCAATAAAACGATTCCGAGGAGTTGAAGTACGATCATCGAAGCAAGGTCTCCGTTCGAGAGAGACGCAGCGGCCGGTTTCGGGATCCGGATCGCACGTTCGTCCGCCCGAGGAAGAAGGCATGCAGCGGATCGGCAGAGGCTGCCATGTGAAGCAATTCTATCAGGGCGCGCCCGGCGCAGAAGAAAGTTTTCTGATTCGGATTTCGCCGACTGCTCATATGATAGTGGCTCGGCAAGTTCAGGAGGCGGCAAGCGGCGATGGAGACGTTCCTGAGATCGACGGAGGTGATCGACTGGGAGAATCCGGCCGTGATCGCGAAAGCCCGCGAGCTCTCAAGAGGCTCGGGCGGCGCGGCCGATGTCGCGCGCCGATGCTTCGAGTGGGTGCGCGACCATGTCCAACACAGCTCCGACTTCAAACGCAATCCGGTTACGTGCGCCGCGTCCGAGGTTCTCGTGGAGGGCACGGGCTATTGTTATGCGAAAAGCCACCTGCTCGCCGCGCTCTTGCGCGCGAACGGAGTGCCCGCCGGTTTCTGCTATCAGCGGCTGAGCATCGATGAAACCGGGGCGCCGTATTCCTTGCACGGCTTGAACGCCGTTTACCTGCCCGAGTTCGGATGGTACCGGATCGATCCGCGCGGCAACAAGCCGGGCGTCGACGCCCAGTTCTCGCCCCCGGTGGAGAGGCTGGCGTTCCAAATCGCGTTCCCGGAGGAGAGGCTTTTCCCCGAGATTCTCGCGGACCCACTGCCGGTGGTCGTCCGCGCTCTCCGCGCTCATGCGACTTGGGACGACATGTACCGGCACCTGCCCGACTGGGAACTTCCTTCCCTGCCCGATGCCTGAACTACCCGAGGTGGAGGCGATGGCGCGGGCGCTGTGGCCGCTTGTCGCCGGGCAGACAATCGTTCGATGCCGCGTGATTCATCCGATCGCGGTGCGGCCAAACTCCGGACGCGGCGCCGCGAACGAGGCGGCGCGGATACAGAAAAGTGTGCGCGGGCAGAAGGTTCGTTCCGTCGAACGACGGGGAAAGTATCTGCTGCTGCGGCTCGAGCGCGGATACCTTGTGTTGCACTTTCGGCTGGATGGGCAGCTCATCTGGTTCGACGGAAGGCGAACCTCCGGCCACATCGATGTGGCGTTCGAAATGCGCCGCGGCACACTCGGCTTCGTGGACCAGCGGCATTTCGGGCGGGTGCAGTGGGTTCGGTCACCGGGCGATGTTCCCGGCGTTCGCGCCATGGGAGTCGAGCCGCTCTCAAAGGGGTTCACAGGGACGCGCCTGGCCGAGATGCTTCGCGGCAGCCGACGGCCGTTGAAGCTGTTTCTGCTCGATCAGTCGAGAATCGCGGGGCTTGGGAACATCTATTCCAACGAAGCGATGTGGCTCGCGCGACTGAATCCGCGGAGGGCCGCGAACCGGCTGACCGAGGCGGAAACGCGCCGGCTCCACAAGGCCATTGTTGACGTTCTAGGGCGTGCGCTAGAATGTTGCCTTCACCCTGCGCCGGACTTCCGCGACCCGAACTGGTGGTTTCAAGGGCTCGGAGAAATTCTCGCCGTGTACGGGCGAGCCGGAGAGGAATGCCGGGCCTGCGGCAGGCGAATCCGGCGGATCGAACAGGGCGGACGATCGACTTTCTCGTGTGCGCATTGCCAGCAGTAGCGATCAGCGGCGTTCGACAAACGACATGAATCCGGCAGTGAACAAAGCGGCCGAGCCACAGCGCAAGGGCGATTTCGAGAAATCGCTTCTGCGCCTTGAAGAGGTGGTGAAACGCCTCGAGAGCGCGGACCTTTCTCTCGACGAAGCCATGAAGCTTTTCGAAGAAGGCGTGAAGCTCTCGCGGGAATGCCAGAAGCAGCTCGAGGAAGCCGAGGGCCGCGTCGAGATCCTTTTGAAGAAGGCTGACGGCAAGATCGCCGCCGAACCTTTCGAACCCGAAGATGAATCCTCTTAGCGCGCGCTCGCCGCTGCGGCGCTCCCTGCCCGGCATCCGCACGCCCAACGCATGAAGCTCCCCGATTTTTTCGAGGCGGATCACGCCGCAATCGAAGCGGCACTCGGTCGGCTTCTCCCGCCCGAAGGGGTGCCACCGGCGTCGATTCACCGGGCCATGCGGTACAGCGTGTTCGCGGGCGGCAAGAGAATCCGGCCGATCTTGTGCCTTGAAGCGGCGCGGATGTTCAGCGACAGCGTCGAGGGTGCCATCCAAGTCGGCTGCGCGGTTGAGTTCATCCATACCTATTCTCTGATTCACGACGACCTGCCCGCGCTCGACAACGACGACCTGCGGCGCGGCAAGCCCACCAACCACAAAGTTTTCGGCGAGGCGATCGCAATTCTGGCTGGCGATGCACTGCTGACGCTGGCGTTCGAGACGCTGGCCGGCGCGCCACTAGAACATGCGCGCCGCGTGCGTGCGATCGGCGAGATCGCCGCAGCCGCCGGAACCGTTCACGGCATGGTCGGCGGCCAAGTGGCGGACGTCGAGGCCGAGGGGAAACCCATCGATGCTGGCACGCTCGAATACATCCACCAATCGAAGACGGCGGCGCTGATTCGTGGTTCGATCGTGGCGGGGGCCATGGCAGGTGCCGCGCCGGACGACGACATCGAGCGGCTCCGGCGGTTCGGCGACACCATCGGATGGGCGTTCCAGGTCGTGGACGACGTACTGGACGTGGAGGAATCGTCCGCCACCCTCGGAAAGACGGCCGGGAAGGACCAGGCGCAGAAGAAGGCGACGTATCCGGCGCTCTATGGCATCGAAAAGTCGCGCGCGATTGCGGCCGATCTCGAGGCGAAAGCGCTGGCCGAACTTGCGCCGTACGGCGAGCGCGCGGCGCGACTGCGACAGCTTGCCGAGTTCCTCGTCGCGCGCCGGTCGTGATCCTGTAATGCGCCCTTTTGAGGCAGCTTTGCCGCATCGACCAAAAACCGCCGACCAGACACCGGGCCTACAGCAAAAAACCAAGGCGGACAAGGCGCGGCTGGACGTGCTGCTTGTCGAGCGAGGCCTGGCAGCCTCACGAGAGCGGGCCCAGGCCATGCTTCTGGCCGGCCAGGTGCGGGTCAATGGCGCCCATGCGGCGAAGGCCGGAACTCCGGTTTCGCGCGACGCCAGGATCGATATCGTTGGCGAAACTTTGCGCTACGCGAGCCGAGGCGGCCTGAAGCTCGAAGGCGCACTCGAAGACTTCGGCGTCAATCCGCAGGACAGAATCTGCCTCGACGTGGGAAGCTCCACGGGCGGATTTACGGACTGCCTGCTGCAACACGGGGCGCACAAAGTCTATGCCGTTGATGTGACCATCAACCAGCTCGACTGGAAGTTGCGCCAGGACTCGCGAGTGGCGACGATCGAGGGAAACGCCCGCTATCTGAGACAAGATGACGTCGGCGAGGCGCCAAGCCTGGTCACCGCCGACTTGTCGTTTATTTCCGTCACCAAGGTCTTGCCCGCGCTCGTGCCCATCGCCGCGCCGGGCGCGGACTTCTTGATTCTCGTTAAGCCGCAATTCGAACTCGCCAAGGGCGAGGTCGGCAAAGGCGGGATCGTCCGCGACGCGGCCCTGCGGGAAAAGGCCGTCGATGGCGTCCGGCAAGCCGCGGCGGAAGCGGGGCTGCAGATCATCGGCGTGCGGCCGAGCCGCGTGACCGGCGCCGAAGGAAATCAGGAGTTTTTTCTGCACGCGCGGCGAGCGCAGGTGGAATAGAATCCGAGTCTTATGATTCGCGCCGCGGGTATCATCTGCAAACCTGCACGGGACATTGTGGCCGCCGTCGTCCCTCCCCTGATTGAGTGGCTGCGCACGCGGAAGATCGATGTCTTCATCGACGAGGAGACCCACGGCTGTTGCACATCCCTGGCCGAGCCGGTCCTGGCGCGCGAGGCGTTGGGCGAGAAGATCGACTTGCTGATCGTATTCGGCGGCGACGGGACGTTGCTTTCGGGGGCGCGGGCCCTTGGCGGCAACAAAGTGCCGATCCTCGCGGTGAATCTGGGAGGGCTCGGCTTCCTCACGAGCGTAACCCTCGATGAGCTCTATCCGCTGCTCGACCAGGTTCTCGCAGGCAAGCACCACACCAGCGAGCGCATGATGCTGGATGCGGAAATCCTGCGTGCCGGACAGCCCGCCGAGCGCCAGTGCGCGTTGAACGACGCCGTCGCCAACAAAGGGGCGCGGGCGCGGATGCTCGATTTCGACGTGTCCGTGGACGACAACCACGTCGCGCGCTATCGCGCCGACGGACTGATCGTCGCGACGCCCACCGGCTCGACCGCCTACTCGCTCGCGGCCGGCGGCCCGATCATCGATCCGAACATCGACGCATTTGTGATCACGCCGATCTGCCCGCACATGCTGACCAACAGACCGCTCGTCGTCCCCGACAGCTCACGAATTGAGCTCGATTTCACGGCCACCGACGAGCCCGTCTATCTGACGCTCGACGGCCAGGTAGCTTTTCAGCTCGCCCCGAGGGACCGCGTCCGCATCACCAAGTCGGCGAACCGAGTCGCGCTGGTGCGGCCGCCGAGCAAAACGTACTTCGAGATTCTGCGCAGCAAATTGCGGTGGGGCGAACGGTAGCGCGGGAGGGGCTCCGCAGAGATCCTTCGCTCACGCTGCGCGTTTAGGATGACGGTCCTCGCCGAACCATCACTGCGCCTTCAAAACAACCAGCGTGCGATCGTCGGTCGGATGCTCGCCTCCGGAGAACGCATCGACTTCCTCGAGAATTCGGTCCGCGATGCCGGCCGACGGCAGATTTTGATGTTCGATGACCATCTTCGCGACGCGACGGTGACCGAAGAATTCTCCCGCTGAATCCTGCGCATCGACAACGCCATCGGAAAACAGCACGACGACATCGCCGGGGTCCAGGAGGAAGGCCCTCTCGTCGTACGTCACTTCCTCAAAAATCCCCAGCGGAAAACCGGCGAGCGGAATCTTTTCGCACTTGCCTCCGTGCAGGAGGAGCGGCTGCTCCTGGCCCGCATTCGCCACGCGCAGCAGCCTCCGGCGGCGGTTCCACGTGGCAAAGCAGAGCGTCATGAACCGGCCTTCGATCAGCCGCTCACCCAAGAATCCGTTGACGGCGCGAAGCATGTTTGCGGGCCGCGGCTTCAGCGAGCCGAGGCTGCGGAGCGTCCCGACCGCGACCGCTCCGTAGAGCGCGGCCGCGCTTCCCTTCCCGCTCACGTCGCCGAGCGCAATCGCCAAGTCGTTCGGGCCGTAGCGGAGAAAATCGTACAAGTCCCCGCTCAGCTCGCGCGACGAAACGACCCGCGCCGCGATGTCGAGGCCAAACTCGGGTCCCGGCAGGCGCGGCAGCAGAGCGCCCTGAATGCGGCGAGCCGCGTTGAGATCGCGCTCCATGCGGCTTTCGTCGCGGGCCACTTGTTCGTACAACCGCGCGTTCTCGATGGACACCGCAAGATGCGCCGCCAGGATCGAAAGTACCTGAACGTGGTCCGGCGTGAAATAGTTCAACTGAGGGCTTTCGAGGTCCATCACGCCGATCACACGCGTCTTATAGATCATCGGCACGGCCAGCTCGGAACGCGTCTCCGGATTCAGCATCCGGTAGCGCGGGTCGAGCGAAACATCGGGCACCACAACCGGGCGGCGCAGTTTCGCGGCCGCGCCGACAATGCCTTCGTGTTCGGGAACCGTCGATTTTTCCTGCACGCGCTGGCCAAACTTCACGGTCACGTGATGCCGAAACACGCTGGCGGGGGAATCGTGCAACAGGATGCTGAATATCTGGTAGTCGATCAAGCGTTTGGTCAACTCGGCGGCGCGGCGCAGCACCTCGTCCACCTGAAGCGTGGCGTTTGCCTCCCGGCCGATCTCGTTCAGCAGGAGCAGCGTCTCCGCCTGCTTCTGCGCGTTTTCAAACAGGCGCGCGTTTTCCACCGCGGTGCCGATGCGGCTCGCGATCAGCGTCAGGATTGTCTGCTGCGCGGGCGTGAAGTAATCCGGCTGGCGGCTTTCGATGTCCATAACGCCGATCACGCGTCCGCGCACGATCAGGGGCACAGCCATCTCCGAACGGACTGCTTCCGCTGCGGCCAGATACCGCGGGTCCTTCAAGACGTCGCCCACGCGAATTACCTGCCCTGTCCGCGCGACTTCGCCGATGATGCCGTCGCCCACCGGGATGCGCCAGTGCTCCACCACCTCCGGGCGATGGCCGATGGCAAAGCGGATGTAGAGATCGCCGGTATTCTGCTCCGGCAGCAGGACGGCGAAGATCTCGTAGTCGATCAGCCGCTTCACCTGCGTGGCGGCATTCGCGAGAACCTCGTCCAGGTTGAGCGACGCGTTGATCTCGTGGCTGATCTCCACGAGGACCGCGAGGACCTCCGCAGGCATTTCCAGCGTCGAATTTAGTTCCGTTGAGTCCATCGGATTCAGATGTGCGTGCCTCGATCCCGGCGCGATGCGTCTTGAAGCCTATGCCCGCGGCGACCCCGATTCCCGCTGGGCGAATACGAGAAAACTCATTATAACAGGCGCGGAATTCACGGCCGGGGCATAAGATCTGCGCTTTCGATACAAGCCATGCATGGAGTCACTTTCGGCGAAACGAGGTTTCGGGAGAGCTCGAGGCTCAGGCGCTTTTGCCGTCCGCGGGCAGATGCAAGACCCACACATCCTTCAGGTTGCGGTAGCGCTCGCCGTAATCGAGGCCGTAGCCGACGACGAACTTGTTCGGGATTTTGAAGCCGACGTAGTCGGCCCGCACGGGTTTTATGCGGCGCGAAGGCTTGTCGAGCAGCGCGGCCACGCGGAGATTCTTCGGCCGACGCTGGCGCAGGACGCGCAGCAAGTAGTTCAGCGTGAGCCCGGTATCCAGGATGTCCTCTACTAGAATTACGTTTAGACCCGCGATATTGCTGTCGAGGTCCTTCAGCATCCGCACCTGGCCGGACGATTCCTTTCCCCGGCCGTAGCTCGAGACGGCGATAAAGTCGATCGAGGTTTCGAGCTCGATCTCGCGGACGAGATCGGAGAGAAAGATGCAGGCGCCCTTCAGAACGCCAACCAGATGAATTCGCTGGCCTCTGAAGTCGCGCGTGATGTGGCGGGCGACTTCACGCACACGCTTCTCGATCGCGGCGCGGCGAATCAATACCTCGCGCACTTCCTGCTGGGGAACCGTCATCGCATCTTTCTTGCGCCTTCTCGCCATGGCGTCAAGGGTCGATACTCTATCGCACGGGCACAGCGCTGACAAGCAAACTCAACGCCGAAGCGCTCGACGACGGTCTGAAGCACAACGCGTGCCGCGAAACGCTTGTGGAATTTTTACGCTTCCCTTACTTCTTCCTGATCCCGGCATGGTAACTTTGTTGTTTGAATCCACTTTCACTCTTCGGATTGTTCGCTGTCGCCGCTATGCTCGTTTGCTACGCGCTCGAGAAACGCAGCCCGTGGTTCATTCTGGGATTTGCCGGATCCTGCGTGCTCGGATCGACCTACGGCTTTCTGCAGGGGGCGTGGCCCTTTGGGATCGTCGAAGCGGTGTGGGCGGTCGTTGCCCTCAGGCGATGGTGGCTCGCGAAGTCGAAATGAACCCAGAAAATAAATTCGCCCTGCCCGCGGCGTTCCCTTCCCTGCGTCAGGAAAGGCCGATCACGCGCCCCGTCGCGAGGTCCAGATCGATCTCGTAGTAACCCGGGCGCGTCGACAAACCCGGCATCGTGCTCATCGTGCCGAGCAGCGGATAGAGGAATCCGGCGCCGACGCTGGCGCGAACGTCCCGCACGGGAACGGTGAATCCCGTCGGCGCGCCTTTCAGGTTCGGATCGTGGCTCAGGCTCAGGTGCGTCTTCGCCATGCAGATCGGCAGCTTATCGAAGCCGAGGCGGGTATACAGCGCGATCTTCTTTTCGGCTTCCGGCGAATATTCCACGCCCGCGCCGCCGTACATCTCGCGGACAATCGTTTCGATCTTCTCCTTGATGCTGGTCTCGAGCGGATAGAGGAACTGGAACTTGCTGGGCTGCTGGCACGCGGCAATCACGGCCTTGCCGAGTTCCACGGCGCCCGCGCCGCCCTCTGCCCAGTGGTTCGCCATCACGGCATCGATCGCACCCGCCTCTTTGGCCTTCTTGCGAACGAGTTCGATCTCTGCGGGCGTATCGTGCTGGAAGCGGTTTACGCCGACCACCACGGGAATTCCGAACTTGCGCGCGTTCTGAATCATCTTGACGAGATTCGAACAGCCCTTCTCAAGCAGTTCGAGGTTCTCTTCGACGTACGCGTGATTCAGCGGCTGCCCCGCGACTACTTTCGGCCCGCCGCCGTGCATTTTCAGGGCGCGGATCGTGGCCACCATCACAACGCAATTGGGCACGAGACCGCTATAGCGGCACTTGATGTTGAAGAACTTCTCCATGCCGTTGTCGGCGCCGAAGCCCGATTCCGTCAACACATAGCCATCCGGGCCCACCAGCTTGAGCGCGATCTGGTCCGCCACAATCGATGAGTTGCCGTGCGCGATATTCGCGAACGGTCCCGCGTGGACGAACGCGGGCGTACCTTCGAGCGTCTGCATCAGGTTCGGCTGGATCGCGTCTTTCATCAGCACGGTCAGCGCGCCGCCCGCGCCGATATCGTCCGCTGTGATCGCTTCTCCGGATTTGCTCGTGCCGATTACCATCGCGCCCAGCCGTTCGCGCATGTCCGCGAGGCTCGTCGTGAGCGCGAGGATCGCCATGATCTCGCTCGCGACTGCGATGTCGTACCCGGTCACGCGCGTCATGCCCTTTTCCTCGGGCCCCTGGCCGATCGTGATCTGGCGCAGCATGCGATCGTTCGTGTCCGTCACGCGGCGCCACGTGATGCTGTCCGGGTCGATATCCAGGCGCGCAAAGCGGCTGCGCTCTTCCGGCGTCAGGTCGTTGGGGTTCGTCTTCGAGATGCCCAGCTTGCGCAGGCGGCGCAGCATCACGGGAGCGAAGCGGCGGCTACCGTCCTTCGCGGGAGGACAAAGGCGCTCGAAAAGCGCCTCGTCCTTCTGCGCGCTTTCGTGAAACCAGCGCGTGTCGATGGCCGCGGCGAGCAGGTTGTTGGCCGCCGTGATGGCATGAATGTCACCCGTGAGGTGCAGGTTGAACTCCTCCATTGGGATGATCTGGCTATAGCCGCCGCCCGCGGCCCCGCCCTTGATGCCGAATGTGGGTCCCTGGCTTGGCTGGCGCACGCAGGTGAACACCTTCTTGCCAAGATGCGCGCCGAGCGCCTGGCTCAAGCCGACCGTCGTGGTCGTCTTGCCCTCGCCGAGGGGAGTCGGCGTGATCGCGGTGACAACGACGTATTTCCCGTTGGGGACATTCTTCAGCCGGTCGCGGATCTCGAGGTGTACCTTCGCCTTGTTCTTGCCGTAGAGCTCGAGTTCGTCCGGAAGAATGCCCGCTTCCGCGGCGATCTTGTCGATCGGAATCGGCGTGGCCGCCTGGGCGATATCAATGTCGCTCGGCACACGTGCAAGCATGTTCGTCAGCTTATGAGGCATTCCTCTTCCCCCTCGAAAACGCTAAGAATAGGTTCGATACCGGATTCCGCAAACGCCCAAGAGCCATGCAATGAACTGGTTTCTCTGAAGCTGATCCGGCAATCGAATACCGTATATGGCCGCTCGCACTCCTGTCAAGCGACAACGCAGCTTGGCCTGGAGTCATTATGAAGATCCCTGATGGTCATTTTGGTCCTACGGTTATCTCTAGAACCTCAGCATCTTTTGACGCCTCAGCTGGGACAGGCTTGTCGGATCAATTTGCGTCGATAAGAGCATTTGCCAGAATGTTGGCTTCAGTCATCCTGTTATTTCCTCTTTTCCATCTTTGGAGACCACAGTTCACTATCTCGTAAGTCCGGTCCAGAGCCACACGCCTGCGCTCGCCAGCACCAAAACGCCCGCAATCACCGCGAGGACCATGATCACCTTCTTCAGACGTTCCATCTTTCCGATGAGCACCCGTTGCTCCGAGGCCATCATGCTCTCTTCAGCCTTGTTGAGGTACAGTTGGTCGTCTTCTCTGTCTGACAACGTACCCCCGTAGATCACCAGGATCGCCAGGACAGCCGTGGTTAGGCCGCACCCAATCAACAAGTAGGACAGCGGTGCCGGTATTCCTCCCATTGTTGCCTCCCCCGCGCGAATGTCACTTTCACAGCCCCACACCGTCACGCTAATGTTCGCACAGTAGCACGTATTCTACGTGATCGCCGCCACAGCAGGATGTGCGCAAGATCACGCACTCTCGACAGCACGTTTCTGGACGCCACCGACTGCAAGCACGCGAGCGGGTCACACCGGAGTTCAACCAAGCCACGGATAACATTCGAGGGTGCCGCACCCTTCGCCTTTCGGAAGGGTGCGTGGCTCCGCGTTGTTCCTCAGACTTTCGCGCTCGGCTTCCGCTGTGAACGACCTACGAAGTCCCTAGCTGAGTGTTTTGGCGTGGAAGCTGGCGAGGTCGTCGTCTTCCACGGTAAAGCTGATCTCAATTGGTTTGCAGCATACTTCGCAGTCTTCGATGTAGGTCTGGCGACCGACGGACAAGTCCAGCACCATCGAAATTTCTTCGCCACAATATGGACAGTTGAATTGGTGTTCCACTAGGTGGCTGGCCCATGCATTGTTGATCCTTGGTCAAAATCCTCGGCACTCTTGATCATCATGAGCGCTGCTTGATACCAGGGTTTGAGAAATTCCGCAGCAGCTTGAGGACTCTTGGCCGCTTGATCCTTTAAGAGCGCTTGCATCCGCTCGTCCGAGTTGAATATTGTCTGCACCAATAGTGCCGCGGCATGTTCCATGATGGGTTCCTCTCGACCAGCGGCAAAATTCTATCATCTTGGACCGACCCGCAAGCATCCATCAACTAATCTTGGTCGGGCGGGCTGCCACGCTCGCCAGCACGTTTCTTGACGCTGCCAACTGCAAGTACGTGCGAACGGATCACACCGGAGTTGAACCAAGCCAAGGATAACATTTGAGGGTGCCGCACCCTTCGTCTTCCTCTTCAGAAGGGTCCGCACCTTTGTGCTGTCCTCCTGCTTTCCCGCAGACGCTTGCACTGCGGTCGTTATTTTGGCTTGAAAGCACGCACGAACGCGCTTAGGAACTTGCCGTCCACTTGTGGCGCGAGCGCATCCACATCCAGGCCCTTTTCTACGAGAAACTCTCGCGCGTCTTCGACTCGGTAAACCCGTGTCGGTTCGATTTCGATCTGTTCAAAACCCGCGGAGGCCAGTTTGTCACGGTATTCGCCCTCGTCGAGGGCTCCCGCTATGCAGCCCACCCAGAGAAGGACGCTCTGGCGTATCTCCGACGCGATTTCGCCCCGCGTGACGACGTCGGACACGGCAAATCGCCCGCCCGGCCTCAAGACACGGAAGGCCTCTCGTAGTACACGGTCCTTGTCGGCGGAAAGATTGATTACGCAATTCGAGATGATGACGTCCACGGAATTGTCCGGCAGCGGGATATGCTCGATCTCGCCTTTCAAGAACTCCACGTTCTCGATTCCTGCCTTTCGCTTGTTCTCGTTTGCCAGAGCAAGCATTTCGTCCGTCATGTCGAGGCCGTACGCCTTGCCCGTGGGACCGACTCGCCTGGCGGACAGCAGAACGTCGATACCGCCGCCGGAACCAAGGTCGAGCACCACCTCTCCGGGACTCAATTGCGCCAGGGCGGTAGGATTTCCGCACCCGAGGGAAGCCAGCAGAGCCTCTTCGGGAATTTGTTGCGTCTGCGCGGCGTCGTAGAGATTGGAAGTGATGGGGTCGCAGGATGATTCACCTGCCGGCGCCGCTCCGCAACAGCCGCTGCGGCCACCGCTGCTGACTCTGAGCGCGGCCTCGCCGTACTTTTCCTTCACGGCTTCCTTTATGTTTGAACCGGTCATTCTGCCCTCCCTATTTGCATGATGTCGCGCCGTCTGAGCGCCTTGTTCCGCGTGCAGCACTCGGCATACAGAAACTGCAAGAGCCCCTGGAGCGCCTCCGTGTTTGCGGTATAGCGCAGAAACGTGCTCTCGCGTTGCACGCGCACTAGATCTTCGTTCTTGAGCTTGTCCAGATGGTGGGAGAGCGTCGAATTCGGGATCTCCAATTCGTCCTGGATATCACCGACCACTAAGCCCTCGGGATGGGCGGACAGCAGCAACTGCATGATTCGCAGCCTCGGTTCCGTTCCCATTGCCGAGAGCATGTCGGCGTATCTCGCCACCATTTCATTGTTTCTCTTGCTCTGGGCGGTCGTCATATTTCGATGTTTGCAGAACTATGGATCGCTGTCAAGCCAACTTCAGGAGCGTGAGGCGGGTGATGCGGTCGTCGTTCACTTGCCCGGCCGAATCCGATAAGCTGGCACATCCAAGGGGGAAAACGAGAATGGGCCAGAGCAATTTGCCGGAGCCGTGGCTGCGCGGCACTTTGACGGAAGTCCACGCCGTGCCGAGGGCCGTCCTGCACGCGCTGGAGCTGGCGAAGGAAGATCTCGAACGCTGGTGCGGCGGTCTGACCGACGAGGAACTGAACGCCAGACCCGCGGGAATCGCGCCGGTGGCGTTTCATCTGCGGCATATCGCGAGAAGCATGGACCGCTTGCTCACCTATGCCGAAGGCGGCCAGCTGGCCGGAGAGCAGATCGCCGCGCTGAAAACCGAATTGGATCCGGGCGCGAATCGAGGCGAGGTTTTCGCCGAATTGAACTCGGCGCTCGCGCGAAGCGCGGCACGGGTCCAGGCGATCGATCCAAACCGGTTTGCGGAGCCCCGGAAAGTCGGCAAGAAAGAGTTGCCGACGACGGTGGGCGGCCTGCTTGTCCACGTGGCCGATCACACCCAGCGCCACGTCGGGCAAGCAATCACAACGTCAAAGATCGTGAAGGGCCGCTAAGAATTCTGCTTCTTAGACCCGACGAAACAGGCTGTTGCAATCGAAGTCAGCAAGAAAAGAAGCGCTGCGTCCTCGAAGCTGCGAAAAGAGATGTCGTTCCCTCGCGTGGGAAGGAGCCTACCGGACACGCCCAGGGTGTTGGCCAAGCGAGTGACAAAAGCAAGCACGACGCAAATTACACCTAACCAGTAGCTCCACCTCATGATGTGCTTTTCCATGCGGATTCTCCTTCGAGTGATGTTCGCGCAAGCCGACGGGCCGGACAAAGCCGGGCTAGAAGGTATAGCGATCGGGGCGGAGAGTCAACGGCGCGCAGGGTGCGATTAGCCGCTCGCGGAGAATCGCGATGGCGAAAAACGCGTCGTCAAGGCGAGCTACAAGGAATCCCGAGTCGAAGCCGACCGTCAGGAACGAGCGGATTCGGCCTCCTTTGAAGGGTCCGCCCGGCGCTTGCGGCCGGCAAACTGTGCCGCCTCTGTGGAACCTTCGAGCGCAACCGTTGAAGCGTTGCCGCCCATGATCACCTGCTGCACGTCATCGAAGTACCCCGTGCCGACGAATCGCTGGTGCTGGACGGCGTCGTAGCCATGGTCGTGTTCGCTGCGAAACTCCTCGTCCTGGAAACGGCAGTACGCCGCCATGCCGGTCTGCCTGTAGCCACGGGCGAGCTCGAACATGGAATGATTGAGCGCGTGGAAACCCGCCAGCGTGATGAACTGGAACTTGTATCCCATGGCCGCAATGTCGCGCTGGAAATTTGCGATCGTCGCGTCGTCAAGATTCTTGCGCCAGTTGAACGAGGGCGAGCAGTTGTACGCCAGCATCTTGCCCGGGAACTTGGCGTGGATGCCTTCGGCAAACTCGCGCGCTTCCCGAAGATCCGGCTTGGAAGTTTCGCACCACAAGAGATCCGCGTACGGTGCGTACGAGAGCCCGCGCGCGATAGCCGCCTGGACCCCGCTGCGAACCCGGAAAAATCCTTCGGACGTTCGGTCGCCGGCGACGACGAATTCAGCGTCGCGAGGATCGATCCGGCTCGTCACGAGGGTCGCGCTATCAGCGTCCGTGCGCGCGATGATCAGCGTCGGCACGCCCATGACGTCCGCCGCGAGCCGCGCGGCGACGAGCTTGTGGATGGCTTCGACCGTCGGGACCAGCACTTTGCCGCCGAGGTGCCCGCACTTTTTCGCCGAAGACAACTGGTCCTCAAAATGGACGCCCGCTGCACCCGCCTCGATCATCGCCTTCATCAGCTCGAAAGCATTGAGGTTACCGCCGAAACCAGCTTCCGCGTCGGCTACGAGCGGAGCGAGCCAGTGCGTCTTCTTTCCATCCACGTGGTGGCCGCTGGCGCCGTGCCCGTCGGCATAGTGGATTTGGTCCGCGCGGACGAGCGCCCGGTTGATCCGGCGCACCAGATGTGGAACGCTATCAGCAGGATAGAGGCTCTGGTCCGGGTAGGTTTCGCCAGCCTCGTTCGCGTCGGCCGCTACCTGCCATCCGCTCACATAGATCGCCTGCAAGCCGGCGCTGACCTGCTGCACGGCCTGGTTGCCCGTCATCGCTCCGAGGGCGGCAACAAATGGCTCTGTTTGCAACAAGTTCCAGAGGCGCTCGGCACCCAGGCGGGCGACTGTGTGCTCGATGTGAACCGAGCCGCGCAGCCGCTCTACATCCGCAGGGCTATAGGGACGCGTGATCCCCGCCCAGCGCGGATTCGTCCGCCATTGAGCCTCCAGCTTCGATGGGTTGCCGTTGCCATTGGACATCTTGGCGCCTCCTAAAATTGGCCAGAATTGGTCATTAAGGGCTCGTTAAGAGCGCAAAATTGGCACTTTTTTGCCACCACCTCGAACGATTTCGAGCAGGGATAATAGGGCGGAAAACTGTCCCTGGACCCTAAACTGTGACTCGCGTTTTTTGCGATCGTGCCACACCGCGCCGATTCGGTGCGACCGAATGGCGCACATTCTCGCCAGACAAGCCAATTAAGTCAAACTGATTGTCATTATCACAGCGATAAGGACATGTTATCATGCGACAACTTTCGGTGCGGGGGAGCATCAATGGAAATCGATCAACTGGAGACCTTCCTGGCCGTTGTGACGTACGGCGGATTTCACCGCGCGGCCGAGGCGCTGCACGTGAGCCAGCCGGCGGTGAGCGGGCGCATCCGCGCGCTGGAAGAGTCGCTCGGCGTGACCCTTTTCACGCGGGGGCACGCGAATCCCCCGCTCTCCCCCTCCGGGAAAGCGCTGCGGCCGCACGCGGAACAACTGCTGCGAACCGTCGCGATGGCGCGCCAGGCGGTGCATGAGATTCAGCCGCATACCGCGGGGGCGCTGCGCGTGACGGCGTCGCTTTCCGTGTGCACGTACCTGATACCGGACGTGATGCAGGAATACAAGGCGGCGAATCCGAGGGTGATGGTCCATCTCCGGTCCGGCAATTCGATGCAGGTGCTAAGAATGGTTCTGGACGGCGAGGCGGACATCGGCGTGGCGCGCGGGTTGCATCATCCCGAAGTCGAGACGATGACGCTGCGAGACGATCCGCTGATTCTCGTGGGGCATCCCGCGCATCCGATGGCGGGCAAGCGGCGGGTGAGCCTGGAAGAAGTGGAAGAATGGCCGCTGATTTTCTACGATCGCGGGTCGAGCGATTGGACGCTTACACAAGGTCTCTTCCGCCGCGCGGGACTGCTGCCGAACGTGGTGCTCGAAGTCGAAACGATCGAGGCCGCGAAGCGGATGGTCGAGCGCAAGCTCGGTTTCGGCTTTCTGCCGCAGCTCGCACTTACGCAGGAGCTAAGGCAACGCAGGCTTGTATCGTTTGAAGTGGTGGACGCGGAGCCGCTGAGCCGCAATTTGGATGTGATCCATCCGCGACACCGTCCGCTCGCGAAAGAGGCTCAGGATTTTCTTTTGTTGTTGCGGGAGGCGGCTGCGACAGCAGAGGCGGCCAGCAAGCCGGTGAAGCATCGCGCGGGAATCCGGAGATAGGACGCTTGCCTCCCTACACCCAGGGCGCTGAAACGCCGAGGCAAGCCTCGGCGAAGAAAAGCGGCGGCGAGCCGCCGCACTCCACATAGTTATTTGAATCGCATCTGCGTGAGATATTTGTCACGGAGGGAATCGCATGTACTACGAGCCGGGGAAGACGAAGCACGGTCTGCCGCACGATCCGTTCAAATCCTGCGTGATCCCGAGGCCGATCGGGTGGATCTCGACGGTGAGCCGGGAGGGATGGCACAACCTGGCGCCGTACAGCCAGTTCCAAATGCTGTCGTTCGATCCTCCTTACGTGATGTTTTCGGCCGGGCAGAACAGCCACGGGCGGAGGAAGGACACAGTCGTCAACTCGGAACAGACTGGACAGTTCGTCTGGAACATGGCGACGTACGAACTGCGGGAAGCCATCAACAAATCGGCCGAGGAAGTGCCGCCGGAAGTGGACGAGTTTGTACTGGCGGGCGTGACGAAGGCGCCGTCGCACGCCGTGAAACCCTGCCGCGTGGCGGAATCGCCGATTCACTTCGAATGCGTTTACCACCAGACGATCCGGTTGCCGGGCAACAGCATGCTCTCCACGTCGGACGTCGTGTTCGGGCGCGTGATCGGAATTCACATCAAGGACGAAGTGCTGGGGGCGGATGGTCGGATCGACGTGCTGAAGATTCGCCCGATCGCGCGGCTTGGGTATTTCGATTACACGAGCGTCGAGTCGATTTTTGAGATGATTATTCCCGGGAATAACAATGTTGTCCTCGCGGGGATGGATGGATCGGCGCGGGGGTGAGGCGAAAGCCGCGCGCCGTTTGCCGACAGCGCAAGGAGTGCGACGCCCGGCAAGGCCCGATATGACGCACGCCGAGTGACCCAGCCATGATCGCGTTCTCTCACTTGCGAAGCTCGTTGAGCTGGACCCAGTCGCCGGGGGCGCGTTCGTATTTCCAAAAGTGCCAGCCGTCGCAAGCGTGTTTGCAAGCGACGCTTCCGGCCGCTGAGGGTGAATTATATATTCTCTTTCTGAACCTGATCGAACCATCGCGCCGCACGCGGGCCTTAAATGTTTTCCCCCGTATAGTGGCGCGGAGTTTGAGCGCGGATCTGATATAGCCAGCGAGAACAGGCTGTCGCCCTTTCTTCTTCTTGTCCGAAATCTTGACCAGATCCGTTTTGAAATCCTGACCGATGAGATCCAGCAATTCCCTGCGTTGGAAGCTCTTGATATCTCTTTTCAGTGTGCGTTGCAGATTCTCGGAATCTTGGAATTTGCCTTTGTTTTCATTGCCGCGCGGCTTTCCGGTAATGCGAAGTATGAGAGTTTCGAGCTCTTTGAGATGTCTGTCGCCGACTGTGAAATAGACGCTGAACCGGTCCCAGGATTGACCGTGGTGATCCTTCAGATGTTGCCGCAGCCGCGATTTGAGATTGCTAGCTAGCCCCACATAGTAGAGTTTGTCGCGCCTATAGAGGGCGTAGACGCCCTGGCGACGCTTGACGTACCGCTGGAAGATGTCTTGATATTTCTCGGCGGCATCCCGGCTTATTCTTTCGAGGTATTGACTGACGAGCGGAGCCTGTCTGGGCATTTAGGTTGAACCTCTCGCACTCCTGACCCGAATCAGCGGGATTGTACTAAAAGGTTAAACAACTAGGCCAGAGTTGCTTGTCTGCGGCGGCCGCTTTCTTTAGTGGGGAGCGAATACTTGTTGTGGCCGTGGGATCAGAACTTGTCGCGTCCTGCTTAGAAGAAAGAGTCCGAGCAACAGAAAAATTATCACGGCCAGGATGACGTTGGTGCTCTTCTTGGGGCGCCGCGGCTTTGAGCCGACGACGACGGTGACCCTAGTTCGCGGGCGGTGGGCCATGGTGCCGGCGAATGTAGTCCACTCGTCGGTGACAAGCAAGCATTACATCCCTCAAGGCTGACTGGCTCTGCTGACATCTCTGTTTCAGTGACGCTGAAGAGAGATTCGTTCCCGACTGCGTCGGGACGCTCCGCTCAGAATGACGACCGCGAGGGGTGTGCCCCGAACAACCACTTGGGTTTCGTTCCTTGAACTGGGACGATTGTATCAGACACGCAAGGCGCTTGATTCCGCGGGCATCGCCTATCAAGCGTCTTATGGACAAACGAGGGAAGGTCGGAGACAATGATTTACCCGACAGCCAAGACGCCGGCGCGCATGCGTGAAGAGGCGCGGCCCTGGCCCAACAAAAAGGATCACCATCCCACTCACAATGAAAAGCAGAAATATTCAACGACATGTGTGGGGCGCGACCGCCCTGTTTCTGTTGCTCGCGCCGCTTGCTGTTTCCGCCCAACCAGCCCCGGCTGCCTCGGGAGTGTTGCCGCAGGAATATCGCCTCCGCCTATATCACACGCACACGGGCGAGAGGCTCGATATCGTGTACCGCCGAGGGGATGAGTACGTTCGAGACGCCATCGCGAAGCTCGACTATTTTCTCCGAGACCATCGCACGGGCGAGATTCATCATTTCGATCCCAAGGTCTTTGACATCCTGGAGGATCTGACGGCGGCTGTGGGGCGTCCCGACGCTGAAATTAACATCGTTTGCGGGTACCGCACACCCTGGAGCAACCAGTTTCTTCGTTCCCACGGTGAAGGTGTCGCCAAGAACAGCCTCCACATGCAGGCGCAGGCGATCGATCTGCGAATCCCCGGCGTGGAAACCGAGCGCTTGCGCGAGATCGCCCTTTCTCTCCATCGCGGCGGCGTGGGCTACTATCCGCATTCCGATTTCATTCACGTAGACACGGGGCGTGTTCGTCAGTGGTGTTTCGAGTGTGCCGCGCACCAACCCTCCGGAAACTAGCGCGGGTAGGGATAGCCCTTCTCCAAGGCTTGCTCGAGAACGGCGTCGTGCCCGTAGATGTCATCATAGAAATGCACCACGCCCTCTTCGGAAACGACCACGGTTCCATATACGATCAGCACGAAAATCGGGTGAGCAAGCGTCACTTCTTCCGTCTCAGTTCCGTTCATGGCGGCGCGAATGCGGTCGATGTCCCAGCCTGGATTGTCGCGGAGAACCCATGCGGCCAAATCGACGGGCTTTTCCAGCCGGATGCAGCCGTGGCTGAAGTCACGCCGTGATTTCGAAAACAGTTCCGTGGCCGGAGTATCGTGCATATAGACGTTGTATTCGTTGGGAAACATGAATTTGATGAGCCCTAACGAATTCTTCGGACCGGGCCGCTGCCGGAGCGAAAGTTTTCCTTCACGAACCTCCTGGAGCATTTCGCTAGTGACTGCCCCCGAACTCACGACATTGTCGTGGCCGTCCAGGAGTTCCATATTCTCCTCCGTCAAGTAGGCGGGATTCCGCTCGAGGCTCGGGATAACTTCGGCTCTCGCAATCGACAGTGGCACGTTCCAGTAGGGACGGAAGATTACAGATCGCATCGTGCTCATGAAGATCGGGGTGTTGTGTTTGTAGGCTTTGCCGACCACGACCTTCATGGTGACGGCGATGTTAAATTGATCGTCGTATGCGCGGAGCCGGAACTCCGGGATGTTCACCACAATCGGTGAATGCTGGTACTGATCCGGGAGCCAACGCCAGCGCTCGAGCGTGAGTTCCATCTGCCGCACGCGACGGCTTAGGGGAACGTTCAGGTCCGCCAGAGTGCGGGCATCGATTCGTCCGTCCGGCGTCAGCCCATGGCGTTCTTGAAAGCTCTTGACGGCGTCCACCAATGCACCCTGGTAGACCGTGTTGTCGGGCTCGGGAGCGACGTCTTCCGGTAGATCTCCCACGAGTCGAAGCAGGCGCGCCAAACGCGGCACGCCTGGATAGGAGTCCCCCGGCCTGACTGGTCTCTGGATGGCTGGAAGGGCCTCACCGTCGTCCCGGCGCGCGATCTCTCGGTATCTTCCGAGCGCTTGAATCGTGCGTTGATAACCTGGATAGGGCGGTTCGATCTGCTGCAAAATGCCCGGGAGATCCGAGGCGTGCACCACATTCTCGCGTAAGAATTCCGGTAAATTGTATCTTCGTTTTGAGACATCAACCCCGAAGTCGAGGTGTCGCGGATTTACTCTGCCGATGTGCAGGTCCGATATGTACCGCATGGCCGAGACTGTCAGAGCAACGTCGAATCGCACGAGGTCCGAGTCTGTGGGATCGTGAGCCGCTGGTCTGAGATGTACCAGGCGCCCTGCCCAGCGCGGGCCGTCATAGTCGTCTGCGGAGAGGCCCTTTTCGTCAGCATCCTGGAGTACTGCGATCATGGCTCGCGCTTGTGGCGTTGCGCCCATTTCTTTCACCCAGGGCAGCGCATCGCCGTACGCTTCGTAGAACTCGGCCACATCTTCTCGATAATCGCTGAAATCGGACCACCGCAAGTCAGATAAGTTTCCTGCTTCCAGAATGTCGCGCAGCGAGGCTTGGCCCTCCGGCCGGAGTGGCTCGGCGTCCCCAATGGGTGGAGCCTGCTGTTCGACCGGTCCGAAGGCCACCCCCGGCCGATTGCAACCTACCATTAGTAAGAGCACCAGGATCAAGATGCGCGGCGCCAAACGATCGAGCAAGGATGAATTCACCCGATCTCGGCGCGCGGTGCGAGAATCGGCGTGTCCATAACGAATTGGAGGGTAGAGAACCATTCGATCAAGGGTGGGGCTTGTCATACCAGTCTTGAAAGGACTCTGGGTAGCTCCGCGCCTCGCGCGCGATATGCCAGCCCATCGCCCTAGGGGAATCCGGACTTTAAGAGCTATGGGCAGCTTCCCACGCCCCTCCCCGAGAAGCGCTCAGTAAGAGTAGTTATTGTTAATGCGATACGTTGGTAGGGGCGGTGGGGATCGAACCCACGACCTTCGGCTTAAAAGGCCGCTGCTCTACCACTGAGCTACGCCCCTAATGTCTTACCGGACACGCGGTTGCAGGCGGCCCGACCGACATCGGCGATTCAGCCGCGCGGGAGTGCTCTGTTGCGCCGATCGCGCGCGCAAGACAATCCTACAAGGAAATGCGTCGGAATGCATGCCGCTTCCATCTAAATCCATCGGGGAGAAGGGTCATCATCTGCCTTACGACAGAATGGCCAGTTTTTTTGCACCTTACAAGAATCCGGACGCTCTGAAGGTGGCGCGAGACCTGGACTCGAAAGTCGAGGCGTTATTGGCGAAGGCCGCCAACTGAGGCGCGTTTCTCAACGGGCCGGCTGGGGCAGGTGGTTCGCAAAATACTGACCGAGGTTTGTTGCAAATTGCTGCATCCCGGAGCGGACGTTGCGGTCCAGGGCTTCGACTACGTCCGCGACAGACTTGCCTTGAACCGCTTCGTCGTGGGAATAGGTGTCTCTCCAGACCGTCGTGCCGGACTTCGGGTCAAACAGTTCGACCTCCATCGAGAAACGGGCCATGATATTGGGCCTGTCGACGCCGTACAGCGAAAAGAGCTGGCTGCGGACGACATAGTCACCCCGAGCGCTGCTGCCGATGCGGGTCACGGAACGATACTGGCCCGTTCCACGCAAGGCGGAAATCAACGCGTCCTGGAGCATGTCCGCAGGCAACTCCGCCCATCGCTCATATTCGTATGTCCCGAGTTGAACGTCGCCACTGCCATAAACGAGACGGCTATCTCGATAGAGTTGAGGCGCAGTGACGTGGGCAATTAAAAGCCCGATCGCGTAAGGCGGCGCCTGCGTTACCGGGGCGGGAACGCTGACATCGAGGTCGTAATACTTGTAAGGGCGCGACGCGCCACATGCCGCGGAAAAGCCCGCTAGCAAGACTACGAGAGCGATTTCCCCAACTCTGCGCTTCAGCACTCCTTGCTCCTCTTCTCCCTATTTCGGCGGGGGCTGCCCCGGCTCGTGCGGCTTCGGGTTTGAAGCGCGAATGAGAGTGTACGGCCGAGTCTTGATCGTATCGGTGAACTCTTTCATGTCTTCGGTGATGTGCCGCAAATTTTCGAGGATCTCGTCGAGATTTTCCGCGTTCGTGTTCATGGTGCGATCGAGCTGGTCGGTAAGGGAATCGGCGGAGGCCAAGGTCTTACGCAGAGTCTCCACTGACTCGCGAAGATCGGGCCGGTTGTCGGCCAGCGTTTCGTCGATATGCTTCAGCGCGGCGTTCGCCTGCGCCGAGGTTCGGCGGAAATCGTCGATCAGGGGACTCAGCTTGGCGCTCACGTCATTCACATGATTCAGGGCGGAGTGGACGGCAGGCCGGTCTTCCTGGAGCATGCCGGTAACATTGCCCAGGCTCGACGAGATATTGGCGCGATTCCTGTCGTTCAGCAGGTCGTTGACGCGATCGAGGGTCTCCTTCAAGGCCACGACGCGCTGATTCAGATTGTCGATCAGCTGGTTGGCGCTCGGGCCCAGCTCAGCGATTGTGTCCTTAATGTCGTCGAGGCTCGTGTAGTCCTTGGACTGGAGCGTGGCTCCGGTGGTGGCGCGCGGCGCGGCGGCCGTTCCAGACTCGACCTCGAGAAAATTGTCGCCGAGAGGACTCGTACTGGTTATCGTTGTCTTGCTGTCGACCTTCACGGGGATCTCAGGGCGTACGTCAAACTCGATCACCATTCGGGCGGGGTTCTGCGGGTCGTTCTCGACCTTTTCGACGCGACCAATCGGTGGTCCGCCGGCATAGCGGACCTCAGAGCCAGGCTCCAAACCGCCGGCGTTCTTGAAATACGTACGGAAGGAAGGGCCGCCACGAGTGAGCGCGCCGGAAAGAAGAAAGACAACCGTGACGAGCAAGCCCAAGGCCACCAACACGAACAGCCCGACGAGAGCCTGCTCCCGTTTTGCCTCCATGAGTTTCCTCGATTATCCCGGTGTCGGCGATCTTGGCAATCGCCGAACAGGGCCGGGAGTATATCACGAGCCCCGCGGAAGCGCGGCTCAGCGCCTCTCGGGCGGCGTCTCCCCCGTCAGCATCTGGAGGTAATCCATCTCCTCCGAAATTTCAGGCTCCGGCACACGGTCCAGGAACTGCCGGACGCGTGGATGCCGGCTCTCGCGCAGTTCGGCCGGAGTCCCGCTCGCCACAATCGTTCCTTTGTCTATGAGAATCATGCGATCGGCGATCAGGAAGGCGCTGGCAAGTTCGTGAGTGACCACGACGATGGTCATGCGGAACGCCTTCTTCAGTTTCAGGATCAGCTCGTCGATGCCGGCGGCAATAATCGGGTCGAGACCGGCGGAAGGTTCGTCAAAGAAAAGTATCTCGGGGTCCATGGCCATTGCGCGCGCGATCGCGGCGCGTTTTCGCATTCCGCCGCTCAACTGGGCAGGCATATAGTTCTCGAATCCCGAGAGCCCGACTTGATCGAGCTTGAGGCGTACGACGATTTCGATGGTGGATTCGTCGAGTCGCGTATGCTCGCGCAACGGGAGGCCAACGTTCTCTCCCACGGTCATCGAACCGAAGAGCGCCCCCTGCTGAAACGACATTCCCATTTTCTGAAGAAGCTCACTGCGGTCGGCGTCGGACAGGGCTACGAGATCCTTGCCGCGAATTCTTATCTCGCCGCCACTCGGCTTCTCAAGACCGACGAGCGTTCGCAAAAGGGTGCTCTTCCCAGAGCCTGAACCTCCGAGAATGACAAGCGTCTCGCCCGGCAGGACCTCGAAACTGATACCGTGCAGTATTTCACGCTCGCCGTATTGCACGCGCAGATCCCGCACCGAGATGGCAGGCCCGCCGGGGCCGGGCGGCGCTTCGTCTTTGACAATAAGGTTGGCGGCCACCTATTTTCCTAACGCGGCGCCGTGAAGTAGAAGAGTCCGGTAAATACCAGATCAACGGCGACGACAAAGAAGATGGATTTCACGACCGCTGCGGTCGTCGAGCGCCCAACCTGTTCGGAACCAAGGCCAGTTGAAAAGCCTTCGTGGCAGCCGACCGCAGTGATCACCAAGGCGAACATAACGCTCTTGATCAAGCCTGTCATGATGTCGCGCAGAACCAGCGCATCGAGCGTAGCCCGCATGTACGTCCCGAGCGTGAAGCCGGCACTGCCGATGCCAAAGAGCCCACCGCCGAGCACGCCCATGAAGTCCGACCAGGTCGTGAGACAGGGCATCATCAGAATCATGGCGAGGAATTTCGGGGCGACCAAGAAGTGGATGGGCTTGAGCGCCATCGTCTCGAGCGCATCGATCTCTTCATTGACTTTCATCGTGCCTATTTCGGCCGCAAATGCGGAGCCCGAGCGCCCGATTACCACGATCGCCGTCATCAAGGGCCCGAGCTCGCGAGTCATGGAAGTCGCCACGGCGTTTGCGACCATGTTCAGGGCACCGAACTTGCGCAGTTCATAGGCACCCTGGAGGGCCAGGATCGTCCCGACGAAGAAGGAAATCAGGGAAATGATGGGCAGCGCTTCCACACCGACGGCCATGGCCTGATGGATGGCCCGGCTCAGACGAAGCTTGCGGCCGCGCAACGGTTCGATGAAGACGGCCCGTGCAGCGCCTCCGGTAAGTTGCGCGAGGCTTCCCACATAAGCCAAGCCGTTGATCGTCGCTTCGCCAATGGTTTCGGTAAGTGGCATATTCGAATCCGAACGGAAGGGAGGAACGCGACAGCTCCTTGAAGCGGCTACCGCGCCGGGGCAGCCGTGCCGCTGTCCCCCTGCACAGCCTCTTCTTCACTGCTGTGCACTTCAAACACCTTGATAAGCCGGGTCAGTTCCAGGACCTCTCTGGCCGTCCCGCTCAGCCCAAACAGGGCAAATCCACTCTTCAGATCCCGCGAGACTTTCAAGCCCTCGACGAGTGAGGCGACGCCGGCGCTGTCAATGTAGCGGACAGACGTAAGATTCATCACCACTCTGGGTGAGCGTTTCGCCCGAATCAGATCGAGCAAAACTTTCCGAACTTCGGGCGAGTTGTGGAGCGTGATATCGCCGACCACATCGACAATCGTTACGCTGCCGCTCTGCCTGATTGAAATTTCCATACGCACAGCCCCTCGGGCACGTGCAAAGAGTTGTGCCAGAGATTCGAGCGGGATGCAATCACTTTCGAAAACGGAGAACAAAGCAGTTGCGAGGCCCGCCTGCATCTCAGTCGGCCGACGGGGCGTCGCCGGGCTTGAGAGGGCCGCGGCTGCGCTTCCGTTTCCAAACGTAGTCCTTGCGCAACTTCTCCTGATGCTTCTTCACTTGGGTTTCGATTTCGGCGAACGCCGCCTTAGCACTGCCCAGCACGTCTCCGCCGCGCCCAGTCGCGTGCAGTTTCCCGGTCGGCAGCGCCAGATGTAGCGAAAACTCAAACTCGGCCTTGCGTGGCGTCTTTTCAAGCGAGCTGTGCAGTTGCACGGCATCGGGAGCATATCGCTTCAGCAGGCGAGTTAGTTTTTCAATCTGGTGCCTGAATTCCGTCGCAATCGCTTCCCGAAACTGCGCGTCGATTTGACTGTACGTGATTTTCATTCGAGCACCTTGTAAAAACGCGGATGACAACCTGAAGGGGATTTCTCATCGCGGCAAATTCAGCATAGCGCGACGACACGCGAGTTTCAACCGCCCCCTCCACTGCCCAGGAACAAGTCGGCAACGTTCCCGGGAATTGACACCCCGCTCGAAAGGGTCGTACGCTCGCGGAGAACCGCGGAAGCGGACCGGCATGACATCGAAACAGAACTCGAACGGCATCAAACACGGACGGATCCTGGTCGGGCCGGCCGGTTGGTCGTATTCCGACTGGAGCGGAATCGTCTATCCGGCGCCAAGGCCCCACGGTTTTCACGAAGCGACCTACCTCGCGCAGTTCTTCGACACGATCGAGATCAACACGTCTTTTTATAATCCCCTGCGGCCTGAACTTGCGGCGCAATGGCTCGAGCGCGTCGCCGCAAATCCGCGATTCCTCTTCACCGCAAAGCTGTGGCAAAAGTTCACACACGAAGAAGGAGCGACAGTCGAAGACGAAAGGGCCGTGCGCCACGGGTTCGACGTGTTGCATCGTGCGGGGCGGCTGGGAGCCGTCCTGCTTCAGTTCCCTTTTTCGTTTCACAACACGCCGGAAAATCTGGCGCGGCTCGAGCGAACCATTGAAGACTTTCGCGAGTATCCGCTGGTGGTCGAAGTGCGCCATTCGTCGTGGGCGGAGAGTGAGTTTTATCATTTCCTGCACGATCGCCGCGTCGGCATCTGCAACATCGATCAACCGGTTATCGGCCGGTCGATCAAGCCGGGTGAACGCGCCACATCGGCGGTGGGATATATCCGCTTGCACGGCCGCCGTTACGATACATGGTTTAGCGACGACCCCGAGCTTCCCAGCCACGAGCGCTACAACTATCTTTATCTCGACGGGGAGCTAAGCCCGTGGGCCGAGCGAATTCGCCACGTAGCCGCGCACACAATGACGACGTTTGTGGTGACCAACAACCACTACGAGGGCAAGGGAGTCGTGAACGCTCTACAACTGATCCACATGCTCAGCGGGGATAAACTGAAGGTTCCGGAAATCCTGCGGCATCGTTATCCATTGCTCGACGCTATCGCCGACGAACCGTCGCGGGAGCCGACGCTATTTCCTTTGCCTCCCCGCTAACTCGAATCGCACGGAACTCGAAGTAAAGAACGCGCGGACACACGTATCCGGACCCAGTGCCTGCGGCCGCGTTTTCGGGGAACAAGCTACTTCTTGAAGAGATCTTCGAAGGCTTTGCGTGCGTCGTTGGGCCGGCCGGCGGGCGGCGCAGCCGGGGCGTTCGTGGCGTAATTTACCGGCGACGTATCCTTCTCGATGGTGACGCGAAAGTCGAAAAACTTGCAATCATTCTTCGCGTCTTTTTTCGCGACGCGTTCCGAAATCGGCTGCGTGCATTCGAACTGTCTGCCGGTGTCGAAGTGGAGGCACTGTTTGCAACAGTGCAGCTCGAACTGGCACCGCGGACATTGCGAATTGAGATCAAAGCCGGGCGCAAGCACGGCGCCGCAATTCGAACACCGGGCCCGCGTGACGGTCCCGACCATTCGGGGCGTTCGCGGTCCGAGAAGATCCTGCTTGGGACGGGGCTCGCTCGGCCGTTCTACGCGCTCGCGCTTCTTTTCGTCCGAATCGCGGTCGTGGTAACCCCTCTGCTTATACTTCCGCTCCATGAATACCTCCTGGGGGATTGCCCTTATCATACTCCCAAATGCCCCATGTAAAGCCGGTTCTTCATGCGACGTGTGGAAAGGTAATGAAACCGCCGATCTTGCGATCTTATGTCGACGGATCGAATGCTTCGACCGAAAACGGCGCCCGAGTCATATGGCAGCCTCCTTCTTGCGCCTCGCCCAGCATTTCGAAAGGCCCTCAAGGGGTAAATCCGGCTGCAAGAACCGCTGTGGTCTGCCCAAGAAGGACAGGGTGGCTTCGGTCGCTAAATACCCGCTGCGAACAGCTCCTTCCATCGTCGAGGGCCAACCCGTGCGGGTCCAATCTCCGGCGAGAAACAGGTTCTTTACCGGCGTTTGTTGAGGCGGCCGCCAGCGGTCCACGCCGGGCTCGGGGGAGAAGGTCGCGTGCACTTCCTTAATCACGGTGGCTTTTTCGAGCCTGGCATCACGGGTAGCCGGCAGAACGTCTTGGAGTTCGCGGAGACACAGATCGATGATCTCCTGTCGCGATTTCGGCACCAGATCATACGATGCGCTGATCACGAGCTGGAGATACTGACCCCGCGCGGGCTGTTCTTCGCCAGCGCCGCATCGCGAACTCGCGCCGCTGGTGCCCGCCTGCGCGTAAAGAAGAGACTTGTTGAAAACCCACTGCGTCGTATGGTCGAGCAGCGTCAAGAAAGGCTCCTCCATCACCGCGCGATCAAACCAGAAATGGACACCCGTAATTGGCGCCGTGCGAATGTGGCGCAGTCCGGCGAGAAAGCCGCCGTCCGCGCCGAACTCATCCGGAAGCAGTTCCGGGAGCACGTCGTGCGGGACGGCTGCGATGCAAGCGTCCGCGGAAACCTCCGAACCGTCGTCGAGCACGGCGCAGGCAAACTGATTATCACGGAGGCGAATCTCGCGAATCCCGGAGCGAAGCCGCACTTCGCCTCCGCGACGCTCGACGGCTTCGCGGCACCCTTCGTAGAGCTCCGCGAGCGGAACGGAGGGAATCCCCACGCGGTAACCTGCGCGACTGCCCAGGAACGCCTTCCAGAAAACTTCGATTCCGTAGCGAGCGTCCGTGCGAGCAAGTTCTTCGTCAAGAGCGCTCACTAGGACGACACGCCAGAAGCGCTCTATCGCGCCTGGCGTCTGCCTCATTTGATGGAGCCAATCGAGCATCGACGCACCGGCAATGTCCGGCGGACCACCAGCGGAACGGGCAATCGCCAAAAGCGCCCTCGCGATGCCCCGCTTGTCTGCCGCCCCGAGGGCGCCAAAACAGACGAACGACGGGGCCATGTGCAATGGCGGCGGAAGGGCGGAAGCCGCGATCGATGAACGGCGTCCCGAACGGTCCGCGAAATAGAGCCGGTCATAAAATCGGACCTTGCCATCTGCACCGGTGCGCCGGTAAAAGTCGGTGAGATTTGTGCAGCAGCCAAGGGTAACGTGCTGGCAGTTGTCCACTTCGCTGCCATCCGGCAGCGTATAGGAGGTGGCGCGCCCGCCCAAGTAAGGGCGCTTCTCGAACAACCGAACCTTGAGGCCCGCCTCAGCCAATGCGACGGCGGAGGCCAGGCCCGCGAGACCGCCGCCGATCACCAGAACGCTTTGCAAGGACATCCGTTCTCCACCACGCGCCCATGCGGGCGGTCACGAGATACTGAACTTTCTCGGCGCTCGAGAGCGAAACACGCGACGAGAAAACATCGAAGCCGCGCTCTTCAATTCGCGCAAGAAGCGTGCTGTACGTCCTTACCAGAGCTGCGAGCGTGGCCTGGCTATCGGGATCGACCTGTTGCACCAGAGGAGCGCCCTCTTCGTACAACCGCCATGCCCGGCCAGCCTCGAATTCGAGAAGGTCGCGCAGCGCCGGTGTGAGCGGGCCTCGCAACTCTTCCGGGCGGCAGTCGAAACGTTCGAGATCCTCCAGCGGAAGATAGACGCGGCCCATTTCGAAATCGGCGCGCACATCGCGAATGATGTTCGTCAACTGGAAGGCCAAACCCAGCCGTTCGGCCAGATCGGGCGCCCGCGGATCGCGAAAACCGAAAACATTCAGGCAGGCCAGTCCGACGGTGCCCGCCACCCGGTAGCAGTACTCCGATAGCCGATCGAAAGTAGCGTATGAGGTAATCGCCAAGTCCATCTCGGCGCCGAGAATCAGGTCGTGGAAGTAGCGCGCGGGGATGTCAAAACGCCCCATTGTGTCCGACAGCGCCGGGAGAATCGCGTGCCCCTCGGTGCGCCCGCTCGCAGCTTCATCGACCAGCGCACGCCAGCGCACCAGGCCTCGGCACTTCGATTCGAGATCATCGGGCTCGTCCGACACGTTGTCGACCAGGCGCATGAAGGCGTAAAGCGCGCAGAGTGCGTTCCGTTTCGCTCTCGGCAGGCCAAAAAATGCAAGATAGAAATTGCTGTGCGCCGCCCGCGCAATACGGTTGCACTCGGCGTACGATGCGCGCAAGTCTGCGGCGTTCCGCGGGGTTTGCCGACCACGCACCAAGGTATCCGACGGGATTTCGGCAGTCACGGAAGAGGGGGCGTAAGCGTATTCGGTGGATTCGACCGGGAAACTCTTGGTGAAGCTCACTAGCCGTGAGCCCATCGTACGACCGAGCAACCGGAGTTTCGTGGGTTTGGTTAGCGCGGGCCGGTGTTCGAGAGTGTTATATCCGGAGGCTTCGATTGCATCGAGGACAGCCAACCCACCACGGCTAAAAAGCTCCAAGTCGATTCGCAGTGCCGAATCGACCCGCTGGGTCAACGGGAGACCCGCGGCAAATAATTCACGCGTCCTCGAAATCAGAGATTTCATCAGCGCGACGTAACGCTCGTCGAATCTCCGGGCCATAATGTTCGCCTCGGTCAAGCCGTACGCCGCGAGCAGATCGAGCGGAATGTAGATACGGCCCTTCTCGAGGTCGCGCGAAACGTCCTGCCAAAAATTAGCCAGTTGCAACGCCGTGCATGTGAAATCGGAGAGCCGCTGGCGCTCGTGGTCGCAATAGCCACACAGATACAGCACGAGCCGCCCGACCGGATTTGCGGAATAGACGCAGTAGCCGAGGACCTCGTCCCAGGTTGGGTAACGTTGGACGACCTGGTCCTGCCGAAAAGCTCGAAGCAGATCGCTAAAGGGCGCAATTGGTATGTGCTTCGCACGAATCGTCTCGCGGAGGGCGATGAGGACCGGATGCGCGGGGCCAAGGCTCGGCTCATAAACTCGGCGGAGTTCGTGTTCCCATGCGTCCAGCAATTCAAGGGCGCGATTGTGGTCCCGGACTTCGTCGCCGAGGTCATCGGACCAGCGGCAATATGCATACACGTTGTAGAAGTGCTGACGCAGATGGCGCGGCAAAAGCCAGGACACCACACCAAAGTTCTCGTAGTGGTGCGTCGCAAGCCAGCGCGTGTAACGCTGAGCCTCCTCGGCTGTACAACCTTCCGCAGGAAGATTGCGCGCGATTTTCAGTTCCAGTGCAGGCAACATCGAGCTCGGTCAGGACGCCAATCAGGTCCGTTCAGGGGATGATGGCGGTCTTCAGTTCGCCGTTTCGCTCTTTCATGTGTTCAAAGACGCGAGGAAGTTCGACAAGCGGGACTTCCGCGGTTATGAAATCGCGCGCTCGAATCTCGCCGCGCGCGATGGTGTCGAGCGCCTCGCGAATGAATCGGGGCGTGTGATGAAACGTCGACTTGATGGTGATTTCGGAATAGTGCAACGCCCAGGGATCGAGCTTCACTTCCGTTCCCTTCGCACAACCCGCAAACAGATTGACGGTGCCACCCTTCCGCACCATCTCGAGGGCCCATTGCCACGTCACCGGCTGGCCGGCCGCCTCGATCACGGCGTCGGCGCCGCGCCCGCCTTCGGTCAACTCCTTCACGCGGCTCACCGGATTGTCGATCTCAGAGACGTCGAAGGCGGCGACGGCGCCAAAACGCTCGGCCGCCTGCCGGCGTGCGGCACGTCTGGCGACCGCGATCACGCGTACTTGACGGTGCGATAACATGCGGATGAACTCGAGCCCGATCGGCCCGCAGCCGATTACCACCACAGTGTCCCCGGGCTTGATGCCAGTTTCGTGGATGCCGCGCAGCACACAGGCGAGCGGCTCAACCATGGCCGCATCCAGAAACGAAACACCCTCCGGGATTTCGAGCATATTCTCGCGGACGATCCTTCCCGGGATGCGGATGTACTCCGCATAGGCGCCATTGTTGAAGAGAAGGTCTTCGCAGAGATTGGGCTGGCCCTTCTTGCAATAGAAGCACTGACCGCATGGGGCGGAATTCGCTGGGACGACGCGCATGCCTTTGTGGATGCCTCCGTTTACGGCGCTGCCCTGGTCCTCGATCACTCCTGCCAGCTCGTGACCGAAGAGTGCAGGCGGCTGGATCATCCGCGCATGATAGCCTTGCTTCCAAACCTTAAGATCGGTCCCACAAGTCAGCGCGACGGAGACACGAACCAACACTTCGTCCTCGGCGAGACGTGGCACCTCGACGCGTTCGATCTTGACGTCCTCGCGGCCATAGAGGACGGCTGCGGTCATGTGTCCGTTTCTCTTCAAATTACTCATCCGTGAGTGATAACCACCTTCAGCGTGTCGTCTTGCGGGTGGGCAGCCAGTTCCAATGCATCGGCGATGCGCTCAAGAGGAAAGCGGTGCGAGATCATCTCGCGCACCGGAAGTCGCCGTTCAAAAACCAGCGCCGCGGATTCTTCCTGGTCATCCACCGAAGCGCTATAACTGCCGAGAATTTCCTTTTCTTCTATGCCCACGGCAGCCGCTGGAAACTCGATCCGCAACACCGGATCGTTATGCGCAAACAGTAACACGCGGCCGCCCGGTCGCGCGAGTCCGAGGGCCTCTGAGACTAATGACGGGTTGGGCACGGCCAGCAGGACCGCGTCCGCCCCCCGCCCGTCGGTTCGCCGGCGCATCTCATCCAGGAGATTCGTCTTCCCGGGATCGAATGATTCCCTCGCTCCGAAGCGTACGCTCGCGGCCCGACGACCTGCCATCGGATCGCTCGTGAAAACCGTCGCGCCCTCGTTCTTCGCAAGCATCGTCAAAAGCATTCCGATCGGCCCTTGACCCATCACAAGGATCGTTTCGCCCGCGGCGACGCGCGCCTTGCGAATGGCCTTCAGCGCCGTGTTTACCGGCTCAACGAACGTCGCTTCCTCGAAAGTGACGTCCGGCGGCAAGGCAATCATTCCTCGCTCGACAATCCACGGCATCGCGCGAACATATTCGGCGAAGCCTCCGCCGTTCGGATCGAAGCCAGCCGTAAGACCCGTCTTTTTGTAACCCGTGCACTGCGAGAACAGCTTCCGTTGGCAGTAAAAGCAATTCCCGCAAGGAATGTGGTGAAAGCTGACCACTCGATCGCCCAGCTTGAACTTCGTCACTCCGCGGCCGGCGCGGACGACCGTCCCCGCCAACTCGTGGCCGAGAATCTGGGGCGGAGCGATGAAACCGTACTGAATCTTCTTGATGTCCGTGCCACAGATACCGCAAGCCGCAACTCGAAACAGCACTTCCCCTTCGCCGATTTCGGGAATCGGGACCTGCTCCACGACCACGCGGCCTTTGCCGCGATACACGCCCGCGCGCATGTGGCCGCTCCGACTCCGCTGAAGCTCCCGGGATCCGGATTCGACAGCCGTATGACTCATATCGCCAGAGCCTCAGCCTTAGCGATCTCCGGCAGGGGACCCGCCGTAAGGCGCGGGACGTACGCATCCAGAAAACCGGCCAGCGCCGCCGCAGCACGTTCGCTTTCGTGCGCCAGCCGAAGCAGCCCACCGATTCGATCCGGCCGCCTAAGGATTTGTCCAAGCACCTTTGGCACGCTTACGCCACCGCACTCGTTGAATGCTCGATCGAAATCAAGCGGTAGATTCGATTCGGCCGCGTCGCTAACCGCTCGAATCGCGACGGACCGGACACCCCGTTGCGCCGCCGCCGCGAGGATGTAGACGCTCTCCATATCCACCGCATCTCCAGAATCTCCCAGAGATCTCTTCTCCTCTGCCGTCGCAAGCACGCGATCGGATACCCAGAATTTCTCGACAATCTTTGCCCCACCCTCGTCGGCGCGCGAGATCAACTCAGCATCGCTTCGTATCAACCTCGTCCCCTGGACATCCGCAGCCGCTCGCGCCGCCAAGACCGCGCCCGGTCGATACATCGGCCGCAACCCCCCGCAAAGGCCAGATGCAATGCACACGTCCGGCACACAATCAAATCCTCGCGCCAGCGCTCGCTGGGCCGCAAAGCGTCCTGCACCGGTTAGAATCACGCGCACGTCCGCCAGCCCAATCTGCACCACGTACGTCTGGTCCCATGCATCGTTGGATACACGTTGAAAGCGCCGCAGTTTGCGCCACGGGGCGAATTCGTTTGCGAGTGCGAATGTAACCAGAACTTTCATTTGCCGAGATTCATGCAGCGGCCACACGCTCAACGGGTTTCGCGTCTGCGCCGCCGCGCACGTAGCCTTGCTCCACATACCAGCGCACCGCGCGCTCGAGCGCACCCTCGACTGAGCCAGCCTTGAAGCCCAGTTCCCTTTCGGCTTTGTCGCTCGCGACGAACATCCGGTGGCGCGACATCTTTACGCCCTCGACCGGGATCCGCGGCTCACGCCCCATCAATCGCGAAAACCACTCATCGGCGTAGCCAGCCACGAGCGCAACCGCATGCGGCAGGCGCACGCGCGGTGCGGGGCGCCCGGTGATGGATGCCAGGGCCTGCAGAATTTGCTTCAAAGTCATGTTGCGCGCACCGAGGATATATCGCTCGCCGATCCGGCCATTGTCCGCCGCGAGCAGGTGCCCGGCCGCCACGTCTTCAACCGCAACGAGGTTCAATCCCGTGTCAACATACGCGGGCATTTTGCCGTTCAGAAAATCGACGATAATACGGCCCGTCGGCGTCGGCTTCCAATCGCCGGGCCCCACCGGCGCAGTCGGGTTGACGATCACGATCGGAAGTCCTGCAGCCGCCGCCTTGATCGCCTCAAGCTCCGCAAGGAACTTCGACCGCTTGTAATGCCCGACCATCTGCTCAAGCGTCGCGCGTGTCTCTTCGTTCGGAAGTTCGCCGCCGGGGATCGGGACGGCCATCGTTGCGACGGTGCTCGTGTAAACCACGCGTTCGACACCCGCCTCCGCAGCGATTTGAAAGAGCCGACGCGTCCCCTCGACATTGCTCTCGTAAATCTCTTCGGGACTTGCCACCCACAAACGATAATCCGCGGCAATATGAAAAACTCGCCGGACTCCCTTCATCGCGCGATCGAGCGAAAGCGCATCCCGGAGGTCGCCCTCGGCGCGTTCGAGCGGCAAGCCCTCGAGCACCGTCACATTGCTCGAGCGCCTAACGAGTACACGAACGCAATGGCCCGCAGCAACGAGCTGCCGGGTCACGTGACTCCCCACGAAACCCGTCGAGCCCGTCACAAGCGTAGTTTTGGAATGAGGCAAACTCCCTTGTCCCCTATCCCCAATATCCGTTTTCGTGTTCGATCTCTTCCGGACGAATCTGCACACTCGTGAACCGACCCCGGCCCTTACGCAGATTATCGTATCGCGCCAGAGCGTAGAGCGGGAAAGAGTTTCGATACAGATGATACTTCAGGTAGAAGACGCATGGGAAACCGGTACCGGTGAATTCGTCCTCGTCCCAAGTGCCGTCATCGTTCTGATGCGAGACCAGCCAGGAGACCGCGCGCTCAACCGCCGGGTCGCCGACCGCGCCGGCGCCGCCAACGGAAAGCAAACCAATCAGACCCCAAGCCGTCTGTGACGCTGTACTGACCCCTTTCGCCTTAAGCGCGAGGTCGTAGTAGGACAAGATCGATTCTCCGAAGCCGCCATCCGGATTCTGCACAGATCGAAGCCAATCTGCAGCCCGCCGGCACTCGGGCAGCGACTCGAGTCCGACCGCCTCGAGCGCTCGCAGCACTCCGCTGGTTCCATAAACATAGTTGACCCCCCAGCGCCCAAACCACGAGCCGTCCGCCGTCTGATCGTGCCGCAGAAATGCACGGGCGCGCTCTATGACGGGGTGCGTCGCAGGCCAACCCATCTGACCGAGGCATTCAACGGCCCGCGCGGTGACGTCGGCCGTCGAAGGATCGAGCATCGCGTTGTGGTCTGCAAAGGGGATGTTATTCAAGAATTGCAAATTGTTTTCGTGGTCGAACGCCCCCCAGCCGCCGTCGCCATTTTGCATGCTCACGAGCCATGCGAGTCCGCGACGAACGGCTGCGCGCAAACGCGCCACTTCTGGATCCGCCACGCGGCTCAGAGCCATGAGGACGAATGCGGTGTCGTCCACGTCGGGGTAAAAGTCGTTGCGAAACTCGAAGGCCCATCCCCCCGGCTCCGCATTTTGATTCTTTGCCTGCCAATCGCCCGGGCCGAGAATCTGGTTCGCAACCAACCAGCGCGCCGCAGCCAGAAGCGCCGGGTGCGCCGGATCAAGGCCGGCTTCTTCAAGCGAGACCATGGCGATCGCAGTATCCCAGAGCGGGGAGATGCAGGGCTGCACGCGCAGAGTGCCCTTCTCTTCGACTTCGTATCGAGCGAGAAACCCGATTTCGCGGGCGAGCAGCGGATCGGTCGTATCGCCGCATTCAGCGAAGAGCGCAAAAATCGAATTCATCATCGCGGGGTAGATCGTCCCGAGACCTTCGCTGCGCTCCAGGCGCTCGCACATCCACTTCCGAGCGCGTGCCAGTGCGGTCTTGCGGAACGGCTTCCAAGGTAAGGCCTCGTAGAGTTTCACGCTGCGGTCAAACGCCAGGAAAACATTCTTCCAGGAAACTACCCGCTTATCCCATGCGAGCGCGGGGGGCGTGGAGCCCGGACGCTTGAAAAGCTCGCCGACCGTGACCCCCTCCGGCAAACGCCAACCCGGCCTTAGCGCGTAGACAATCGCCAGCGGAATCACGATTCCGCGCGTCCACGACGACATTTCGTAAAGATTGAGCGGAAACCATTCCGGCAGCAACATAATCTCCGGAGGAATGGCCGGGACGAGGTTCCAATCGACCGCGCCCACCATGGCCAGATAGAAGCGCACGTAGGAATTCGTCGCTTCGAGTCCGCCGAGCTCGTGAATCTTGTTCTTGGCTCGCTCGAGATGCGGAGCCGCCGCGGAATCGCCTGCAAGCCGGAGTGCCACCCACGCCTTGACGGTCGCATTCAGCTCCGCAGGGCCGCCGTGGAAAATATTCCAACCGCCATCCGGAAGCTGCCGATCGCGAATGTATCTCGCGAGCTGCGTTACCTTTTCGGACGGCAATTCACCGAGGACGTGCAGATAGAGGATGTAATCCGATTCAAGTGTCGTGTCGGCTTCGAGCTCCCCCCACCAGTAGCCTGCCGCGTCTTGCGTGGACAAGAACCAGTCGGCACTTCGACGGACGGCTTGCTCAACGCGCGATTCGAAACCGCTAGCAGCGGAACGCGTCATCGCTGGCCCTGTGCCACTCACAGCGTCAACACGCAATTGTGCCTCGGGTGTCATCAAACCCTCAGAAATGGTCTCCCCGCCCCGCGGTCCCCGCAGCTTGGGGGCGGCGCCCCGCCTCAAGCCTCATGCTTGAACGGCGGCAGCATGAACTCGCCTAAGCCAGGGGGCAAACAGAATCTCTCGACAATCCAAACAGTTACAAAGCAAATCCCTCTCTATTATCTTTTGCATTCTGATCAGGGTCAACCGAAAACGCCTTCTCAGTACCGCCCCGGCTATACCATTGGATGACGAACACCGCCCGTGGGCTGCCTGTCGAAAACTCGGTTGCTGGATGAAGCTATCGGCGAAAAGGAGACGAAAGTTCGAGATGGCGGATCCGTTCTGCAAGTTCCGGTAACCGGGCAAACCAAGCGTATTGCCGCTTGAACTTCTCAAGCGGGCGTGCGGGGGTGCCCCAAACCGTTTGCCCGCGACGGATCGTCTTTCCCGTCGGTATACCGGCCTGTGCGCCCGCGACTGCTCCGTCCTCGAGGGTGCAGTGATCTGCGATTCCCACTTGGCCTCCGATGATTACGTTCTTGCCGAGCGTCGCGCTGCCGGAGATGCCCGTCTGCGCGGCGACAATCGAGTGCTCGTCAATGCGGACATTGTGGGCAATCTGTACGAGGTTGTCGATTTTCACTCCGTTGCCGATCCTGGTAGTTTCGAGCGAGCCTCGGTCGATCGCGGCATTGGAGCCGATTTCAACGTCGTCCCCAATTTCAACACTGCCTACCTGCGGGAACTTCCAATGACGCCCTTCGCCGAAGACATAGCCGAACCCATCGCCGCCCACGACAACACCGGAATGCACTTCGACACGGTTCCCCAGGCGTGCCCCCGCGTACAGTGTGACGCGTGGATGCAACCGGCAGAATTCGCCGAGGCGAGCACCGCGTCCGAGAAAGCAAAACGCGCCGATCACCGTTCCAGCGCCAATCGTCACATCGTCCTCGATCACGACATACGGGCCAACGGAGACATCCTGCGCAAGTCGCGCGCTCCGTGGAACGATTGCGGTCGAGTGTACGGATGCTTGCGGTCGCGCTTCTTTCAGTAGCCACGCGGCTGCCTTTGCAAACGCAAGCTTTGGGTCGTTTGTGCGCAAGATGGTCTTCCCTACGATCGGCACGCCGGGCCGAGCAATCACACATCGAGCAGGCGATCCGGCGATGCGCTCCTGATGGCGCGGCGAATCGAGATAAATCAGGTCTTCGCCATGGGCTCGTTCAGGGCTCGCGACGCCAGAGACGGGTGCCAACGCATCCCCTTCGAGCCCGGCGCCCAGATACTTCGCAAGTTCACCCGCAGTGGAAATCATTGTCGCCTCGCTTTAGTTGAGAACGCCTGGAAACTCGGGCCATACACAACCAGCCGGACAGTGGCGGACATGCACGCCGTTAGAATGGGTAGATTGGTCTTTCGCCCGGCGGCCGCGTCTTCCACCGTTTGTGTACCCATAGCCACTGGTCAGGATACGCTCGGACATAGTCTTCGATTACGCGCGTGAACCGCTGGGTATTCTCTTTTACGTCTAACTCTTCGTTGCCGGTGCGAACGAGCTTGACGGCAGGTTCAAATCGCAATCGATATTTCCGCCGTTCCTCGTCCCATCGAAGAAACCCAGGTACTACAGCAGCGTCAGTGCGCAGGGCAATTCGCGCGAGCCCTGAGGTCGTCGACGCCGGAATGCCAAAGAAATCGACGAATACGCTTTCTTCCAAGGTCGTGTTGTGGTCCGCGAGAATTCCGACAGTCCCCCCCTCACCCAGCACCTTCAGGATCGAGCGAGCTGCGCGGTTCTTCTCGATTGGGCGGTTTCCTGAGCGGCAGCGATAGTCGCTGATCAGCGCATCTACTCGGCGATTTGCGATCGGGCGCACGACGAAGTGTAGGGGGTGGCCGTACAGAGCGTGAGCGAAAGGAGCAAGCTCCCACGCGCTCATGTGTCCCGTCAAGAACAATACGCCTTTGCCCCGACGCCTGGCGGCGTCGAAATTTTCGAAGCCGTCGAGAAATACGATGCGCTCAATGTTCCCCTGCGTGTACTTTGGAAACTGAGAGAACTCGCCTGCCATCCAACCAACTTGGCGAATCATCCCATGGATCACCTGCTTGCGTTTCGCGTTGCTCCACTCGGGAAACGCAAGCTGTAGGTTAAACATCGCCGCGCGACGAAGCGGCGCCCGAATCTGGTAGGCTGCCGCGGCGAAGGCCGCCCCGGCGAACCGCGCCACGGGCCGCGGCAAGAGTCCGAGAGATTTCAACCCTGCCCACGCCATGGCGTACTCGAGCCATTCCCCCATCGCGACCATTATGCGGGAGGCTTAACTCCGGACGCCAGAGGCCAGGGTCGAGTCGTCATCGGCGGGCTCGGAGTTTCGGCGAACGATCTGCACGAGTGATTGTGGCAGTGCTAGACTCGACCGACTTTGGCTGACGACTCACAAATTCGGGATGGATCGCGCCAACCGGCGGTGATCGCCTACGGGCTTGCTGCCCTCATTTGCTTGTTCGGCCAACTGGGCGCCATCGGCCTCGTCGGCCCCGACGAGCCACGCTACGCGTGGATCGCGCGCGCAATGGCAGAAACAGGCGATTGGGTCACCCCTCGACTCTACGGACAACCGTGGTTCGAAAAGCCGATTCTCTACTACTGGTTTGCCGCCGTCGGATTTCGGTTGCATCTGCCTCCCGAATGGGCTGCCCGCTTGCCTTCGGCATTTGCAGCTCTCGCGGCCGCGCTGGCTCTTGGCTGGCTCGGGCGGAAACACTACCACGACGACGGCCATCTCGAGCGAAATCCCGCTCTGCTGGCGCCGTTGCTGTTTGCAACGAGCCTGGCTGCCATAGGCTTCGCTCGTGCCGCGACGCCCGACATGCTGTTCAGTGCGTTGATTGCGCTTACCATGGCGAGCGCCGCATGCGTCCTTCGTTACGCCGGAGCGTTGCGTTCGATGCACACGGTTCCGGCCGTTCGCGTCGGGGACTCTGCGGCCCTGCTTCTCTTTGGTTTGTTCCTCGGCCTAGCCGTTCTTGCAAAAGGGCCGGCTGCGGTCGTTCTGGCGGGAGGAGCGCTCCTACTTTGGGCGCTTGCAACGAGACAGTGGCGCGCCGCCCTGCGGCTGATGCATCCGTGCGCGATAGCGGCGTTCTGCGCGGTAGCAGTTCCGTGGTACACGGTTTGCACCCTCCGCAACCCCGATTTTCTACGGGTCTTCATCTTTCAGCACAACTTCGAGCGATACCTGACCCCGCTATTCCAGCATCGTCAGCCCTTCTGGTTTTTCGGCCCGATCATCCTTGTCGCCCTCTTACCATGGACTATCCTGCTTTGGCCCGTGGCCCAGGAGGGAGTTCGGCTGTGGCGTGAGCAGTCATGGCACAAGTCGCCGGGGTTCTTTTTTTTCTGCTGGTCGATCTTCCCCGTTCTGTTCTTCAGCTTTTCACAATCGAAACTTCCGGGGTACATCCTGCCGGCCATCCCTCCTCTGACGCTCCTTTGCGCCGTGGCAGTCGCGCGTGCGACTGAATGGAAGCAACCCGCCGTGGCATTCATCGGCTGCAGTATCGCGCTGACTTGGCTCGGAGTCGGGGGCTTCGCTTTGCTTGCGGCACGCCGAGTTCCGTGGGCCAATCACGATTCCGGCACCCAACTCATTTCGCACACCGGCTATGCGATGCTACTTCTGATCGCCATGGTCGCGCTGTTTGCTCCCGTTGCAGGCTTCCGTCGGAAGCCAGAATACGTAATCGCCGTCTGCACACTTTGCGTTCTGGCGACCGTCGAGTGCACGAACATGTTCGCGCTTCCAACCTTGGACAAGTTCGTTTCCGCAAGACCTCATGCGGAATTTTTACGCAACGACCGGCGGCCGGACCGGATCTTCACTTACCATCTGCGGCGCGGTTGGAACTGGGGGCTCGCTTTCTATTTCCACAGAGAGCTCCCCGAGTGGTCGCCCTCCGACCCCGATGCGGCACTAGTACTGACAACGCAGGGCGGCCTGGAGGAAATCCATAGGCTTGGCAGGTTTCGGGGCGAGATGGATGAGCCGTACGCAGGCGTACTCTACGTTCCAATCAATCAGGCGCCGCGCTAACGGCGCGAAGTGGGTGGGACGTTCTGCAGGAAAAAGTTCACAATCTGATTTTCATAAGCCTTGCGATCGTCGTCGGACATGTCGCGGTAACTGAGCCGGTCGCGCAGCATCTGCTTCGGGTCGGGTGCCTTCACAAACAACTGCAACGTTTCATTCGCAAAGGCCGGGCGATCGTCCGAGAGGATGAAAAGCTTAGGAATTCCCCTCGTCCGGGCAAGTCGAGTTGAAACTGGCGGCTCGTTCCGAAAGGAGTAATGCAACATCCGGAATCCGAAATCGGAAAAACGCAAGACGTACGGCAGGGCCTGAAGTCCGGACTTCTTGATCTCGATTTGCACCATATCGCGGGGACCGTCGTAGGCATCGTCCACGGCAAACGCCGCGATGCGCGGATCGCTGGCGGCCACTTCGAGGACGGCGTAGCCGCCCATGTCCGCGCCCCATAAGCCGAAACGCTGAGCGTCCACGTCGTCGCGCGCGGCCAAGGATTGTACCGCCGAACGAAGCTCGTCCGTCTCGCGATAGCCGAGAGTCGTGACGCCCGGACTCGTGCCATGGCCCGTGAAGTCAAACAAGAAGACATTGAACTGGTGCTCTTGCAGGGCTGTCACAAGCGTTAGCACGTCGCCGCGCTGCGCCATATAGCCGTGGCAGACGACCACCGTCGGCGCTCCGCGCAATCCCGGAAAGAACAAGCCGTCCCGCGTCGTTCCGCCCGCGATGGGGAATGAAAACGTCGTGGGATGCCCCATCATCACGTTCAAGTCGAACGTCACGGGATTCCGCGCGGGATGCAGAATCTGGTACAGCAGAAAACCGGAAACGCTCGAGATTGAGATAAGGCCGAAAAGGAGCAGCGCCAGAAGTCCCGAGAAAACCTTGGCGAGACGCGTTGTGGGATAGCGCAGTTCGGAGACGATGGCCATCCAATGATCGCGGGCGCTTGCTGAACGCCTCAACGTGCTGAATTTTAACATACTCCCATCGAACTCCGTTTATCCCATGTGGTTGGACGCCAGCAATGGCCACAACTTGGGTTCTCGGCTACCCAAAGCTATAATGGGATTGAACGGCAGTCATATCTCATGCAGATTGTCGACCTTCGGACGCTACAATCCCGATCCTTGGAAAACCTCTTCCAGGAAGAAACCCGCCACTGGCGGGAAGAGCTGCACTGGGACTACCGCGCCTCCATCGCGCTCATCCGGAAATTCATCGACTCGCGCGCGCTTGGTGGATACGCCGCTCTCGAAGACAACCAGCCGAAGGGGTATGGATTTTATGTTCTGGAAGACCACAAGGGACTAATCGGCGGGCTTTTCGTATCATCACAGTGCGCGCAGGGACCGATCACGCAGGCGTTGCTGACGGAGATGCTGAGCACGCTGCAAGCCACGCCGCGCCTCGAACGCATCGAGGCCCAATTGATGCCCTTCGGCAGTGAACTCGACCCGGCCTTTCTCTCACAACATTTCCGGCTGCACACGCGCCAGTTCATGCTCCTGCCGCTCGCCGAAGCAAATCTGCAAGGCAAGCCGCCATCGCCCGGAATTCGGATCGAACAGTGGACCGATCGTGCTTTTGAGTCGGCCGCCCGCCTGATCAAGGTCGCCTACGCCGACCACGTGGACGGACAGATCAATGACCAGTATCGAAGCGAAGCCGGCAGCTTGAAGTTTCTGCGCAACATCGTGCTCTTACCCGGCTGCGGACAGTTCCTGCCGGAGGCGTCCTTCCTGGTGCGCCCGGCGACGGGCGACCAGCTCATCGGCATGATTCTCACGTCGACGGTGGCCAAAGGCGTGGGACATACGACGCAGGTCTGCGTGATGCCCGGCTATCAGGGACACGGCATCGGCCGGCAGTTGATGGAACATTCGATTCAGGCACTGCGCCGCCGACAGTACGAGTCGCTGTCCCTGACAGTTACCTCCATCAACCGACGCGCGGTCGAACTCTACGAACATCTCGGGTTTCGCACTGTAAAGACGTTCGCGGCGGGAGTTTGGCAGGCATAGAAGAGTCACTTCTTGGCGCGGTCTCTTAGCAGGCCTTTTAGTTCGTCCATAAATTCCTTCACGTCCTTGAAGTCCAGGTACACGGACGCGAACCGCACGTACGCAACCTTGTCCAGTTTCTTCAACCGGCTCATCAGCAGCCCGCCGATCTCCGTTGTCGTGCGTTCGCGGTCGGCGGCCTCGCTGACAAACGCCTCGGCTTCATCGACGATCGACTCAAGTTTGCTCACCGGAACGGGCCGCTTTTCACATGCTTTCAATAGGCCTTGCAAAATCTTTTGCCGCTCGAATTTTTCGCGCCGGCCGTCTTTCTTGATGACCATGTACGGAATCTCGTCAATCCGCTCGTAAGTAGTGAACCGCCTTTCGCACTTGAGGCATTCGCGGCGGCGGCGGATCAGGTCCCCCGTGCGGGCTTCGCGCGAGTCGATCACTTTGTCATCGAGATGCGTACAAAAGGGGCACCTCACTGCGGCGTCCCCTTCGACCGGATGGATACAGGCGACGGCGCGGAAGACTGTGGCGTTTGCCCGGCTTCGGCGAGTAGCTCGGCTTCGCCGGCTTGCTCTTCCGCCTGCGCCATCCGCCGCAATTCCCCCATCGACCAGCCCTCTCGAAACAGCAACGGCAGGCCCACAAGACAACAGCTCGTGAAAGTGACCAGCCAGAGAACGACGGAGGCGATCGCAGCCTGCTCCTTCTCCACTCCAAAGAACAAAGTGAGCACAAGGAAGGTGGCCAGCTGCGCTCCCCCCCCCACGCCGGGCAGTTGAACAGCCGAGCCAACGAGCGTGAAAGCCAATACGAGAATCACGCTACCGAAGGTGAACTGCATCAGTTTCCCCGAAAATGCGTGAATCACCCACAGGTAAACGATGGCGATCAGTAGCCAGTGCAGGGCCGTATAGCCCGTGAGTACTCCAAGGTCTCCCCAAGTGCGAATTCCCTGCAATCCCTCGCTAAACCCTTCGAGCAAAAGTACGATCTTCCCCCGCCAGCCGTGACGCCACTTTGTTTCTTGCAGTTTCCGGGCCAGCCAACCGGCGCCGTGATAACGGAAATAAACCAGGAATACGATAACGGCAACAAGCCCCGCGAACAGCGCCGCGCCGGTCGAGCGCGCGATTTTGATGAGCGAATTGTTTTCAGCACCGGCAAGGGCTCCGTGTTGAAGCAAGAGCAGCGCGCAGGCCGCAAGTACGACCGTGGCCGCCACGTCTGAAATACGCTCGAGGACATAGACACCGAACATCCCCGGCATCGAGAGGGAGTCTTTTCGCGCGATGAGCACCGGACGGATCGGTTCCCCGGCCCGGCCGAGGAGCACAACGCAGGCGAACCCCATCAAAGTCGCGCTGTAGACGCTGGAGAAACGCGTCGGACCCAGCCAGCGACAGAACCGCATCCAGCGAAGCGCGCGGAGCGCAAAGCAGACGTAGATAGCCACAATTGAGAGCAGCAGAAGAGAAATCCGAGCATGACGGAGCGATTCAGCCACCATCCCCCAATGAAATCCCTCCAGCGTGATGGCGTTGCGAAACTTGTAAAAGAAGTATCCGACCGCCAGGAGGGCCAGCAGGAGCAGTAGGTACCTTCGCGACTTTTTCATCGTCCGGATTGCACCGTAGCAGCAAGATTCAGAGGGTGTCAAGGATGACGGGCCGACTCTGCGACGACTGGTGACTAGGTGTCGGCAACAAGGCGCCTGCCTTTAATCCCCACGATTTTCGTGGTATTGTCTGCACCGTTTTGGTGGGATGGCGCGCAGTTGAAATTTACCCGGGGGAAAAGCTAACATGCATAAAAAGCTGATCGCAATAGCTGCGGCGTTTGTGATGCTCTTTGTCGGAGCCAGGGGACGCGCAACAAGAGCCGAGGCTGCCCAAGCAGCCCAGTCGGGATCCGAATGCGATCGAGCATGTCTTACGAATCTGGTCGACGAATATCTTGCAGACCTCGTAAAACACGATCCGAGCGGCTTGCCATTGGCAAACGACGTCAAATTCACCGAAAACACCGCGACTTTGCAGCTGGGCGATGGGCTGTGGGTGGGCGCATCTGGGGCCCCCACGACCTTCAAGGTCTACGCCGCCGATCCCACCTCGCACCAGATCGGGTTCTATGGGGTGATGAAGGAGTTTAACAAGCCGATCATTTTCGCGTTGCGGCTCAAAGTCGATGGCGGAAAGATTACTGAGATCGAGCACGTAGTGGCGCGCGATTTGAGGCCCGGCGGCCTGGCGAACCTTGTCACGCCGCGCCCCGGGCTTGTGGAAATGGTTCCCCCAGCAGAGCGAACGCCGCGGGACGAAGTGTTCCGAGCCGCAAATGCGTATTTCGACTCGATCGAAGAGAGCAATGGCGATGTGGCACCCTATGCCGACGACTGCGTGCGCCATGAGAACGGCATGCAGACGACCACAAACAAGACGCCCCAGCCCGGTCCGCTGGACTCAGCTAGCGGCGGCGGCAACAGCTCGTTCTCGAAGATTGGGGCGCTCGGCTGTCGGGACTCCATGAACACCCATATTCTCAGCTACATCACGAAGATATGGCCGCGGCGAATCATCATCATCGACGAAGAAAAGGGGCTGGCCTTCAGCTTTCCGATGTTCGTCCACCGCGGCAACGTCCGTTCGATCAAGGTTTCCGGCGTTCCAGGGATAGATACGGTGCCGATGAATTTCGGACCGATTGATCTTCAGGCGGCCGAAATCTTCGCCATTCGCGGCGGCAAGATTCACGAGATCGAAGCGATGGGCTATCTGTTGCCTTATAACTCGAAAACGGGCTGGGAGTAGGCACCCGACGAACAACAACGGACGCCCGTCTCAGGGTGCAGCGAGATCGCTCGGGCCCCTGGGGCCCGACCCTAGCTCGGCGACCCGCCCTGTGGTTTCGGCGAACGCAACCACACTTCCTGACGATCCAAGAACTATCCGCAAAGCTCACAAAACGCCTCAAAGCGTTGCGAGCCTTTACCCCCCTCTGCAACCAACTCCGCGAGGTAGCGTCGGCTTGGAGGAGTACGATTTAAGATAAGATTCCGGTTAAGAAGCCTATCGGGGCCCAAGAACACGGAACCTTTCGGCCAGCTTTTACGTTTCCTTAAGTGGGGCCGAAAGCGATGCAGGCTATGAGGCTGAGAAGGATTGGAGCCCGACGCCCAATTAATTCAGTCCTGTCTCCGGGGCGACGGGCCGGCCTGGGAGGAACTGGTGCGGCGGCACACCCGTCGTGTTTATAACCTGTGCTACCGGTTCACCGGCAACAGTGCATCGGCAGAGGATTTGAGCCAGGAAGTCTTCTTGCGCGTGTACCGAACTCTGGCAAGCTACCAGGCTGCTTATGGGGCGTTTCCAACGTGGCTCACAAGCGTGACACGAAACCTGCTGGTGGATCACTACCGCCGCACGCGCCGCGACCGCATAACGGATTCGATCGACGACGCCATGCCGCAGCTCGAAGAGAAACATTCGCCGGAGAGAATGCCGGACCGGCTGGCGCAAGCCGCCGAATTGAGCGTGCAACTACAGCGCGGGCTTGCGAGGCTTTCGCCGGAACTTCGCGAAGCGGTGATTCTGCGGGACCTCCAGGGACTTGAATACAGCGAGATTCGGGTCGTCCTTCAGGTCCCCGAGGGAACAGTGAAATCGAGGATCAATCGCGGACGCATCGAGCTGGCGCGGATACTTGGCGAGATGGGAGTATCTCCGGCATAGAGGCCAGGACGGATATCGATGGACTGGAACTGCACAGCAACGGAAGAACGGCTAAGTGACTTCCTTGAAGGCACCCTTGTGCCGGAAGAAGCGGCGGCCTTCTCGGCGCACATCGCCGGCTGCCTCACTTGCGCGCGAATCGTGGCGCAAGTCGGCGGCCTCCTCAGCCGGATGCAGCAACTGGCACCGGTCCAAGAACCCGCGCTGCTGGCCGGGCGGATTCTCGATGCAACGCTCGGGCCTCCAACACGCGTACGAGGCTGGCGGCAATGGTTCGGGTGGGTGCCAACGATCTGGCAGCCGCGATTCGCGATGGGAGTGGCGACCGCGGCGGCTTCGTTCGTCATTTTGTTCCATGCGGTCGTTCCTGATGCGAGAAGCGTCAGCTTGGCCGACTTCAAGCTGGCGGCGCTCATGCGTACCGCCAATCGGCAAGTGCATCTGTCCTACGCGCGCGGGGCAAAATTCGTGAACGACCTGCGCGTTGTGTACGAGATTCAGTCGCGCCTCGGATCGCAGCCCGAGCCGGAGCATCCTTCACGTGACCCCCAGGACAAGTCACAGACAAATCCGAGCCTCGACCAACACCAAGCGCCCGTGGAAAGCGTGCTGGGGTTCGCGGTGGCGAACCGCTGGTCCGAAGCTTCGCCGAATACCACCAGGAGCCGCCCATGAAATGCGCTGTCCATACAGAAGTGGATGCGACCGGTTTCTGCCGTAACTGCGGCAAGCCGCTCTGCCCCGAGTGCACACGGGAGGTGCGCGGCGCGCTCTATTGTGAAGCCTGCCTTGCAAGCATGGTCTCCGCATCCACAGCCGAGCGACAGCCCGCACGGAGTGGCGCGCATCCCGCCATCGCGCTGGCGCTTGGATTCATTCCCGGCTTGGGCGCTGTCTACAACGGCGAGTACATCAAAGCGCTGATCCACGTGCTGGTTTTTGGCGGGCTCGTCGCTGCGCAGAGCAGCGACGTTTCCGGGAGCTACCACGCGTTCCTCGGCATCACGCTGGCCTGCTTTTATCTGTACATGCCGATCGAAGCTTATCGCGTCGCAAAGGCCCGGCAGGAAGGCGGCACGCAGCAAGCGCCTCCGGTCGCGACAGAAGGCCGGAAGCCGGTCGGTGCGATCATCCTGGTCGCTCTCGGCACCTTCCTGCTCCTCGCCAATCTGGGACTGCTCGAGTGGGATTGGTTGGGGAAAGCGTGGCCGTTAGGCTTGATTGTTCTCGGCGTGTGGCTGCTCGCCGACCGAATCAGGAGGAGTTCGTAGGAGCGAAAACCCATGGCAGACGAAATGAAACCTCGTTGTTCGTGCGCACGCTGCCGCGTGCGGGGCCTGATGGGCCCCGTTATGCTGATTACGATTGGAGCGATTTTCCTCGTGGGTGAGTACACGCATTACGACATGGGTCAGCTCTGGCCCATTCTCCTAATCGTGGCCGGCGTCGTGCTGTTCGCTCAGTCAGTCGCTTCGAGCGCAGGTCACGTGTGAGGAGTGCGTGAGCAGCGGCCCCCAAAACCGAAGTTCATTTTTCGCGGGACTTCTCCTGATTCTGCTCGGAGTGATCTTCCTTCTCAATCGCTTCGACCCAATGCTGGGCCTCGGCCATCTGATCCGGCTCTATTGGCCGCTTCTGATCATTCTTTGGGGAGTGGCAAGGCTGATCGACCACCTGTCGTCCAGGCACGCAGGACAGGCCCGCCCTGCGCTTCTTTCCGGCGGAGAAGCCGCTCTGCTCGTGCTGATTGCAATTGTGCTTGGAGCATTCGTTTTCCGCGACTGGATTCGCGATCACTACGGCGATCTCGACATCGAAATACCGCCGTTCAACCAGCGCTATTCGAAAAGCATCGCGCTCCCGACGCAAACGATTCCCGCGGGCGCGCGCATCGAAATCACGACTGGGCGGGGAAACATCACCGTTCACGCCGGCGACGGAAAGACCCTGGTCGTCAGCGCGACAAAGTCCGCGCCGGGCGCGAGCGAGGCAGCCGCGCAGGAACGTATGAAACACATGGATATTGAGATAGCGCCGCAGGGGAACGACGTACGCATCCGTCCGGTGAATCAGGACACTGGAGGGGCCTGGGTGAACGTCGACCTGGACGTCCAGGTCCCGAAAACATCGAATTTGTTGATTGACGCGGCACACGGTGATATCCAGGTTTCCGGAGTCGCCGGAAACATCGACGCCCATGCTGAGAACGGGGACGTCGAGATACACGACGCGGGCGGGACCGTCAGCGCCCAGTTGCAGAAGGGCGATGCACGGATCGCCGATGTCCGCGGAGACTTGCACGTTAGCGGACGAGGAGACGACGTGGAAGTCACCGACGTTAGGGGTGGCGTCACGATCGACGGCGCATTCCTGGGGTCAACCCGCGTGCGCAACGTGGCGAAAACCACGCGCTGCACGTCACCGTGGTTCGACGTTACGATCGTACACATGACGGGACGAATGGAACTCGATCCCTCTGACATCAACATCTCTGATGTCACGGGAGACGTAAGGCTCGTAGCTCACAACAAGGACGTCGACGTTGAGAACGTCGGCGGAGAACTCGACATCGTCGATTCGCAGGGCGGCGTCAAGGTCGGCTACTCCGCCCCGCCCCTCGCGAACGTGAACGTCGCCAACGACTCCGGGGATGTGGACCTAACGCTGCCCGCGCCCTCCGGGTTTGAACTTTCTGCAACTTCTCGGTCCGGCGATGTGGAGAGCGATTTCGAGGGGCCATCGCTGAAGCCAGTAAACGACGAAGAGACAGGGCGGCTCAACGGAAGGTACGGCGGGCCCGGCCCAAGGATCACGATCGCGACAACGTACGGCACGATCCATCTGCGCAAGTCACACTGACCCCCGGCTCGTCTGTCATTTCTTCTCGGCTCCGCGCAGCCGGTCGAGCGTTGCAAAGAACTCGGGAAAGGAAACGGCAGCACAGTCGGCGTCGCGGATGGTCGTGTCGCCCTCCGCGGCCAGCGCGGCCACGGCGAGGGCCATGGCGATGCGGTGATCGCCCTGCGGATCGACCCTGGCACCGTGAAGCTTCCCTGCTTCCCTACCCTCTACCCGCAGGCCATCCGTGAATTCCTGGACGCGGGCTCCCATCTGCCGCAGTCCCTCGGCCAGGGCTGTGATGCGATCGCTTTCTTTCACGCGCAATTCCTGCGCGTCGTGGATCTCGATTCCCTTGTCCGTGAAAGGGCCAAGAGCGCCGAGCATGGGCAACTCATCGATCATTTCGGCGACCTGCGGCCCCGAGATTTCTCCTCCCGCGAGGGGCGCGTGGCGCACGGAAACATCGCCGACCAACTCGCCATGCCTCATCTGTAACGAGGCAACGTGGATCGGTGCGCCAATGGAAATCAGGAAGTCGAGTACGCGAGCGCGAGTGGGGTTGAGCCCGACATTGTGCAGCATCAGCGAAGATTCCGGCAATACGAGCGCCGCGGAAATCAGGAAAATGGCTGCGGAAAGGTCGCCCGGGACCACCAACTGTTGCGCGGTGAGCTTGGGCCGTGGATGGATGCGAGTCGTGCCCTTGGTTGCTTCGATTACGGCGCCGAACTCGCGCAGCGCGATCTCCGTGTGGTCGCGCGTGCAGACCGACTCGCGGACGGTCGTTACGCCATCGGCATAGAGCCCGGCCAAGAGAACAGCGGACTTGACCTGCGCACTGGGAACCGGCGGAGTGTAGTCAATCCCATGCAAATGGCCTCCGCGAATCTTGAGCGGCGCGCGGTCCCCGTCGCTGCCCTGGATTTCGGCGCCCATCTGGCGCAATGGCTCAATGACGCGCCGCATGGGGCGGCGGCGAAGGGATTCGTCCCCGGTGAGCGTAGAAGTGAATGGTTGGCCCGCAAGCGCGCCCGCGAGCATCCGCATGGTCGAACCCGAATTCTCGGCGTCGAGCGGCTTGCGCGGTTGTTTCCAGCCGTTCAGGCCGAGGCCGTTGATTCGGACTCGCCGGTCGCTTAATTCGATTTCGATACCAAGTTGGCGCAGGCACTCGAGCGTACTTCGACAGTCCGCCGCAGAAGCGTAATTGAGTATCTCGCTACGGCCCTCGGCCAGCGCCGCCAGCATCGCGTACCGGTGCGAGATCGATTTGTCGCCGGGCAATTCGACGACGCCGTCGACAATGCCCCCGGGCGAAATGACGCGCTTCCCCATGGCGCGATTCTAACACGGCCGTTTCACGCACCTATCGGCGTACGCAGTTTGACGGGGTCATTTTCTTGACGAAACGAGGGAATCCTGCTAAAAACGAGCATTCTGCTGGGGAATGATTCGCAATAGCGGCTTCTGTTCAAGAAGCCGATATCCGGAGGAAGGACGCTGCTTCTGGCTGGGACGGTTGGCTTGCGGGTGTGGACAGATTCGTCTCGACGCACGCGAAAACCAACGCGGTGAAAGTTCCCCAATAAAACCCCTGATGAAATCTATCCATGGAGGATCACTGATGCGCATGGCACTCGCGGGCGCGCGACTTACGGCTGGGAGTTTGCGCCGATTCCGTTTCGGGAAGATTCTGGCGGCTGGCGCAGCGCTGGCAACTACGCTCGTGACTGCCGCGGCGCCGGCCATGGCGGCCGAAGGCGGCGAAGCTAACCTGAAACTTCCCGATTTGTCGGGTGTGAATTTCCTCGGGGTCGTGGATGGGCACAAGCTTCTCATGTGGGGCCTCCTGTTCTGCGTATTCGGGTTGGCCTTCGGTCTGACTATTTACGTGCGCCTGAAGAATCTACCCGTCCATCGCTCGATGCGCGAGATGTCTGAATTGATCTATGAGACCTGCAAGACCTATCTCGTCACGCAGGGGAAATTCCTCTTCCTGCTGTGGATCTTCATCGCCGCGATCATCGTGCTTTACTTCGGCGTCCTGCTTCACTACGAGACAATTCGGGTTGTCATGATCCTGTTCTTCAGCGTTGTGGGAATCCTGGGAAGCTACGGAGTTGCGTGGTTTGGCATTCGCGTCAACACCTTCGCGAACTCGCGCACTGCGTTTGCGGGACTCGGCGGCAAGCCCTATCCCATCTACCAGATTCCCCTGCGCGCAGGCATGAGCATCGGCATGATGCTCATCAGCGTGGAACTACTGATGATGCTTATCATCCTGCTGTTTGTCCCCGGAAGCTACGCCGGACCGTGTTTCATCGGATTCGCGATCGGTGAATCGCTGGGCGCGGCGGCGCTCCGAATCGCCGGCGGCATCTTCACCAAAATCGCAGACATCGGTTCGGACCTGATGAAGATCGTCTTCAAGATCAAGGAGGACGACGCGCGCAATCCCGGCGTAATCGCGGACTGCACCGGTGACAACGCCGGTGACTCGGTGGGGCCCAGCGCCGATGGCTTTGAGACCTATGGCGTCACGGGCGTCGCACTGATTACCTTTATTCTGCTCGGCGTCACGAATCCGGTCGTACAGGTGCAGTTGCTCGTTTGGATCTTCGTGATGCGCATCGCGATGCTGGTGGCAAGCGCAGCGGCTTACTTCATCAACAGCGCGATCGCGCGGGCGAAGTACGGCAACGCGGACGAAATGAACTTCGAGGCACCGCTGACGTCTTTGGTCTGGATCACGTCGATTGTCTCGATCGCGATGACCTATCTGATCTCCTACTATATCATTCCCGATCTGAGCGGCGATTCGACGCAGTGGTGGAAACTCGCGACGATCATTTCCTGCGGAACGCTTGCGGGTGCGATCATCCCCGAGCTTGTGAAGGTCTTCACGTCGACGGAGTCGCGGCACGTTCGCGAGGTTGTGAGCTCGGCGCAGGAAGGCGGCGCGTCGCTGGGAATTCTTTCGGGCTTCGTGGCCGGGAATTTTTCCGCATATTACCTGGGATTGACGATGGTCGCTCTGATGAGCATCGGATATCTCGTCAGCTTGCAGGGGCTGGGCAACCTGATGATCGCTGCCCCCGTATTTGCTTTCGGCCTTGTGGCGTTCGGCTTCCTGGGCATGGGCCCCGTAACTATCGCTGTCGATTCCTATGGCCCGGTCACCGACAACGCGCAGTCGATCTACGAGCTGTCGTTGATCGAGACCATTCCGAACATCGCGCAGGAGCTCAAGAAGGACTTCAATATGGACGTCAACTTCGAGCGTGCCAAGCATCTGCTCGAAGAAAACGACGGCGCGGGGAACACGTTCAAGGCCACTGCGAAGCCCGTATTGATCGGCACGGCCGTCGTAGGCGCAACAACGATGATTTTTTCCATCATCATGGCACTGACGAACGGGCTCAAGACGAATGTCGCCATGCTCTCTCTCCTGCACGCTCCCTTCGTCCTCGGATTGATCACCGGGGGCGCGATGATCTTCTATTTTGTCGGCGCTTCGACACAGGCGGTGACCACCGGCGCTTACCGAGCGGTTGAGTTCATCAAGGCGAACATCAAGCTCGAGGGCGTCGAGAAAGCTTCGGTCGCGGACAGCAAGAAGGTGGTTGAAATCTGCACGAAGTACGCGCAACGCGGGATGCTGAATATTTTCATCGCCGTATTTTTTGCCGCTCTCTCATTTGCGTTCGTCGAGCCGTTTTTCTTCATCGGCTACCTGATCTCCATCGCGATCTTTGGTCTTTACGAGGCGATCTTCATGGCCAACGCCGGTGGCGCTTGGGACAACGCGAAGAAGATCGTTGAAGTCGAGCTCAAGCAGAAAGGGACCCCGCTACACGACGCGACGATTGTCGGCGACACTGTGGGCGATCCCTTCAAGGACACTTCGTCCGTGGCGTTGAATCCGGTGATCAAGTTTACGACGCTGTTTGGTCTGCTCGCGGTGGAATTGGCCGTGTCGCTGACAGCTTCCCAGGGGAACACCCGATTGACGCACATCCTCGCGGCGGTGTTTTTCGCGGTTTCCTTCTTCTTCGTCCACCGGTCGTTCTATGGGATGCGGATCAAGGCGGGGCAGGAGTAGCGCTTGCCCTCGCTCATCCTCTGACCAGACCAAGGCGTTGGCGCGGATCGTCTGCAAAGCCGGGGAAGACCGTCCCGAGATCGCGGTCGCCGAGATGTTTTGAGATAATCTCGCTGAGAACGGTGCGATAATCCGTGGTAACGGCGAGGTCACGTCCCTCATAAAGCTGGCCCTCGTCCATCCCCGGCCATTGGGTGTAGACTTTTCCACCTTTGACGTCGCCGCCCATCACGAACATGCAATTCGCGTGGCCGTGGTCGGTGCCGCCTGCGCCGTTTTCGCGGGCCGTGCGTCCGAACTCGGACATGCTGACGAAAACGACGTCACCCATGCGGTCCCCCATATCCTGATGGAACGCCGCAATTCCCTGCCCCAGGTCGCGCAGAAGGAATGAAAGCTGTCCCTGCACGCCGCCCTCGTTAACGTGGTGGTCCCAGCCGCCGCTGTCGAGAAATGCTACTTCGAGCCCCACATCGGCTTTGAAGAGCTCGGCAATCTCCATCAGGCTGCGTCCAAAGCGGCTCGTCGGATACTGCGCGCCGTTCTCAGGTTGGTAGGAGTCGGGATTGATTTTCTTCAGCTGGCCTATCGCCGCAAACGTCTCCTGGCCGACTTCGCGCATCACCTGATCCACAGTCTGCGCGTACATCGCTTCAAAGCCGCCCTCGACCGTCTGCTGCGGGCCATACATCTTGAACTGATTGAGATCAGGTATGGCGATGGCAGGGGCGTTGCCCACCAGCGTACGCGGGAGGTAGGGGCCAAAGGCAACGGCACGGAAGGGCGAAGCCTGATCCTCGGGCATGGACTGCAACGCTCGATTCAGCCATCCGTCCTCGGTGGCCCTCGTGCCGGGCGTGCCGGATTCCATGAAATCCTGTGCGTCGAAATGAGACCGAGTCGGATCGGGCGAGCCAACGGCCTGGACGATGGCCATCTGGCCGCTCTGAAAGAGCGGCTGCAACGGCTGAAGGCTGGGATGCAGCCCGAAGAACCCATCGAGGTCAATGGCTGCCTCGGAACCGCCACGGCTCGGCTGGGGAATCGCAATCGTCGGGCGTAGGCGATAGTAATTCGGCTCGGCGAACGGCACGACGACGTTCAAGCCGTCCATGGCACCGCGCTGAAACAGCACGACGATCTTCTTCTTATTGGGGGCCGTTGTGGCAGCTACAGCCCGCTGTAGAAACGACGGGAGGGACGCCATGCCAAGCATCGCGATCCCGCCGCCCCTCAGGAAATAGCGCCGAGAAATTCTCATTGCAGTTCTCCGTTGCGGCCGTTCCCAGACAACTCGCAAAACCTATCGCCGCTGAAACTCGGGCGTCCCCAGAACCAGACCCGACAACAACCCTTCGTTCACGTGCTTTACCGGGTCGTCCAGACGAGCCTGGAGGACTTGGGGGTCGTTTAACCGGGCCTCGAGCGTCTGCCGCGTTTGCGAATCAACCTGGCCGCCGAGAAGGAGATCCAGCGAGCGAGAGAGAGCCATCTCGGGGTCCCTCAGAGCGTCGTCGCCGAACATTGCATTCAAATCCACAGTGGCTCCGGGCAGGTGGTTCGTCGCAAATGCGAGAGCAAAATTCAAGCGGTTCAGGAGCGCTCCGCTATTCACCCAGGTTTGCGCCTTATCGGAATAACCCGTCGGAGGCTGGCACAGAAACAGCGGCTCGCCCATACGTCCGACCCACTGCGCCATCGGCAGCGAAATCGTCACGTCCGCATCCAGAACGCGCGCTGTACTGGCGACCAGTTCAAACGGCGTCTTCACCTTGGCTCGATATGCCTTCTTCGACCAGAACTCCGGGGAATAGACCATCGTCTTGAGAACGCTGCGAATGTCGCCGCCGGTCACCTCGTAAGTCCTCGCCATCCGATCGATGAGCGCCTCGGGAGGATCATCCGAAACAAAGTGGCGAGCCATTTCGCTCGAAATGAACTGCGCCGTGTGCGGGTCGTTTGCCAGCATCTTCAGGGCTTCTTCGCCGTCCTTTTCCCCGCCGTAGTTAAATGTGCGCCCCATCACGACTTTCTTGCCCTCGGCGTGAAATTCGGGCCTGAAAATGTATTGGGGATCGCGCCGCGGTTCGCGGACCGTCCAGCCCGTCAGGCACTCGGCCATTTCGATAACGTCCTGCTGCGTGTAGCCGGCGGTGACCCCTACCGTGTGCAACTCCATGACCTCACGACCGTAATTCTCATTGAGGCCGCGGTCCTGCTGTTGCGGGCGTGCATCGCCTTGGGCTCCGGGAACGCCCGCTCCTGGCCGCGGAAAAGATCCAAACGGCGGCGCGAAACCGCCACCGAAGAGGCCCTGGTAGCGCGCACGGCGCATCGCGAGTTCCTGCTGATGCTGCTTGAACGCCACAGGATCGACGCTGAGCCAATTATCCAAGTAGAACAGCATCGCCGGGCTCTTGGCGGTGGCGATCAACAGATCCTGGAACTTGCCCATAGTGTGCGGGCGAATCGTATCGCGCACATAGGCCGTGAGCATCCACTTGTCGGCGCCCTTGCCGACGAAGACGTTAAAGTGATTGAACCAGAAATCCTCGAGCACCGCCTCGAGCTGGCGATTGCTGTATACAGCTCGATCGAATTTCGCCATCGAGAGCTCGGCGATAATGCGATTCGGGCCCTGAATCTTTGCGAGCTGCTCTTGCGCCTTGTCGACGTTCCCATTGCCCGCGTCCATTGACTGCGCCATCGCTTCGCGGCGTTTTTGCTGCTGTTCTTGTATGTATTGCTGCGTCGTCTCGCCTTCCTGCTTTGCGGCGAGGGCGGGCGGGGGAAATTCTTCGAGCAACTCTTGCGACGACATTCCGAGGGTCGGGTACTTCTCCAAGCGTCTATCGAGGGCGGAATCATCCAGGGAGTCGGGATCCAGCTGCTGGTTGATCCATTCTTCGAGGCCCGTCTGACGAACTCGGTCGACGTCTCCCGGGCGCGGTCCGTATGCCAATCGATTGAGCGCATGAAGAATGGCTTCGTCTTCGGTGAGCTCCGTGATCGGGAGCTTGCCCTTGAATTTCTTGTTGAGCGGCGGCAACTTCGAATCGGTGGAAGACATTGCGGATGGCCTGTCTGCATCTGCGGGCCGAGCCGCCATAGCCAGTGGAACTGCCAGCAGGATGGCCAAGGCGGCGGACGCACACGCAGCGCCCACGGCGTCCAGGCGGCAAATTGCCTTGGTCGGCGTCCTGATCGCCCGGCGCCCGACTTCGATAGTGCGCCGAGCTGTTTTGGTCGGTTCCATAGGTCCAGCCAACTTTAACCCCGTGGAGCAGAAAAAGTCGTGGGGGCGGGGTAGTCAATCCTAAGAGCAGGAAACGCTATTCGTTGTATTCGGGGGAGGCTGCGCGAAAACCATCCAGAGTCCAGACATCCTGCGCCTCGTCATGACGGAGCACGTAATAGTTACCGTCACCGGCCAAGACGCGGAAGTAGCTGGCTTGTGGGGAATACCATTGTCCATCGAGGTCGCGGACCTCGTACTCACGACCGCCAAGTACAAATCGAAGAGGGCGCTCGTCTGCGCGATGGCCCGCATAGCACTCGACGTGAATGTTCATTGCCCCTCCGGTAAAAACGCCAGCAACAAGCAGTGTAGCAGCCCGGGGCTTGGGCGAAGAGTCGGCTACTGAATGGTGATTGGTCTTGGCCCCCCCGTCGCGACCGAGCGCGCCTCGGCTGCCGCCTCACGCGCCTCAGCGTTGTACGCTGCCCCCAACAGGACAATCATGGCCGTCAGAAACATCCATAGGAGCAGGCCAATCGCCGCAGCCAGACCACGATACACGGCATCGTACGGCATCTTCCGGACATACCAGCCGAAAGAGATATCCACAGCCCACCAGAGAATCGTCGACACCGCCGCGCCGGGCAGCAAGTCCGTGTATCCCGGATGGCCGGGACGCCCAAGGCGATAGAGCATCACGAGAACGCCCATTGCGAGCACGAAAACAACCATGCCGTAAAAAGCCAGCTCCAGTTCACGTGTAACATAAGCCGAGCGGGTATGGAGCGTTAACCAGGCACGAGCCTGCTTGCCGAACACGGTGAGAATGACGACCGCCAGCATCGGTACGATTGTCACGCAAAGAAGCCCCAGGGCGCGGAACTGCCGGCTCCAATATCCGGGCCGCAGCAGATCCCCTTCGATCACACGAAAACCCTCGATATAACCCACCATAACCTGGGTGCCCGCGATCAGAGTTCCGCCGAGCCCAAGGAAGACCCATCTCCAGGGATAAACCGCCTTGCGAACGAAATAGGCGGTCACGACTTCCGAACTGCCAGGGGGAAGAATCAAATTGAGGCGGTCTGGAATTTCGCGCAGGGCGTCATGAAAAAGCCTGGTGCCGCTCAGAAGGCCCAGCGCCAGGAGCAGCAGAGGGAAGAACGCGAGGAACATGTTGAACGCGATCGCCTGGCTGAGCGTCACGCAATCCGGGAAGACCCGGCCCAACGCACGCAACAAGTTTCTCAATATGCGTTCCATTAACTCGGATTATAGAAGAAGTCCAATGAATCGCGCTGCCTGTTTAGCGCTGGTGTGCGGCTACCGAAGCGCCCTTGCCGGGGGCAGAGGCCCGGGATAGACTTCGTAAAGAAACAACAAGGATCCTCGGATGACGACCACCGGGAAAACAGCCGCAAGCCGGAGCGAAGAAATCGTGCGCAAGCACAGAGAATATCTGTGGCCCGCGGTCACGAACTATTACCAAGAGCCCCTGGTGGCGGATCATGCCTCAATGCAGTACCTCTGGGACATCGAAGGCAAGCGATACCTCGACTTTTTCGGAGGAATCGTCACGATTGGCGTGGGACATTGCAACCCCAAAGTCACATCGAAGATCAAAGCACAAGTTGACCGGCTCCAGCACACATCGACGCTCTTTCCCAATGAGGCCATCGTCACACTTGCCGAGAAGCTCGCGCAGATCACGCCGGGGAAACTTCAGAAGAGTTTTTTCACTAGCTCCGGCACCGAAGCGAACGAAGCGGCCATCCTGCTGGCCCGCATGGCTGGGGCGACCTACGATGTCGTCGCGCTGCGGCACGCGTACTCAGGCTCGTCGGCGCTCGCAAAATCCGTCACCGCGCAGGCGGCCTGGCGTAAGGGTGGGGTCATCGGGGTCGGAGTGGCCCACGCACTGAGCCCATACTGCTATCGCTGCCCGCTGCACCTGAAATACCCCGATTGCGGCGTCGCGTGCGCAAACGATGTCGCGGATCTAATTCAAACCGCGACGAGCGGATCCATCGCTGCGTTCATCGCCGAGCCCATCCAAGGGGTGGGGGGATTCATCACTCCGCCGCCCGAGTATTTCAAGATCGTCTACCGCATCGTGAAGGACTACGGCGGTCTTTTCATCTCCGACGAAGTCCAAACAGGTTTCGGGCGCACGGGAAGAAAGTGGTTCGGAATCGAACAGTGGGAGGTCATTCCGGACATCATCACATGCGCGAAGAGCATGGGAAACGGCGTCCCCGTGGGTGCCACCGTCACGACCGCGGAACTCGCGGCCAAGTTTCAGGGGTTGACGATTTCGACCTTTGGCGGAAATCCAGTCACATCGGTCGCGGCGCGCGCCGTGATTGAGCTGATCGAAGAGGAGAATCTCCTCGAGAACACGCATGCCGTCGGCGGCTATTTCAGAAAGAAACTCGAGGAACTACAAGCGAAGTACCCCCTCATCGGCGACGTCCGTGGCATGGGCATGATGCAGGCGCTCGAACTCGTGCGTGACCGCGCGACCAAGGAACCGGCCCCGGCAGAAACCGCTCAAGTGCTCGAACGCGCGCGCGCAAATGGTCTGCTCATCGGCAAGGGCGGGCTGTACGGCAACGTCATCCGTATGGCTCCGCCGATGAACATTTCCAAGGCCGACGTGGATGAAGGCATCCAGCTTCTTGATAAGTCTCTCGGCGAGGTCAGGTTGTGATCGAGGTCCGCCAGGCGTCGGCTGACCGTTCACGGGAACGCGGAGCCAAGCGATTCACCCTCCTTCAAGCCTCGCCCTCCCGCGACGCGTTCGACTCGCAATGAATTGCACATCCGAGGAAGTGCACCGCCGAGACAGGGGCAGCCGCGGAGCCGCGCTGTTCACGCGAGCAGCGCTCTTGCTTGCCGCCGCTCTTATGGTCACATGTGCTGCGATGGCGGGCGACGAAGCGGGGCGCATACATTGGAAGCAGATCGATGAGGGAGAAGTAAAACTCGACGGCAAGCCGCCCATCGCGTCCGGCGTCTACCAGCCGGACAAAAAGAGCAAGAAGAAAGACGCGGACCTGGCTCTTATCCTGCTCGGACGCCGTTATCTGATGCTCGATGCGAAGGCCAGGCTCGTTTACTCGGTGCTTCCGTCCGATCTACAAAAGCAAGGAAACGACATCGAGACCGGCGATCTCGCGCAATCGTCCCGCTTGGTTCCCAGCAGCGATTGGAGCGTGCGAGACGTGGGTCCAGCCGAACTGATCAAGCTGACGCTGGGCGACTACGGTCGCATCCTCGAAGTGGAGCTGCCGCACCCGCGCGATCTGCGGTATCTCTATTGAGTGAAGTTCACCCGCGCGTCTGTGCATCCGCAAACGACCACACCACAAGATGAGCGGAGCGATGGGTCCTTCCAGGCACCTCCTCGAACTTAGCGATGCGAGACCCCAGCGACCCAGGGAATGCCGACAAATCCACCGCCGACTTGTACTTCAATTAGATCACCGCGGCTGAAACTGTCGAAGTCTGTGCGGCCGACGGCGAGGCGCTCAACGCGGTGTCCCTCTCGCCACGAAGTCACCACCAACCGCTGGCTGGGAAGCGGTCCGCGCATCGAGAATTTCCCGACTACGCGCGCCTCTTTCACCTGCGGAGCAGCGCGGTCGAGCGCGCCATTTGCCAAAAGGAGGGCCGAAAGGAGCCACGGGATGGGTACCAAGCCATAGTACACTCGTTTGAGAGCCTCGACTTCCGCATGGCGCAGAGCGCGCCGCTCAAGCCAGATGGCCAGCCCCAGGGTCAAAAAGAAAAGCACTCCAATGAAAATCAGAATCCCGTCCAGCTCGAGGGCCGGATAGCGGCCGCTCGCAACCACAAACGCAAGCGAACCGAGCATGAAGATCCCCGTGCGGTTGAGCAACCGCCGGCGGAGAGAAAACTCAGCCGCGGACGAGCTGAGGCCGCAGGAATCACAGACGTCGTCACTCCGTTCCGCCCCGCAATTCAAACAGCGCGTCATCGGACGGGGCGAACACTTGCCGGCGGCTGATCTAAACAGACGACATTCTCGTCGCGCCCGTTCGCGAGAAGCTGGCAATCGATTCCCTGCGCACTGCGAACGGCCTGGTCATAGCTCGAACCGGCGGCGGTGGCGCAGTGCGTTGCGCCCTTGAATGTCATGCACACCTCGTAGCGCTCGCGGGCCTGCTGGAAAGAGGAGTAGACAAGCACGGCGAGAAACGCGACGGCCCCAAGAGCGATGATCCATCGGATATGCGTAGGCTTCTTCGACATCAATCCTCCCGAGCAAACATATGACACCGTTAACGTTCAGGAAGTTCCTCTGTTTTCGCCCGGCGCACCATCTCCTGAACGACGTACTTTCGAACGGGCGCCGCGAGTTCCGCGATCGTCGAGATTTCCTTCAGGTCGCGTAGCTTAAGATCGGGGAGGAACTCCAGGACTGACGGCACAGGCGCGTGCCCATTACGGAGAAGCGCCATCCGAACCTCGTACTGGCGGGACCATCTTGGATGCCGGGCGATCGCCGCGACGACACGCTCGGCAACGCCGGGCTTCGCCAGCACCTTCAATACCTGGCTCTCCGTGAGAAACGGGTTCGCGAGCGCGAGTTTCGTGGCTTGCGGCTGCCCTTCGGCGAGAAGCGCTCCTGCCACGCGGGATGGACCTCGGCGCGCAAGCGTCAATTTCTCGCCCACGGGAAGATGCGGCACGCGGGAGACGATGGCCTCTTCGGCTGCGCGCCGGATGTCGGCCGGAGTCGACGGCAGCAGGCTCAGCCGCAGGAGATCGAAAAGATAGAGCTGCCTCACCATGGCGAGGGCGGTGCGCTTTGGCGTGCGTGGATGCCGCGCCAAACGCACCCGGACGCTTTCGGCGGCGATCCATTTCCCCTCGCCTCCAATCGCGGAAAGTACATTCGCCGACAAGTCGAGACGCTCCAGCAGCAGGGTGACGTGTTCCTCTTTCAGGTTGGGGTTCTCGAGCACAGCCAGCAGCGTCTCTTCGCTTGCCTCGTGAACAAGAAGCTTCAGCTCGTCACCAGAAGCCGCGCGGGCATGGCCTGTTTGCGTTTCAGATTCAGGCGGCATTTCCTTTTGCCCTGCCGAGTCGGACGGCAGCGCGGGCCGCCGCCTCGGCCGGGGAAACCGCGATCGGTACGAAGCGCACCCGCGGGAACAATCCAGTTAGTATCGCATCAATCGCGATATCGAATTCCTTCGATCGCCCGTACACGCCTCCGACCTTGGCGATAGGAATCTCCCGGTCTCGCCATCCCAGTTCCCTCACAACGCAAGACGCGAGTTCGCCAAGCGACTTGGCCGCCGCCGACAGAATTTCGCGAGCCACGTTGTCGCCCTTGTCCGCGAGTTCCGCGACCAGCGGGAACGTCTTCGGAAAGACATCGTCCGGATTCTTGGCGATCTGCTCCAGCAGCGAGTCCCAGTCCCGGGACTGGTGCCATGCGAAAATTCTCTTTCTGAGTGCCGTAATTGGGCCTCGCCCTTCTTCGGCAAGCACGACCGCTCGTAACGCGCAGCGTCCGATGTCGAAGGCGCTACCCTCATCGCTAAACCATGGCCCTCTACCGCCGGCGCGGGCCGTGCGCCCATCCGCGTCCCGGCCCAAAGCTGCCGAACCGGTCCCGGCGAGCAAAATAATTCCTTCGGCCGCCCCAAACGCCGCTTCGAGTGCTATATCAAGGTCCGTCGTCACACGCACCAAGGCGTTCGGATAGCCCTGCTCGAAAAACGTAGTAGCCCGCCGTACAACTCCAAGACGCCCCGCCCCCCCCAAACCGGCGTAAATCCCCCGGATGTGACCTGCATGGATCTTCTGCCGCTTCAAAACCGAGTCGGCGGCTTCGCTGAGCGAGAACCACGCCCTGGTGTAGCCCGTGCGAAGCGGGTTCGATGGCCCTCCAAAAGCGCGGGCCAGAACGTCGCCCTCCGCATCCACAAGAACACATTCCGTTTTTGTCCCGCCACCGTCGAATCCCAAAAAGTAGCGGGCATCAGAAGCCGCGATTTTCCCTGGCATGGACCCCTTTCACCCTACTTGACACTCCGCAAAACGGGCGGTTAGCATCTCGCGACCGCGCCCGGTTTGGCGCCATGCGAATCAGCCCAATCGACCTCGCGCTCATCGTGCTGTATCTCATAGGCATCACCCTCTTTGGCGCTCGCTTCCGCCGCGGGCAGCAGACGCTGCGCGACTACTTCCTCGGCGGCAGGACAGCACCGTGGTGGGCGATCGCATGCTCGATCGTGGCGACGGAAACTTCAACTCTCACCGTGATCGGCACGCCGGGGATTGCCTACAGCGGAAACCTTGGTTTCTTACAACTCGTTTTGGGCTATCTGGTAGCCCGGCTGGTTCTCTGCGTGGTCCTGATCCCCCAGTACTTCCACGGCGAATTTTACACCGCTTACCAGCTTCTCGAAAGGCGTTTCGGCGCCCGGATGCGCTCGGCGGCCGCAGTCACCTTCCTCGGCACACGCGCGCTGGCCGAGGGCGTGCGAATCTCGGCTGTGGGCAAGGTCGTGAGCGTCGCATTCGGGACGGGAGATCGCCTGTCGATCGCGATCGTCGCCGCCTTGACTCTGTTCTACACATTCGAAGGCGGGATGCGCGCGGTGATCTGGACGGACGTGGTGCAGCTCACGCTCTACCTGGCTGGCTCCGTGGCGGCCTTCGGTCTACTGCTGCACAAAATTCCGGGCGGCTGGCCGGCGGTCGCGCAAGGCGCCGCGGTTGCAGGAAAGTTCAGAGTTTTCGACTTTGGATTCACTCTTACGCGCAGCTATACCTTCTGGTCTGGGATCCTCGGCGGGACATTTCTGACGATGGCGAGTCACGGCACCGACCAAACGATTGTGCAACGGCTGCTCGCTGCGCGGAACGAGCGCGACAGCAAAACAGCCTTGCTCACAAGCGGCGTCATCGTGTCCCTGCAGTTCGCTCTCTTTCTGGTGATCGGCGTGATGCTTTTTGTCTTCGCACAACACGCATCTTTGCCCTTACCTGGCGGGGACGCCGACCGCATCCTGCCTGAATTCATCGTCCGCGAGATGCCTGTGGGCCTGGTTGGGTTAGTGCTCGCTTCGATTCTTGCAGTGGCTATGTCGAACGCGAGCGGCTCGCTCAACTCGCTGGCGTCTTCAACCATCATCGACCTGGGCGCGAGCCACGGCGTCGCCGGGCGGACGCAGCCGCTCGGCCGGTCGAGGAAAGTGACGTTGCTCTGGGGCGTCGTCCTGGGGAGCCTGGGATTGGTCCACTGGGGACCTGTGCTGGAAGCGGGCCTGACGATCGCGTCGATCACCTACGGCGGCTTCCTGGGCGTTTTTCTGCTCGGCCTGTGGAACCGCCGGGCAAACGAGACCGGGGCGCTGATCGGCTTTGCGACGGGAATCACAGCGGTGGTCACCGCCAGATTCCTGACTCCTCTCGCCTATACCTGGTATGTCGTTGCCGGAACCATCGTGACTTACACCGTTGGTTCCGTTGCGAGTCTGCTTGCCAACCCGCCTTCGAACCAGGGCCTAGCCCGGCAAGGGACACGGCGCGGCGGCTAGAGCAGCCGCCGAAACGATTGGGCTGGAAAATCCGAGGGGAATAGATCGGGGTGGAAGAGGTGCGCTAGAATGTCAGTCATACAGGAGATACTTTGCACGCAGTTGGCGGAATTTTTCGAGATCGCTGGACCACCCCTCGACGATAGCCGCCGGCTCATCACCGCGTTCGAGGCGATCAACTGTGGACTGCGAGCCGAGCAGTCCGACGATCTTCTCAAGTTGAAATTGTTCCGGATACAAGCGGTGCAGGGCTTCCGCGATTTCGAGACCCATGAGCATGGGCTTGAACGTGCCGCGATTGACGATCGTTATACTGACGCCATGGCAGACCCTTCCGGCGTAAGCTTGCTGGCTCGGTGTGAATTCTGCGGGTGCGAAAGTCACCACCGAAAGTTTTCGGCGACTTAGCGCCTCCGCAAGCTCCTCCCCGCGAATCCATGGCGCCCCTATCATCTCAAACGGCGTATTGGTGCCACGGCCAACCGATACGCCGCCCACCTGCAAAACCTCGATCCCCGGATAGAGGAACATGGCATTCAGCGTGGGAAGATTGGGCGACGGAGGAATCCACGCGAGACCCGTTTGATCGTAGCTCTCGCGACGATGCCAACCGCGCATTGCGACGACGTGCAGGTCCGCGCCGATTTTGTTTTCGGCGTTAAACATCCGCGCAAGCTCTCCCATCGTCATGCCGTAGCGCACCGGCATGGAGAAATATCCCGTGAACGAGGTGCGGCCGGGATCGAGGACTGGTCCTTCGATGGCCTCGCCACCGAACGGGTCAGGACGGTCGAGCACGAAAAACGCAATGTGCTGCTTCGCGGATTCCTCCATGCAGTACGCCATCGTCGTAACATAGGTATAGAATCGCACGCCCGCGTCCTGAATGTCGAAGACGAGCGCATCGATGCCCCGCAGCATGTCGGTGGTCGGCCTTCGCGTCGCGCCATAAAGGCTGTAAATCGTCAAACCCGTCGCCGCGTCTCTCGCGTTCTCGACGACCGCGTCGGCACGCCCGGCAATGCCGTGTTCGGGACTGAAAAGCGCAACGAGCTTGACGCCACGCGCGTGCGCGAGAAGGTCTATGGTTCGACGGCCCCGCGAGTCAACTCCTGTCTGATTGGTGATCAAGCCAACCCGTCTGCCACGCAACGGCGCAAAGCCATCGGCTTCGAGAACGTCGACGCCGGTCTGAACGTGGCTGAGGCTGTTGGAAGAGCGCACGTTTTGCTGGGATCCGGGCAGCGCATATTGAAATGCCGCCACAAGAAACGGAATTGCCGCCGTGGCAAGTACACGGAGAGAACGCAAACGAAACATCGTACCAGACGCTCGATTGTGCCCCATGAGACCCTATGCTATATAAAGCCGCAGGATGCAGGCGTCAAAAAATGAGCCCCGTTCCGGAAACAACAGACGAGGCTTTTCGGCGCTAACGCTGATCCTTCTCACAACACTCTGGCTCATGACACCCTCCGCCCGCGCCCAGAACAATCCTCGCAGCAAGAGCCGTGGGCCGAATTCGCAGGCAAACTGGGTCGAGCGGATGCTCAAGAGCATGACTCTGAGCGAAAAACTCGGCCAGATGCTCATGGTTTCGTACTTCGGCGCCTTCTCTTCGACCGAGAGCCCCGAGTACAAGGAACTCCTCCACGAGGTTGAGGACAACCACGTCGGTGGTTTGATTGTCGGCACAACGCGCGGGCCACTGGGTATCGAGCGCAGCCAGGTTTACCCGACTGCCGTAATCACGAACGAGATGCAGCAGCACGCGAAGGTTCCGCTCCTGATCGGTGCGGACTTCGAATCAGGCACGGGAATGCGGCTCGACGAGGGGACATCTTATCCGTCTGCAATGGCAATCGGAGCCACGCGCGATCCGAAGTTCGCCCACGACGTCGGCAAAGCCATCGCGATCGAGGCGCGCGCGGCGGGGGTACACTGGATTTTTGCGCCCGACGCCGACGTCAACAATAATCCGGACAACCCCATCATCAATGTTCGATCGTTTGGCGAGGATCCGAACGACGTGGCTGAATACGTTGCACAGTTTGTCCGTGGAGTTGAAGAGAACGGCGGGCTCGCGACAGCCAAGCACTTCCCGGGCCACGGCAATGTGAGCGTGGATTCGCACCTCGCGCTTGCAGTCGTGTCCGGCGATCGCAGGGAACTCGACAGCAACGAACTGGTTCCGTTTCGCGCCGCGATTCGCGCGGGCGTTAGTTCGATCATGCCGGGACACCTTGCCGTGCCGGCGCTGGAGCCGGACCCGAACATTCCCGCGACACTGTCGTCGAAGATTCTTACCGGCCTGCTGCGCGGCGAGATGAAATTTCGCGGTCTGATCGTCACCGACGCGCTCGACATGGGCGGAGTCACATCGTTGTATCCACCCGGTGAAGTTGCCGTGCGATCGGTAGAAGCCGGCGCCGATGTCCTCCTGATGCCCCCGATCCCTGACGCTGCCCTGGCGGGCCTCAAAGCCGCAGTGGAATCCGGCCGAATTCCGGTGGAGCGGATTGACGAGTCTGTGCGGCGAATCCTCAGCGCCAAAGGCCGGCTTGGACTCAACCGCAACCGGTTCGTGGACGTCGCCCGGCTGAATGAGACGTTCGGGCGTCCAGAGTTTGAAGCCGAGGCGCAGAATATCGCCGACCGAGGGGTAACGCTGCTGCGCGATTCGCTGCGCCTGCTGCCGCTCGACGCAACACGTCCGCTTCGAGTCTTGCTCGTGGCTCTGTCGGCCGACCCCGACCCGTTCCCCGGAGAAACGCTCGAACCCGAAATCCGCCCCCGCGTGGATGCCCTCTCGGTGTTGCGCGCGGATACCCAGTTCAAGAACGTCACCACGCTCAAGCTGCCTGCGCCTGAAACGTACGATGTGGCCATCGCTGCGCTTTTCGTGCGCGTCGCCGACCGCAAAGGGAACGTCGGCTTTCTGGATGACCAGCGCGCGTTCATGAATCAGTTGCTCGCGGCGGGAAAGCCCGTGGTGATCGCGTCGTTCGGCAGCCCCTATCTGATCGAACGATTCCCGGCCGCGAAAACGTGGCTGGCTGAGTTCTCAACAAACGACGTCTCGCAGCGTGCCGTCGCGCGGGCTTTGTTTGGCCAGGTTGCGATTACTGGAAAGATTCCGGTCACAGTCCCCGGAGCGGTGCAGCGCGGCGACGGCCTGCAGGTGGCCGCGAATCCGATGGCGCTGCAGCCCGCTCCCGCATCCGTGTCGGATCGCCTGAAGCCTGCCTACAATCTGCTCGACCGTGCCGTGGCGGACGGTGCCTTTCCCGGAGGCGTGCTTGCCGTCGGATGGAACAACCAGCTCGCCGTTCATACGTTCGGCACCCTCACGCGCGACGCGAACGCCGCTCGCGTCGCGCCCGGCACGATCTACGATTTGGCGTCGCTCACGAAACCCATTGTGACTACGACCGCGGCCATGATGCTGGTCCAGCGGGGTCAACTTAACCTCGACGCTCCCGTCCAGCGTTACTTGCCAGAATTTGCGGCGGCGGCCAAGTCCGACCCGGACCCTGCCTGGCGCGCCCGTGTAACGGTGCGAATGCTGCTGCTGCACGATTCGGGCCTGCCTGCGCATCGCGACTTTTACAGAGATGCGAAAGGCAAAGACGCGATCCTCGCGCGCGTTCTGGCCGAACCGCTCGTAAGCGAGCCGGAAAAACAGATCGAGTATTCCGACCTGGGATTCATTCTACTTGGCGAAGTCGTGGAGCGCCTGACGGGCGATTCTCTCGATGAAGTCGCCCGGCAGGAAATCCTCGCGCCCCTCGCGATGGGCTCCTCAATGTTCAATCCGCCGCGGAGCCTGCACGCGCGAATCGCTCCCACCGAAAACGACATGTCGTACCGCAAGCGCCTTGTCCGCGGCGAAGTGGATGACGAGAATGCCTGGGCCATGGGAGGAGTAGCCGGACACGCGGGGCTATTTTCGACCGCCGGCGACGTGGCAGCTTTTGCGCAAATGATTCTCAACGGCGGCATCTACGCGCATCATCGTCTCCTTGCTCGCGCAACAATCGACCAATTCACCGCGAGGCGAGCCGTCGGTGACTCCGCTCGCGCCCTCGGCTGGGACGTTCCGGTCGAACCCTCTTCGTCGGGTCGTTATTTCTCGGCGCGCACTTTCGGCCACACGGGGTTCACGGGCACGTCCCTCTGGATCGACCCCGACCGAAGGTTGTTCGTGGTTCTACTGACAAACCGCGTGAACCCCACTCGAACCAACGACAAGATCCGCCAGGTGCGCCCCGCGCTCCACGACGCCATCCTTGAGGCCCTCGGCCTCACGACCGGGTCGCCTGCGGCCCGATAACTCCCTCGGCACAATTTGCACCCGAGTTCTACGGTATCTTCTAACCGGAGTTCGCCCTCCCGCTATAATCGTTTCGGGCGCGAGAACCCTTTGAAACCGGCCGGCACAGAACGACGAAATCCGCGTTCGCGCGGTCTCGATCGGAAAACCACACTCGACCTTCTGCGCGCCCTGAACGGCGAGGACGCGCGGGTGGCGTCGGCTGTGCGCCGCGTGCTGCCACAGATTGCGCGAGCGGTCGATGCCATCGCGAAAGCGTTCCGCCACGGCGGGAGGCTCTTCTACGTTGGCGCGGGCACCAGCGGTCGATTGGCCGTTCTCGACGCGGCCGAGTGCCCGCCGACGTTCGGGACTCCACCCAAGATGGTGCAAGCAATCATCGCGGGCGGCGCTCGGGCACTGCGTCAGGCGGCCGAGGGCGCCGAAGATTCAGCTGCGAATGGCGCGCGCGATCTGCGCCGCGCAGGCGTTAGGCCAGGTGACATCGTCGTCGGACTCTCGGCGAGCGGCACGACGCCGTACGTGCTCGGCGCGCTCGATTTCGCCGGCCGCCGCAGTCTAATGACGATCGGCGTTACCGCCAACCCGCGGTCGCCGCTGGCACGGCGCGCGCGGATTGCGATCGCGCCGGACACGGGCCCGGAGGCTATCGCGGGCTCGACGCGGCTCAAGGCTGGCACGGCGCAGAAGCTGGTCCTGAACCTGCTCTCTACGGCTGCGATGGTGCGACTTGGCAGAGTCTACGAGAACTCGATGGTGCACGTCGCGCTGACGAACAATAAGTTACGCCGCCGCGGCGCCCGAATTCTCGAAGAGGTCGCCGGTGTAAGCTTGTCCGCTGCGGAACACGCTCTGCGTCAGGCGGGCCACGATCTGCCGGCGGCGCTCGTCATGTTGAAGACCGGCGCCAGCGCCCGAGACGCGCGCAGAATGCTCGCAGCGACAGGCGGAAACGTGCGTCAGGTTCTCGAAGCCGGACGAAAACAACAGGCGAACACAAGGGTTCAGGGGCGAAAATAGGACATGGATCGATTCAGGATTCAAGGCGGCCGAAGGTTGGAAGGCACGGTCCAGATCAGCGGCGCGAAAAACGCGGCGCTGCCGGCCATGGCAGCGGCGCTACTGACCGCGGAGCCGGTACAGCTTAAGAACATTCCTCACGTCCGCGACATCATCACGATGGCGAAACTGCTCGTCCACATGCGGTGCCGCGTCGAAAGCCCGGACCTTCCTCCGAGCGAATTCACGATCCAGACTGAAACGGTGTCGCACGCAGAAGCACCATACGAACTCGTGAAAACGATGCGCGCATCCGTCCTGACCCTTGGGCCGCTCGTTGCGCGTTTTGGCTACGCGCGAGTTTCGCTTCCCGGCGGCTGCGCGATCGGCGCGCGTCCGATCGACCTTCACGTTCAGGCGCTCGAAAAGCTCGGCGCCGCAATTTCGATGGATCACGGTTACGTCGAAGCGCGCGCCAAGCGTCTGCGTGGCACCACGTTTCGCTTCCCCAAAATCACGGTCACCGGGACCGAGAATATCCTGATGGCAGCCGTGCTTGCTGAGGGCGAGACCATTCTCGAAAACGCGGCGCTCGAGCCGGAGATTCCCGATCTCGCCGATCTCCTTACGAAAATGGGCGCCAAAATCGAAGGCGCTGGCACGCCCACGATCCGCGTGCAGGGCGTTGAAAAGCTCCACGGGGCGACTCACGCCGTTATCCCCGATCGAATCGAAACAGGAACGTTTTTGGTTGCAGGTGCCATCACGGGGGGTGAATTGCTGCTGACGAACTGCGAGCCCCGGCACCTTGGCGCTGTGATCGACAAACTCAGGGAGTGCGGCGTCCAGATTCGCTGCGAGGGTGCGACTTCGCTGCGCGTGCGCGCGGCGAAAAGGCTCGTGGCGGCCGACATCGAGACTGCGGAGTTCCCCGGATTCGCGACGGACATGCAAGCGCAGTTCATGGCGCTTGCCACGCAGGCGCAGGGTGTCTCGCATATCCGCGAAACGATTTTCGAGAATCGCTACCTGCACGCAAGCGAGATGTTGCGCATGGGCGCCAACATCACGATCGACGGCAATGTCGCCGTCGTCACCGGGCCGACACCCTTGACCGGAGCACCGGTGACGGCCTCGGACTTGCGCGCCAGCGCAGGACTGGTCCTCGCCGCGCTCGTCGCAGACAATACTACCTGGATCGACCGCGTCTACCACATCGATCGCGGCTACGAACAAATCGAAGAGAAGCTTCGTGCCGTGGGAGCCCGAATCGAGCGGATTTCGCAGTAGGTGGGCGTGCTAAGTACGTGCTGCGGCGCCCCACTTGAATCGGCAAAACAAAAGGGGAAGCGATGATTCGCCTCCCCTTCGACTTTTTCGACTCCGGCTGCTGAAAACCCATCCGGCTTGCTTGCGTTTAGCTCGCGGCTTCGCCCTTGACCTGTTTGTCGCGCTGATCGCGCAGAACGGCCTTGCGGCTCAGCCGGATTTTGTTTCCCTCGATCGCGAGAACTTTCACCAGCACCTGATCGCCTTCCTTCAACTCGTCGCGAACGGCGCGGATGCGCTGCTCCGCAATTTCGCTGATGTGCAGCAGCCCGTCGGTGCCGGGGAAAATCTCGACGAAAGCGCCGAACTCTGCGATGCGGACGACTTTACCGAGATAGGTCTTATTGATCTCGGCTGTCGCCGTCACTTCGCGGATCAGCTTCAGGGCTTCCTCGGCAGCCGGGCCGCTGCTCGCGAAGACGTGAACCTTGCCGTCGTCCATCACGTCGATCTTCACGCCCGTCGCTTCGATGATCGACCGAATCTTCTTGCCGCCCGGCCCGATCAGGTCGCGGATCTTGTCCGTGGGAATATTGAGCATGTGCAGATGCGGCGCGTATGTGGAGATCTCCGGCCGCCCGCTTGGAAGCGTGACGTCCATCGTGTCGAGAATCTGGAGGCGTGCCTTGCGGGCCTGCGCAAGCGCCTCCCGCATCATCGCGACGCTCACGCCGCCCACTTTGATATCCATCTGGAGCGCCGTAATTCCCTGCCGCGTGCCGGCAACCTTGAAATCCATGTCGCCGTAGTGATCCTCGGCGCCGGCGATGTCCGTGAGGATGGCGTACTTGTCGCCCTCGACCACCAGGCCCATCGCGATCCCGGCGCAGGGTGACTTCAGCGGCACGCCCGCGTCCATCAAAGCAAGCGAAGCGCCGCACACCGTGGCCATCGACGACGATCCGTTCGACTCGAGGATGTCCGAAACGACGCGCACCGCGTACGGAAACTCCGTCTCAGGCGGGAGCAGGTTCGCGATCGCACGCTCGGCCAGTGCGCCGTGGCCAATTTCACGGCGGCCCGGGCCGCGCAGGAACTTGACTTCACCGACGGAAAACGGCGGAAAGTTGTAGTGGAGCATGAAACGCTTGAACGTGTCTTCCTCGAAGAGCAGATCGAGCCGTTGCATGTCGTCTTTCGTCCCCAGCGTTGCCGTGGCGAGCGATTGCGTTTCGCCGCGCGTAAAAAGGGCGGACCCATGCACTCGCGGCAGCACGCTCACTTCGCAGGTGATCTGCCGGATCTGGTCGAAGGCGCGCGCATCCGGACGCCGCCGGCGATTCAGCATGTCGTCGCGGAAGATGTGTTCGCGGAGCCGCTCGAAGGCCCGGTAGGCAAGCTTCTTCTTTTCTTCGTCGTCTTCCGGAACTGCGGCGAAAATCTCGGCCTTGATCGCGTCGACCAGACCGTAGCTTTCGAGCTTCGGATGCTTCGCCGTATCGAGAGCATCGCGCAGCCGTTCGCCATACTGCCGCGTGATCTGCTGGTAGAGCGCTTCGTCAAACGCAGGCGGCGTCACCGCTACCTTCTGCTGGTTGACTCGAGCGCCAAGTTCGCGGATCTCTCCGACGATTTGCTTGATCGCGGCGTGGCCAAATTCAAGCGCGTCTGTAACTGTTTCTTCGGAAACTTCGAGCGCGCCCGACTCAACCATTACGATTGCGTCCGCCGAGCCGGCAACGACGATGTTCAGGAGGCTCGTCTTCTGTTCCGCAACGGTCGGGTTGATCACAAGCTTTCCGTCAAGCAGCCCGACGCGAACGCACGCGATCGGATTCACGAAGGGAATCTTCGAAATGTAGAGCGCCGCGGAAGCCGCGGTGAGGCCGATGACGTCCGGGTCGTTCTCACTGTCCGCTGAAAGCACCATCGCAACGATCTGCGTTTCCGTCGCCCAGCCTTCTGGAAAGAGCGGCCGCAGCGGGCGATCGATCAGCCGCGAAGTCAAAATCTCGCGCTCCGAGGGGCGGCCTTCGCGCTTGAAAAACCCGCCGGGAATCTTTCCGGCTGAGTACGTGTACTCGCGGTAATCCACCGTGAGCGGTAGGAAATCCTTTTCGGTTGCCTTGTTGTCCATGCACGCTGTGGCGAGCACCACCGTGTCGCCGTAGCGCGCCACAACTGCGCCGTGCGCCTGGCGGGCCATCTTGCCCGTTTCGAGCGTCAGTTTCCGCCCGCCCAGGTCCAAACTTACTTGTTCAAACATCCTGTCACATCCTTCTGCCCCGGTTCACCGGGAACGGTCATCGTGTACGAGAGATCATCTCGAAAAAGCATCTCGAAGAGGAGAGAAACGAAGCAAATGCGGCGGCAAAGACTAGCGGGCAAACTCACTCGTGCATCGCGGTCCCAAGGACCCGCAGACCGGCTCTGGTTTGTGCGGCGAAGGGAGATGCGGCCGGAGGTGCCGCTCGAGAAATCCGCGCTACTTACGCAAGCTGAGTCGTTCCACAATCTCGCGATACCGATCCGGGTCGCGGCGATTCAGATAATCCAGCAGCCGGCGGCGCTTGTTGACCATCATGATCAATCCGCGACGCGAAGCATGATCTTTTGCATGGGACTGGAGGTGGGTGGTGAGGTAGTTGATGCGCTCGCTCAACAACGCAATCTGCACTTCCGGCGATCCTGTGTCTTTCGTATGCGTCCGGAACTGCTCGATTACACCGACTTTTGCGCCCATCAACTCGCCCCTCCCGCTGAAACGTCGTGCCCTTACTCTACGCTTTTAGCCTCTTCTTGAACCTAACCGATGCTAGCACACAGTTTTGGAGCGTGCCACAAGGATTTTGGCTTCGCAACGGCCGCTCAGCGGTGTGGCTTCCAATCCAAGTGTAGTCGGGACAACCGTTTAGGAAAAGATGGAAATCTCAAGCCATGCAATCCGTACTGAAAACTCGTCCAAGGTATACTTGTACAATAGACTTCGAATGTAGAGATATGCGTGACGATTCCACCCGCCGAACAGCACGCCGAGCCGGCGCATTTCTTTTTTCTCTGGCGCTCTTCACCGCCGCCGTCATCGTCGCGCAAGGGCCGACGCAGAGGGCCTCGACATCCGATTATCCTCGAGAGATCAGCCGGGTGACGTTTGCCGTCGCCGGCGACGTGATTCCCCACCAGCCCGTCGTTGAAGCCGCAATGGCCGCCGCGCCCGGCGCCACCGAAAAATCAGCCGACATCTCACACGGGGAGAACACAGGAACCGGCGATCACAGCGGTTGGGACGCCCTGCTTGCGGATGTTGCCGACGTGTTTCGGCAAGTCGATTTCGGCTTCGTGAACCTCGAGACGCCCGTGGCGCCCCAGCACTCGCTCGGCTCAAGGCCCTTCCAATTCGACGCCCCGGTGGCGCTGCTGGAAGCTCTGAAATTCAGCGGCATCAAGATCGTCTCCTTTGCAAACAACCATGTTTTCGATCAGAGCTATCCAGGCTTCGGCGAGACTCTCGACCATCTCCGCGAACAAGGGCTCCTCTTCGTGGGTTCCGGGGCCACTACGGACGCAGCCTGGCAGCCGGTGATCCTCGAAAAGAACGGCATTCGAGTCGGCTGGCTCGGAATGACGCGCTGGCTTAACGGACACCGAAATCCCGAAAAGGACAGCCAACCGCACGTCGCTTTCTTCCCCTACCCAGGCGAATCGGAAGGTGCGCCTGGCCGCGAGGAAGCGGGCGTTCTGGACGCCGTCAAGGCGGCGCGCGCGAAGTGCGACCTGCTGGTCGTATCGATTCACTGGGGTACTGAATATGCCCCGGCGCCGCGCACTGAAGACGTCGAAATGGCTCATAAGATGATCGAGGCCGGCGCCGACGCCGTCATCGGTCATCATCCCCACGTCCTGCAACCGATCGAGACGTATCTGACCGAGGATCGTCGCAAGACAGTGATCTTCTATTCGCTGGGGAATTTCCTTTCGAACCAATCCGCGTCCTACGTGCAAGATCTGATGCCGGACAAAACTGGCGAGCCGCGCGATTCGATCATCGCAAGATTCGCCGTCGTCAGGAAAGATTACGGCCCCGCTGGAGTCCGCGTTGAGCTGAGCGATGTCGGCATCATGCCGATCTGGACCGAGAACAATCGCCTGGAGCTTCGCAACGGCCACGCAAGGGCCCCCTCCATCCATCCGGTATTCTTCGATCGCAAGATTCCACGCCTGCAAGCTCGCCTGGACGAGATGAACCAATCTGGGGCGCAGCTATCGGATGAACAAAAACGGGAGTTCGTGCAGGTTTCAAACCAGCTCGAGATGCTGAAGCATCAGCGGGAACTCCTGTTGGGCCGCACGGGCGACGAATATCTGGTCGCTCCTCCGAATCCCGCCGGCCCGTGAGCCGCACTTTTTAGGGCATCCGGCTGCTTCGCCGAATCCGATAGAGGACGTGCTTTCGCAACAAGTGCCCTTCCGGCAGACGCGGGTGCTCGAAATCGTCCTCCGGCACCCGGCTCATGCCGATCTTTTCCATCACGCGGCGCGACGCCAGATTTGCCGGCACGGTGAACGATACGACTTCATCGAGCCCAAGCGCGTCGAAGGCCTGCACAAGCACTGCACTGGCCCCCTCCGTGGCAAAGCCCTGATTCCAGTGCTCGGCCGCAATTCGCCAGCCGATTTCGACGCACGGCGTGAAGTGTGCCTCGAAGTTCGGCACGGAAAGCCCGAGGAAGCCGATGAAGGTCCGCTTTCGCGGCAGCTCGACGGCGAAGAGCCCGAATCCACGTGCCTCAAAGTGCGCTTCGATGCGATCTACGAGGTGGTCGCTTTCCTCGCGGGACAGACAGGCCGGCATGAACTGCATCACGCGGGAATCAGCGTTCAACCGGGCGAAAGGCTCGCGATCGGCATCCCGCCAGCGGCGCAAGAGAAGACGCTGGGTTTCGAGCATGTTTCGACGTAAAGGTCGTGCGCGCGCCGGTTGGATTACGCCTTCCCGCCTCGTATCAGCGAGAGGAATTCGTCGCGGGTCTCTTTGTTCTCGCGAAAAATGCCGAGCATGGCGCTCGTCATCGCCGCAGAATGCTGCTTTTCGACGCCCCGCATCACCATGCACAGATGCCGCGCCTCGATGATCACGCCAACTCCCTGCGGACTGAGTCTCTCTTCAAGCGTGTGCGCGATCTGGCTCGTGAGCCGCTCCTGAATCTGCAAACGCCGCGCGTACATGTTCACGAGCCGCGCGATTTTGCTCAACCCGACCACTTTTTTGTTCGGGATGTAAGCCACGTGGCACTTTCCAAAGAACGGCAGAAGGTGATGTTCGCAGAGGCTGTAGACCTCGATGTCTTTCACCACCACCATCTCGTCATAGCAGACGCTGAACATCGCGCCGTTCAGGATTTTTTCCGGGTCCTGGCGGTAGCCACTCGTCAGATAGCGGAGTGCCTTCTCAAACCGTTCGGGCGTGCGACGCAATCCCTCACGGCTGGGGTCTTCACCGAGCTGCGCAATCATCTGGCGCACGAGGTCGGCGATGCCGCCCGGTCCGGTAACTTCCGGAATTACGATCTCGGTCGCTTCTTTCAGCGTCGTCTTACCCGTCGTTGTTTTCGCCATCGCGTACTCCGCTCGCTTCCGACCGCTCTTGGCAATCTATCCGGCAAACTCAAAGCTGTTCTTGCTCGTCTCTTCGATACGTACGCGCTCGAGCCGCGCCGCCGGAAACGTCTTCAGCCGCCGGTATATCTCCCGGCAAACGTTCTCGGTCGTCGGCACGGATACGGCAAACTCCGGAACCTCTTCGTTCAGGTACTTATGGTCGAACGCTTCGACGACTTCGCGCTCGACAAACGGATCCAGCTCGCCCAGGTTCGCAACCATCCCGGTCGCGGGATCAATCGGTCCTGTGATCGTCACTTCCAGGGCGTAGTTGTGTCCGTGCCCGTACGGATTGCTGCACTTTCCGTAAAGGCGCAGGTTCTCCTCGTCGCTGAATTTCGGACTGTGCAGCCGGTGCGAGGCCGCAAAATGGTAGCGCCGCGTCAGCGAGAGCTTGAGCGGGCCGTTCACGCGCGCCCCCCCGTTCCATCCGATTCCGCCGTGCAGTCGGCGAACAGATCCGGCGATTCGTAAAGCCGCACGCGATCGAGCCTTCCCTGGGTGATCTTCGGCACCAGCAGATTCCAGATCACGGCCGCGATGTTCTCGCAGGTGGGAATCTTCCCTGCCAGTTCGGGGACCTCATAATTCAGATGACGGTGATCCATGCGATCGACCACTTCGCGTTGCAGGATATCTTTCAACTCCTTCAGGTCAAGCACCATCCCCGTGGCCGGGTCCGGCTCGCCCGCCACGGTTACTTCCAGCACATAATTGTGGCCGTGCCCGTGCGGATTATTGCACTTGCCGAAGACGCGCCGATTCTCCTCCGGCGAAAAATCCGGGTTGTCGTAGCGGTGCGCCGCGGAAAACTCCACTTTGCGCGTCACTCGAATCATACAGTCTTCGCCCGGTACTCCCTTCCCTTCCAGGCTACCGCTCCCCGCGTGTGCTTCCACCAGGACGCAACGAGCGCGGCCGCATAGATGCACACTCCAACGACGTAATATTGGACGGACGAAATGGGGAAAAGATTCCGATACAGCGCTATGCCGTATCGCAGGTGCGCGCCACTCAGCGCCGCTGACGCGACCGCCAGCAAGAGCCATGGCGATCCGCTCTGCCCTCGGAAAACGAAAGCGTACAGCAGAACTAAGGCTAGCGCTTCAAAGAATGGAAATACGCCCGCCAGTTCGACCAGTACCGACCGCGGCGTTCCGCCCATCAGCGGATAAAGATTCTTCGTCCACCCCTCCCACATCGCCCTGAACGAACGATACATCCGCGTGCGAACGATGCCGAGGGGCGCGGTGAAGTATATCCCGTATCCGGCGCGCTTCACTAAGCGAGCAAGCGCAACATCCTCCAGAATCTCTCCGCCGACAGCCCCATGGCCTCCCACCGCCTCGTACGCTTCGCGCAGCAGCAACAAGAACTGCCCGTTGGCTGCGACATCGGGCCGCCTGGGGTCATTCACCTGTGCAAACACGAATCTTTCCGCCAGCCGACAATACACAAGCGGAATCAGCGCCCGCTCCCCGAAAGTCTCCATCTCCTGCTCGGGCGAGTAAGACACCAGAACGGCATCATGATCGACGGCGTCGATAAGCGCCCGGCGCGTCGAACCCGGCAAATGGAACGTATCCGCATCGGTGAAGAGCAGCCAGTCGCCGCTCGCGACCGCCGCGCCGACTGATGCCGCGCGATTCTTGCCCACCCAGCCACGCGGCAGGTCGCCGGTCTCAAGCACTTTGAGCTTTGGTATGCGGGCCGCCAGCCCTTCCAGAACTTCGCCCGTGCGATCACTCGATTGGTCGTTAACTACAATTACTTCCCCGATCTCCGGCTGCGCCGCAACCGACTCCACCGCACGCGCTATGGAGACCTCTTCGTTTCGAGCGGGAATGATGGCGGAGACCAACTTTTCGCCTTCCTGTCCGCGCGGGCTGCTAAACTGCTCGCTGTCGGTTTGAATGCACTCCTGCTATATTGCTTTCATTATAGGGACTTGGACGAGGGATTGAAACGGAAACTGAAAACAGGCCTTGTTTTGGCCTTTATCGCTGGTCTGCTAATCCTTTTTGCGCGACCCAGCTACCGTGGCGGCGAGCCGAGTCTGCGCGGGCGCCGCGCACGGGATTTCCAATTCACGCTGGACGGCAAGCCCACGCGCCTTTCCGACTTGGGCAGCAAAGTGGTCCTTGTAAACTTCTGGGCCTCCTGGTGCCAGCCCTGCGTCGACGAAGCCCCGGCGCTGAATGAGTTGCAGCAGCGGATCGCGCCCCTCGGCGGCGTGGTTCTCGGCGTGAGCGTGGATGAAGACGAAAATGCATACCGCGATTTCCTGAAGACCTATCAGATTGGATTCCCGACCTATCGCGACCCTTCAAAGCACATCGCCCTCGACTACGGCACGACGATGTACCCCGAAACCTACGTCATCGACCGCCGCGGCCATATCGACCGCAAGATCATCGGCCCGCAGGATTGGACCGGCCCGACGATGATGGCCTACCTCAATTCCGTCTTGAATGAAAAGTAGCTACTCGTAACGCAGCGCCTCGACGGGATCGAGCCGCGCGGCGCGCATGGCGGGCACGAGGCCGCTCAGCACGCCCACCACGATCAGCACGCCCACCGAGGCGGCAAGAATCTCCCACGAAACCCGCATGTGGATATCCACCTTCCCGGAAGTGTCCTCGTAGGCCGGCCCGAGGAATGGCAGCGTGCCGATCAGTGCGCCTACGCCCACCGAAATCACCACGCCTACCAGGCCTCCTGTTAGCGTCAGCGCCAGAGCCTCCGCCAGAAACTGCCAGCGAATATGCTGGCGCCGCGCGCCAAGGGCGCGGCGAAGCCCGATCTCGTGCACCCGTTCGTTCACCGTCACGAGCATGATGTTCATCACGCCCACGCCGCCGATCCCCAGAGTCAAAAGCCCGACGATCAGCAGCAGAAATTCGAGCCCGTAGCCGATCAGCTCGTAGAACGGCCGGAATTCTGATGCGCTGTCCATTGGCACCGCCCGTCTGTCCGTCGCCGAAAAATGCTGGCGCTCGGCCAGAACCGCGAGAATCTGCTTCTCCGCCCTCAGGTCCGCATCGGGCGCAACGGGCGTAGCTACAAGCACGCTCGCCGATTTCGTATCCCACAGGTCGCCCGCGGTCGAATACGGAATCCACGCCGACTCATCGTCGCTGGTGAAGTAGTTGCTGTCCTGGAATTTTCGGTCCATCGTGCCGATGACGGTGAACCGTGTGCCGTCGATTCTCACAATCTCGCCAACGGCCGGCAGCCCCGCGAAGAGCTTCTTCCTGAGCAGCGCGCCGATAAAGACTACTCGTCGCCGGTTTACCTGATCGTCGTCGTTGAGCCAGCGTCCGTCGCTCGGGATTTCGTTGCGCATCTCGCCGTACTCGGTGCAGACGCCCCGGATCGCCGTGTTGGCCGACCGCTCCTCGTGCGAAATATCGAGAAACTTCACGGTCTCCGGGCACAACTGTTTCACGAGCGTGGCGTTCGCGCGAATGTCGTTAATATCCGCCTGCTCGAACCGGACGGCCCGCCCGGCGCGTTCCCCGCCCGCCTGCTCGCTCGTGGTACCGGGCCAGCAGAGGATGATGTCGTGGCCGAAAACCTCGAATGTGTGCATCAACACGCGCCGGAAACCCGTGCCGTAGGCGAGCAGCATCGTCACGGCAACGATTCCCCAGACGATGCCTGCCATCGTCAGGCAGCTACGCACCGGCTGCCGCCGCAGGGAAAACCACGCCTGCCTGAGAACTTCTTCGAGCATTTGCGGCTATCCTCCAGCCTCGTAGCGCAGCGCTTCGATCGGGTCCACGGCCGCTGCCCGTCTCGCGGGATAGAGCGCTGATAGGACGGCCACCGTTGCCAGCAGCACAAACGACAGTACGCCCGACTGCCACGTCGGCAGCAGGCCCGCGAACACCGGCGGCATCGGCAGCAGGTCAACCAGCGCGCAACAGCCATACGCAATGACGAGTCCCGCTCCGCCGCTCAGGAACGCGATAATCAGAGTTTCGATGAAGAACTGGCTCACGATGGCATGCCGCGTCGCGCCCAGCGCCTTGCGCACGCCGATTTCGCGCGTCCGCTCTCGCACGGCCACCAGCATCACGTTCATCACTCCCAGGCCGCCGAGGAACAGCGTAATGATTCCCACGGCGCCCATGAAATATTCCATGCCGTCCACAATCAGGGCGTTCGCTTTGGCGTTCTTGATCGTGTCCCAGACGAACGCCGCCTCTTTATCGTTAGGATCGTAACGGTGGATCAAGGCGAGGACGGCCCGCGTTTCGTGCTCGCAATCTTCATGCAGATCGAGCGATTTCGGCACGATCAGCATGTGATCGATCGTGTGCGGCGGCGCCGGCGGGCGATTGGGAAAGTCGCGAACCATCGCGCTGTAGGGGATGAACACCTTGCGTATGTCCTGGCCGTCGTAGCTCGAGTTCTGAATCTTCGGCCGCATCACTCCGACCACCGAATACGGGATATCGCCGATCCAGAGCGTCTCGCCGATGGCCGGCCTGCTCCCGAAAAGCTGCTTCTTCGAGTCGCTCCCAAGGAACGCCACTCGGTTCACATTCCCTTGGTCGTCGTCGTTGTAGAACCGCCCTTCGCTTACATCGATACTGCGGACTCCGGCAAATGGCGGCAGCGAACCCACGACGAGCAGATCGCCGCTGTTGTAGCGGCTGCGCAATGGAACTGTGTTGCCGATTTCCGGGATGGCATAGCGGCATGCTGGCGCCTGGGCGAGTACGGAAAGATAGTCGTCCTCATTCCAGTGAATCTCGCGCCCCGCGCGCATTCCGCCCGCTTGCAGGCTGGTTCGCGCCGCAAAGAAAATCATGATGTCTTTGCCGAATGACTCGCTGTTTTTCTTCAGCCCTACGCGCAGGCCCTGTGTGGCTGCAACCATCAGCGTGATGGAGATAATCCCCCAGGTGATTCCGAACATCGTGAGGAACGTGCGCAGCTTATGCGCCCAAAGGGTGTCAAGCGTGTCCTTGAGCAGGTCGCTGAAATTCATCGCGGCTTGATATTTTCCGCTCTCTGTCCGAGCTTTACTGCAAAATGACTTTCTGGCCTTGCGCCATGCCCGAAAGCACTTCGGCCTTCACGCCATTCGAAATGCCCAGCTTCACGGCGAGTTTCCGTCGTCCGGTGTCGGCCTTGGGATCGGGAATCTCAACCGATGCGTTCTTATCCTTGTCAAAGATCACCGCGCTTTCCGGAATCAATAACACGTTCTTCCTTTCTTCAAGGATAATCTCCGCATTGGCGCTCATGTTGGCCCTGAGTTCGCCGGAAGCATTCACGATCGAAACGCGCACTTCGAATGTTGTGACGTTGTCCTTCTCGTCTCCGAGCGGAGAAATCTTCGTCACTTTGCCCTGAAACGTCTTCTCTTTGAACGATTCCACTACGATTCGCGCAGGCTGTCCCAGATAGACCTTGCCGATGTCCGCCTCGTCAACCTTCCCCTTGACGTACACCTCGCTCGTATCGCCGAGCGTCATCACGAGCGTCGCCTGGGAGCCGAGTACCAGAATCGAGCTCACCGCGTCGCCCACCTCGACGTCCTTCGAAAGCACGACGCCGTCCATGGGGCTGGTGATGGTCGCGTAGCGCAGGTTCTCTTCCGCGTTGTCGAGCGCCGCCTTTGCCTGCGCGATTTGCGCGTTCGCCTGCGCCACCTGGGCCTTGCTCATCTCCGCGTTTCGCTCCGCGGACATCTGCCGGTTGATCGCCAGCTGGTAGTTCTTTTCGGCGTCCTGCATTGCGTTCAGCGCGATCAGGCCCTGCTTGTAAGAGTCGTGCGCGCGGTCCATGTCGCTCTTCAGGAACGGGACGTCCGGTCCTTCCGCGTCCACGAGATTCTTCTGATACGCGGCTTCGGCGGCCTGCTGAGCAGCCTCGGCCGCTTCAAGGTTGGCGCGTTCTTCGGCGACGGCCGCCTGAAGCTGCTCCTTGTCCAACTCGGCGAGCACTTGCCCGTCCTTCACGCGGTCGCCCGCGTCCACATCTATCTTCTCGACGATTCCGCTCGCCTTCGATTTGACCTCGACCTGCGTGAGGGGCTCGATCTTCCCCGTGGCGACCACGGACCGCGCGATGTCTCCGCGTTCGACCGCGGCAAGTTTGTCCGGATCAATGATGTGGCTCGGGCGGAGCGCCGTAGTCGCCGCAACCACAATCAGCACGAGCGTCACTGCACCTCCGCCCAACAGAATCCAGCGCTTGCGACGCTTTCGGCCGTTCTTTCCGCTGCTGCCCCTCAAGGTCAAGGACAACCCCCGCTTGCTGCTTTTCGACGTTCTGGTGTGAGATACGTGAGCCTCACATAAAAGGTTCCCTTGGATCAAATGCAGGCCGAAGCGAATCTAAAGCGATAGACGTATGATGAGCTTGGTGCGAGGTTAGTGGCCTAATGGAACGAGACCCTGTTTGCGGTATGACGGTTGATCCGGCTCAAGCACGGGCCACGGTCGAGCACGCCGGAAAGACATACTACTTCTGCTGTGACGGCTGCGCCGCAAAATTTCGCGCCGCCCCTGAGAAATACCTGATCCCAGCCCCCGCTGCTAGTAGCCAGATGGTCCAGTTGGCCACCATCAAGCCAGCCGCTTCGGGCGCGGCAAAAACAACCACTTACACCTGCCCGATGGACCCGGAAGTACGTCAGGATCACCCGGGCGCCTGCCCAAAATGCGGAATGGCACTCGAGCCCGAGGTTCCTTCGGCGCCGGCAACACGGATCGAGTACACCTGCCCCATGCACCCCGAAATAGTGCGCCCGGGGCCTGGTTCGTGCCCGATCTGCGGCATGGCTCTTGAACCAAGGGCGGTCGCGGCCGAGGAAGAGAAGAACCCTGAGCTGATCGACATGACCCACCGCTTCTGGGCCAGCGTCATTCTGACGATCCCGGTGCTCCTGCTCGCCATGGAGGAATTCATCCCGGCGCTTTCGTCGTTGCTTATTCGAGTTTCGCCGACGGCTCGACAGTGGTTCGAATTGACTCTGGCTACTCCTGTCGTGCTGTGGGGTGCATGGCCTTTCTTTGTTCGCGGATGGCGGTCCATCATCAACCGAAGCCCAAACATGTTCACCCTGATCGCACTCGGCGTGGGAGTTGCCTACGTCTACAGCCTCGTCGCCGCGCTGCTTCCCAACCTGTTCCCTGCGTCCTTCCGCGACGCGGGCGGAACGGTTGCGGTTTATTTCGAGGCGGCTGCGGTCATCACAACGCTCGTGCTTCTGGGTCAGGTGCTCGAGCTCCGGGCAAGAAGCCGGACGAGTGCGGCGATTAAGGCCCTTTTGGGTCTCACCCCGAAAATAGCCCGCTTGATTCGAGGCGATGGAACTGAAATAGACCTCCCGCTCGACGTGATCAAGCCCGGCGATCGTCTCCGTGTCCGTCCAGGCGAAAAAATCCCGGTCGATGGTGTAATTCTGGACGGATCGAGCAGCGTGGATGAGTCCATGATCACGGGCGAACCCATCCCCGCGGAAAAACAGCCGGGTGCCCGCGTGACCGGAGCAACCGTGAATGGCACGGGCTCGCTCATCATGCGCGCGGAGCGCGTCGGCGCCGAAACGCTGCTCGCGCAGATCGTCCGCATGGTCAGCGAAGCCCAGCGCAGCCGCGCGCCCATCCAGAAGCTTGCGGATGTAGTCGCCGGCTACTTCGTGCCCGTCGTCGTCGGAGCCGCAGCCCTGACTTTCGCCGTCTGGGCCATCTGGGGCCCGAACCCCCGGATGGCGCACGCCCTGATTAACGCCGTCGCCGTCTTGATCATCGCTTGTCCGTGTGCGCTCGGCCTCGCCACTCCGATGTCGATCATGGTCGCCACCGGCAAAGGCGCCACGATGGGCGTGCTGTTCAAGAATGCGGAAGCGATCGAGCACCTGCGCCAAGTCGACACCTTGGTCGTGGACAAGACCGGAACGCTTACGGAAGGCAAGCCAAAGCTGATGTTAGTCGTGCCCGCACAGGGCTTCGACGAGACCAAGGTCCTTCATCTCGCGGCCAGCCTTGAGCGAGGGAGTGAGCATCCCCTGGCAGCCGCGATCGTCGGGGGTGCCAAGGCGCGAGGAATTGCGCTTTCTCCAGTCGCGGCATTTCAATCGTTGACCGGCAGGGGCGTCCGCGGCCGCGTGGGTGGGCAGGAAGTCGCCTTGGGCAATCGCAAACTCCTCGACGAAATGAATGTCGATCCGCGCGACTTCGCCGAAAACGCGGAAGCCATGCGCGCGGGCGGCCAGACCGTTATGTTTCTGGTCGCAGACCGAAGTGTGGCCGGTCTGATCGGCGTAGCCGATCCCATCAAGGAAACTACTCCGGAAGCAATTCGCCGTCTCCACGACGACGGCATCCGCATCGTCATGCTCACCGGAGACACACGCACCACGGCGGAAGCCGTCGCCAAAACACTCGGGATCGACGAGGTGATCGCCGAAGTCCTCCCGGAAGACAAGATCAGCTCCGTCAAGAAACTTCAGTCCGAAGGCCGCTTCGTCGCCATGGCCGGCGACGGCATCAACGACGCGCCGGCCCTCGCCCAGGCCCAAGTCGGCATCGCCATGGGCACTGGCACCGACGTCGCCATGGAGAGCGCGGGCGTGACATTGATGAAGGGCGACCTCCGCGGAATCGTGCGCGCGCGGGCGCTCAGTCGCGCGACGATGAAAAACATCAAGCAGAACCTGTTTTTCGCCTTCGTCTACAACTCCATCGGCGTGCCCGTAGCCGCCGGAGTCCTCTATCCGGCCTTTGGCCTGCTCCTCAGCCCGATGATCGCCGCCGCTGCGATGAGCTTCAGCTCCATCTCTGTTATCAGCAATGCGTTGCGCCTGCGGCACCTTGAACTGTAAGCATGCCCGCGGCGCCGCGCCGATGCTATAATTTCACGCATGACATTTATGACCGTGACCTACGAGCTTCAGGGTCGCCTCAAGCCGGAACAGTTCCGCGCGCTCGGCCAATTTGCGAACACCTACGGACTGCAAAAGTTCCGCTTTGACGAGAAAACCAATCGCCTCCACTTCGACTACGACGCCTCTCGGCTTCGGGAGACCGTCGTCGAGCACGTCTTGCGCGAGGCGAAAATTCCGGTCCTGCGACGCGTAGCGGAAGTCTGATTTGGAACTGCCGTCTTGATGTATATGAACGTGATTGCTGCGAAAGGAGCTTTCGCTTGCCGCTGTACGAATACAAGTGCCGAAAGTGCGGCGACCTCTTCGAAAAGATCGAAAGCGTCTCCGCTTCGATGACGAAGAAGTGCCCAAAGTGTGGCGGCAAGGCCGAACGCCAGCAGGCGGCGCCTGCGATTCAATTCAAAGGGTCGGGCTGGTACGTGACCGACTACGCGGGAAAGGGTGCGGCCGCATCGTCAGCCGAAAGCTCCGGCGACGCCAATCCGCCGAAGGCCGCGGAAAAATCCGACTCAAAGCCCGCCGAATCCAAGCCCGCAGCCTCCGACAGCTCTAACAAAGCGTCCTCAAAGCGCAAAAAGTAATCGCAGGAATTCTTCGGGCGGGCGCCCGCCTACAGCTTCAGTCCGCGCAGGTACGCGCGAAAGCCGTCCCCGAGTTTCGGATTCCGCAGTCCGAATTCAACCGTGGCTTGCAGAAAGCCGAGTTTGTCGCCCGCATCGTACGTTTTGCCTTCGTAGATGTAGGCCATCATCTTGCCGTCTTCGGCAAGCCGCCGCAGGCCGTCTGTAAGCTGAATCTCGCCGCCTGCTCCGGGCTTCGTCGTCCGGAGATAGTCGAAGATCTCGGGCGGAAGGACGTACCGGCCCGTCACGGCGAGATTGGACGGCGCCTTCTCCGCGCTCGGCTTCTCCACCATGTCCTTGACGCGCAGCAGCCGCTCGCCAAAGCGCGAGTCCTTCACCGGACTCGCATCGACGATTCCGTAGAGATGCGCCTGCTCGCGCGGGACCTGCTCGACGTGAATCGCTCCCGCCCCAGTCGCTTCGTAGATGTCCATCAGCGAGCGCGTCGCGGCCACTGGCCCGTCCATGATCACGTCGCCAAGCAGCACCGCGAACGGCTCGTCGCCCACGAGTTCCGCAGCGCATAGCACCGCGTGGCCCAGCCCCAGCGCCTCCCGCTGCCGCGTGTAGCTGAAGAGCAGCTCGCCGCTGATCTCGCGGACCATCTTCGCCAGCTCTGGTTTTCCGCGCGCCTCGAGGAAGCTCTCCAGCTCCGGCGCGAAATCGAAATGGTCTTCGATCGCGCTCTTGTGCCGTCCCGTCACGAAAATCACGTGTTCGATTCCAGACGCGATGCACTCCTCTACTGCATACTGGATCAAGGGCTTATCGACGACGGGCAGCATCTCCTTCGGCATCGCCTTCGTCGCCGGCAGGAACCGCGTCCCAAGCCCCGCCACCGGCAGGACCGCCTTCCGCACCTTCTTCGTTTGTCCGCTCATTCTCTCCGAATCCCCCGCCCCCTCGCTTGTGCGCGCGAAGTGCGCAACCTTCGCTATGCTAACATAGCGTTTTTGAACCACCCGCAAGATTGAGGCGTGATGGTAAGCAGTCGCGAACATCTGATTCTAGGCATCGAATCGTCCTGTGACGAGACGGCCGCCGCCATCGTCGCCGGCGGACACCGCATTCTCTCGAGCGTCGTCGCTTCCCAGACCAACATTCATCGCAAGTACGGCGGCGTGGTCCCGGAGCTCGCCTCGCGCGAGCATCTACGGCAGATCGTCCCCGTCGTGCGCGAAGCACTTGGACAGGCCGGCGTCGAGTTGCGTGATGTGGATGCCATTGCGGTGACGCGCGGCCCCGGCCTGATCGGCGCGCTTCTCGTCGGACTCACCTATGGCAAAGTGCTCGCCATGGCGCTCGGCAAGCCGCTCATCGGCGTGAACCATCTCGAGGGACACGTCCACGCTGTCCTACTCGAAGCGTACGCGGCCGGTCGTCGCCCGGAATTGCCCGCCGTTTGCCTGATCGTTTCCGGGGGCCACACGATTCTCTACTACGTCACATCTGAATCGCAGAACGGCTCGCGAAGATTCTCGTACGCGCGCATCGGCGGGACCCGCGACGACGCCGCCGGCGAAGCCTACGACAAAGTCGCACGGATGCTCGCCCTCGGTTATCCCGGTGGCCCCATCATCGACAAGCTCGCCGTGCACGGCAACCCGCGAGCCGTTCGCTTCGCCGAGCCGAAGATGAGCGGCAACCCGCACGATTTCAGCTTCAGCGGGATCAAAACGGCCGTGCTCTATCACCTGCGGCGCAATCCTCAACTCCAGCCGAAAATCGAAGCTCGCCGGCAGGCGCTCGCCCTCGGCGAACGCAGCGCCGACGCCCTGCGCCCGCTCTGCACTCCGGAAACGCTCGATCTGATTGCAAGCTTCCAGCGCGCCGTTGTCGATAATCTCGTCGCTCGCACGTTCGCCGCAGCCGCGGAGCACGCCGTGCGCTCCGTGCTCGTCTCGGGTGGCGTCGCGGCCAATTCCGAGCTTCGCCGTACCTGTGAAGCGGAAGCCTCGCGCCGCGGCATCGCGGTCTATTTCCCCAGCCGCGCCCTTTCGACCGACAACGCCGCGATGATTGCCTCCGCGGGCCACGCCCGATTCCTCGCGGGCGACCGCGCCGATTCAACCCTCGAAGCCGAAGCGAATCTTCCCCTCGCATAACTCCATCGTCGTGGATCGCTGCTTGAGCGCGGCCCGATGCGTAATGTATTGTGTCGCCACGCGAACATCGCGAAGGACCGGACATGGCGCAAACGGACAACATGACTGGCAAGACCTGCATCGTCACCGGCGCGAACAGCGGCATCGGAAAAGAGACCGCGCTCGGTCTCGCCCGCATGGGAGCTCGTGTCCTGCTCGTCTGTCGCAACCCCGAAAAAGGCAAGGCCGCGCTCGCCGAAATCCAATGGGAATCCGGCTCGTCCGCGCTCGACCTTCTCATTGCGGATATGTCTTCGCAGGCCTCGATCCGCGCTCTCTCGACGCAAATCCATGAGAAATATCCTCGCCTCGATGTTCTGATCAACAACGCAGGCGCGGCCATGCGCACCCACACGCTTTCCGCGGACGGCATCGAGATGACGGTTGCCGCCAACCATTTGGGCGCGGCCCTGCTGACGCTTCTCTTGCTCGATCTCTTGAAGGCCAGCGCGCCCTCGCGGATCATCAATGTTTCGTCGGAGGCGCAGCGCCGCGCCCGTCTTGACATGAACGATATTCAGTTCGAGACTCGAAAATACAATTCTTTCGCCGCCTACGGGCAATCGAAGCTGCTCATGAACGCGTTCACATTCGAATTGGCACGAAGACTGGAAGGAACCGGTGTGACCGCCAATTGCCTGCACCCAGGCGTGGTCGCGACGAATATCTGGGGCGCCGATCCGCCGCTGATCTTCAAGCTGATCATCGCCGTGGTAAAACCTTTCATGCTGAATTCGAAGGAAGGCGCCGAAGTGTCCCTTTATCTGGCAAGCTCTCCCGAAGTGGCGCAGACCTCCGGAAAATACTTCGTCAAGTGCAAGCCCGCCGAATCCAATACTCTCTCTCGGGATCCGAAAGTAGCCGGCGAAATCTGGCAATGGACCGAAAAAATGATCGGCGTAAATTTCGCTTGACGCCCTCCTTGTCCTCCGCCGAACGGCATTAACCGTCCCGGTCTTGACTCCCCGCATATGGCTTGGCAGAGTCTCACTTATGCGGCCCGCCCACGTCGTTTTGCTTCTTTTGTTCTTGACCCGCATTGCGGTTGCCCCGGCCGCTCCGGCGCAGGATCCGCTTCCTTCGGGCGCTCCAGCCACTGCTGCGAGTGCGGCGCCCTCCCTCGCTGATGCGCAGCATATGTACCGCACGGGAAAGTTCGATGCGGCCGCGCAGGAGTACGCGGCGCTGTCTGCCGGTCCGCAGGCCGCGCTCGCGTACGTGGGGCTCGCGCGCGTTGATTTGAAGCAGAAGCGGCCTACCGATGCGTTCGCCGCCGCAACGAAGGCCGTCGAGTTGGCCCCTAATTCGCCTGAGACGCAGGTGGCTCTTGGCGAGGTCTACTACCGCCAGGGCAGAATCCCGGACGCGGAAGCCATCTTCGTGAACGTCATAAATAGCGGCGCAAACAATGCCCGCGCATACCTGGGCTTGGCCCGGGTCTCCAACGCCGCTTCGCTCTACCGCCGGGGAAAAGAGATGATTGATCGGGCTGACGCCCTTGACCCTTCCGATCCCGACATCCGCAGGTATTGGCTGAGGACGCTGCCGCTCGGCGATCGCGTCAAGGCCTTGCACGATTACCTCGCCGAGGATACGGACGATGATGCCGAAAGCCGCACCGCCCTCGAACGCGAATTGATTCTCCTGCAACAACAGCCTACCGTGTCCGCTCATCAATGCCACATGGCTTCCAAAGTGAGCTCGACGCAGACCGATCTGAAGTACCTGCTCATCGATCCGAACCATCTTCGGGGCTTTGGGCTCGACGTCAGGCTGAACGACGTTTCCTCCCATCTCATGCTCGACACCGGTGCCGGCGGCATTCTCATCGATCGCAAGATTGCCGAGAAAGCCGGCATCAAGCAGATCGTTCAAACCGACATCCGAGGGATCGGCGATCGCGGACCTGCCGGTGGCTACGTGGGCTATGCCGACTCGATTCAAATCGGCGATCTCGAGTTTCGCGATTGCAATGTGGCAGTGATGGACAGAAATTCCGTGGCGGGTGAGGACGGTTTGATCGGCGGGGACGTCTTCTCGCATTTCCTGGTCGATATCGACCTGCCGAACACGAAGTTCAAACTTAGCGAACTGCCTCCGCTGCCTGATGAGCCCGCGCCCGAAGCGGCCTTGGAAGCGGGCGACTCGAATCCGGTTCTGCGTTTCCACGACCGTTACATCGCCCCGGAAATGCAGCCTTACTCAAGAGTGTTCCGATTCGGCCACATGCTGCTGGTTCCCACGAAGCTGAACGATTCCGTCTCGAAGCTTTTCCTCATCGATACGGGCAGCCTCACGAACACAATCTCGCCGGATGCGGCGCGGGAGGTCACAAAGGTTTCCGGCGATCCGAACTTGCAAGTCAACGGATTGAACGGCAGCGTCAAGAATGTCTACCGGGGGAACGAGCTGACCCTCACGTTCGGCAACCTGCGGCAGAAGAATCTGGATATCATTGCGTTCGATACGAAATCGATGAGCGACTCGGCCGGAACCGAAATCTCCGGCATTCTCGGATTTACGGTGCTGCGAATGCTCGACCTGAAAATCGACTACCGAGACGGCCTGGTTGCATTCAGCTTCGACGCGAAGCGTTGGCAGTAGTGTTGCTAAAGTAGCGGCGGCTCGTAGATGTAGGCGAGTCCGTCGGCGGTCATCGCGTAGGCCTTTGAGCCGTCCAGGCTCCAGCGCAGATCGACGACGCCCTCGGCCGGACACTCGTCGAAAATAGCGAGCCGCTCCAAGTCGACGAGGAACAGTCTTCCCTTCGCGGAATTTTTCAGCCACGAACTGAAGCACAGGCAAAGCGGAAAATCCGGGTGGCACTCGCAGAGTTCGGCGCCGAACGGCAGCGCCTCGGGCTCCGTCGTCCCGGCCGCAAGCCGGTACGACTGTCCAGCCGAGCAAAAGATTAGCTGGCGGCTGTCGAATGTCCACGCAAGGTCCGTGATCCGCCCCTGCGCCTGAAACGCTTTCTGGTGCCGGAGACCGGGCACATCGAGGAGCAGGATTGCGTCGTCCGCCCACTCACCTTCTACGCGAAGCACCGTCGCGAGTGTCTCGTCATCGGGGCTGAAGGCGCTGCGGCCAAATCCTGCGAACGTGCCCTCGTCGCCCGATTCCGCGTCGAGCGCCTGCGGCTCCAGAAGTTTTTCGAACCGCTCGGGCGCCATCAGTTCGCTCGCCGGATCTCCCCCAAAAGGCATCCCAAAGGGCGATTCGGGAAGCGCCTCCCACAATTGCAACCGCGCGTCCCTTTCCCCTCCCGTGGCGGCGGCCAGGTGTTTTCCGCTGCCCGACCACGCCAGCATCTCGGGGAAATTCAAGAATCGTCCGAACGACCCGAGAAACACCTTTCCGTGAAGATCGAACACGTGCAATTCCCGCGGCCAGGCGCCCCATGCTGCGACCAGATGGCGCACCATGGGCGAGTAAGCAAACGCAGCCGGCAGACCCGGCGGGCACACCGCGGGTTCGTCCGGAAGCGCGAGCGCGGAATTCGGCACGCTCAGATCGATGTCGTAAAGCCAGACGCGCTCCGCGCCCTGCCGGACGAGCGGCGACACGGCGCACACCTGACCGCTCCGCGAAATCGCAAGCCGCGACGCCCGGGCCGTGAAAACCTTCTTGATGAGCCAGTTCGAATCTCGCGTGAGGTCGCGCAGTCCGCGCGCCACGATCGCCGCCGATCGCACCGCAATGCTCTGCGGCGACGCCGGAACGATCTGTTGTGTTGCGGATTTTGTACGCGTTTCCATTAGGGGCGAGACGGTGAGGTGGGCGCCTCGAGCCGCTCTTTCGCGAGCACGATCTGTTCTTCGACCTTTTGAATCATCTCCGCGAGCACGTCGCGGCCGCCCTGCTCCGCTTCTTCTACCCGCGACTTCAACTGGTGGAGTTCAGAGCGCGCCAGTTCCTGCATCTCTGCTTCGATCTCGGCCAGACGGCCCCGCGCCTGGCTCACTCGCCGGATTACGCGAACGAGCTCCGGGCCGGCGCCTTCACCTTCGACGTTCTCGGGGCTGCACTCATAGGCCGTTAGTATCTTCGCGAGGCGTGCCTCGTCTCCGCGCTCGTACGCCTCGTTTGCTTCCGCCATCAATTCCTGGCGCTTCACGCGGTCTTCGCGATTCGATGTGAGATCAGGGTGGATGCGTTTCGCCACCTCGCGATAGAGGCGCTTCATCTCCGGCGACGCCTTGAATGCGCGCGGTTCCCGCTCCGATTCGTCACCGATCGCAGATTTTGTCTCGCCGGCAAGTGCCCGCGCGACTCGCGCCGCTTGCTGTGCGCGCTCGTTATCAGGTTGCTCGCGCGCCGCTCGCTCCGCAAGTCTCGCCTTCCATTCGTCGAGTTCGGCGTACCGCGAGCCGACAAAGTGCAGGTAGCGCCGCTCGAAGGCCGCCAGTTCCGCCCGTAGATTTGCCGAACGCAGTTCGCGGTCCGCCAGTTCGGCCTCGAGCCTCTCCTGCTCCGCCCACTTCTGCGCCAGCTCCCGCTCCTCCGGTTTGACCGGCGATTTGAACGAAGGCTTCGCGGAAGGATTCGCGCGCGGATTTTCCGGGTGGACTTCCGCCGATTTCGCCATCACGTTTGCCTCTGAGAGTGGCCTGCGTCGAGGCTCGCGGCCGATTGCTTCCCGAGCAGGCCGCGGTGACCCCGAACTCAATAAATTGTATGCTGTGGCCGCGGGAGCGCCGAGGCCTTGGCGGGCGGAGTTTCCAGAATTCCAAACACGACTGCCGTCCCGCGCCCGTCCTGGCGCCCGTTCCGGCGAAGACCAGCCCAATATGTCTCCGCGGCGGCGCACGGCTCGGCTTGCTTGCCTTACCGAGGGAAGGTGTGACCGGCTAAAATCGGAGCCAGTCAGCTACCAGAAAGGAGCCATCAAAACCATGCCCGAAACACCGCAGCAGTACATCCAACGCATGCTGGGGAACGTCGGAAACCAGCAGCCGCTCGCAATTCAGGCCGCCACGCCCAGGAAACTCGAGCGTTTATTGAAAGGCGTTCCGGGATCGAAATTGCGGAAACGCCCCGCGCCGGGAAAATGGTCGATCGCCGAGATCGTCGCGCACATCGCGGATACCGAACTCGTCGGCGGCTACCGGATTCGGGCGATTCTCGGCGCTCCCGGGACGCCGATTCAAGGATTCGATCAGGACGCCTGGGTCACCGCCTTGCACTACGACAAACGCGATCCGCACAAGTCGTTCGAGCAGTTTTGCGCGCTCCGCGCCGCGAATCTGGCGCTACTGAAGACACTCACACCTGAACAGTGGGAGCACTACGGCATGCATTCCGAACGCGGCAAGGAGAGCGTCGCGCACATCGCCCGCATGTTCGCGGGGCACGACATCAACCACCTCGTACAAATCGAGCGCATCCTGGCCCCCGGGAAAAAATAGCGGCGGCTACCAGATGCGGCAGCGCTGCTCTGCGGGCCGAACCATGGGGGATTTTTCGCCGCAACCCCACGCCTTGGCGAACGCGCCCACGTTCTGGACCGAACCAGCCACCCGGAAGAAGTTCAGCGGATGCGGGTCGGTCTTGGCGCGAAGGCGCATGGCCTCAGGACGGTAATTCACCGCCCAGTTCTGGGAGAAACCCAGAAAGAAGCGCTGCTCGGCGGTGAAACCGTCGATGGCCGGCGGAGCAGGCTTACCATCGAGCGTCTTCTCGAATGCGGCGTGTGAAATCACTAGGCCGCCCAAATCGGCGATCGCTTCGCCTTCCTCGAGCTTGCCATTCTCGTGCAAGCCCGGCTCGACTTCGAAGGCGTCGAACTCCTTGGCGATGCAGTCGCCACGCTCGTGAAAGTTCTTGAGGTCCTCGGGCGTCCACCAGTTCTTCAGGTTGCCGTTGGCGTCGAATTGCGCTCCCTGGTCGTCGAACCCGTGGGTCATCTCGTGGCCCATGATAGTGCCGATGCTGCCGTAGTTGACCGCGTCGTCCGCCTTCGCGTCGAAATACGGCGGCTGGAGAATGCCCGCCGGGAAAACGATCTCGTTGAGCAATGGACTGTAGTAGGCGTTGACCGTCGGCGGCGTCATATGCCATTCCGAGCGGTCGACGGGCTTGCCGATTTTGGCGACATCGCGAGCGAACTCGAAGGATTCGCCGCGGAGCACGTTTTCGACATAAGGGCCGCGCTCGACATCGAAAGCCGAGTAGTCGCGCCACTTGTCGGGATAGCCGATCTTGAGATTCATGACGTCCAGCTTGTGGAGGGCTTGCTGGCGCGTCGCAGGACTCATCCAGTCGAGCGTGGAAAGATCGTCGCGAAGGGCATCCATGATATTGCGGACCATGGCCAGAGCGCGCGCCTTAGCTTCGGGCGGGAAATAGCGCTCGGCATAAGACTGGCCCAGCGCTTCGCCGAGCTCGTTGTCGGTCGCTTCGACGCAGCGGCGCCATCGCGGCAAAATTTCCTTCGCGCCCGTGAGCTGGCGGCCGTAGAAATCGAAATTTTCGTCCACGAATTTCTTCGGAAGCGCCGGGGCGGTGGCGTGAATCAGTTGCCAGCGGAGATATGTCTTCCACTGATCCAGAGGAGTGGAAGCGAACGCGGAATCCACTTCCTTGAAAAAATCGGGCTGAGCAATGTCGGCGGCCGAGACCTCCGGCGCACCCACTTCCTTGAAGAACTCGGTCCATGAAAGATGCGGCGTGAGTTCGGCGAGCTGCTCCAGAGCCATCTTGTGATAATTCTTCTCCGGATCGCGCAGATCCTCGCGCTTGGTTGACGCCTTGGCGAGAGCGGTCTCGATGTCCATGACGACCTTGGCTTCGGCGGCAGCCGCTGCGTCGTCATCGCCCATGAGCTTGAACATGTTGGTGACATGCTGGACGTAGCCGGCGCGGAGCTGCTTGGAGTGATCGTCGTCATCGAGATAATACTGGCGGTCGGGCAACCCAAGGCCGCCCTGTCCCGCGGCAGCGATCACCTGCGTACTATCTTTGAAGTCCTGCAGGGAGCCAAAGCCGAACACGGCATCCACACCCTGGATCTGCAACCGGGCAACCTCGGCCTGCAATCCCGCGCCGTCGTTGATTGCCGCGATACGCTGCAACTCGGCGTCCAGCGGCTTCAGGCCCGCGGCCTCCACCGCGCTTTCATCCATGCAACTTGCGTAGAAGTCGCCGATCTTCTGCCGGTTTGAACCGTGTGCGGCGGACTTGTCTTTGGCGGCTTCCTCGAGAATCCCATGCAGGGATTCTTCATTTTCATCGCTGAGTTTGCTGAAGGTCGCCCACGTCGACCGTGCGGCCGGAATCGGATTGTTCTTGCTCCAGCCGCCCGTCGCGAACTTGTAAAAGTCGTCGCAGGGTGATATCGACCGGTCGAGATTCGCCAGGTCAAAGCCGTGGCCGGACTCCGTTGCGGCATCCGCCGGAGACCCGCCGCCGGCGGAGTCCACAGCGAAAGCCGAACACGAGACCGTCGCGGTCAACGCCGAGGAAAGCACGGAGGCCGTCGCGCCGCGCGAATCGGAGGATTGTGCGGAGAGCGTCAACGGGAACGCAAGAATCAACGCCGCGAAAAGCGCCAAGCCGGATCGTCGGATCATGGAAGCATTCCTCGCACGGGCGATTCGGAGACGCGCGTCTCCACCCGGATTGAATTGCGATTGGAAAGCCGCCCCTGGGCGGAAATCACCGCCCGCCGCCGACCGCGCGCACATTCTGCGTGCGCCGGGACGATGTGTCAAGACGGCAGGTTCAGGCATTGTCGATCTGGGCGCGCTGGAGGCGGTCGGAGTAATCGATGTAAAGCGTCTTCCACTCGGAATAGAAATCGAGCGCCGCGAGGCCGGCCTCGCGATGGCCGTTGCCGGTATTTTTCGTGCCGCCGAACGGCAAATGGGTTTCAGCGCCGATCGTGGGAGCGTTGACGTAGACGATCCCCGTCTCCAGATCGCGCTGCGCGCGGAACGCATGGTTTACGTTCCGCGTGTAAATCGAGGCGGAAAGGCCGTAGCTGACGCCATTCGCGATCGCAAGTGCTTCGTCAAATGTGTCGAACGGCATCACGCAGACGACGGGGCCGAAAATCTCCTCCTGGCAAACGCGCATCTTAGGATCGCAATCGATGAAAACCGTCGGCTCGTGGAACCAGCCCTTCGCGTGCGCGCCGCTATCGAGGCGATGGCCGCCCGTAGCCGGTTTCGCGCCCTCACTCTTGCCGATTTCGACGTAGCGGATCACCGTCTTTAGCTGTTGCTCGTTGATGCACGGACCCATCTGGGTCGCGGGATCGAGGCCATCGCCCACTTTCAGCGCCTTCGCGCGCTCGACGAACCGCTCGACGAACTCGCGATACACTTTCTTCTGCACGGCGACGCGGCTCGCGGCCGTGCATCGCTGGCCTGTGGTGCCGAAGCCGCCCCATACGGCGCCCTCCACGGCGAGGTCGAGATTGGCGTCGTCCATCACGATGATGATGTTTTTCCCGCCCATTTCGAGATGGCACCGCTTGAACGAGGGCGCGCAGGCCTGGCTCACGATGCGCCCCACCTCAGTCGAGCCGGTAAAGCTCACCAGATCGATGTCGGGGTGGTTCAGCATCGGCGCGCCCGCGTCCGGGCCTTCGCCAAACACCACGTTCAAGACTCCGGGCGGCAGCCCGGCTTCCGCGAGGACTTGCGCCAGGTTATAGGTTGAAAGGGGAGTATCCTCCGCGGGCTTCAGCACGATGGTGTTGCCGCAAATCAGCGCCGGCATCGCCTTCCACGACGGGATCGCAATGGGAAAATTCCACGGCGTGATCAGGCCCGCGACGCCGACCGGCGCGCGCACGGCCATGGCGAACTTGTTCGGCAGCTCGGAAGGCGTCGTGTGACCGAACTGGCGGCGCCCTTCGCCGGCCATCAGGTAGGTCATGTCGATGGCTTCCTGCACGTCGCCGCGCGCCTCGGCAAGGACCTTGCCCATCTCGCGCGTCATATCGCGGGCGTAATCCTCCTTGCGCCCAACCAGGATTTCGGCGGCGCGAAAGAGAATCTCGGCCCGCTTCGGAGCGGGCGTCAGGCGCCACTTATCGTACGCAGCCTTTGCGGCGCCGACGGCGCGGGCGACGTCTTCGCCGGACGATGCGGGAAACATCCCGACGAGTTCATCGGTGTTCGCGGGATTGCGGTTTTCGATGGCCTTACCGCTGCGGGCCTCAACCCACTCGCCGCCGATGAGGTTCTTGAAGACTTTAGGCGCAAACGCGGTCGCCACGGTCGCCGCTCCTGTAAGATGCCCGGATTCCAGCCCCGAAACCTCTCAAATTGACCCCCCATTTCAGTGACGGGTAAGAGGTACCACCGTCCTTTATTTTCAATGCGTTACAGCGAATTCTACTCGGCAGCCATTGTCGGGTAGAAGGCACCGTCTCTGGCGCCCCGATCGAGCGCCAGCTTCGGCCGCATGCCGTGGCTGACAAGCTCGATCCGCCACTCTTCGGCCTCATAGGGTCTCTCTTCAGGAGCCGTTAGTGCCGATCCGATGGCTCCTAAACCAGCCTAGCACTAGCGAGGCAAGTTGCAAGTAGTAGTTCCTGTGGACTCTGGCGCGCCAATCGATTGGCACAGCAAGCTATCTGTCGCCAAGTAGTACAGTCCCCGTTTCGGCACTCGCTCTGCACTTGGATGATTCAATCCGAGCCTTCGTCCGTAGAATCAACCTCGGGTCATTATTAAAAAATCTAACGTGCGCGCCAGAGATTTGGGTTTCACCACAGCCCATACCCGAATGCTCTTCCACTTACCCACCAAGCTTCTGGGTGATGCTCTAATTCTGTGTTGACGATTCTGTGAGTGGCCACGGCGCTCCTTCTCGCTCATACCGCCGAAATGTCTCTGCTGCCAGTTCAAGCTCAGCGACCCGACGCTTTGCCTCTTTCAC